>Ga0265594_1000047_pt1 | contig 96257 bp, 80 predicted proteins | sample saktaG_11_FD_190147 | JGI IMG/M metagenome (GOLD analysis project Ga0265594, IMG submission 190147) | Saline water microbial communities from Sakinaw Lake, British Columbia, Canada - sak_2011_5_24_80m | ecosystem: Environmental > Aquatic > Non-marine Saline and Alkaline > Saline ...
CTGCCACGCAGAGGTGGGCTGATAGGATTGGAGCGGATGCGTATGGAGTAGATGCGGCTGATGCGGCGAAGAAAGCGATGGAGTTGCTAGGCGAAGGATAAGAGGGAAGTCTTTTAATAGGCTAGCCGTAGCTATGATACTTGTCAATGTTATTTGTGGTAGATTGTATGTGTAAGTGGGGGATGGATCGTAAGGATCGCATAGATTCTAAATCTATGTAGCCGGGTGAGACTCCCGGATTCCCCGCCATTAAGCTTAGGTGCAGAATGTTGCTGCCTAAAAAAACCTAGCTTGCTTATTCAGTGATCTTGTGGCAATCCCCTGACGTAGAAATCTTGCTTTTTCTTTTTTTGGCGCTTATGGAGGAATTTGTGGGCGTGCTGAATCGGAGATGAAGCTCATTATTGTATTTGTGCGTGGGATTTTGCCCTAGAGAGTCGGAAAGTTATGCTTGTGATAATGCTACTCTGAGTTTATCTGTCAACGATTTCAATGATTTTATTTTTGCTCTTAATCCCGCTGAGAATTCTCACTTGACTTTTGGGCACTTCAAAATGCTTTGCTAATAGTTCAATAACTGCCTGGTTAGCTTTGCCTTCTCTGGGTGGTTTGTTGACCTTCACTGTGAAGATATTATCCTCCTGGCTAACTTCTTCAGTTCTTGAATTAACTTTTACCTTGACTTGAATCTTCATCGATTAGTTTTCCCCACATTCCCTGGTTGTAAAACTCATCTAGCTTAACTCGCGTTATTTTGTTGGTTAAGTGTTTTCCACTTTGAGTAAATACCCTGATATAGTTATCGGTCAAGCCAGAATATACGTTGCTTCCAAAGCTTGTTTCTTTTTCCCATAGAACGGACATAATTTGCCCTAGAAATCGGGCATGAAAATCGTGTTTGCAATATTTGGCTAGCTCTAGCATTTGTTGAGCCCGTTCGTTCTTCACTTGATATTTTACTTGCACTGGTGCTTTAGCTGCCGCTGTTTCCGGTCGAGGCGAGAATGGAAAAACGTGGATGCTGGCAAAGCTGGCTTGCTGGCAAAAATAGTAGCTTTGCTCAAACTCCTTATCCCCTTCTCCCGGGAAGCCTATCATGATGTCGGTGGTGATAGCTACATTGGGGATAGCCTCTCTCATTAAATTCATAGTATTTTGGTAATCATCCAGTGAGTAGCAACGTCTCATTCTCTGGAGTATAACCTCGCTTCCGCTTTGGAGAGCTAAATGGAAATGGCGGCAAAGCCTTCTGTCTTGCCACAGGGCAAGAAGCTCGGAAGAGATTTCCTGTGGTTGCAGGGAAGAAAGGTGCAGCCTTTTAATATTTGTATCATGAAGAATAAGCTCTATTAAGCCTCGGAGGTCAATCCTATTGTGGCTATAGCAACCCACTTTGGTTCCGGTAAGAATGACTTCCTTATAGCCAACAGCTACCTTCTCCTTAATTTCATTAATTATTTGGAAGGCAGGCAGGGAATACTCGTGAGTTCTTACATAGGGTACAATGCAATAGGCGCAATGGCTATGGCAACCATTTTGAATTTTTATCAGGCTGCGAACTCTAGTATTGTAAGACGCATTGGATTGTTTTGTTTCCTCTTTCCTACATTCAGAATTCTGGCTTTTTGTAATGGTGGGGAGGGGATATTGTGATGACAAGCCTTTTACAATTTCTAGCAGATGCTCTTTCCCTTTATTGTCAATGACCGTGTCGGCAATTTGACTTAGTTCCTGAGGAGCTCTTTGAGCGTAGCAGCCAGTGGCAATAATTAATGACCTGGGGTTCTTTCGTCTGGTTAGCCTGAGCCAGTGGCGCGATTTGCGGTCAGCGATATGAGTTACTGTGCAGGTATTGATAATATAAATGTCGGCTACCTCGTCAGGAGCTACAAGATGATAGCCGGTTTTGTTAAACTGGCCAGCTAGAAATTCTGTTTCTGCCTGGTTGAGTTTGCATCCTAATGTGTAGAAAGCTACTCTCATATTTTTGCTCCTGAGCATCGAGGTGGATTATATTTGTTGCTTTCCGTTGTTGTCCAGCGATCTCATCCCTCTATTCAGGTTTGTTTTAGAATGCTTGTGCTACAGGCAATCTAAATTGATTTTCTCAGGTTCCCTGAATGCACCATGGTGTCTTAAATCATATAAAGCTATACAAGTTATTGAGAAAAAGGAGTCTATTTTAATCGAAAAATGGGTCTGAGCAAAAGGATTACAGGCAACCCGATTGGTTAAGTTAACTCATGGTTGTTTTCTGTTTTTCATTAAACTAGCCATCTCCTATTGACCGAGGTGGACCCCATTGTTAGGACAGGATAGGGGTGATATTAAGATTGGATCCCGCTATCCTCAAGGGGTCTGGTGTTAATGATTCTACAATACCATTATTGGTTGATTCTACCAGGGTTGATATGTACACCTCGGCCGGTGTCCGGTAACCATGGGTCTGGTGTGGACGTTCGGTGTTGTAGCTTCCTTTCTCATCCATACTGATTTTCACTCCATGCTGCTTCAGGAGACCTGTAAACGCCTCGCAGGTGAACTGAGCGCCCTGGTTCGGTGTTGAAGATATCTGGCTTGCCCTTCTTGAGAGTCTCCTCCAGGGCCTCTACACAGAAGTCGGTGTCCAGGGTGTTGGATAGCCGCCAGGAGAGCACATACCGGCTGTACCAGTCTATTATGGCTACCAGGTACAGGAATCCCTTCGCCATGGGAATATATGTGATGTCTGTCGCCCATACCTGGTTTGGCCTTGTTATCTTCATACCCCTGAGCAGGTACGGGTAAATCTTATGGCCCGACGCTGGCTTACTAGTCCTGGTACGCTGGTAGATAGCCTTGAGCCCCATTATCCGCATGAGCCTGCAAACATGTTTCCAGTTGATGCTGTAGTTCTGGCTCTTTCGCCACGCGGCTATCTTTCGTGACCCGTAGAACGGTGTGACCAGGTATTGACGGTCTATTAGCTTCATAAAAGTGAGATCCTCCTCGGAGATTCCTTTGGACTGGATAGTACAGGCCGGAGCGGCTGATATCTAGCATACAGCACTGGCGTGCTATCGAGAGCGACGGATGACGGCGGGTCCACCACCTCACGCCACCGCTCTACGTTTAGCGACCCAAGGCGCTCTCCAAGAAATCCCGCTCTACCTTGAGCTGCCCAATTTGCTGGTATAACTGGGCAATGAGGCTGGCGTCTTCCTTCTTTTTGTGGTTCTGCTCACCACCAAAAATACCAGTTGCCCTTTCTGACAATGCCTTCTTCCAGGTACGTATCTGGCTCGGATGGACCTCGAACCGGTTGGCCAGTTCGGCTATCGTTTCCTCTCCCTTTAATGCTTCTAGGGCTACTCTGGCTTTAAATGATGGACTGTGTTTCCTTCGGTTCTGTTTCATATCTGCTCCTCCTCTTCTGTCTTTATTATTTTACGGAGCAGAACCCACTCTTAACAACATGTCCAATTTTCGGGGTCCACCTCAGACTGCCCCCTTTCTTGGTTTTACTATATAAGTTAATTATTGTTTGGAGGTGTAACGTGAAATGGCTTACAGCTATTATAATTTCCATACTCTGTTCTATCCCCATTATTATTATTGCTAGATGGTCACTTAATCATTTTGAGGGAGACGCCACAGCATAATAGTTTTTCACCATCCTTTCTGTATCAGGTGTTGCCTCAATCGCAATTGTGACATTCTCTAAGTGGAGAAACTAGCTTTGTTTTCCTTTAGTTTTGCTATCTCTCGTTTCGCATTAAGTAATTTATGCAATAGATATAACAGCACTATTTGGAATAGTATTACGCAACCAAGAAAGCTATAGACTGTTGTTATGTTTATCAATGTCGTTCCTTCTATTAACTTTTCCTCCCTTTACCCACATTTAGCACTTTCCATGCCATGCATAAGAGTGCTGCTTGTAAACATGTAAATATCGTGAGGAGTGCATAGATTGTCGCTGCATCTGCTATTATTGTTCCGTTCATCTTTCAGTTCTCCTTTAATTTATTTCCAACCATGAGTTAACTTAACCACCCGATTAGCATTAACAAATCTTGAGATTTGTTGAAAGAGATTGGAACGAGCATTCATGGTGCTTCCTGCAAATTGATTATCGCTCATGATCACTTACATGCCACAATCATAAACGAACTGCCCTAACTTCTCAGACTCATCTTGCGTTGGAAGAGACTTGGTATTGTTGGCATCATTGAGCGATGATATACTACGACAGGATAAGTAAGAATGGGAAGGATAGATAATCGGGTTGATAATGAGCTTCGCCCGGTAGCTATAACATTGGGCTACCAGAGTTTTGCTGAAGGGTCAACCTTAATAGAGCTAGGGAAAACAAGAGTATTGTGCTCCGTAAGCATGGAGGAAAAGGTACCTCATTTCCTCAAAGGTAGCGGCCAGGGTTGGGTCACTGCTGAATACGCTATGCTACCTCGCTCCACTCTTACACGCACGCCACGAGGTAAAATAGGAGGAAGAAATCAAGAAATCCAGCGCCTCATCGGTCGCAGTTTGAGAGCAGCAACTAATTTATCAGCTGTGGGAGAGAGAACCCTCGTTGTAGATTGTGATGTGTTACAAGCAGATGGTGGCACCAGAACAGCAGCCATAACCGGTGCATATGTTGCTCTATTCCAAGCTTTTCATAATCTAAGAAAACAAGGTGCTCTCCCGTTCATGCCATTACATAGAATGATAGCTGCTACCAGTGTTGGCATCGTGGGTGATAGTATACTACTTGACCTATGCTACGAAGAGGATTATCGAGCTGAAGTTGATTTCAACGTAGTTATGACCGATAAAAATGAGTTTGTGGAAATTCAAGGAACTGCTGAGGGTAAGCCTTTCTCTAAGGAAACTACTGATTCTTTGCTCTCGTTGGCCCAGCAAGGAATAGTGAAACTATTCAAAGCCCAAAAGGAAGCGCTGAAAACTCTGTCTTAAGAAGCCATCAATGTACCAATAGATAAGGAAAAAATGAAGACAAATGATAAATATACGATAGAACCTATCATAGAGAAAGCGTCTGTTTGCAGAATTGCTCTCTCTAACAATAATATGCCATATGTTATTCCTCTTATTTTTGGCTATAAGGATAATTGCTTGTATTTTCATTCTGCTCCCAAGGGCAGGAAGATTGACACCATTAAACAAAATCCCAATGTCTGTTTTGAAATGGACGTTGATTGTGAATTAGTTAAAAAAACAGAAAACCCTTGTAAATGGGATATGCGATATTACAGCGTCATCGGTTTTGGAAAAGCTTCTTTCATCAATGACCTTGAAGAGAAAAGAGAGGCATTAAGCATTATCGTGACACACTACTCAGATAATTCGCATGAATATAGTGTAAACGAAATTGGTAAGGTAACAATTATTAAAGTTGCGATAGACAGTATAACCTGGAAAAAATCAGGATACTAAAAGCTCATTTTCTAAGGCCGAACTTGCCCGCTGCCAAAAATGATCCACTTGTAGCTGGTAAGCTCTTTGAGAGCCATGGGGCCACGCGCATGAAATTTCTGAGTACTTATACCTATCTCGGCACCCAGGCCAAATTGCCCACCATCAGTAAAGCGAGTACTGGCATTAGCATAAACACAGGCAGCATCAACTTCATTAAGGAAGCGCATTGCTGCTGAGTAATCCTCTGTAAGTATGGCTTCAGAATGTCCTGAACCATACTGTTCGATATGCTCCAACGCTTCATCCAGAGAATCGACTACTTTAATGGCTGCCTTTAGAGATAAATACTCCTTTCCCCAATCCTCTTTCACCGCAGGGACCAATTTTAAAGAAGGAATAGATTCAAGGATGGCTATGGCTCGCTCATCGCAGTGCATTTCCACTCCAGCATTTGCCCATTCTTTAGCTATGGCTGGCAAATAAGCTTGAGCCATTTGACTGTGGACTAAGATACAATCCAGAGCATTGCACACGGTGGGGCGCTGAACTTTGGCGTTATAGGCAATGGCCACAGCTTTAATAAGGTCAGCACTTTTATCTATGTAGGTGTGACAAACACCTATGCCACCAGTGATTACCGGCATAGCAGCATTCTCAGAAACAAGCTTTATCAATCCGGAGCCGCCACGTGGAATTATTAAGTCAATCACACCCTTCATTCGCAGCATATGATTGACCAAAGCCCGCTCCGTAGATTGGATAAATTCAATTGCTCCTTGCGGTACTCCTGCATCCAGACAAGCTTGCTGAGCGACGTCGGCCAATGCACTATTGGAATTTAGAGCTTCCCTGCCACCACGAAGGATAACAGCATTGCCTGATTTAAGACACAAGCTTGATATATCTATAGTAACGTTAGGGCGGCTCTCATATATGGCTCCGATGACTCCCAATGGGACTCTTTTTTTTCCTATTTGCAAACCGTTGGGCAGGGTGCGCATCTCAAAAACCTCGCCTACAGGGTCAGGCAAGGCGGCCACCGTCTTCACATCATGAGCCATGGCTCTCAGACGACTTGGTGATAACAGGAGCCTATCAAGCATAGCTTCGTTTATCCCCGAAGCCTTAGCCTGTTCATAGTCAATTCTATTAGCACTCAGAATCTCATCTTCTCTGGCAGTAATAGCCTCAGCGATGTCGATTAAAGCTCTATTCTTAATTTCTGTAGGAAGGAAAGCCAGTTTTCTCGAAGCTGCCTTTGCTTCCTTCCCCTTTTCCTCCAGCTCTCTTATAGCTAATTCCATTCCTTCCGTATCGTATCATTTATACACATACCTGTCTAACCTCAGTCTCTTCCAATACAAGATGAGTCTGAGACTTGAAATCTTTCAACAAATATCCTTATAACGAAGGAGAGTATTATGGTTGATATTGATTTGTAGCTTACAATCATTGCGCTGTGAACATATCATCTGTATTCGCAACTTGTAAACATATGTCTTCCTGTGTGTCCCACTGAAACAAGTCCCAGCGTGATTCTTGTATTACGCAAATGCGGTGTGCTTGTTTCCTGCCACAATCAAAAAGGAGGGATATATTCGTAAGAGTGATAAATACAATTCCTGGTAAACATCACCCTTAGCCTCGGTAAGAAAAGCAATCATCCTTGCTGCCGAAATAGGCAGTCGTATGGGTTCCTTTACTGATCACAGTCCTAAATGTATCGCACCGGTAAATGGCTTACCGATTCTTGTTAACACACTTATTAATCTGTGTGCATCAGGCATAGAGGAGCCCTAATAGTCATTGGGCACTTGAAGGAAAAAATCTATGCTATGGTCGGGTCTTCCTTCAACGGAATGCGTATCTCTTACATAGAGTCCGACTGCTATAAAACGACTAATAATATATATTCTCTCTGGCTAGTCCGTGAGCACCTGACCGAAGATATCTTGTTGCTGGAAGCTGACGTGTTCTTTGAACGATTACTGCTGGACCGCATGCTGCTGCATAAAAACTGTAGTGTTGCAGCTGTTGCCCGGTATCAACCATGGATGTCTGGCACGGCGGTCGACCTTGACGAAGATGGAAACATAGCGGAATTGGGGGAGGGATGCCGCCAGGGCCCCGATTTCGACTATTCTAAAGTACTCAAAACCATCAACATCTACCTGTTACACCATGATTTCCTTAGTGAGCAGTTTGTGCCCCGTTTGGAGGCCTCTATCGGCGCCGGCAATGTCAATCAGTACTACGAAACCATTCTTCATGAGACGGTCAATACTAAACGGCATCGCATGAAAGCACTGGCGTGCGATGATATCAAATGGTATGAGATCGACGACGAAAATGATCGGTTGGCTACGGAATACATGTTCGCATCACCAGATGAGGCTATGAAATTGTCTCCCACGAGCATGGCGGCTATTGGCGATACAGGTTCGCTGACCATTTATATCTATTCAATCTCTATTTTCCACCAGAAGAAATTCTTTCTTACATGAAGCATAATGTCCATGACCTGTTACAAAATTATCCATCAGGGCAGGATGATCTTGCCAGTTTCATGGGTCTTTTAATAAGTCAGCCTGCACAACGTATTGTTGTCGGCAATGGCGCCTCCGAAATTATAAAAATAGGCTCAGGGCGCCTTTTTAATAAACTTATTATCCCGGTACCGTCTTTCAATGAGTACGTCAACGCATCTCCTGAAGGAAAGGTCGCAAGCTTTGCTCTCAAAGCTCCCTCTTTTTAACTTGATATAGATGAGTTTGCTACATCAGCCTTTCGCTACAAGGCTGATGTAGCGGTTGTGTTATCGCCAAACAACCCGACATCACTGCTGGTTTCGAAACCTGACCTGTTGCGCCTTGCTGAAAAATTACCAGGCAGCCATAATTGTGATGCTCTGGGCTGTGCTGTTCGACTGGTATGACGGTCCAATCGCACGTCGAATTCCGGGAAGAAGCGATGCTTTTAAGTCTTTCGGCATTAAAATGGATTCTCTGGTAGATTTAATCAGCATGGCTGTCTGTCCAGCTATGATCCTGTTAAGCTATGGATGGTTCAACGCATGGTTCTTCCCAGGGGCCCTGGCTATAGTCGCGGCGGGGGTCATCCGACTTTCCTACTTCGATGTCTTCGGGGTTGATGATGACGGTACTATCGCAGGCCTATCTCTGGACATCACCGCTCTCACCGTGGCACTTGTGTTCTTGCTGGAGGACATCTTGAGCCACAATGCCTTTGTTGCTCTTCTCTATGGAATTATAGTGGTTTTGTCATTTCTTCATGTGGGGCCTTTCCGAATGCACAAGATGGTGGGGCGCTGGTATCATGTTATCACAGCCACGTTCTGATTATGACGGCTGTCTACATTTTTGTCCTGTAAGCCTGCAGGATAAGCAAAAAGTAAACGGATTGCTGCTGGCCTGTGGTGCCAATATCCGTGAAATAAATGCCGTCAGAAAGCATTTTTCCGACACTTGCCCGTTCTCTGTTACCTGCTGAAATAGTCAATCTAACCCTCTCGCATGTTACCGATGTCCCTCAGGATTATATAACAGGCCCTATCTTTCCTGACACCTCTACTTTCTCCGATGCGATTGCTGCCCTGGATAAAATATGCCCTGTGGGACGATTTTCTTAAATCTGCTACACGATACCTACGAAATGCATCTCCTGATCTGGAGAAGATTCAGCCTCCAGGATCAACCCCATACACAAGCATTAACTGTATGAAATAAGCAGAGGACATTTCTAAAGAGCCTTGACAAACTACTCAATTGTCGTTGACAAAACACACCCAGAGTGATAGATTACTGCTTGTTAGCAGTCAGACAAGGAGAGTGCTAAATGTCACTGAGTGGAAGAAGAGAGAAAGTTCTTAAGATAGTAGTTGATGAATATATCACAGGAGCAATGCCTGTAGCTTCGCAAACCATCACTTGTAGCCACAATATGGAGGTAAGTCCAGCTACTGTGCGAAATGATATGGCATCTCTAGAAGAAGAGGGTTACATCATACGTCCTCACCCTTCGGCTGGTGCTATTCCCACAGATAAAGCCTACCGCCATTATGTAGAATCAGTAAGCCTAGACGTTAAGCTTTCTTTAGCTGAGCAATATCTAGTCTATGAGCTATTTCAAGAAACGCAAGAGGAGATGGAGCAGTGGCTAAAACTGGCAGCGGCGCTTTTGTCACGGTTCGTTCGCAATGTAGCAGTGATAACTTCACCTAAAGCTCCTCAATGTCACTTCAAACACCTAGACATAGTAACACTACATGATTTTGTAGCTTTACTGATTCTGGTCCTGCATGAGGCAAAGATTGGACAAAAAATTCTGTCTTCTGATACAAAATTTACCCAAGAAAACTTAACACTGCTGGCTAATAAACTCAACTCTGCTTACGACGGAATGACGAGCAGCGAAATCTCGACTGGGAAAATAGAACTTTCACCTGAGGAAAAACAAGTAACCGACCACATAATAGAAATGATGGCTGCGGAGGATAACATGAGACATGGTAGGCCTTATCTTGTGGGATTACATCTAATGCTAAGCCAACCTGAATTTGCTAACAACCCTCGAGGGCTTGACGTACTAGAGTTATTGGAAAACGAGGGTTGGTTAGAAACTGTACTCCAGGCAGAACATAGTAGAACAAGAATAAAAGTAATCATTGGCAAAGAAAATACGGATGAGCTATTGCAAGATTTGAGTTTGATAGTTGGAGAATATGGAACCCCTGATAAAGCAAAGGGAATTGTGGGAGTGCTTGGCCCAAAGCGAATGGATTATGCCAAGGCCATCTCTTCGGTTAATTGTCTTTCAACATTGCTGAGTGCATCAATCGTTAGTTATATTTAATATCTAAAGGGGGATTTGGTATTGCCCGAAGAAGATAAATTGCACAATGATAAGCCCGCTCAGGCAGAAGCAGAGCCTGCAATAGGTATAGAGGAACTTAAGCACGTTTTGATTGAGGAGAAAGAGAAATCAGAAAAGTATCTGGCTAATTGGCAAAGAGTTCAAGCTGATTTCGCTAACTACAAGAGGCGCGTGGAGCAGGAAAAAATGGAAATAGTCGAATTTGCTAATAGTACACTTATCCTGAGCTTGCTAAGTATTATGGATGATTTTGAAAGAGCTTTCGATTCATTGCCACCCCAGTTCGCAGAATCTAATTGGATTGAAGGCACCAAGCTCATCTATAATAAACTCGAGAATATTCTAAAAGAACAAGGGCTAACTGAAATCAAAGCTAAGGGAGAGCTATTCGATGCTCATTTACATGAAGCCGTAATGAGCCAGGAGGGCAAAGAAGGGATAGTTATTGAGGAAATTCAGAAGGGTTATAAATTAAAAAATAGGATTATCCGACCAGGCAAGGTGGTAGTGGGTAAAAGCAAAGAAAAAGAGAAAAATCAACCTGAAATTCAGAAGGGGGAATAGTCATGGCTAAAGCAATAGGCATTGATTTAGGCACTACACTAAGTGCAGTAGCAGTTATGGAGGGAGGCGAACCAAAAATCATACCCAGCGCTGAGGGTGGAAATCTTGTGCCTTCCATAGTAGCTATAAATAAGTCGGGGGAGCGGCTGGTAGGAGAACTAGCTAAACGTCAAGCAGTAGTCAACCCCGAAAATACTGTCTTTAGCATAAAGCGCCTTATAGGACGTAAATATAAAGCTACTTCAGTTCAGGACGATATGAAGCGGATATCATACAAAATGACTGAAGCTCCCAACGGTGATTGTAGAGTAATACTAGGTAACAAAGAATATAGCCCCCAGGAAATTTCAGCCATGATACTGCAAAAGTTGAAGGCCGATGCTGAGGCTTACCTGGGAGGAAAAGTCACCGATGCTGTAATAACGGTGCCAGCTTATTTTAACGATAGCCAGCGAAATGCAACTAAAGACGCTGGCGCTATAGCAGGACTTAATGTTTTGCGTATCATCAATGAGCCTACGGCATCGGCACTAGCCTATGGGTTGGATAAGCGAAAGGATGAAACCATCGCTGTCTACGACCTTGGTGGAGGTACTTTCGATATTTCCATTCTCGATATAGGCGAAGGTACTTTCCAGGTTAAGTCAACTAATGGCGACACTCACCTTGGCGGCGACGATATTGACCAGAGAATTATGGATTGGGTATGTAATGAATTCAGAAAAGAGCAAGGCATTGATTTGAGCCAGGACAAGATGGCATTACAGAGATTAAAAGATGCTGCCGAAAAGGCAAAGAAAGAGCTGTCCACGGTAACTCAAACTGAAATAAACCTTCCTTTCATCACCGCTGATGCCACTGGGCCCAAGCACCTTAGTATGATGTTGAGCCGTGCTAAATTGGAGCAACTGGTAACGGACCTGATAGAGAAGAGCCTCGGCCCCTGTCGCCAAGCCTTAGAGGATGCCAAACTCACATCAGCTCAAATCAATGATGTAATTCTAGTCGGTGGCCAGACAAGGATGCCAAAGGTCCAAGAGACTTTGCGACAGTTCTTTGGCAGAGAACCTGTAAAGGGAATCAACCCCGATGAAGCTGTAGCCCAAGGGGCTGCTATTCAAGCTGGGGTGCTTAAGGGCGAGGTAGGAGAAGTTCTTCTTCTCGATGTTACCCCTCTTACTTTGGGCATAGAGACACTAGGAGGGGTAGCTACGCCGCTTATCCCTCGCAATACCACTATCCCCACTTCCAAAAGCCAGATTTTCAGCACTGCTAGCGATAGCCAGCCAAGTGTAGAAATACACGTTCTTCAAGGAGAACGTCCCATGGCAACCGACAACCGAACTTTAGGGCGTTTTATGCTCGATGGCATCTTGCCAGCACCACGAGGCCTGCCTCAAATTGAGGTAACCTTTGATATCGATGCTAATGGCATACTCAATGTCAGTGCAAGGGATAAAGGTACCGGCAAAGAACAGAAAATCACCATTACCGCCTCCAGTGGGCTCGACAAGGGGGAGGTAGAAAAAATGAAGCGAGATGCTGAAAGCTTTGCTGCCTCGGATGCTAAGCACAAAGAGGAGATTGAAACACGAAATGCCGCTGATAGCCTGGTTTATACTGCTGAGAAAACGCTTCGCGATTACGGAGATAAGATACCTGCTGATGTAAAGCAGGAAATAGAAAGTAAAATAACCGCTGTGAAATCAGCAATTCAAGGAGAAGATATAGATTCCCTTCGCAGCACTACGCAGGAACTATCACAGGCTATGCAAAAAATTGGAGCGTCCGTTTACCAGCAACCAGGACAGCCTCAACCCAACAGTGGTGAACAAAGCTCCACTGATAAAAAACCTGACAATGAAGAGGGCACAGTGGAAGGTGAATTCAGAGAAGTATAGATGCGAAGCACTAAATCCCCAAAACCTAAATTAAAAATTCGCCCACGAGGAGCTTAATGCCAACATTCGACTTAGCACAGTTCGCACAAACTGCTGAGAGAATCCGAAGAAAAGCAGCAGAGGAAAGCAGACTTATAAATAACCCATCCGACAAAGAGCTAAGGCTACTATTAGAAAGCGAACCTGGCATCAGAAAAACTGAATACAAGAATTTTGCTGTCGAAAGTGAGCCTACTTCTAGAGCAGCAATGTTCACTAAGAATAGTGTAGATTATCCCTTCGGCAAAGAAGAGTTGCGGTTACTGGAACAATGTAAAGAGGCTTTGGCTAAGGAAGATTTGATCTCGGTAGATAGGATAGTAGGCAGCGAGCACAATGAAACCACAGTCAGATTGACCGTTCCGAAAAGATTTGCCCATGTTGCCTACGCAGGAAATCTTTACCTGCCGGTAGGGAAAGAAGTTAATCAGCCTGATTATGAAATTTTGATGTTCGCTGATGAGGCTTTTGAGTCCAACAAGGCAAAACCGCTCCCGCAGAAAGATATTACTATAAGGTTAGCTATGCTAGCTGACGGGAGAGTTATTAAAATAGTCAGAAACAGTAACTATATAGGCGAATACAAAAAAGGGGTTTTTGCTGCTGAGGATTGGCTTGCTAAAACTAAGAGAGGCGGAATCTTCCTGCATGCAGGCTGTAGAGAAGATTATCTTCAATCATCACATGGGACTTACATAACCGTTAGGTCGTTGCTTCTCGCTCTAACTGCAAATGGAAAAACAACATTGACCTCCAGAATTTTAGCAAGAAAAGGAAGCGAAAAATCCTGGCTCATTCAAGATGATGGGGGGACTCTCATGCCAGACGGCTCCTTCCATGGTTTCGAGGCTGGGGGGATATTTGTGAAGACCGAAGGTGTAAACCCCGGAAACCAAGCCGAAATATACTACGGCTTATTAAAGCCAGATACATTATGTGAAAATGTTTACGTAACTGAAGATGGGGACTTTGATTTCTATAACCTCGGAATAACGTCGAACGGGAGAGCAATCATACGAAGAAAGGACTTCTTACACGCTAGCCCCTATATCGATGTTGATAGAATAGATCACTTGATACTCATCACCCGAGGGCCATTAATCCCCGCAATATCAAGATTGACTTTAGAGAAAGCGGTAGCCCTTATGGTTTTAGGGCAAGCAATGGAATCTTCGGCAGGCGATCCCACAAGAGCAGGAAAAATCAAGAACGAATTCTTTTATGACCCATTTATAGCGGGTGATAGAGCGCAGCACGCTAACATATTTTATGAAATATTAAGAGGTCTGCCACATATGAATTACTATTTAATAAACACCGGAGGGGTAGGCGAGGGAGAACACTACGAAAACATAAGATTGGAGTATACTTTGGCTATACTAGATTCTCTATTAAGAGAAGGCCTTGAAAATTGGGTAGATTCACCCACAGGCTTTGAGGTACCCAGATCCATAAGGAACGTGGATGACATTTACCTGCATCCTGAGAAACTTTATTCCCTGGCTGAATTTAAGGAGAGGCAAAAAAAACTCAATAGACTCAGATGTGAGGCCATTGAGAAACTCGGTGACTCTCTGCACCCCAACATAAGAAATGTCTTTACCAGACACTAACCTCCAATGGTAGATTTAGGTTCGATCAGTTAACACTTGCGCCGCTGGTAAATAAAGGGAATCCCCCAAGCAACCCCACCCAAAAATAAAGCCTCCGCAGCTATTGCCATAGCACCAAACATGGCGATATCCTGCCAGAAAGGCGGGGGAAATAACCTTATAAGATAATCTTTGCTGGGATCAAGTATCCATGGTGAATGTGAAGGGTCACCAAAGACGAGGTAATGAAATCGAACAAATACTTGGTCGAAACTGAAAACCGAGGCTATGCTAAGCAGGGCTATAAGAACCAGAGTAAGAACACACCCCCACTTTATCCCCTTAGCTAATTCTTGCCAGTGCCCTTTCCTCCACAACAAGAAGAGCAAAACATAGGCAACAATATAGGCAAGACTCAGCATTTGAATTCGGTAATCAAATTGGAACAATTCCTTTACGTCTTTAAGGTGCACAAGTTCACGCTCCTGGAATAATTCAAGCCCCTCGATTTGGGGCGTTTCCTCTTTGGAATTGAAATAATCAACAAGCCTTCTTGCTACCTCGCTTAGCTGCGCTCTGTCTATATTTGTAGCATCGCTTACACTATATTTATCGAAACCATATTCGTAAGTGTGCATACTGTTCACTCCCAGGCGAACAGTGCTAGTAAAAAGCAGCACGGGTACGCAAACAACAAATAGCCAATAAGCAACAATTCTAATAATTTTCAATTTTTACCTCAATTCTTTAAGCCACAAGAGGGCAAGATCAAGAATCTCATGGTACAATTTCAAGGTGTCACAAAAGTTTACCCATCTCCATGTTCATACAGAGTACAGTTTGCTTGATGGTATGTGCCGTATTCCACAACTTGTTGCCAAAACCAAGGAATTGGGCATGGATAGCCTTGCAATTACTGACCATGGTGCAATGTATGGTGCCATCGATTTTTACATGGCAGCTAAAGAAGCAGGGATAAAACCAATTATCGGCTGTGAAGTCTATGTAGCTCAAACAGATCGCCATAGCCGAAGCGCCGCCTCTAAAAATCCGTATCATCTTACACTATTAGCTAAAGATAAGAAAGGGTACCATAATCTAATTCAGCTAGTTACCAAAAGCCATTGCGAGGGATTTTATTATAAAGCCAGAGTAGATAAGGAGCTTCTAAAGCTTCACTGTGAAGGAATTATTGCTCTTTCAGGTTGTCTTCAAGGGGAACTAGCTCGACTTATTCTGGAAGGGAGAACTGATGAAGCAACCAAAGTAGCTTTATGGCATAAAGAAACTTTTGGTGATTACTATCTAGAGATTCAGCGACATCCAATCCCTGAACTTGAAAAGGTTAACGATGGACTTCTTTCTTTATCCACCAAGCTTGATATACCGCTCGTGGCCACTGTTGATATCCATTACATTAATAAAGAAAACGCTTCTGCCCATGAACTTCTACTATGTATACAAACCAACACGTCCATACAGGATGAAAAGAGATTAAGGATGGCAGGTGACTACTTCTACCTGAAGAGCCCTGAAGAGATGACACAACTTTTCAGCGATATTCCTCAAGCTATAGATAACACACAACGTATTGTTGATATGTGCCAACTGGAATTGGATTTTACTAAACTTCATTTCCCTCAAGTAGCACTGCCTCAAGAAAAAACAGCAATTGATTTCTTGGCCGAGCTTTGTTGGCAAGGTTTGGAGAAAAGGTATCCAGAGCCAACTCCAAAAATCAAAGAACGCCTTAGCTATGAACTCCAAGTTATCCAGAAAACTAAGTTTGCTGACTACTTCCTTGTTGTCCAGGATATCACATCTTTTACTCGAAGCTGTGGCATTAACTTCGGCGTTAGAGGGAGCGCTGCCGCCAGCCTGGTTCTTTACTGCCTGGGCATTACTGATATTGACCCCTTAGCCTATAATCTTGTTTTTGAGCGCTTTCTTAACGTGGAGCGCCGCGAGCTTCCAGACATTGATCTTGATTTCCAGGATGATCGCCGTGATGAAATTCTAACTTACGTAAGCCAAAAATACGACCCTGACCATGTAGCTCAAATCATTACCTTTGGCACTCTGGGAGCCAGGGCTGCATTAAGGGATACTGGGCGAGCTTTGGGAATATCTTATGCTCAGGTAGACCAGGTAGCCCGTCTTATCCCCCAAGACTTGACTATAACTTTGAGCAGGGCACTAAAGGAAAGTGAAGAACTCAACAGCATCTACCATCAGGATGAGACGATACGTAATTTAATCGATTCGGCTAAAGAAATAGAAGGCCTTATCAGACACGCCAGTACTCACGCTGCTGGCATCGTTATATCTGGTGATTCCCTGACTGGATATGTGCCTCTCCAGCCAATAAATAGAGGAGATTCGCATGCTGTTATGACCCAGTATCACATGGGAAACATAGCTAGACTCGGCCTCATAAAGATGGACTTCCTTGGGCTATCCAATTTGACCATTCTGGCTAAAGCTACAGAAATTATCAAGCAGCATCGCGGAATCTCCATAGATTTACAACATGTTCCTCTCAATGATGACAGGACCTTTAACATGCTTGCCTCAGGGGAAACCAAAGGTATTTTCCAGTTGGAAAGCAGCGGCATGCGCCGCTACATAAAAGAACTTAAGCCCACTAACTTTGGCGATATTGCCGCCATGATAGCGCTTTACCGCCCAGGTCCAATGGAACAGATTTCTACTTTCATAAAAGCTAAACAAGGCATTGCTCCAGTTCATTACCCACACCCTGTGCTAAAGGAGATTCTAGAGGAAACCTACGGAGTCATTGTCTATCAGGAACAGGTAATATTCATTGTTCAGGCTCTAGCCGGGTACAGCTTAGGACAAGCTGATATTTTTCGCAAAGCCATGGGGAAAAAAATAGCTACTGTGATGAGAAAGGAGGAGAGGAATTTCATTGCAGGGGCTAACAGGAAAGGCATATCAGCAGAATTAGCTAAAGAAGTATTTTCCTTAATTGAGCCTTTTGCCGGCTACGCTTTCAATAAAGCTCACAGCGTAAGCTATGCTCTTCTTGCTTACAGAGGTGCTTATCTTAAGGCAAACTACCCCGGCGAATATATGACTGCCCTCCTTAACACCTATTGGGGGAATATGGAAAAGGTTCGTTCGGCAGTAACTGAATGCCGGAGATTAGGTATTCAGGTACTTCCCCCTGATATCAATGAAAGCAATGCCGATTTCACTATAGAAAAAGGCAAAGATAAGCCAGCAATTCGCTTTGGGCTAGTCGCTATTAAGAATGTTGGCCCATTGCCTATTGAACATATCTTATCAACCCGCAGCCAGAGCGGTGCTTTCAATTCCATAAAAGATTTCTGCCATCGAGCTAACCTGCACAACGTAAATAAGAAGGTGCTTGAAAGCTTAATGAAAGTTGGTGCTTTTGATTCTCTAGGCAGCCGCGGTGCACTTCTTAATTCCATCAATAAGATTATTTCTTTAGCCCAAACAGAACAACGAATGAAAGAATCAGGACAAACCAGCATGCTTGATTTATGGACAGAAGCATCTCCTGCTTTTACCCCAGATTCAGAGCTAGGAAAAGGCGAACTTGTATCTACAAAGCAAAAATTGGATTGGGAACGGGAATTACTGGGTGTCTATTTCTCCTCACCACTTTTTGATTCGCTGGCTTCTGAATTACCTTCTTATTGCCAATGCAAGGAGTTCATTTCCTGCGGCGATCTCAGTACCGATATGGCTAACGAAACAGTAGTAATTGCAGGAATGGTGGCCTCGATACGCCACGCTTATACCAAGGATAAACACCCCTTCATTATTGCGGCACTTGAAGCTTTGGACGGGAGCGTGGAGGTTGCTGCATGGCCAAGATTTTATGAAAGCACCAAAGAACTATGGGAAGAGGGCAATATCCTTGTAATCAAAGGGCTGGTGAAGGTAAGAGATGGAAAAGTGCAGTTAAACTGCCAGCAGGCGCAAAGATACCAGCACACTGAACAAAAAAACAAAGTGCCACCCAGCCAAGAACAACGCTGCCTCATAATAAATCTTAATCAGACAGATAACACAGACAAAGATGTTGAACGCCTGTATAAAATCAAAACTACCCTCCTGAATTATCCTGGCCAGTATAAGGTTTTCCTCACCGTCACAACTGAGAGCGAAACTACTAACCTAGAAATGCCTGAAATAACCATCAACTACTGCCCAGAGCTAGCAAGTGAATTGGATAACATACTGGGCGAAGGCAATTTAAAATTTGAGGACCAATTTAGATAAACTTAGCCTCCATTTCCAGCAGGCGCTGTTTCAATAACTTACCATCACTAAACCCTCCAAGAGTACCATCGCTACAAATTACGCGGTGACAGGGGATTATTATTGGCAAAGGATTTCTAGCTAAGGCTTGTCCTACAGCCCTAGCCGCTTTAAGTATGCCTACTTTACCAGCAACCCAAGCATAAGCCCTCGTCTCTCCATAAGGAATAGATTGAGTTGTTTCCCATACCCTTTTCTGAAATGGGCTTGCCCATGATAAGTCCAACCTGTCAGGAAAATTAACTCTCTCCCCGTTAAAATAACTCTCTATCCTCTCAGTCAAATCACCAAAATAGTCAATCCTAGCCTTGATTAATATTCTCTGTGACTTCAAGGCTGATTCACGAAGAAGATAGAATGCCTGTTGAGGCGAAAGTTGAGGCAAAGTAAGCTCCCGCAATCCCTCTACAGAACCCATCATCCCCACCCAGCCCAGTGAAGTATCAAAAATAAGGTAATTTAATTTCATAAGGCCTTATACGCTATCTCTTCAACAATCCTGGCCAATATTGCGCACCAGCAAAGATATTCTATACAACCAGACAATCCAAAACGATTCCAGTTTCTTTTATCCTATTCCTGTTTCAATCAACCCGTAATTGCCATCTTTGCGGCAGTATAGGAGATTGAACTTGCCAGTCTCGGCATCGATGAAAAGAAAGAAATCATGTCCTAGAAGTTCCATTTGATTTATAGCTTCATCTTGAGACATGGGTTTAATTAAAAAACGCTTGTTCTTTACTATCTTTCTGGATATTTCAGCGTATTCTGCTTCCTCTGTTATTTCTTGTCGAGCCAGGGAAATGCCCCTGCCTTTGTCATATAACTTACTTTTGTACCGCTCAATCCGATTAGCTAATGCTTCCACAACTCTATCAATAGCTGTGCGGACATCCTCAGCTTTCTCCTGGGCTCTGATTAAGACACCTTTGCTATCAAGAGTAACTTGAACACTGAACCTCTGTTGAGGTAACCTGGTGTTTTCCTTGAGAATCTCGACTTTCCCTTCACCGATACTGGGCAGGTAATGACTCAACCTGCCAATCTTTTTCTCGGCCTGTTCTTGTATTGCCGCAGAGACTTCCATATTTTTGGTAACGATTCGCAGTTTCATATCTCCTCCCTGTTTCTAGATTTCCCTGGCTAAGGTTAAGCCCCATACTGAAATCACACCTTTGTTTTTGAGAGCTATGCCACAAGATTCCAATGTAGCTCCAGACGTACACACATCGTCAATAAGAATAATCTGTTTACCCCTTAGCTTTTCGTCACGACACATAAAAGCATCAATTACATTCTTCCGTCGCTCTTCTATATTAGGCGTTTTTACCTGTGGCTGTGTTTCTTTAACTCGAACAAGGCAGTCTTCGACTACCGGTAGGTTTATAATTTTCCCTAGCCCCCGAGCCAGAAGGCTTGATTGGTTATAACCACGCTCCCTTAATCGTCGTGGATGGAGAGGCACTGGAACAATAATTTCACCAGGTAAAGGATTTAGCTGCAAATAATCAGCCAACAATCCAGCCAGACAAAAGGAAAGCGCCTTTAAATTGTGATACTTTAGCTGATGAACAGCTTTACGTATCACCTCTTCAAAACGATATGGAGAACGGATGCCATCAACTTCTGCTTGTACACGTACACAAACCGGGCACAAAATGCCGCTGGCTTGAGGTTTGCCACAGCAAGGACAAAGCGGCCCTTTCAATTGAGGCAACTTCCTATAGCAATCTGTACATAGAAAACTACCCACTTTCCCACAGCCCACACAACGGCGAGGGAAAAAGAAATCAATTATTAATTCAGCCAGCCTGTTTAATTGAGTCAAATCTACTAATGCTGGGTAAACCTTCAGCGAGGGCGAGTGCGCAGTTCCCCACTCAGAATGGGTTCATCTAAATACACTTCACCATTTCTGATTTTGATATTGTATCCGCAATCAGGATTAGTACATACCCATGCCTTGTACTGAATCGCTGCTCCCTGACTACCGAAATCAGAAAGAGGCACTAAATCTCCTTTGCTACACCTCTGACATTTTGGGAACGAATTTTTTTCCAATGGTTCCACCTCCCGTCCGAAAAATATTTACTAAGCATATACTAAAAATAGCTTGTTGGCAAGTGCAAGTCTCTTCCAATACAAGGTGAGCCTGAGAGGGAAGGCAACTCGTTTATGATTGGGACATGCAAGTGATCATGAACGATAGGAATCTACAAACAATAGAACAAGTCAGACAATTTCTGGGAGGGAGTGAGGCGCTTTTCTTCAGAGCGCCAGCAGATGTCATGTTATTGGCGAAGACAGATGAATTGCATATGCGCTTAAGTGGCCCAGCCACGAAGAAGATTATGGGGCATGAATACGAGGTTTACGGATTGCAGAAAGGATGGTGAACACTCGTTCCAATCTCTTTCATCCAACGGTCTTGATATACTCCATGCTTATGCTCAACCTTTCCTTTGGCCTAGGGAGAATTTACTACCAGAAGCCATCTCCCCAGCATCTCATTGGCAACTTTGTATACATAGCCTCCGCTGCCAGTGTCGGTCCAAAATCCCAGTATTGCTCCCCATTTCGCACCATCGACATTATCATCAGTCGGCAGTGTTCCCTCTGATTTATGACTAATGCACCTCCTTCCATTTAGACACCTCCTTTGGAGTTGCCTATTCTTTATCATTCTTCTTCGAAAGAGGACATTTCTATTGAGTTGTCTACAGGACATTATCATAGAGTTTCAACAAGACAATTGGGTAGGGGAATAATTGGGAGTTACTTCTAACATGCCACAGTGTGCTTGTCCCAAACCAGCGGTTAAAGGTGCTTTTCAAGGTTGGCTGTTTGACGAGTTTAGTTTGACAGGGGCTATGATAGTTGAGGAAATCAATGCACTCTGCAATTTTCTGCTTTGCTACAATAAAAAGTTGCTTTTAAAATTCTTTATGCTATAATAATTAGCAGTCTCAACGTTGGAGTGCTAAAATAAAATTAAGAAAGGAGGTAGCATGGCAGTTAAAATTGAACCCTTAGGTGATAGGGTAGTAATTAAACCTATTCCTAAAGAGGAAGTAAGCAAAGGGGGGATTGTTATACCTGACACAGCTAAAGAAAAGCCTCAAGAAGGTGAAATTATTGCTGTGGGTTTAGGCAAACTTTCCGAGGATGGGAAAAGGATAGCTATGGAGGTTAAAGTGGGGGATAGAATAGTTTATTCCAAGTATGCTGGCACTGAATTTAAACTGGATGACGAGGAAGTGGTTATCCTGCGCGAAAGCGATATCCTGGCCAAGAAAAATTTCTAAAAGGAGATGAATGATAAATGGCAAAACAATTACTTTTTGGTGAAGAAGCAAGAAAAGCATTAAAAAAAGGTGTAGACACCTTAGCCAATGTAATCAGGGTGACATTGGGCCCGCGCGGGCGACCAGTGGCATTAGATAAGAAATGGGGGGCTCCCTCAGTTATAAACGATGGCGTTTCCATTGCGAAGGAAATAGAGTTGCCTGATCCCTTTGAGAATATGGGAGCTCAATTGGTGAAAGAGGCGGCAACGAAAACTAATGATCAGTGCGGTGATGGTACTAGCACGTCTGTTATTCTGGCGCAAAGCATTGTGGGAGAGGGGTTTAAGAATATTGCCGCTGGCGCTGACTCTATGGCTTTGAAACGGGGTATTGAAAAAGGGGTAAAAGCCGTTGTCGCTGGACTTAAGAAGATGTCTATTCCTGTGAAGACTAGAGAGCAGATAGCCCAGGTAGCTGCTCTATCGGCAGTTGATCAGGAAATTGGCGATTTGATTGCTGATGTCATGGAAAAGGTGGGCAAGGATGGAGTTATCACCGTTGAGGAAGGTAAGGGCTTGGAATTTGAAATTGAGTACGTTGAAGGTATGAAATTCGATCGTGGGTACCTAAGTCCTTATTTCGTCACTAATGCAGAACAGATGAAAGTAGAATTAGAAGATCCCTATATACTTATTACCGATAAGAAAATTTCTGCTTTGAATGATATTCTGCCTGCTTTAGAAAAAATCGTCCAAACTTCTAAAAACATTGTTATCATCGCTGAAGATGTGGAAGGTGAACCCTTGGCCACATTAGTAGTCAATAAACTGAGAGGCACTTTAAGCCCTCTGGTGGTTAAAGCACCTGGCTTCGGCGATAGAAGAAAAGAAATGCTTCGGGATATAGCTACTCTTACTGGAGGCACAGTCATATCTGAAGAGATTGGCAGGAAACTGGATTCGGTCACTGTGGATGATTTAGGTCGGGCTCGAAAAGTGGTGTCTGATAAGGATGACACCACTATTGTTGAAGGGAAAGGTTCGAAGGAAGCTATTGAGGCGCGGATTAAGCAAATTAGAGCTCAGATTGAGGCAAGTACATCTGACTATGATAAAGAGAAATTACAGGAGAGATTAGCTAAATTGGCTGGTGGAGTGGCAGTAGTCAAAGTAGGTGCGGGTACAGAAGTAGAGCTCAAGGAAAAGAAGCACCGAGTGGAAGATGCGCTCTCAGCTACGAGAGCTGCTGTTGAGGAAGGTATCTTGCCTGGTGGGGGCGTTGCCTTGCTCAGTTCAATATCGGCTTTGGATAAACTGGCTGTTAGTGGTGATGAAGTTATTGGTGTAGCCATATTGAAACGAGCTTTGGAGGAGCCTATCCGCTGTATAGCTGCTAATAGTGGTAGAGAGGGCTCAGTTGTGGTGAATAAGATAAAGGAAGGCCAAATTGGCTTAGGTTACGATGCAGCTAAAGATAAATTGGGTGTTAATATGGTGGAAAGTGGCATTGTAGATCCTCTTAAAGTTACCAGATCTGCCTTGCAATATGGCGCTAGTATCGCTACTATGATTTTGACTACTGAGGCTTTGGTGACTGACGTGCCCGAGAAGGAAAAAGCACCGCCAATGCCGGGAGGAGGTGGGTACCCTGAGTATTAAGGCATATTAGAAGGATGTTATATAAAGAAGAGCCGCCATATGGCGGCTCTTCTTTATATAACGAGCTAAATGATGTTAAATTTTCAGTAATTTTACTGGAGGGTCATTTTTGATTGGACCTACAATGGCTAAATTGAGTCCTTCGCTGGATAGAAGCTCTCCAGCTTCACGCCACATGATCTTCTTCGTAGCTGGCCCACTTAAGCACATATGCAATTCATCTATCTTCGCCAATAAGCTAACATCTGCCGGGCTATACTTCCTGTGGAATCGATGTCTTCGGTATGACATCTGTTTTAATCGTCCCCTTCGTTTGTATTGTGTTATTAACCGCGATACCTGTGATCGAAAATAACCTGTAATCCTTCCCATATATCGCCGTATCACCCCTTTCTCTGCTCTCTTGAGCCTATGATAGCTAAACCTTATCATCACCTCCTCTATCCAATTGTATTTCTCTCCCATAGATAACGCCCTGAAGAAAAGCGCCTCACTCCCTCCCAGAAATTGTCTGACTTGTTCTATTGTTTGTAGATTCCCATCGTTCATGATCACTTGCATGTCCCAATCATAAACGAGTTGCCCCCATTCCCCAGGCTCATCTTATATTGGAAGAGACTAACCCTTTGCTGGCAGTAAATTTTGTTGCTATAATGGAAACCCGCTTGGAATTACTGCGATGGCGATATAATAAATAGAGTATTGAGCATTTTGGGAATAAAAGGAGGCGTACCATGTCGCAAAAAATAACTAGAGAAGAACTTTTAGCTAAGGCTAAGAAACCAGCGCAGGATGCTATGAAGTTGCATCGTGATTATCGCGGGAAGATGCAAACAATGCTCAAATGCCAGATTCGTGATTTGAATGATTTTGCAATCTATTATACCCCCGGCGTTGCTGAGCCTTGTAGGGCTATAAAAGCGGACGAATCGAAGTTTGATGAGCTTACTAACAGATGGAATACCATAGCTGTGGTTTCTGATTGCACTCGAGTTCTTGGCTTGGGAGATATTGGGCCTAAGGCAGGTTATCCGGTGATGGAAGGAAAGGCATTGTTATTTAAATATCTTGGAGGCGTGGATGCCGTGCCTATTTGCCTTGGCACCAAGGACCCCGATGAAATTGTCAGGACGGTTAAGTTGATTGAGCCTTCGTTCGCAGGCATCAACCTGGAAGATATTTCTTATCCTAAGTGTTTTGACATACTTGATAGGTGCAGAGCACAGGCGGAGACTCCTGTGTGGCATGATGATGTACAGGGAACCGCGACGATAATGCTAACGGGATTGATAAATGCTCTGAAGATAATAGGTAAGAAGATAGAAAATTGTAAAATTGTCTTTAACGGTACTGGAGCGGCTAACACTGGTTGCACCAGGCTCCTCTGGGCTTACGGAGGGAAACCTGGAAATACTATGATGGTTGATAGTAAAGGTATACTTCATAAGGGAAGGAAAGATTTAGAGGAAAAGAAAGATAAGTTTGCTGAAAAGTGGCGCTTTTGTGAAATTACTAACCCCCAGGAGATAACCGGTGGTTTGACGGAAGCATTAAAAGGCGCTGATGTACTTATTTCTTATTCTAAATCGGGACCAGGTGTTATTGCACCTGAGCAAATCAAGGGAATGGCGAAGGATGCGATATGTTTTGTTGCTGCTAATCCCATACCTGAGATCTGGCCATGGGAATGTAAGGAAGCAGGGGCTAGAATTGTCGGCACAGGTAGATCGGATTTTCCTAACCAGGTAAATAACTCAGTAGGATTTCCAGCTATCTTCCGTGGCGTTCTTGATGTGCAAGCTAAAACCATTACCGATGATATGTGTATTGCTGCTGCTGAATCACTGGCGAAATATGCTGAGAAAAGGGGCATAAATGAAGATGATATTTTACCCAGAATGAATGAGACAGGTGCTTATATTGATGAAGCAGTAGCTGTGGGGATGAAAGCTCAGGAGTTGGGCATTGCCAGGTTGAAGGTTAGTGCTGGTGAGCTTCGCAAGGGAGCTGAAGCTATGATAATGAGCGCCCAGGGACAGGTTAATTGCCTGGTAAAGAATGGGTACATTGCCAAAGCAGTAACTGATTAAGGAGGGAAAAATATGAGAGAAATCAATGTTGGGGATATTACTAAAACTGTAGCTCATTTGTTTGAACACTCTTGCCACTACCTCACTGATGATGTATTGGCCGTGCTTAAACAAGCACGTGGGAAAGAAAAATCCCCTGTTGCCCGCGATGTATTGGATAGGCTATTGGAGAATGTGGAGATAGCTGGCAAGGAGCAGACCCCCCTGTGCCAGGATACTGGCCTTGCTATAATTTGGCTGGAGATGGGGCAGGAAGTACATGTAACTGGTGGTGACTTGTATGAAGCGGTCAATGAAGGGGTGCGCAAGGGATATGACGAGGGTTACTTGCGCAAATCTGCAGTGAGCCAGCCTTTTTCCGCTAGAGTCAATACTAAAGACAACACGCCGGCGGATATCTGGACTGACATAGTTCCGGGCGATAAACTTAAAATAATTGTAATGCCTAAAGGAGGTGGTTCTGAGAATATGAGCCGCCTGACGGTGTTGACTCCAGCAAAAGGGCGCCAGGGAATCATAGATTATGTGGTGAATCGTGTTAGCGAGGCTGGTAGTAATCCCTGCCCCCCGGTTATTGTAGGTGTGGGAATAGGGGGAACAACGGAGAAGACCATGATGTTGGCCAAGAAGGCATTGCTGCGGAAAGTGGGGCAACCAAACCCGGATGCTGAGATAGCCGAATTGGAGAGGGATATTTTACGTGGTGTTAATAATCTGGGTATTGGGGCAATGGGATATGGTGGAACAGTTACTGCTCTGGCAGTTCACGCCGAGGCATTCCCTTGCCACATTGCTAGCTTGCCAGTGGCAGTTTGCTTGATGTGCTGGTGTGATCGGAAGGGAGAGGCGACTTTATAGAAGGAGGCAACATGGCTGCAGATAAAGTTGAGGAGAAAGTTGAAAAGAAAATAAGAATGATTAATGTTTACGTTATGGGTAAACATTATAAAGCCCCTGAGGGGCTTACTATTCAGACAGCATTGGAGTATTGTGGCTATAATGCTATTAGAGGGTGTGGTTGCCGTGCTGGGTTTTGTGGTGCCTGTGGCACGATTTATAGCTTCACGTATGACTTGACAATAAAGTATGCGCTTGCTTGCCAGAAAGAAATTGAGCAAAACATGGTGATAATGCAGGTGCCATTTTTCCCTTCAATTGAGGCTATTTATAATTTGGAGGATTTAGAACCTGAGGAAGGCAAAAATAGGTTAGTGGAGCTTTACCCTGACCTTATTACGTGTTTTGGCTGTAATAATTGTACTAAAACTTGCCCTCAGGATCTTTTAGTGATGGATTTTGTGTCCGATGCCTTAAGAGGTGATTACGAGAAAGTGTATGAGAAATCCTTTGACTGTGTAATGTGTGGTTTATGTGCTGCCAGGTGTCCACAGGGGATACAACCATATAATATAGCTTTAGCGGCTCGAAGATTGAGAGGCTCTTATCTTACCCCCGCACCTCAACATAACCTGGATAGAGTAAAAGAGATAGAGGAAGGGGAATTTGATGTTGAACTTGAGGCATTGAAGAAATCGAATGAGACTGAATTGCGTCGGAGATATTCAGGGCGTGAGATAGAGCCGGCTTTGTAAAGGCTTTTTGAAAGGAGGTTGTCAATATGCCATATCCTGCTTCTATGGAAGAGAGTAAGAGAAAAGTTGAGGAGACCAGGCTACACCGATTAGAAAAAGGGCCGTGTGCACGTATTGATGAGGCTGAGAGAGAGAGCCTGATAGGTAAATTCCATCCCGATTATAGTAAGGAGCAATTTCGCGAGATAAAATTAGGACCAAACAAAGGTTGTTCGGCGCCTTTGGAGATAGCTGACATATTGGAGGGTAGTAGTCGTATTGACCCTGATAAAGTTGATCTCCAGAACGTTGACTATGATGTTGATGTTTTGGTAATTGGGTGTGGAGGAGCTGGTGGGTCGGCAGCACTTTTGGCCGAGGAAAATGGGGCTAGTGTTCTGATATCATCGAAGCTGCGCTTGGGGGATGCTAATACTATAGGGGCTCAGGCGGGGACGCAGGGGTGTGATAGGGCTAAAGATTCTCCTGTTATGCATTACCTGGATATAATGGGAGGAGGGCATTTTACTAACAACCCTGACCTGGCTGAGGCATTGGCTAAAGATTCTCCCGATGCAATTAGGTGGTTGGAAGAGTTAGGAGTTAACTGGGATAAAGAGATGGATGGTTCATATCATGAGCTATCGGGAGGTGGTGCTAGTAGGAGGAGAATGCATTCATGCCGGGACTATACTGGACTTGAGGAAATGAGGGTCATACGAGATGAAATCCGACAGAGAAACTGGCATGGAAGGAAGATAGATTGGTTAGAATTTGAGCCAGCTATAGAGCTGCTGATGGATGACAAGGGGCAGGTAGCTGGAGCGATATTAATGAACTTGGAAACTAAAAGAATGACCATAGTGCGAGCCAAGGCAGTAATCATGGCCACTGGTGGTCTGGGGCGCACACATATTCAGGGATTTCCTACAACTAACCATTATGGTGCTACTGCCGATGGCTTGGTGCTGGCTTATCGAGCGGGTTGCCAGCTTGTTGATATCGATACAATGCAATATCATCCCACAGGCGCAGCCTTTCCTCCTCAAGTTCTTGGCCTCCTGGTTACGGAGAAAGTGAGAACTTTGGGGGCAGAGATAGTCAATTGCGATGGAGAGCAATTTGTTCATCCCTTGGAAGCTAGAGATACAGAAGCCTCGGCAGAAATTCGTGAATGCAAGGAGCGTGGCAAAGGAGTTATTACGCCCACAGGGGAAGTTGGTTGTTGGCTGGATTCTCCTATGATTGAAATTAAACGAGGGGAGGGGACTATCCTGAGAGAGCTACCTGCAATGGTGCGGCAGTTTGGCCGTTTCAACATAGATATAACTAAGGAGCCAATGCTGGTTTATCCCACTCTGCATTACCAGAATGGTGGGATTATGATTAAAGCTGATGCTTCTACTCCAGTGCCAGGATTATTTGCTGCTGGTGAATGTGAGGGTGGAGTTCACGGCAGGAACAGGCTTATTGGTAATTCAACGTTGGATTTGTTTGTCTTTGGGAGGAGAGCAGGCAGAGCGGCAGCTAAGTGGGCTAAGGAAGTAGAATTGGGCAAACTTAGTTTAGGACACATACGTAAATGGCAACGGGAGCTTAAGGAAGCGAGTTTAGAAAAAATGCTTGTTTCTCCTATGCTTTTACCCAATTATGCTAATCAGGGAAAACCTGTACCTGGTTTTCATCCGCTTGGCCAAGAGAGTTCTTATACTCCTTTTGGCGATAGAGCTGTACGATGGATTTGATAGGAGGGCGATATGCCGCTGCGTGAGCAAAGAGATGTTAAGGAAATTGAGAGTATTTTAAATCAAGTATTGAATGTTGCCTCTCCACCTGTAGCTAGATGTCGCCTTCTCTCAACGGGATTTAACCCCGGACATGCCCTGAATATAGCTGAGGATATTGGTGGACACAAAGAGTGCATAGGCTGTGGCAATTGTGTGGATGCCTGCCCTTTTTTATTTCGTGAGCCCTCCAGACGTGAAAAAACGGAACAGCGAACGTCCATGGCACTGGAAAGCATAGTAGGTGCAGATTGTGACCAGTGCGATGCTTGTGTCTTAGCATGCCCTCAGGTAGATACTACCATTAAAAATTATGTAGTTCAGCACCGTATGATAGAAGTCATGTCCAGACTGGAGCAAAGAATAGGAGATGAAGACGAGCCCGATTTAGATTTATTTGTTGAGGAAGTTGTAGCTTAGTGATGTTAGCTACGGGCCAGAAATCAAGCAGCTCATAAGTGGGAGAGTATTAAATGGATTTTGACATACCGGAAGAATTAAAAATGCTTCAAAGCATGGTGAGAGATTTTGTCGCTGAGCAGTTGAAGCCGTTGGAGAGAATTGTTTTGGGGCGAGCTGCTGACTTGAGTGATACTCAGATGTATCTCCCGTTGGAAAAGGAGCAGAAGCTAATAGGAATGACAAAAGAAATGGGTTTATGGGGGGTAAATGTCCCTGAGGAACTTGGCGGCGTGAGCGTGGGCACTTTGGGGAATTGCCTGATTGAAGAAGAATTGGCTCAAACAGTTGTCCCTTTTAAGCTTGGCGATGTCACGCCGCTACTTTTTGATTGTAATGAGAAGCAAAGGGAGGCTTATTTTTCACCTGTGTTTAATAGGGAGAAATATGCCTACCTGGCATTGATGGAGCCTGGCAGGGAGAATTTTGGGGAGCTGGGGATGCAAGCGGAGAAGCGGAATGGCAACTATATTCTCAATGGCAAGAAGTTGTCCCTTTCTAGAGTTGGCGAAGATTATTTTGCTGTTGTTTTTGCCTCTACTGATCCTGAAAAGGGATTGAGAGAGGGCATGACTTGCTTTCTGGTAGACAAAGGGACTTCTGGTTTTACTGTAAATGATGATGAAACTATAACTGGCTGGGAGGCAAGGGAAAGAAGGCCCATGTCTTTAGTTTTTCACCAATGTCAAGTAGCAGCCGAGAATATGCTGGGCGAAGAAGGGAGAGCTTTTCATTTAGGTAAGAAATGGCTTCCTTCGAGACGGATTGTGAGGGGTGCCAGATGTGTGGGAGCGGCTCAAAGAATACTGGATGAAGCAACTATAGAAGCTCAGACGTGGACATCATTCGGACAGTTTATTTCAGGGCGGCCTAGTGTGCAGGCAGCATTGGGTGATATAGCTACGAATATTCATGCTGCTAGACTCATGATTTACGAAACTGCATGGAAAGCAGATAAAGGAGAACCAATACAGCGTGAAGCTGCAATGGCGAAGCTATTTGCTACACAAATGGTTCATTGTGTTGCTGATAATGCCACTCATATTTTCAGTGCTCCATCGTATGTTGGAGGACTGCCTATGGAAAGATTTTGTCGTAATGCTCTGGCAATGAGTTCTACAGAATTTGCCCTGCAACTTCAAAGGAATATTATTGCTCGGGATATAGTGAGAGGGTTGAAAGTCTAAGCGAAGGAGGATACTTATGACTGAGGCTAAAAAAATTACACTCCCGTTAACTGATGAGATTTTGAAGGATCTCAAGGCTGGTGATAACCTTTTGCTTACAGGTGTGATATATCAGTTCCGCGATGCTGCTCATAAGAGGATAGTCGAAGCACTTGACCAGGGGAAATCTCTGCCAATAGATATAAAAGGGGTGGCGGTGTTTTATATGGGGCCTTCACCTGCCAGGCCGGGTAGGCCGATTGGTTCCGCGGGCCCAACCACTAGTGGTCGTATGGATAGTTACTCACCACGACTTATGGCTGAGGGACTTAAAGTGATGATTGGCAAAGGCTTGCGCTCGCAAACCGTGAAGGACGCCATAGTAAAATATAATGGAGTATACTTGGGGGCTATAGGTGGTGCTGGGGCTCTTATTGCTAAGAGTATCAGGAAGGCAGAAGTGGTAGCTTATGAAGACCTTGGAGCTGAGGCAATCCGTCGCTTAGAAGTAGAGGATTTTCCAGTCACAGTAGTAAACGATAGTCATGGTGGTGACCTTTACGAAGAGGGAAGGGCGAAATACCAAGTTACTTCCTCTACCGCGTAGCCTTCAAAAGGCGTGTCTTCCTAATTAATATTTGTCTACATCCAGCCCCGGGGGCTTGCTCTGAGCGAAGCTTGCTGTCTGCTTTCGTGATTGGGCTGGCAAACAACTTGTTCCAAATGATACAATGTGTCGATTATATTCCATTCCAGTTTTTATAGCAGTGTGCCAATAAGCTGGGGCAAGTTGCGCTAAATCGCTACGGCGTATTGATTCTCATTCTGTGTAAGCTACTCAGAATGACAAAAGGAGGTAAAATTGACAGAGGAGCATATACCCGGTGGTTATAATGGCAGAATACTAAGAGCGAATCTATCCAACCGCAGTATATCTGTGGAGGAAATTGATGAGCTATTCTGTAGAAGGTATTTAGGTGGAGCTGGTTTTGTTACATATTTCCAGTGGAAGGAATTAAAACAGGGGATTGATCCTCTAGGCCCCGACAACAAACTAATTTTTGCAGTTGGGCCTGTGACAGGTGTTCCTATTCCCGGGAGTGGTCGTCATTGTGTTGGTGCAAAATCGCCCCTGACTGGTGGCTATGCCAAATCAGAGTCGGGGGGATTCTGGGGTGTTGAGCTCAAACAGGCTGGATATGATGGCGTTATTATTGAAGGCAAGGCTGATAAACCAGTTTACCTCTGGATTCATGATGGGGAAGTAAGCATAAAAGATGCTGCCCATCTCTGGGGACACAATACTAAGGAAACCCAGGATAGCATTAAAACTGAGCTAGGTGACGATCGTATTCGGGTGGCGGCAATAGGACCAGGTGGAGAGCAGCTGGTGAGATATGCTTGTATTATCAATGAGCTTAAGGACGCCGCTGGCAGGGGGGGAATGGGGGCAGTAATGGGCTCGAAAAACCTTAAGGCTATTGCAGTGAGGGGACATAAGAAACCTCGAGTGGTTGAGCCTGAGCGATTGAAGGAATTCAGACAGTGGGTCTTATCAAAGAAGGAACAATGGAGTGGCATGCATGATCGTGGCACTGGAGGGGTGATGGAGAGGGAAATGGCCGCAGGTAATATACCTGTTAGTAATTTTCGTGATGGCGAATTTTCTGATATATCGAAGATCACTGCCCAGGCAGTAAGAGATACGATCAGGATTAAGATGGAAAGTTGTTATGCCTGCCCGATTCGTTGCAAGAAAGTAGTGAAGGTTGATGAGCCGTATTCTGTGGACCCAGCCTATGGTGGGCCAGAATATGAGACATTGGCAGCGATAGGTTGTAATTGTGGTATAGGTGACCTCAAGGCTATTGCTAAGGGGAATGAGCTTTGTAACGCATATTCTCTGGATACTATCTCAACGGGGGATGTTATAGCTTTTGCTATGGAGTGTTTTGAGAATAGTCTTCTTAGCACTAAAGATACAGGTGGCATAGAGCTGAGGTTTGGCAATGCTGAAGCTATGCTTAAAACCATTGAACTGATTGCCAGGCGTGAAGGCATCGGGGATATGCTGGCTGAGGGGACAGCAAGGGCTGCTGAAAGAATTGGCAGAGGGGCCGTTGAGTTTGCCATGCAGGTTAAGGGGTTGGAGATACCCATGCATGAGCCACGATTAAAAGCGGGGTTAGGCTTAGGTTATGCAGTCAACCCTCATGGGGCTGACCATATGGATAGTATTCACGACACCATGTACACTGAACCGGGGTCGCGACTGGATGTAGTTAAGCCTTTAGGAATACTGGAGCCTCTTGCTGCTGATGAACTTGGACCATCTAAGGTATCCCTGTTCCGATATGTACAGCAGGAACTCATTATCCGAGATTGCCTTGTGCTCTGTGATTTTATTCCTTGTGACATAATCCGGCTTAGAGATATCTTAGCTGCAGTTACAGGATGGAGGACGAGCTCTGTTGAGTTGCTGAAAGTGGCTGAGAGAACTTTAACCCTTGCCAGGATGATTAATGTCAGGGAAGGATTTACGGCAGATGATGACAAGCTGCCCAAGCGTTTCTCTCAACCCAAGAGAAATGGAGCTTTGTCTAACAAGCCATATGACTTTCAGCAACTACAGAAAGCTAAAAGCTATTACTATGGTCTAATGGGCTGGGATACGAAAACTGGTATACCTACTCCAGAGAAACTGGAGGAGCTATACCTTAAATAAGGCTTTAATTAACTACTAAAGACGCGAGTTAGCGGGCACTAGAAATTACATATAGGAGAGTGATTAAAGTTGAGTAAATTCGTTGACGTGGCCAGGAGAGCAGCTTCTCAAGCCGGCGAGTTTTTGTTGAATAATCTGGATGGTGTAAGAGAGATTCGCTACAAAGGAGAGGGGCGCCGTAATCCGTATTCACAAGTGGATACGGAAGCTGAGAGTATTATCCTTAAGACCATCAACGATGCTTTCCCATCGCATAGCTTTATCTCTGAGGAGAAGGGAAGGCAAGATACCTTTTCTGATTACACATGGGTTGTTGATCCGTTGGATGGAACAATCAACTTCATACATAAATACAGGAATTTTGGAGTATCCATATCCTTATTGTACCGCGAGGATATAATTCTTGGGGTGGTATACAATCCTGTCATGGACGAGATGTTTACTGCTGTAAAGGGCGATGGTGCTTATCTCAATAAAAGAAGAATACAGGTCTCAAAGATCGAGAAACTTGAAGAAAGCCTGCTGGCTGCCGGATTTCCTTACGACCGTCATTCGGAAACCTTTAGTATAAGCGTGAAGCACTTTGTGCGCTTAGCAAGAGATAGTCAGGCGATTAGACGTGATGGATCCACGGCACTGTCTCTGTGTAGTGTGGCCTGTGGCAGATATGATGGGTTTTGCGTGGCTGGAAATGAGTTATGGGATTACGCTGCCGGGACCCTCATTGTGACTGAAGCGGGAGGCAAGGTTACCGATTTCAGCGGGGAACCATTCCACCTCAATAGTAATAGGAACGAAGTGCTGGCATCTAACGGGAAGATTCACAGGATTATGCTGAAGTCTTTTAGAGATGAGCTAGCAAGATAAATTCTTGCTTCTTTTAGACACCATCAATGAATTTGAGATTTATAGATGTCTTCCTCGCACATATCTTATAAAGAAATCCACAAAGAACTAGAAGAACTTGTACTGGAAACCTTCGGACTTTGGGATGAAAATAGAGTTGCGTTCCGCTGGAGGCATTATCTTCCTAATCATACATGCCGCGTGCGTTCCATGTGTGTTGAATTAGGCAAGCGCGAGGGTGGGAACTTGATTGAACTTGAATTTGCGGGGACGCTGCACGATATCACAAAACCCTACGATGGCATTATCTTAAGAGATAAAAATGGTGAAAGGGCTGTTGATGAAAATGGATTCTGGAACAATGAGGTCTTGATGCCTGCTCGAAACAACATAGTTACCGAACTGTACGATAAATATAATCTTTATGGGTCCATCCATCATATTTCTGGTGCGTTCATAGCAGAAAAAATCCTGGAAAAATATGAATTGGACAGAGAATTTATCGATGATGTTTGTTCAATTATCAAGGCTCATGTAAAATCCTTGAATCTTACATCTGACGAATTGGATAGAGCCTACGCCAGGGTCGAAAATCAAATTATTTATGATGCGGATACAATAGATGCAAATCTTGGATACGTGGCGTTTTTCAGGAATGTACATATTCACGCCCATCGTGCAATTCAGCGTGGAACATTTGATATAAAAGATTACATTGATAGCATGGAGAAGTGGGTTGAGTGGAGCCTGAACATTGCTGGGAGCCTTTTCACTAAATCGGGGCGTGCAATGGCAGAAAAAAGACAAGAGCGGAAGCAGCATCTTTGCAAAGAGCTTATCGCAGAAGAGGGGGATTTTGACTTGAATATGGAGTATGGCATGCTCGGTGTTATTGAGTACCTTGTGTCTCAGACGGCCGACCCGAATTTTACTGAAGAGTTAAATCATCTTCAAAATAGATGGATACCCGAAAGGAGAAGGTGGATTGGAGAGGGTAACTGTTCCCTTGACTGCGATGCTGCGAGGCAAAGCTTATCGCGGGTGATTGGTTTTTGCAGAACTATTAAGGCAGAATGTCATGGCAAGGAGTGAGAGAAGCAGACAAATAGAAGCCTGATAGCCCTCTAAATCTACCATGCGCTTTGGAGATTATATGATTAAGCCAGTGGCAAAAGGGAGGTGGAGTTTATTCTGATTAGAGAATGAGCCTGAAGCAATGATTTCAGCTTTTGATATGGTGTCATCACCTCCTCTATCCAATTGTATTTCTCTCCCATAGATAACGCCCTGAAGAAAAGCGCCTCACTCCCTCCCAGAAATTGTCTGACTTGTTCTATTATTTGTAGATTCCCATCGTTCATGATCACTTGCATGTCCCAATCATAAACGAGTTGCCTTCCCTCTCAGGCTCATCTGGTATTGGAAGAGACTAGGTATTGACAAATGACACCAATGAATGTTTATAATAAAGATGACATTCCTAAATTCATCTTTCTATAATGGCTCTATATTATGAGCTTTTCAGAATGACAGCAGGAGGTAAAATTGACAGAGGAGCATATACCCGGTGGTTATAATGGCAGGATACTAAGGGCGAATCTATCCAACCGCAGTATATCTGTGGAGGAAATTGATGAGCTATTCTGTAGAAGGTATTTAGGTGGAGCTGGTTTTGTTACATATTTTCAGTGGAAGGAGTTAAAGCAGGGGATTGACCCTCTAGGCCCCGACAACAAGTTAATTTTTGCAGTTGGGCCGGTGACAGGCGTTCCTATTCCCGGGAGTGGTCGCCATTGCGTCGGCGCAAAATCACCCCTGACTGGTGGCTATGCCAAATCAGAGTCGGGGGGATTCTGGGGTGTTGAACTCAAACAAGCTGGATATGATGGCGTTATTATTGAAGGGAAGGCTGATAAACCAGTTTACCTCTGGATTCATGATGGGGAAGTAAGCATAAAAGATGCTGCTCATCTCTGGGGACACAATACTAAGGAAACCCAGGATAGTATTAAAGCTGAGCTAGGTGACGATCGTATTCGGGTGGCGGCAATAGGCCCAGGCGGAGAGCAGCTGGTGAGGTATGCTTGTATTATCAATGAGCTTAAGGATGCTGCTGGCAGGGGGGGGGTGGGGGCAGTAATGGGCTCGAAAAACCTTAAGGCTATTGCAGTGAGGGGGCATAAGAAACCTCGAGTAGTTGAGCCTGAGCGGTTGAAGGAATTCAGACAATGGTTCCTGGCTAATCGGGAGCAGTGGCAGGGCATGCATGATTGTGGTACCGGAGGGGTGATGGAGAGGGAAATGGCCACAGGTAATATACCTGTTGGTAATTTCCGTGATGGTGAATTTTCCGACATATCGAAGATAAGTGCCCAGGCAGTAAGAGATACGATCAGAGTTAAGATGGAAGGTTGCTTTGCCTGCCCGCTTCGTTGCAAAAAAGTAGTGAAAGTTGATGAGCCGTATTCTGTGGACCCAGCCTATGGTGGGCCTGAGTATGAGACATTGGCAGCGATAGGTTGTAATTGTGGTATAGGTGACCTCAAGGCTATTGCTAAGGGGAATGAGCTTTGTAATGCATATTCTCTGGATACTATTTCAACGGGGGATGTTATAGCTTTTGCTATGGAGTGTTTTGAGAATGGTCTTCTTAACACTAAAGATACAGGAGGAATTGAGCTCAAATTTGGCAATGCTGAAGCCATGCTTAAGACCATTGAACTGATTGCCAGGCGTGAAGGCATCGGGGATATGCTGGCCGAGGGAACAGCAAGGGCTGCTGAGAAGATTGGCAGGGGGGCCGTTGAGTTTGCCATGCAGGTTAAGGGGTTGGAGATACCCATGCATGAGCCACGGTTGAAAGCAGGATTGGGCTTAGGTTATGCAGTTAACCCTCATGGGGCTGACCATATGGATAGCATTCACGATACCATGTACACCGAACCTGGGCCGGACTTAGATGTGGTTAAGCCTTTAGGAATACTGGAGCCTATTGCTGCTGATGAACTTGGACCATCTAAGGTATCCCTGTTCCGATACGTGCAGCAGGAACTCATTATCCGAGATTGCCTTGTGCTCTGTGATTTTATCCCTGGTGACATAATCCGGCTTAGAGATATTTTAGCTGCAGTTACAGGATGGAGAACGAGCTCTGTTGAGATGCTGAAAGTGGCTGAGAGAACTTTAACCCTCGCACGGATGATTAATATCAGGGAAGGATTTACGGCAGATGACGACAAGCTGCCCAAGCGTTTCTCTCAACCCAAGAGAAATGGAGCTTTGTCTAACAAGCCATATGACTTTCAGCAACTACAGAAAGCTAAAAGCTATTACTATGGTCTAATGGGCTGGGATACGAAAACTGGTATCCCTACTTCAGGGAAACTGGAGGAGCTGAGCCTTGAGGAGAAATAACAATATTTTGGCAACGAGAGCGGAGTTGTGGTTGCCAAAACAAAAAGGGAGGTAATACTTATAAAGTAAATGACGTTCAGAAAAGACTGAAGTGATGTCTAAATAAATAAGGAGGAGAACGACATGAAAAAAATATTGGTACTAGGAGCTGGAGCACAAGGGGGCCCATGTGCCTCAATTTTAGCTAGAGACAAGGATGTGTCGGAAATAGTCTTAGCTGATATAAACATAGATTTAGCTAACAAGGTTAAGGAGAAAATAAAGAGCGACAAAATCACTACAATGAAGGTAGATGCTGGCAAGGTTGAGGATATTGAGAGGGCAGCCAAAGGAGCAGATGCAATTGTTAACATGGCCTTACCGCGATTTAACCCGAATGTGCTGAAAGCTGCTTTAAGCAACAGAGCACACTATGCGGATGCGGCTCTGTCTATGTTTGGCCCTACATGGAATCAGTTGATAGAAAATAAACCACTTGAATTTGATAACGAATTTAAAGAGGCTGGGTTAACAGCTGTGTTTGCTTGTGGAGCCACTCCAGGGGTTACCAATGTGTTGGCAAGGCGTGTTTGTGACAAGCTGGACCGAGTGGATGAGATACATGTTAGACTTGGTGGCAAAGCACTGGAGGAGCCTAAGGAATTAGTCACTGAATGGAGCACGGGATGGTGTCCTGACGAAGCTTTAGAAAACTATGAAGATGAAGTTGACGTATTCGAAGACGGAGAATACAAGAGGTATCCACCTTTTAGTGCTCCAGAGAAATACGATTTCCCTGAGCCTGTGGGGCAGGTTTTACTTACTGGACATACTCATGAGGAAGGAGTAACTCCACCACGCTTTATAGGCAAAGGCCTTAAGTATTGTGATTTCAAATACCCATTTGATCCAATAGCAGGTGCCCTGGTAAAACTGAAACTGACGAGCAAGGAACCTGTAGATGTAAATGGTGTTAAGGTTGCTCCAAAGAACCTTTTGATGAAGCTAATGAAAGCTCCAGTCAATGAATTTCTGTTGGAGAGTGAGACCACTGCCAAACGCCCATCCAAATCTGTCCATTTTATGGTAGTAGATATAAAGGGGGCCAGGTCAGGCAAAGATGTCACATACAAACTGATACGGTCTTCTGCAACTCCTGAAGAAAATCTACGCTTATACAGGAAATTTGGGACAATAAGAATTGGTGTTGCGCTGCCGGCGATTGTAGCCATAAAAATGGGTATGCAGGGGGATGCACCCAGGGGACTAATTGCACCTGAGTGCCTGGACCCAATAAGATTTCTTAAAATGATGGCAGATATGGGTGCTCCTGTGAAATTCCAGGAGATATGTTCTACCGAAGTATCTGTTTGACATTAAAACTTGCTATGGTATGATTAAAACCAGAAGACAAATTAATTCCAGGATAAAAATGTAAAAAGGAGGTAAGAATGAACAGACCAAAAAACTTGTTAGCCGTAATTGGAACACTGATATTGCTGGTTAGTCTATCTGTTCCAATAATGCAATGCGCCCCTGTAGCGGAAGAAGAGGTGACTCCACCAGCGGAAGAAGAAGTGACTCCACCAGCGGAAGAAGAAGTGACTCCACCAGCGGAAGAAGAAATAAAATATGGTGGAACTCTTGGTGTCGGCTGGGTTCCTGGGACGATGTTGGAAAATATACGGGTTGGCTCTGACTGGCAATATACAGGGATGGGGTGCTCGTTCTGGCAAATGACCTATGACCAGTTATGGATTCTCGGACCTGCCCCTGACTACGAGATTTTGCCCATGCTGGCTACCAGTTGGGAATCAGAAGATGGTAAAACCTGGACATTTCATATTCGAGAAGATGCTACTTTCCATGATGGTGTCCCTGTTACAGCTGAGGATGTAGCCTTCACCGTCGAGTATATGCCTAAAGCCGACCCATCATGGGCTTTCCAGGACATAATTAGTGAACCTGGGTCTATAAAGATTATCGACGACTATACAGTGCAGTTTACGCTGGCAACTGCACTTGGTGGACCGTGGCCCGCTTGCTACTGGGCACCAGTAATGCCCAAGCATATTTTCGAGCCGTATAAGGACAATATGTCCGCATACCCGAATGACGAAGCTATCGGCTCAGGTCCGTTTAAACTGAAGGAGTTCAAGTCTGCTCAATACATCTGGTTTGAAGCCAATGAAGATTACTGGGGAGGAAGGCCATATGTGGATGAGGTAATCTGGAAAACTTATGGCAACATGGACGCCCTATATATGGCTTTGGAGCATGGAGACATAGACATAATTGGATATGACTCTTGCCCCATGCGGGGGGCAGAGGACTTCAGGGCCGAAGGCTTTGAGGTTATAGAATGCTCAGGTATATCACTGGTTTGGCTATCGTTTAATCTGCATCAAGATGGACCAATTCAGGACCTGGATGTAAGAAAAGCTATTATGCATGCCATGGATAGAGATAGAATGATAGAAATGGTATATCTGGGTCACGCAGAGAAGGCAGATAGCTGGATATACCCAGAGCTGGCGAACTATAACTCGAACCTGCCGCAATATGATTTCGACCTAGATAAGGCTAAGGCGATGCTTGATGGAGCTGGATATGTGGATAGTGATGGAGATGGAATCAGAAATGACCCGGCGACAGGGAAGAACATGGACTTTGACCTGATTGTTAATTCAGGTTCGCCTGAGAATGTTAAGGCGGCAACACTAACTAAAGAAATGCTTGTGGAGGCGGGCATAGCTATCGATATGCAGGTGTTGGACTCGGGGACCTTCTATTCGTATCTATATGCACCCCAGGATGACGCGTATGAAATTGCCTTTACCGGGGAGCAACCTGGGCCGAAATCTGAGTGGGTATGGGAATTTGCCCGCAGTTTTGCCGGCGGAGGTGGAGGATGGAACACATCCTATTACGACAATCCTGCGTTTGATGAGGCGCTGAATGCAATGAATGCCGAAAGAGACCTTGAGAAGCAAGGGGAATTGCTGATGGACATGCAGCTGATGATAGCTGAGGACCTGCCATATGGATTTCTGTACAGGAGAGGGATATTGAATCCTGTTAGTGACAAATTTGAAGGCTATGTTGACATGATGGGACTGGCAAACTGGATTAATCCCTGGAGTTACTATAAGGTGCATTTGAAGTAAGGATGTAAGTCTCAATAAAAAGGGGGTGAGTACTATTAGTCCGCCCCCTTTTTATTGATAAAACAGAGGAAAACAGGGGTTTTTGCTAATATCACACACTAACTGGGATGCATCAATATAGTGGCTATAAATAAAGAACTGAAGGAGAAGGGAAAGAGATGTGGGTTAGTAGCAGTTATTATGTTGATGTATCGTTTTACAACCTTTCCAGCAGGAGGGCGTAGGCACTGGATGTTAAGGCATTTTACTGCTAATGTTTTTGAGGTGGAGATCCATTAAGATATTCTATGGGTGGTGGATTGTTGGTGCGTCCTTGCTTACTACCCTATACATGGGCGGAGTTGTCTTCTACGGGTTCACTGCCTTCTTTGAGCCCATAGTGAATGAAATGGGCTGGAGCTACACTCAAGTCTCCCTTGCTGCCTCGCTGCGGGGATTGGAGATGGGCCTGCTTGCCCCATTTATCGGAATACTGGTTGACCGTTGGGGACCCCGAAGGCTCATTGTTATTGGCGTGCTCATTGCTGCTGCGGGTTTAGTGGTACTCAGTGCTACCACATCCCTTGGCATGTTTTATGGGGCTTTCGCGTTATTGACCATAGGCATGAGTGCTACTAGCACAACGGTACTTATGACCACCATCGCCAACTGGTTCCATAGGAAGATGGGTATGGCAAGCGGCATAGCAATCTGTGGCTTTGGACTCAGTGGCTTACTGATCCCGGTAATAGTCAGACTCATTGCGGTGTATGGGTGGCGCATAACATTAGATATTCTTGCTGCCGGCATGGTAGTTATGATTTTGCCGCTTTCGCTCTTTTTCCGACATAAGCCGGAGGCGTATGGCTATTTTCCTGATGGCGAGCCAGAAAACTCCAGCAGCTACTCCAATAGCCTGGATGTACCGCACGATGAGATAGAAGTGAAAGCAAGACAGGCTATCAAGAGTGGTACATTCTGGCGTTTCACGTTAGCTTTTATGTACCATATGATGGCAACCAGTACCGTGGTAACTCACGTGATGCCTTACCTGGGCAGTATCAGTGTCAGCAGGACGATGTCTGGTCTGGTAGCAACCAGCATTCCCTTGACGAGTATTTTGGGCCGCCTTGGCTTCGGTTGGCTTGGAGATAGATTTGATAAGCGAAAGGTGGCTACGGTGGGCTTTGTGATGATGGGTTGTGGACTATTCTTTTTTGGATATGCTTCTACTATGAATAAGTGGATGCTAGTTCTTTTTCTCGCTCTTTTTGGTGTCGGGTATGGGGGGAACAATGCACTAAGGCCATCTTTGACGAGGGAGTACTTTGGTAGAAGGAATTTCGGAAGCATTTTTGGTCTGATCCTGGGCATTGGTGCTATAGGAGGTATAACAGGCCCAACCCTGGCGGGGTGGGTATATGATAACTGGGGTAGTTATCAGGCAGTTTGGTTTTTGTTAGCTGGCCTTGCTATTGTAGCCATAATTTCAATCTTAACAATGGCCCCTGGTAGAAGTGCAGTGGCACTGGGCGATAGAACCAGGCACTGTGTTGACACTAACAGAGGGTCGGATTAGTGAATTTTGTTAAGTGATAAGTATGATGCAATTCGGGTGGTAGAGATAATTTTACGGATGTTGTAAACTGGAAGAGAAGGTGTAGTTTAGAGGCTATGGGAGGACAGAAATTTACGCCAAGGAGGTAAGACGTTGTAAATGATATGGGTGTATATACTTCACGGCAAATAACGAATAATCGAGGAGAGGAGGTAGAAATGGGTAAAAGGAAAAATTTGTTGGCTATAGTTGGGATAGTGATATTATTGTTCGGTTTGTCTATTCCTCTGATGCAGTGTGCTCCTTTGCCAGAGGAAGAGGTGACTCCCCCATCAGAGGAAGAGGTGACTCCTCCGTCAGAGGAAGAGGTAACTCCCCCATCAGGGGAAATAGAGTATGGCGGGAGGTTGAATGTTGGGTTCACCACGCCTCAGGATACCTTGACAATGGATATGAAGTTGATGTGGACAAACTGGGGTTGTCTCTACTTGATGCTAGTCTATGATAACTTGTCACTTTATGGCTTGAATCCTGATACTTATTCACACATCCCATCATTGGTGCAGAGCTATGAGGTATCAGAAGATGGAAAGACGTTTACATTGCATCTTGTTGAGAACGCAACATGGCATGATGGTGTACCGTTTACAGCAGAGGATGTGGCATTTACGTTCGAATATTTACATAATAAGACACCTGGATGGGGTGGCCACGATAAGGATTGGGAGGAAGTAGAGATTATCGATGATTACACGGTCAAAGCCGTGAATGCTATCGGGCTTTCGACTGACTTTTCTCCCGGCTGGTGGAGGTGGGATCCCGTAATTCCCAAGCACATTTTCGAGCCCTATAAAGATGACATACTGTCATTTCCGAACGAGGGATCAATTGGGACAGGAGCATTTAAGCTAAAAGAATTCAAAACTGACCAGTACATGTGGCTGGTTGCTAACGAAGATTATTGGGGAGAAAGGCCATATGTGGATGAGGTGGTTTTCAGGTACTATGGGACCGCGGACGCTGCGCTTATGGCATTGCAGTCGGGCGAAGTGGATGTGTTCGGAGGCAATCTTGTGTCGCCATTAGCTATTGATGTTGTAGAAGCGGATCCGGATATCCACGTTGAGATGACAGAGGGCCTTGGAGAAAGTTACCTGGCGTTTAATCTTCACCCCGACGGACCATTACAGGACAAGGATGTAAGACATGCTATTGCCTATGGCATAGACCGTGACAGGATCATAGACATGGCGTATTCGGGGCTTGCAAAGAGATGCGATGCCTGGTGCTATCCCGAGAGCCAGATGCATAATCCCGATTTGCCGCAATACGAGTATAGTCCTGATAAGGCTAACGAAATCCTGGATGGAGCTGGATACCTGGACACGGACGGAGACGGGATAAGAAACGACCCGGCCACTGGGGAAAATCTTGTCTTTGGCCTGTCGACCTCGGCGTCCGCTACTGCCTATGTTAAGACGTGTACTCTGATTAGTGAGATGCTTCCTGCGATAGGCATACAGGCTGACTTTACAGCAATGGACCCTGACAGTTTTCTGGATTTTCTGTATAATCCAATGAGTGATAGATTAGAGATGTTCGTCTATGGTGAAGACCCATCCCCCGATCCATGGTCGGACTGGGTATGGCAGGAAGATGTTGGTTGGGACGCCGGAGGAGAGTGGTGGAACCCAACTTACTGGAGTAACCCTCGCTTTAATCAACTCTGGGTTGAGAATTCCTGTGCGAAAAGCATAGAAGAAAAGAAGGCGATTCTATATGAGATGCAGGAGATCATGGCTGAGGATTTGGCGCGTATATTCCTGGCCAGGTCAGAGGTTATTTCTGTCTGGAGGACTGATAAGTTTGAGGGCTGGGTAAATACGGTAGGTGGCCCTGTATCCTGGTTGAACTCCTATAGCATAATGAACATACATCTGAAGTAAAGGAATGTTGCGCTAGAGCAACCCTGAATCAGTTTTTTAATGGCGATGGCGGCAGGAAGAGGCTGGAAGGCCTTTGTTATGGGGCACAGAGATAGCCGCTATCGCCATTTCCCTGTTGCGAATAAGGAAATAACGGTAATGGATAGTTTGCTTTTGCTGAGTTAATTGTGAAGTGATAGCTGCCTTGAAATACATAGAATAGAGGAGGATTACAAGAAAATGAGTAAACCAGGGATAAGTTTTCTATCGGAAGATGATATGAAGGCTATACACAGTGCTTCACTGGAAGTTTTGGATAAAACTGGCGTCAAAGTGATGAGTGATGAAGCACTTGATATTCTAAAGAAATGTGGAGCGAAAGTCGATTATGGAGAAAAGCATGCAACCATTCCTGGGAATCTGGTTGAAGAGGCGTTAAAGAGAGCTCCGAAGACCATAACATATGCGGCTAGAAACCCGAAGTATGACTTTGTACTGAACAAGCAAGAGCCACATTTCTGTGTGGAAGGAATGCCTCCTTTCGTGTTGGATGCTGAAACAGGTAAGCGAAGAAACTCGACTACCGAGGATGTTGCTTCTTTCTCAGTAGTAGCTGATTACCTGGACCATGTAGATCTTGTTTGGCCAGCGGTGGTTACCACCGAGGTGCCGGGACCCATGCAATGCTTAATGGAGTTCATCACCGTTGCAAGAAACACGACAAAGCATGTGGAGCATGAAGCGTTGAACGCTCGGGATGCTCAATACCAGATTGAAATAGCTTCTGCCATTGTAGGTGGCAGGGAGGAACTTAAGAAAAGGCCCATTATTTCAGCGGTTGCATGTACTATTTCTCCTCTCACATATGATGGAGGAATAAGTGAAGGAGCGATGGAATATGGTGAGGCCGGCATTCCAGTTGTCGTAATGCCTATGCCTATGGTGGGGGCGACAGGCCCTGCTACGTTGGCAGGTACAATGGTGGTTAATAATGCCGAATTTTTGGGCAACCTGGTTATCCTTGAGTTTGCCAATCCCGGGGCACCGGTGGTGTATTCAGCTGGCGTGGGGACTGTGGATTTTAAAACGGGGTCAGAAATTGTGTCACCTGAGGGCAGCCTTATGCATCTTGGACTTAGCCAGTTAACTCACTATTACGATTTGCCCAGTGAGATGGGAGTTACAGGCGGTACTGCCTCCAAACTTCTGGATACGCAAGCTGGCTATGAAAGGGCATGGACAATTCTCACTCATGTATTGACGGCTCCTGATATTGCTCTTGGTCTAGGAGGATTGGAAAGAGCTCTGCTCATGTCACCAGAGGCCTTAGTTATCGATAATGAGATTATAGATTATGCTTTAAAGTTTATGCAGGGCTTTGAAGTTAATGATGAGACACTAGCGGTGGATGTCATCAACAGAGTTGGCCCTGGGGGAATATTCTTAGGAGAGAAGCATACGCTGGAGCATTTCAGAGAGAGGTGGATGTCGAGGCTCAGTGATATAGACAGCTTCGAGACATGGCAGAAAAAGGGATCCAAATCGATCGGTGAGGTGGCCAGAGAAAAAGTGAAGGAGATTCTGGCGACACATAAACCTGAGACTATTCCCGAAAATGTGGAGAAGGAAATATCCAGGATTCTAAGGAGAGCCGAGGCAGAACTAAAGTGAGGTCTCAATGGGGGAAGGATGCCAACTACTGGAAACTATAGGGAAAGAGGGTGAGGGATTGCTGCTAAAATGGATAAAAAAGGCTTAGATGAGCCATTATCTAGGTTTTCCGAAGATAAACGAACCATAATAAAAGTATAAAAAGGAGGTTACAGAGATGGTAGATTTGACCAAGATAAAGGATGCGGTGATAGGTGGTGAGGTTGATGAAGTAGGGGAGATGATTAAGAAGGCGGTAGAGGAGGGACAGGAAGTAAAGAAGATTATTAAAGAGGGGCTTATCTCTGGGATGGCGATAGTAGGGGATAAATATGAGAAAGGCGATTTCTTCCTTCCGGAAATGGTAATTGCCGCCACAGCGATGAAGGAGGGATTGAAAGTACTAAGCCCTCTATTAAAACAAGGGGATATAGAGAGTGCGGGGACAGTAGTCTTAGGCACAGCAAAGGGCGATATTCATGATATAGGGAAAAGCATAGTAGGGACGATGCTGGAAGGGGCAGGATTCATGGTAACCGACCTGGGCGTAGATGCGGGGCCTGACAAATTTGTAGAAGCAGCTAAAGAGAAGGGTGCTGATTTGATAGGAATCTCAGCTCTTCTTACGACTACCATGACGGGGATGGAAGATGTAATAAAAGCGGTGAGCGGGGCTGGTCTAAAAGCCAGGGTAATGGTCGGGGGAGCATCTGTGACGCAAGAATTTGCAGATAAGATAGGGGCCGATGGATATGCACCTGATGCGCCATCTGCCGTCGGGAAGGCAAAAGAACTGGTCAAAAGTTAAACATGGGGAAGCCAGATTCAAATAAGCAATAAGCTGAAAAATTTAACTTAAAGGGAGGCAAGAAATAAATGAGAGGCGTATTAACTTTTCTATCTGAGGAGGAGGTAGGGCGGATACATGAGGCGAGCCTGCGGATTCTGAAGGAAACAGGGATTAAAGTTCTGAGCGAGAAAGTGCGGAAGTTGCTTGGGGAGAATGGTGCAGATGCAAATGGTGATATTGTAAAGATACCTGGCTCTCTTGTAGAAGAAGCAATCAGGAAAGTGCCTGAAAGGATAACTCTGTGTGCGCGGGAGCCGAAATGTGACCTCAAACTTCCCGCAGGCGAGTTTCCTTTTCTAGCCACGAGTGGTTTTTCGCCATTTGTGGACGATTTTGAGACTGGAAAGAGGAGAAAGCCAACTCGCTCTGATCTAAGGGATTTTGCCGTAGTAAGCGATTACCTCGATACGGTTGATTTCTTCTGGCCTACCATAATTCCTGGTGAGATAGCGCCGCCGCTGCAGGAGCTTTATTCATTAGCTATTGCGTTTGAGAATAATAGAAAGCATATTCAATGTTCCTGCGTGACTGAGAAAACAGCCAAATGGCAAATTAGATTGGCAGCTGCAATTGCTGGGGGTGAAGAAGAGCTCAAAAAGAGGCCTCTTTTTTCAACCATTCACTGCCCTGTTGCTCCGTTAACGTTTGAAAAGGACTCATCCGAGGCAATGGTTGTGTTGGCTAAGGCAGGAATTCCCACTGCGCCTATGACTATGGTCTTAGCTGCTACAACCGCTCCAGCAACAGTAGCAGGGACTTTGGCGGTAGCAAATGCTGAGGAACTCGCTGCCCTGGTCATTGTTGAGTGTGCCAATTCTGGTGCGCCTATGATCTATACTTCGGAAGCAGCTCCAGCAAATATGAAGACTGGCGAAATTAATTATAAAGCGCCCGAATACCCCTTGATTTGCGCTGGGGTTGCTCAGATGGCAAGATTCTACAAGATTCCCGATTTGGTGTCAGATATTTCGTTGGAAGAAGCACCTTTTGACGCCCTATCCTTTGAGCGAAATGTATTGAAAGTAGCTATGTCTTTTATGGGCCGCACCGATATTTCCCCGTGGTTGGGCTCCAGAGACCTGGCGCTGAGCGCCTCGTTAGACCAATTAGTCCTTGATGCTGAGGTTTGTGAACATGCCCGTGCGTATTTACGCAGATTTGAGGTGAATGGTGATACTTTAGCGCTGGATGTCATTAACAAAGTTGGTCCCGGCGGCCATTTCCTGGGAGAGAGACACACCGTGGAGCACTTCAAGAAGGAAATATGGAATAGAACACTCGCTGATACTTTCATCCTCGACCCGAAGGCGAAGGGCTCTTTCACAGAAAGGGCGAGGGCAAAGGTGAAAGAGATACTTTCCACACACAAAGCTCCTCCCATTAAAGAGGAAGTGCACAAGGAGATGAAACAGATTCTTAAAGATGCTGAGAAAGATATACTGGGGAACGGTTAACCATTCCCCAGTTAGCATAAATATATCCAGTATCTAAAATACATATGCACTACAATGGTTAGGCTAAGGAGGATGATAAAAGAGTGAGTAAACCGAGAATAAATTTTCTATCACAAGATGAACTGGATGCTATTCATAATGCTTCGCTCAAAGTCCTGGAGACAACCGGCATCAAAGTTGGGAGCAAAAAGGCTCTCGATGTATTGAAGAAAGCAGGAGCGAAAGTTGATTATACCAGTAATCATGCGAGCATCCCCAGGAATCTGGTTCAAGAGGCACTGGGCATGGCTCCGAAGACTATCACATACGCCGCCAGAAACTCGAAAAACGACTTTGTGCTGGATAAGCAAGAGCCACATTTCTGCGCAGATGGAAGCGCTCCATTCATAATAGATGGTGAAACTGGAGAACGTAGATATTCAACAAGTGATGATATTGCTCGTTGTGCTACGATAGCTGATTACCTTGATCATGTTCATGTCGTTTGGCGAATGGCGACTGCCATGAATGTGCCACAACCCATGCAGAATATAGTGGGTATGTATACTTGCTTAAGCAATACGGAGAAGCATTTTGAAGGGGGCATTTCAAGTGGTAAAGAAGCTCAATACGCTATTGAGATTGCTGCTGCTATCGTTGGTGGCAGGGAGAAGCTTAAAAAAAGGCCCATTATTTCAGCTATTGAGTGTCCCTTTTCTCCCCTCACATATGAAAAGAGAATAATGGAAGCAAGCATGGAACTGGCTGAGGCTGGCATTCCAGTTGTCATATATACTATGCCCAGAGTAGGAGCGACAGGGCCTGCTACATTGTCAGGCACAATGGTTATGAACAACGCTGAATTTCTAGGTGGCCTGGTTGTTCTGGAATTTGCCAGTCCCGGTGCACCTGTGGTATATGCGATTGATGCTAGTACTATGGATTTCAAAACAGGCTCTGCGTGTGGATCACCTGAGGCTAAACTTATGGATGTGGGGCTGGCTCAATTGGCCTATCGTTATGGTTTGCCTACGGAAAGGGAAGCTTCTTGGGGTAGCTCCAGGATTCTTGATGCCCAAGCCGGTTATTCAAAAGCTATCTCCCTTATCACCTGTATGTTAACGGCTCCTGACATTATTCTTGGGTTAGGAGGGTTGGCGGATGGCACATGCCCTGAGGCGATGGTTTTTGACAATGGGATTATGGATTATGCACTGGGGTTTACCCGGGGATTTGAAGTGAATGATGACGCTTTAGCAGTGGACCTCATTAACAAAGTTGGTCCTGGCGGAAACTTCCTGGGTGAAAAACATACATTGGACCATTTCAGAGAAAGGTGGATATCAAGATTTAGCGTAGACAGTTTTGAAACATGGCAGAGAAAAGGATCTAAATCAATTGCTAAAGTGGCTAAAGAACAAACAGCGGAAATTCTGGCAACACACAAACCGGAACCTATTCCTGAAGATATTGAGAAGCAAATATCTGAGATTCTGAAGAGGGCCGAAGCTGAGGGAGCAGAATTATTAACATAAACCAAAGTTGCTATGGTATTTTAATAAATGGAGGAGCAATGAGAGAACTATCATATTACTAGAGGCTGGGCTACAGGGCGGCCGGGTTACCTTGATTTCAGCATTTGCCTTTTGTGATACATTGGGCGCACAAGAACTCAGCGTTGTGGGTACCTTTCGTAATACTTTGTGTGCACAGTGGTTGGTATGGAATCATAGTCTAACAAGAAGAAGATTAAAAACAATAAGGAGGTAGCAAAAATGAAAGTAGTTTGTTTAGGAGGAGCAGGAGCCATGGCTTCTTCGTGCGCGTACGACCTGCATAAAACAAGTGATTTTGATGAGATAGTTATCGCAGACTTCGATGAAGGAAAAGCAAGGCAGGTCATAGATTTGATGGACGGCGACAAGAGATTTTCGTATGTCAGGTTGGACGCTTCTAAGAAAGACGAAATAGTTAAAGCATTGAAAGGTGCTGATTATGTTGTCGATGGCTTACCCTATAAGTATATATACAACTTCATGGATGCTGCAAAGGAAGTGGGAATAAACGGTGTGAGCCTGAACATGGTAGAGGGTTTGGATAAGGTAGCATATTATTCCTCCGCTCTGGAGAAAATGGACAAAACTATTCTCATAGGGAACGGTGGATGCGCAACTACGTGCGAAATAGCAATGCTAGGGTGTGAGGAAATGGATGAGATAGATGATATTAATTTATACTGGGGCATGTGGAGGCCGATTACCCATAGTACCGTTGGCCTTGCGGACACAGTCGTTGGCGAATATGATCCCAGGTCAGATGCAAGGGTTTACTGGGAAAAAGGCAAAATTATCCGTAATCTTCCCCCTTTCGCTTTGGCTAAGGAATTTGAATTTCCAGAACCTATAGGCAAACAAGAACCGCATATCATAATGCATTGGGAACCCGCGACTCTTCCTTTAGTCCCAATAATAAAAGAGAAGAGGGTAAAACGGATAGTAGTCAGAGGAATATGGCATTATGGCTGGACGAGATTCATAAGGACTTTATTGGAGGATGGCATCTTCGAAGCAGAGCCAGTTGAGATCAACGGAGTTAAGGTATCACCATTTGAAGTTGTTATGAAGCACATAAAACGACAAAGCGTAGAGAAGTGGGAAGATCCCTATGAGCTGGCGGAGAAGATTGGATTTAACCCTCAGTGTATATTGTCTGTGGAGATAACTGGATATAAGAATGGTATGGGCAAAAGAAGCGTATATCATAGTCAGTTACCTTACCCATTCTTCGACGGTAAACCCGTAACTTCGTCAATGGAATACGGATCGTATGTTGGCGTGGCATGTTCGGTGTCACTTCAGATGTTAGAACATGGAGAAATACCCTCGAAGGGAGCAATTACGATTGAAACAACCAATGTGTCTCCAAAGAGGTATCTCGATGAATATGGGAAGAGGGGAGCGAAACTCACAAGGCAAAAATTACTTAAGGACGGGGATATTATGGAGGATAAGCCTTCTATACCAAAAAGTATGAGAGAATATAGACATTGGAGCCTGCAGCCGTAATTGAAATAACCTGGCGATAGTTACAGAAATTACAGAAAGGAGGAGGAGAATGGTGAAGGAATTTAGTTTCGTGCCACCTGGGAAAACTGTCTTCGGAGTGGGGGTTTCTAAACGGGTAGGCGAAGAAGCAATGATGTTTGGCAAGAGGGCATTAATTGTTTCTGACCCGGGTGTGGTTAAAGCAGGCCTTGTAGAGCCGATCAGGAAAAATCTTGAGGCCAGGGGAATAGAAACAGCATTCTTTAGTCAAGTTGCCCCGAATCCCAGGGATGTTGATTGTGTTGAAGGCGTGGTTGTAGCAAGGGAGTTTAGTGCGGATGTACTGGTGGCTGTGGGTGGTGGTTCAGTAATGGATACTGCCAAGTGTGTCGGGGCGATCCTGACCAATGGAGGAGAGCCTAATGATTGGTTTGGATTTGATAAACTTAAAAAGTACCCAGTTCCATTGATAGGTATCCCTACCACCTCGGGGACTGCAAGTGAAGCGACAACGTGTGCCATAATAACTAATTCTGAGACCAGGGTTAAGGAGTGTATTCAGGATGCTAAGATAGCCTTCAGCGTCGCCCTGGTTGACCCTGCGATGACAGTTTCAGCGCCTCCGTTGCTTACAGCGTCTACAGGGATGGATGCTCTATGCCATGCAGTAGAGGCATATACCTCCGTTCCAGCAAATCCGCTGACGGATATTTTTGCTTTGAAGGCTATCTCCATTATCGCCAGATGGTTGGGGGCTGCTTTCACCAATGGAAGCGACATAGAGGCGCGAACCCAAATGTCATTGGGATGCCTGTTGGCTGGGTATGCTTTTTCTAATGCTGATACGTGTGGCGTACATTGCATGGCAGAATCATTGGGAGGTCTTTACGATACGCCACATGGCATAGCATGTTCCATATTCCTGCCGGTTGTCACCGAATTCAATATAGCTGCGAACCCGCAAAAGCATGCTGATGTTGCAAGGGCTATGGGAGTGGATATCGTGGGCCTGAGTTTGGAAGAGGGAGCTATGAAAGGTGTCGAAATGATGCGCAGGACTTGTGCTAATCTGAAAATCCCCAGGCTAAAAGACCTGGGGTATGTAGAAGAATCTGATTTTCCTGAACTGGCAAGAAGAGCCTCCCGAAACGTCTCTGCTGATAGCAACCCGAGGAAAGCGGAGGAGAAGGAATACCTTGAGCTCTACAAGAAGGCATACGAGGCTTGAAGTGAATGATGAGACCCTGGCAGTAGATGTTGTTGATAAGGTTGGCCCTGGTGGAATTTTCCTTGGGGAAAAACACACATTGAAGCATTTCAACTGGCCGAAGCTGTTTGGCAAGCCCCTTTTTTAGAGGTCCGCTTCCCCATGTCCAATTTGCTTATCTGAACAGTGCTTCTAGGCTAATGTGGAGCAGGGTTGATTATGCCATTGCTAGCAATAAATCTTAGAACCTAATGAACGCAGTTGTGAGCAAGCATTTAAACTGGCAAAAGTAGAAGGTGCTGGACTATAATTAGTCCTGTGATTTCAGTTGAAGAAGCTTTAGAGGAGATTTTAAGTTATTTCGCGGTTCTGGAACCTGAAGAGAAACCTATTCTGGATTGTTTAGGCCAGGTTCTGGCTGAAGATATCTACTCTGCTATCGATATTCCCCCACTGGATAATTCTGCTATGGATGGCTTTGCCGTAAGGGCTGCAGACACGTGTGGCGCATGCGAATCGTCGCCGAAGGTTCTTACTGTTATCGACGAGGTTGCTGCTGGCTCTTTGGCTGGCAGAGAAGTCGAACCAGGAACGGCAATTCGTATTATGACAGGAGCGCCATTACCCAATGGGGCTGATTCCGTGGTGCGGTTTGAAGATAGCGACGAAGTGGTGCGAAAATCATCCGGGGGTAATCTGTCCCAGATTGGCATATTGTGTCAGGCGAGGGAAGGATTAAACGTTAGATGTAGGGGAGAGGATATTACCGGGAATTCGCTAACTTTGCGAAAAGAAACTATAATGCACCCCTCAGAAATAGGCATATTAGCTTCTCTGGGATATTCTACTGTTCTGGTTATACGCCGCCCGATTGTTTCTGTTCTGGCTACGGGCGATGAACTTGTGAATGTTGGGCAGCTGTTGTCTCCGGGTAAAATTTATAATAGTAATTCCTATTCCATTGCTGCTCAGGTCCTGCGTTATGGGGGGCTTCCTAAAATCCTTGGTATAGGACGTGATTCGGTTTGCTCGCTCAATGAAAAACTCGATGCGGGGCTGGATTCTGATATGCTTATTACCTCTGGTGGTGTATCTCTTGGGGATTACGATATAGTGAAGAATGTTTTAGCAGAACGTGGGGAGATTGCCCTTTGGACGGTGTGCATGAAACCAGGGAAACCATCTGCTTTTGGTGTGATTAAAAATGGAGAAAAGAGGATACCTCACTTAGGGCTGCCAGGCAACCCGGTTAGCTCTATGATTACCTTTGAGCAATTCGCGCGCCCAGCTATTCTAAAGATGTTGGGGAAGAAAAATTTTGCCAAGCCATGGGTTCAAGCAATTATCGAGGATGATGTGAGAAACGCTGATGGACGCCGTATTTTTGCCAGGGTAATAGTTGTGAAGCGAGGCGAGCAATATTACGCTCATCTTACAGGGCCACAGGGTTCAGGAATTCTTACATCGATGGCAAGAGCAAACGGACTGGCTGTTATCCCAGAAAATACAAAAGGAGTTAAGGCTGGGGATATAGTTAAAGTGCAAATGTTGAATTGGAGCGAAAATTTGATACTGGAGGACTAAAAATGTGTTCAGTTGTTTCTATTGTGGGTAAATCAGGAGTTGGGAAGACAGCTCTTGTTGAGAAGTTGATTGTGGAGTTCAAAAAACGAGGCTATCGAGTGGCTACCGTGAAACACAGTCCGAGTGGAATAGATATAGATAAGCCAGGAAAAGATAGCTGGAAATTTGCCGAAGCGGGCAGTGATGCTGTAGTTATTAGCTCTCCTGACAGGCTTGTCCTTGTCAAGAGAGTAGAACATGATCCCAACATTGAAGAGATTTTGAGAGTTGTTGGCGGTGATTTTGACTTGGTTCTGATTGAGGGATTCAAAAAAGGCAAAGCTCCTAAGGTCGAGGTACACAGAAAAGAACTGGGGAGTGATTTAGCATGCCCCTCCAAAGTGCTCTCTGCTATAGTCACTGATGAATTTCTGGACATAGATGTACCTCAGTTTTCAGTCGCTGACATCTCAGCAATAGCCGATTTCATAGAAAAGGAATTTATCTCACAAAGCAAGAGCGATACATCTCTTTTTATCAATGGTAAACAGGTTTTTATAAAACCTTTTGTAAAGGATATTATTGCTAAAGCTTTATTAGCTATGGTTTCAACACTGAAAGGTGTTGGAGAGGTGAGGAGCCTTGATATTTCAATGAAGAGCGAAATTGGCTCAAGCATCAACTCTGAGCCAAAGCCCTGAAATGCAGTGGGTAGCCTTTGATGCAAGCATCGCAAAAGGATTATTCGTTTTGCTCAGGGTAACGATAGGTGAGCGGCTCACCACAATGATATATTATAAGGAAACATGTTTAGAGTAGGAATATTGACGGTTAGCGATAAAGGTTGGCGTGGCGAACGCCAGGATAGAAGTGGCGAAATTATTCGTGAGATGTTTTCTGGTGCGGGTGTACATATTGTAAATTACGATATTGTTCCTGACGATAAAAACCTTATTGCTGATAAGCTAACTGAGTGGGTGGATGAAGATAAATTGGATATTATCATTACTACAGGGGGCACTGGCCTTGGGCCCAGGGATGTTACTCCTGAGGCTACCCTTTCAGTAGTGGATAGAATTGCTCCCGGGTTTGCTGAGGCAATGAGGGCTGAAAGCCTGAAAAAGACGCCTCATGCCATGTTGAGCCGAGCGGTCAGTGGCATTCGTGGGAGTTGTTTGATTGCTAACTTGCCAGGTAGCCCTAAAGCAGCTCGTGAATGCCTTGAGTCAATCTTGCCAGCTCTTCCTCATGCTGTAGAAACACTTAGTGGGCAGGGAGGTGACTGTGCTGCCGTTGAGGAAACTTCATACGAGAATAGCTCGTAATCTTCTCCCTATATCGTTGTATCACCCCTTTCTCCGCTCTCTTGAGCCTTGCGTCTTATCATCTATCCAATTGTATCTCTCTCCCATGGATAGCGCTCTGAAGAAAAACGCCTCACTACCTCCCAGAAATTGCCTGACCTGTTCTATTGTTTGAAAATTTCTATCGCTCATGATCACTTGTGTGCCCTAATAATAAACGAGTTGCCGCCACGATAGCGAGCCAAAAAGCTGAGCGAAGCGAAAGAGCCAACCACGAAGCAACCCTCAACTCCACCGAAGATTGCTTAGCTTTTGTCTGGTAGTGACATTTCCTTCTGCCATTATGCTAACATAAGTACCTAGTTTGCGGAATAGTTATTGGAAAAACTCTCATCTCCCTTATTATGGAATAGCTTATATTGATCTGGATTGGCTTTTAGGCTCTAGAATTAGTACGATAGCATAAGGCTTTGGCATGGTAATCTATAAAATAGCCAATCATAACAGCAGCAAGAATCATTGTGTTTGAACCTCCGGATGACTCCCTAAGAAAGATAGCTCGTGGTACTGGCATTGCATTGATTGGCGTGACCTCAGGGTTATTGTTTCATTTCATTACCCTGATTATTATTGCCCGATACGGTTTGCAGGCTAATTATGGCATTTTCTCAATAGCATTAGCTATACTGAACATCGCCGTAATACTGGCCAGTCTAGGTTTGCATCGAGGTGCTACCAGGTATATCGCTTATTTTCGTGGCAAAAAGGATACATCTAAAATCCATGAAATCATATCCTCCTCCATTAAATTATCTTCTGTCGCCAGCATTGCCTTCAGTTTGGCCATTTTTTTCACTGCTGAAAGCATTGCTGTGAAACTCTTCCACGCCCCCGATTTAGTCCTACCTCTAAAGATATTTTCTGTGGGCATTCCCTTTTTTGCGCTGATGCAGGTATTCACTAGCATCTTCTGTGGTTTTGACCGTGTAGAACCACAGATAATCTTCCGTTACATAATACTAAACATTCTTTTCATAGTTATATTAGCTGCTACCATCATTTTTCATCTGCCTTTCAACACTATGTTTTATGGCTACCTGGCAACCCTTATTATTACCTTCGCCGCCTTAGCTATATACACCACCAGAAAGCTGCCTAAGCTAACTGCCTCTACAGATCCCACAGGTACTAAGCCAATTACAAAAGAGCTGCTACTATTTTCCCTGCCACTTATGGGAGTTGCTGTACTACATATGGTAATAGCCTGGACAGATACTATTATGCTGGGCTATTTTAAGACGCCCGAAATAGTCGGGCTTTACAATGCTGCCCATACACTGGCACAAATTATCTCTGTACCCCTCACAGCATTAATTCTAATCTATACTCCAATTACTACCGGATTACATTCACGGAATCTGTTGCCTGAATTGAAGAGAAACTACACAATTTCCACCAAGTGGCTTATGTTTATAGTTCTGCCCATTTTTCTGGTTCTATTTCTGTTGCCTGGAGCAGTCATCAACCTCCTCTTTGGTACCAGCTATATTCCAGCTGTTGCTGCTTTGAGAATTCTATCTTTCGGTTACATTATTAGCAATCTGCTGGGCCCCAACGCTGCTACACTGACAGCCACAGGCCATCCTCGCTTTCTGATGTGGGCTACACTTACTGCAGCTATTCTGAATATAGTTCTCAATATCCTCCTTATCCCACCACTGGGCATAGTCGGTGCCGCCATTGCTTCAGCAGCATCTCTTATTCTGGCAAATATCATTCGCACGACAAAGCTTTACTTGTTATACCGAGCCCAACCATTGAGCAAAAATCTGCTCAAGCCCATTATTATTTGTGTGCCACTGGCTTTCTTTATCCAGGTTATCGCCCAGTACTTTCTCACTATCAACTGGTGGGTGCTGGCTATTCTATTTATTCTCTATTATGGAATATATGTCCTGGCCACACTGTTTACTAAAAGCTTTGATAAGGAAGATATAGCCGTGCTCTTGCAAGTAGAAAAGAGGAGCGGTATGAATATGGCTCCTCTTAAGAAAATGCTCAGGAGATTTCTGTAACCTATAACGCATCAGCCAATCTCTGCCCCGCAGCCTATAAGTTCCTACCCTCCAGGTTCAGCTTGTATTGGAAGAAACTATAGCTTGACAAGCCCATGTATTACAATTAATAATTAAGAGGAGTAGGTCTATCAAGTTAAGTGTAACCCACGGGTACGTAAATGCAAATTCAGAACTACCGACAGGTCAAGGGCAAAGAAGAGGTACCAGGAGTGGTTATGCGCATTGTTGTCGGCCCTGATGAAGGAGCACCAAATTTCGCTATGCGCGTCTTCGAGATACAGCCACAAAGTTCCACTCCCTATCATTCCCATAACTGGGAACACGAAGTCTTCGTGCTCTCTGGGAAGGGCATAATTAGAAGCACAAAAACTGAAAGAGACCTGCGGGAGGGAGATGCCATTTTTATCGCTCCTGATGAGCATCATTGTTTCACTAACACGGGCAACAACCTTCTTCGATTGATCTGTGTCATTCCACTCATTGATAGAAAACTACCAGCTACACCTCCGGCGAGACAATCAAGGTAACCCGTAGTTTATACATATCTCATAATTTCTCTTCCAAGAAGCTAATGTTACATGTTAGAATGGTAATGAAACTAAGCTTAGCATAACTTAGAGACACTGAGATTACAGGAGAGTTTTCAAATGAACAGAAAGCTTGACGTGTTAAATAAGAGAGGAAAATTACATATTTTAGTGCCAGTAATTTTGATTTTAGCTATGAGCACAATTTTGTTTCCTGGATGTACTGGAGATACATACACACAAACTATTAAGGTTACTACTGAGCCAATAAATGTAAATGGCATAGTCGCTAGGATCGAATATCATCGAGATAGGGAATTGGTAAACTCCATGCACTTTATCGATGGGAACGGCGACGGTGTTATTGATGGGAAAGCAGGCCCTTCAGAGGATGGCATTTGGCCTAAAGGCTGGGAATGGTTTGATGATATGTACAACGACGTTACCGTAGGCTACTCAACGATAGTAGTAGTAGGTGAGAAGATAAAAATCCAGAATAGCACTACTTACGAATTCCTGACAGGAAAATATGAGTGTGAGCAGGTCGGGTGAAATAACAGCAAAAGTTAACCGGGAGTGAGCATGATTGAGGAATGCCTTTTTTGTCGCATTGTTGCTAGTGAGATACCCGCTGAGATTGTTTATCAAGATAAGGAACTTATAGCTTTCAAGGATATCAACCCTCAAGCACCCAAGCATTTGATTATCATACCCAAAAACCACATTGCATCTTTGGCAGAAATCACTGAGGAACAACAAGGGCTTATGGGACGCTTGATAATCCTGGCCACAAAATTGGCCCAAAAGGAGGGAGTGGCAGAAAATGGCTATCGCCTCACAGTGAATTGTGGAGCCGAAGGAGGGCAGGTAGTACCTCATCTTCACTTCCACCTTATCGGGGGAAGAAAATTGAGTGGACAACTCGGCTAGAACCCTTCCTCTATCTCGTCTACTGAACTTACTTCGACACTTTGTGTTTCGCGGCTAATATTGAAAGCTAGCCCAGGGATTTTAGCTTAGTCGCTACCTCTTCTATAACCTCATTCGGAGTGGACGTCCCCGCAGTGATGCCAATATAGCGTTTACCCACAAGCCAGGAATTATTTACCTCACCTGCTCTTTCCACTAGATGAGTCTCTACTACATGCGAACTTGCCTCAACAAGGTGTCTGGTATTAGCGCTATCATGTCCTCCCACCACTATCATAAGTTGACTTGTCTCTGCTAAGCGTGCAGCAGCATCTTGGCGTCTTTGTGCTACCTGACACAAAGTGTTAACAATACGCAACTCCCCCATCTTAAAATGGGAAACAGCTACGAATTGTGTAATAAACTCACTAAAAGCAGAATATCTTTGGGTTGTTTGGGATATAATACCCAGACGAGGAAGATTATTTTGCCTCGCCCCCAACGACGAAGAGGCCATAACAATTTGTTTTGCATCAAGTGCAGCTACACCTTTACCCTTCGCCCAACCTAATAAGCCCCTAACCTCAGGGTGCCCTGTTTCCCCAAAAATAATAACTCCAAGGCCAGCCTCAGCTAATTCCTTAGCGATGTCCTGTGCTTTACGAACTATAGGGCAGGTAGTATCAATAACACTAATACGGCGAGCCTTAATCTCGGTCAGCGTCACAGGGCTTACTCCATGGGCAGTTATTGCCAATATTTTACCCTTGACCTGACCCAACTCCCCCACTGGCTTTATACCTAATTTAACCAATCCCTGCACTAATTGCTGGTTGTGTGCTACAGGGCCCAGTGTTTCAATCTCTCCATATTTATCTGCCGCCTGTTTCAATAGTTCGATAGCTCTTTTCACACCAAAGCACAAGCCAAGCTCTCCAGCCTTCTCAATCTCCATAGACGCCCCTGTTATCTGCCGGCAGAAGAGCAGCGATTTTATTCATTATCAGGCCAGTTAACAATCGAGTTTGCCCTCTGCTTAACCTGGTTTCAATTGAAGGAGGATTAAAAGGGTGCCCGATGTTAATAATTATTCTGGGGCGTTTCCACAGCCAGCGTATGCCCTTAAGTTTCTCCGTGCCAATAATGCCTACAGGAAGTAAAGGAACCCCCGTTTGCGAAGCAATTACTGCAGCACCTGATTTGCCAGGTAAAAGCTTACCATTACGGTTTCTCTTACCCTCAGGGAACATACCTAAAACCAGACCTCCGCTCAGTATATCTCTGGCTTGTTTAATCGTCTCCCGCTTATCCCCAATTGTCCCCTGGCGACGTATTGAGAAAGCTTGTGCCCAGCGGATAGCAAATCTCACAAGCGGGTAACGGAAAAGTTCTTGCTTGGCCATAAAACTAAGCCATCTGGGAAAGCTAAGCTGCAGCAATATAGGGTCGACAAGATGAACATGGTTTGCCACCACAATAAGCGAACCATCCAAAGGCACATTCTCCCTACCCTCGATTTTCCAGGAAAGTAAAGGTTTGAGTGAGAGTTTGATTATGGCTAAGACAACTCTTTGAGCTAGAGTCACCCGGTTTAGCACCCCTCCAATATCATTCTGAGTCGCAGATAAAAACCCTTAATTATCAATCCCCTCAGCCAGGTTATATATTTTGTCTACCACTTGTTTTAAGGCAAGCCCATCAGTGTCAATAATTATGGCGTCAGCATCGGGTTTAAGTGGTGAGATAACTCTATGGCTATCATTTTCATCTCGTTCCTTCAAGTTAGCAAGAATAATACTGTAATCCACCTTCTTCTCCCGCTCCAGTAATTCCTTATAGCGGCGCTCAGCTCTCTCTTTGACAGAAGCAGTTAAGAAAATTTTCAATTCAGCCCAGGGTAAAACAACTGTCCCTATGTCTCTACCTGCCATTACCAACCTTCCTTGCCGAGCTAATTTACGCTGCTCGGATACCATTACTTGCCGCACACCAGCTACCTTCGATACCACAAAAACCTTCTCCTCTATTTCGGGGCAAAGTAATTTGGAGGAAATATCCTCACCATCAACAAGCACTGAAAAAAACCCTTCTTGACAGGGAACAAAGTCAAATTTAGTTATGTTTGCCAGGTGAGAAAGTTCTTCTTTATTATCAGGGCAAACATTTAGTCTGAGCACCTTCCATGTAAAGGCTCTATACATAAGACCTGTATCGAAAAATGAGAAGCCCAATCGCTTAGCTAGTAATCGGCCAACACTACTTTTGCCTACCGCTACCGGTCCATCCAGAGCAATTAACTTCAGTTTCAAATTATCTATCATCTTACCACCTTAAACTAAACTATCAAAGGCTCATTATTAGAGCGCCTATCAACATAGTAAATTGTGTTGTGCTGATAGACATTCACCCAGAATTGCTGTAGATGAAATAATGTTTGGATAATAAGTTCTTGTAGAGAGAGAATCAAATGCCGGCTCAGCAGAGTTTTTGGGCAAAGTTAGAACTTTCTTTGAAGAAAATCCTGACACTGACCTTTGATTGTCGCCCTGCGCGGACAAAGCATACCTTGCCCAAAATTCCAGCCAAAATCCAAAAAGTGAAAACTGGCGGAGGGGGTGGGATTCGAACCCACGTTCGCTTGAAAGCGAAAACGGTTTTCAAGACCGTCACCATCAGCCTCTCGGTCACCCCTCCCCAGCACAAAAGTATAAGTAGCAGGCTTGTTGATAGTCAAACTGAACCAAGTAACAGCTTAATATTACGAAGTTTTGCCAATTTATGTTAATATGCTCCATGGAAATGCCTGCTCAGGAACTGCGTATCGTTGACGCTAACCTCAACCGTGCAAGCGAGGGCTTGCGCTTTCTCGAAAATGTTGCCCGTTTTACCATTGGTGATTCACCATTATGCCAGCAATTTAAAAATATGCGTCATGATTTAGCCGAGGAGACTAAATCATTGGGCATAAATCTTCTATCACACAGGGACGCAGGACACGATGTTGGCACCAGCATAGAAAGTGCCGCTCGCAAGCAAGCCCGGCGAGACCTATCCAGTCTAATTACGGCTAACGCCAAAAGAGCGGAAGAATCATTACGGACAATAGAGGAACTGGCTAAATTACCGCAGATAAGCCCAATGCTAAACTCAACCAAATTCGAGCAATTACGATTTACCCTTTATACCCTGGAACAACAACTGACCTCCAGGATATTACGCCAGGATAAGATGAACCGCCTGAGTGGCCTTTATGTTATCCTGGACAGACAAATTTTAGCTGGCAGAAACGAACTAGAAGTTGCCAGGCAAGTTATTCAAAGTGGCGTCAAGGTTATCCAGCTCCGAGACAAACAAAGCAGCAAGGCAGAATTATTGCCAATCGCTCAAAAAATTAAAGCCCTTTGTGCTAAATCTAACGTGCTACTTATAATCAATGATTATCTTGATTTAGCGCTGGCTATCGATGCAGACGGGCTCCATATAGGACAAAGAGAGCTACCTCTGCCCATCATGCGACGGGAATTACCCATAGATAAGATAATTGGCTGCTCTGTCAACACAATATCACAAGCGATAAAGGCGCAAGAAGAAGGGGCAGACTATATCTCTGTAGGCTCCATATTCCCTACGGGAACAAAAGAAAATGCAATCGTAGTTGGAATTGATAGGCTCAAACAAATCAGGCAAGTGGTAGCTTCTCCTTTAGTAGCTATCGGTGGCATCAATGAAAATAACATCAGCCAGGTTATGGCTGCAGGCGCCAACTCCGTAGCTGTAATCAGCGCCATCTTGGCTAAAGAGGATATTAAAGGAGCTGCAAAAAAGCTGATGGCAAAAATGGAAATGGGCTAATGCACACATCGGAGAAATGGATTCTCTCAGAAAAATGAACTACATGTTAAGATGCTGAACCCAGCAGGAGATTTGGAAACGAAACTTGATAAATTTGACCATTGAAGAAGTCCCTAAACATAAACTCCCTGATATTTTGAATACTCCCTTTATAGCTAAGCTGTCTTGTGAAGCCTTTGGCTGCCATGCTATCATGAACGAAAAGAAAATTTGGAGGTGAACTAGTGGTAAAAGCAACTAAATGGATCGTTAAAGACCCCAAGGAAGAAGATGTATATTGGCCTAGCGATGAGATGAAGAAAAGAGCCTGGGTGAGCGACGACGCAATATATGAGGAGGCAGATAAAGACCCCGTGGCATTCTGGGCAGAGCGATCTCGCGAAGGGCTGGCATGGTATAAGGAATGGGACAACGCTCATAAGTGGGAACCGCCATATTATAAGTGGTTCATCGGCGGCAAATTAAACGCTAGCTACAATTGTTTAGATAGACACGTTAAAACCTGGCGAAGGAATAAAGCAGCAATAATAGGAGTGCGTGAGCCCACTGATGAAGAGACTAAAACGCTGACTTATTATGACCTTTATCGAGAGGTTAACAAATTTGCCAATGTCCTGAAAAGTTTTGGTGTCAAAAAGGGAGACCGCGTAAGCATTTATCTGCCCATGATTCCAGAGGTTCAGATAGCGATGCTGGCTTGTGCTCGCATTGGAGCGCCTCATAGCGTTGTCTTCTCTGCCTTCAGCCCTGCCTCACTTAAAGACAGGATAATTGACGCTGAGAGCAAGATCTTAGTCACTTGTGATGGCTATTACCGTCGCGCCCGCCCAGTAAATTTAAAAAACAATGCAGACGAAGCAGTGAAGGGCACCACCATAGAGAATGTAATAGTATTTAAAAGGACAGGCGGGGAAGTAAATTGGATCGAGGGCAGGGACCATTGGTGGCATGAGTTAATGAAGGATGCACCTCTCTATTGTGAACCTGAGGTGATGGATAGCGAAGATCCACTATTTATCCTGTATACCAGCGGCACTACGGGAAAACCAAAGGGAGTTATACACACTACAGGCGGCTATATGACGCAGGCATACTGGACTACAAAGTGGGATTTCGACCTTCAGGATGATGATGTATTTTGGTGTACATCAGATGTCGGCTGGGTCACTGGACACACCTACAACTGCTATGGCCCACTCTCTGTGGGCGCTACCCAAATATTTTACGAAGGAGCCCCAAACTATCCTGAGCCAGATAGAATGTGGCAGATAATCGAGAAATACGGTGCGACCGTCTTCTATACGGCACCAACAGCAATAAGGATGTTTATGAGCCAAGGGGATGAGTGGCCGAAAAAACATGACTTGAGCAGCTTGCGTTTATTAGCCACCGTAGGCGAACCAATCAACAGAGAAGCCTGGATATGGTACTTCAACACCATTGGTGGTGGGAGATGCCCTATCATTGATACATGGTGGCAAACTGAGACAGGAGGGACATTAATTAACGCCCTGCCTGGCATAGGGCCATTTATTCCTTGCGTAGCTGGCAGGAGCTTCCCCGGGACCAGACATGAAATCCTTGACGAAGGAGGCAAGCCTGTAGGCTTGGATGAAGGGGGTTACCTGGTTCAAAGGCCACCATTTGCCCCAGGTATGCTCAGGGGTGTCTACAAAAACCCCGAAACCTATAAAGCTAATTACTGGTCCCAATATGGCAACGAAGCTTACTATACTAGCGACGGAGCAAGGATGCCAAAAGAAAAACTCTTCCGCCTCACAGGCAGGGTAGATGATGTAATGAAAGTCGCCGGCCACAGACTTTCCACCGCTGAGGTAGAGAATGCTCTGGGTAGTCACCCATCTGTCGCAGAATCTGCCGTGGTTCCAGCTCCTGATGAAATCAGAGGTCAGGTTCCATGGGCTTTTATCAGGCTTAAAGAAGGAAAGGGCTCAGATGAACTTGCCAAGGAAATAAGGAACCACGTTGGTAAAGTATTAGGGCCAACATGCCGACCAGACAAAATAATATTTGCCGCGGATTTGCCGAAGACCAGAAGTGGGAAGATTATGCGTCGTATCCTGAGAAGCCTGGCAAAGAATGAAGCAGTAGGAGATTTAACCACTATTGAGAACCCCGGCTGCGTGGAGGAACTTAAGCAACAAGTTGGTGGCAAAGCAACAAGTTAGAAAAGAGCATACTAGCTCAAATTCAAATTTGTGAGAAGATGGTGCCAGATGCAATATAAAGTGTATCTGGCACCACCAATATGCATCAAGGATTTGAAGGGGGTGAATTTACTATGGTGCAAGAAATTAAATGGGGAAACCCTGCAGCTTTAGGACTCGCCGGATTTGGCTTTAATACTATTCTGCTACAGATACACAACATAGGGATAATATCTAATGTAGAGCCATTACTCTATGGATTTTTCTGGGGAGGCTTAACCCAGCTAATAGCGGGTATAATTAGTGGTCGGCGGGGAGACACCTTCGGGCTGACCGCCTTCACTTCTTATGGAATATTCTGGATGGGCCTGAGCTTCATATTCTTTATGGATTGGATCAGGGTAGCTCATTATAGTGCTGCAGGACTCGCCTGGGTATGCATCCTTTGGGGCATTTTCACCGCATACATGACTATCGGCGCAGTGAAAATCTCCAAAGTTCATGTTTTTATATTTGCCACGTTAACCTTATTATTCTGGCTGCTTGCAGGACATTTCTTTGGCACCGTCCCTGCTAAAATTGCAGGGGTGGAGGGCATTATATGCGGCGCTTCTGCTATTTATGCCTCAGCAGCCGTGCTGCTAAATACAACCTATGGCAGATGGCTTCTACCTATCGGGCTGGTATCTAAGTAAAATATGCTGGAGGCAAATAAGTACCATGATGCTACTAAATAAGCTGGTAGGACAGCTAGGCATCCAAATTACCATTATCATATTAGCTATCGCACTGCCTGTAACCCTTTCTTTACCAGTGTTAGCTCAAGAAAGTGACAACGAAACCATTACTATCACCATGACGACAAAAGCGGTAATAGAAATAGAATTGAATCCTCAAAATTGGGAAACGGGCACTATAAGGCCAGAAGAAGAGAAAAAAACGGAAAAAGACCACTTCACTATAATCAATAACGGCAACTGTGAAGTGGATACCTATATCAAAGGCGAAGACGCTGTATGGATTGATGTCCCTGACACATATAAGTGGGAATTGAGCAACGATGGCAGTAACGGCACGCAAAGATACGTGCTGTGGTATGAGAGAGCGAATGAAACCAGTTATACGCCTATCAAGAAAGACAAAAATGGATTTGGGGATTTGTTCATCCCCAACCTTGGAATAGGTGAAGGCAGTTCAAGGAAATTTGGGTTGAAATTGAAAGCCCCCCTGGCTGATTATACTAAAGACGGAATTGAATATTTCTATGAGGGCGGTGAAATGGAAACTATCATTACTATAAGCGGCGTGATTGCCTAACATTGTAACAAAGTATACACTCAAACGGGCAAGCTAACAAAATAAAATGAACATGCGGACAATAAGCATTATTTTAATTATCGCCCTCGCTTTAGTTCCCTGTTTACCAACACTGGCTGAAGATAACGACACAGTAACTATTACTATGCTTACCGATAAGCACATAGAAATTACGCTGGAACCAACAGGATGGAATATAGGAGATGTAGAGCCAAATACGGAGTATGCGACAAGTCCAACATGGTGCACCGTAACTAATAGTGGCAATTGTGTAGTAGATATTCATATTGAGGGCGAAGATGCTGTGTGGGTTGACAGCCCTGCTACAAAATGGACATTGAGCGGAAACGGAGATAATGCCCAAAGTACATACGCATTGGGGTACCACATAGCATATGATGACGCAGATAGTTATACCACTATCACCGCAAGTGACACCCAAATGCAAAAGGGAAATGAAGACCCAATAAGACTCATAGACAGCAATGATAGTAAGCAATTCGGGCTGAGATTATTAACTCCAAAAGCTGATTTCCTTGCGGGCGAAATGGAATACTTCTATGGCGGGAGAGAAATGAAAGTCACCATTACCGTGAGCGCGGTGGTGGATTGACGATGCGACAGAACAAATACATCTGGATAATCACTATCCTGGTGGCTTTGCTTCTGCCTTCTCCAGTCCTGGCCTGGAGTTTCAGCATTGTTCCTCCCGAGATAAAAATAGATAACATATCTCCAGGGCAGGAAGCAGAATTTAACTTTACTATCCATAATAAGGACGATATAAACCATACCTTTATATTAACTACTTACGCCCCTGAAGAGTCGGAGCGAAGACTAGAAAGAACTGAATTTCCTGATGCCGCCTGGCTCAGCTTCCCCCACCAGGTTGAAGTACAAGCTAATTCCGAAGCTAAGACAAATGTAAAAATAGTTATTCCAGCACAGCAAGAATGGTCAAGTAAGAATTGGGAAATATGGTTGAGTATCACGCCTCAAGACAAAGATTTTTTGATGGTAAATTATTATATTCGCCTGCTAATATCAACAGGAGAGGGAGGCGAAGAAATAGAAGCTGGCTCTCATAAAGTAGAAGGCAATTCTCACATAGTCTTGATTATGGAGGTTATCATCCTGTTGCTTCTAGGCTGTAGCATTTATTATTTCAGGCGCAAGGAGAAACCCAAATAACTCAAGGTAATAAAAAATGCATTGTTGAGGTAGATGTTCTATAAACTTCAACCATCCCTGTGCTTGACTAATTCAAAGCTACTGTGTTCTATGGTTACTCAGACAATTCCCACAGCTTACCCGGATCTTTTATGTGATCAACATACACAATGCCATTGAGGTGGTCTATTTCATGTTCTAAAGCCTGGGCCAGAAGCTCCTCGCCCTTAAGGCGAAATTCTTTGCCCTGTCGATTTTGTGCCTTAATTTTAACTGTTACTGCCCGCTTAATTTCCCCCTGATACCCCGGCACAGATAAACATGCCTCTTGAAGCACTCTCTCACCTTGCCTCTTGATTATTTCAGGGTTAACCAACGTGATAACTTCTTCTCCAGGTATCCTAATAACTGCTACGCGTAGCGATACTCCGATTTGCGGAGCGGCCAAACCTACCCCTGCATTAGCGTGCATAGTATCAACCATGTCGTCTATTAATTTCTGAATGGAGCCATCGATTTTGCTTACTTTCTTGGCTTTCTGCCTTAACACTGGGTCAGGCAAAGTGCGCATTTTTAATACTGCCATACTTACTTAACCTCGAAAATACAATCGTATATCTTACGCTACCATTATTCTAGCACAGGCTATTGGCGAAGCCATATAGGCAAGTCTCTTACAATACACGGTGAGACTGAGAGGAGAGGTAACTAGTTTATGATTGAGGCATCCAACTGATCATGAGTGATGAAAGTCTGCTGAGCCTAAGGCTCCGCTGCAAATCCACATAGACACTGGGTGGCCTCTTTGATATCACGGATACCTGCTAATCGAAGCTCTTTCACCCACCGGTCTTGATACACTCCATGTTTACGCTCAACCTGTCCTTTGGCCTGCGGAGAACTTGCTGGCAGTATTTCTATACCTAGCTTCTTAATACAAGCCCTTCAGTATCCCATACTTCTTAACCCAGGACTATGACAATTTCATCGCTGCTATCGTTGTCTCTTCCCCACCTAGTAAAGCCAGAGTTCCCTTTGATTCATGGCTAATGTTCCTCCTTCCATTTAGACACCTCCTTTAGGAATTGCCTATTCTTTACCACTTTACCACTTTTCTCGGAAAGAGGACATTTCTATCGAGTTATCTACAGGACATTATCATGGAGTTTCAACATAGTTGATTTCACAGCTTCTACGATATCTCCAGCAGTCAAATTATATTTTTGAAGTAATTCTTCGGCTTTGCCAGATGAAGCATATCTATCCTTCAAATTGACAAAGGACATAGGCACCGGTTTTTCTCTTGCTACTACCTGAGCAACTCGGCTACCTAAACCGCCATGCGCCAAATGTTCTTCAGCAACAACAATACCCTTCACTTCTGAAGCAGTTTCGACTATAGCCTCTTCGTCTAATGGCTTAAGAGTATGTATGTTAATTACACGACAATTTATACCTTGCTTCTCCAGTATCTCGGAAGCTACTAGAGCCTTGGCTACCATGATACCCGTAGCCATAATAGCAACATCTTTGCCTTCCCTCATAGTCACTGCTTTACCCAACGTAAAGTGATAATCTTCAGCATATACAAGTGGCGTCTTGGAACGGCTTAATCTGATATAGAAAGGCCCATACATATTTGCAGCCACCTTAACTGCCTCAGCAGTTTCTATAGCGTCAGCGGGGACAACCACAGTAAAACCAGGAAGGGAGCAATACAAAGCCAAATCCTCAATAGCCTGGTGAGAAGCACCATCTTCCCCAACAGTAATGCCACCATGAGTAGCTACAATTTTGACATTTAACCCTGTTTGCGAGAGGCACATCCTCAATTGATCAAAACAACGACACGAAGCGAAGACAGCAAAGGTGCTGGCAAAAACAGTCTTCCCCGAGGCAGCCAAACCAGCAGCCATGCCAACCATGTTCTGCTCTTCTAAACCACAATTAAAAAAACGGTGGGGAAACTTATGTGCAAAAAAACAAGTCATTGTTGAAGATGATAAGTCTGCATCCAGAACAATAATGTCCTTATTCTCTTCACCCAGTTCCACCAATGTATTACCGTATGTTTCTCTGGTAGATACTTCAGCCATTATTTTATCCCTACTTTAATCCTTTCGCCCTACTCAAGCTCCTTCAACGCTCTTCTCGCTTCCTCAGGGGTAGGCACTTTGCCGTGAAATTTCACATTATCTTCCATAAAGCTAACACCCTTACCTTTAATAGTATGAGCAATAATGACAACAGGCTTAGTTTTTATCTTCTGAGCTTTCTGAATAGCTGCTAGAATTTGTCTAAAGTCGTGGCCATCTATATCAATAGCATGCCAGCCAAAAGCTTGCCACTTCCGATTCAGGGGTTCAAGATTCATAATATCCCGAGTCCAGCCACTGAGTTGTATCTTATTATAATCGACAATAGCTACCAGGTTATCCAATTTGTACTGTGCCGCAGACAAAGCTGCTTCCCAAGTTTGTCCTTCCTCACATTCCCCATCGCTAAGCAAAACATAAGTACAATAATCCCTATGGTCAAGCTTGCCAGCCAGGGCAACCCCAACTCCAAAAGATAAACCCATACCCAGGGAGCCAGCGGACATCTCCACTCCAGGAGTAAGGTTCCTGTCTGTATGCCCCTGAAGGCGGCTGCCCAATTTTCTCAAGGTTGTCAATTCCTCCACTGGAAAGTAACCACTTTCAGCCAGGGCGGCATACGCAATTGGGGCAGCATGTCCTTTGCTCAATATAAATCTATCACGATCCACCCATTGCGGATCCTGCGGATTATAGCGCATAACTTTAAAGTAAAGTGCAGTAATAATATCAGTTGACGACAGAGAGCCTCCTGGGTGTCCACTGCCTGCCGTGGCTGTCATAGTAATTATATGGCGACGTAGCTTCTTAGCCATCTCTACGAGGTCTGCCATAGACAAGTCAAACATGTTAACTTGTTTAGCCTGCGGAGTACTTTGCGAACGTAAATTGTTTTGATTCGACATTTGCTATGGGTTGAATTGTAAACCAATAAGAGGTCATATGTCTATAATATATATTAGCTGAGATATATAAGTAACACTAGACTATGGATCTTAGCAAGTTCCCTTTCAATATACTCCACAGGGGTAAGATAGACAAGAAATTGATGAGGGCGGTTGAAGTTATATTCAACAAGCCACTCGGTTAGCCTGGGATTGAACTCTTTGGGGTCTAAAGATAGATTAGAGTTGTAGAGCCATTCATATTCCAATGTCTGGTTAAACCTTTCTATCTCCGGGTTATCCTCAGGGGTTTTGACTCTTGAAAAGTACCTTTGAATACCTGATTTGCTGGAGGTTTTTTCAAACTCTAAAGCAAACTCACTGCCATTATCTGTCTGCAAGTTTTCTGTGGGCTGAGCAACAAGGTAGCGGAGACGATAAAGAAAATCTGCTGCAGACCTCGAACTCTTATTCTTGTACATTCTGGCATAGCCTAACTTACTGCCATGGTCCACGGCAGTCAAGATATATCTTTTGAGGTTACCCCAGTAGATAACAATGGTGTCAAGCTGGAAGAGGAAACAAGACCTTCCTTCACTAGTTGTGTTATTCTCCTCTTCTTCTTGCCATAATAAGGATACCTCTTTCTCAAGCGCCTTATCCTCTCTTCCTGGATGAGTGTCACTTGCCAGTGCCTCTTATGGTGGGGAGCTATAGACCTATCAGCCTACCCTCAATCTCTCATGAATTGTAAAGCCTGAGAGGAGAGACAACTAGTTTATGATTGGGGCATGCAAGTGATCATGAACGATATAAGTTTGCAGAAAGAATGGAGAATGCTCGTTCCAATCTCTTTCAACAAATCTTGAGATTTGTTGATGTTAACCGGGTTGCCTGTAATTCCTCGCTTAATAAACTTTCTCCAGGAGCTCTTTCTCCCTAGCTCGCATCCTAATCTTTTCGTCTGGGTGCTCATGGTCATAGCCCAGAAGATGGAGTATTCCATGGATGAGTAATAATGCCAGTTCTTGCTTAATAGAGTGTTTTTGTTCATTGGCTTGCCTCGCTGCCTGTGGATAGGAAATGATTACTTCTCCCAGATGAGTTATGCCATCAGGAGAGGGGATAAAAGAGGGCTCGTTTTCTTGTTGAAGCAGCATACAAAAGGAAAGCACATCCGTGGGCTCATCCACGCCTCGATAATCTCGATTTAGCTTTTGCACGGTTTCGGAGTCTGTGAGAACAACGCTTACTTCGTATGGCAAAGCTGTGTCCTCGGCCTTAAGGATGGTGTGGGTTAGTTTTCTCGCCCATTCCTCATCAATAAGACCCTTAAAATTTTCCTCAATATGAACGCCGATTTCTTCCATCGTTTAAGAAGTGTCTATTGCAGCATCATAACAGACGAACTAACTCGTTTCAATGGAGTTTTTATAGTAAAATACTTTCTAAATGGCGATAACACCACTGAGACGCCAATATCTGAGGGTTAAGCAGCGTTATCCTGAAGCCATAGTCTTCTTTCGGCTCGGCGATTTTTATGAGACCTTCGATGAGGATGCCAAGGTTGCTTCACGAGAATTAGACATTGTTTTGACTGCTCGTGAGATGGGCAAAGGGCACAAGGTGCCCATGGCGGGGATACCCTATCATGCTCTGGATAACTATTTAGCCAGGCTTATTAACCGAGGTTATAAGGTAGCCATTTGTGAGCAGCTTAGCCCTCCGGGCAAAGGGTTAGTGGAAAGGGATGTCATCCGTGTAGTGACGCCGGGGACGGTGATTGAGCCCAATCTTCTGGAGAGCAAGAGCAATAACTATCTGGCTAGTTTAGTTATTGAAGGTGAGAAGGCGGGGATTGCTTATGTTGATATAACAACAAGTGAATTTGCTGTTACTCAACTTCCTGCTGACAGGATTTCCTGTGAATTGGAGAGACTTCAGCCCAGCGAGGTTCTTATTCCAGATTCCTTGCCCGCAGGGCTCAAAATGACAGAGATTTCTGAATCTCTATCAGCCGCTATAACTCAACTTGATGATTATTGGTTTGACTTAGAAGTGGCGCGGCAAACTTTACTGGAGCATTTTGAAGTGGCTACTCTGGAGGGCTATGGTTGTGCCAGTTTACCTTTAGCTATAAGAGCTGCCGGCTCACTAATCCATTACGTTAAAGAAACTCAAAAGGAAGCCTTATTACAACTAACTGGCCTGGCTACCTATTCCACAGATTCCTTTATGGTTATAGATGGCCAGACATGCCGTAATCTGGAACTTTTTCAAAGTGGTAGATTAGGGGGAAGCACAAATTCACTCCTCTCTATTATTGATTTAAGTAAAACAGCCATGGGGGGTAGGTTGCTTAAGAATTGGGTGGGACATCCAGTTGTTGATATAACAAAATTGACACAGCGACAAGAAGCTGTTGCCTGGTTTTATCAACATACTTTGGCTCGTCATAAGATCGTGGCACTTCTGGCGGACATCGCTGATTTGGAAAGGCTGGTTAACCGAGTGAGGTGTGGGAAAATTATGCCCAGGGAGTTAATAACGTTGCGTTCTAGTTTGGCGAAAGTACCTGAACTAAAGGAAGTAATGAAAACTGAAGACTCTGTAGATTGGTTAAGCGATGAATTGAACCCTTTCCCCGACGTCGTGGATTTAATTGGTCGTTCTATTTCTGATGAGCCTGGAACCTTTGAACAAGGAGGAGTGGTAAAAGAAGGGTTTTCTCCTGAATTAGATGAACTTCGTCATAGCTCGAAAGAAGCTAAGCAATATCTGGCTAGTGTAGAACAAAGAGAGAGACAACGCACGGGAATTAAATCATTAAAAGTAGGCTATAACAGGGTGTTTGGCTATTATATTGAGGTATCTCAATCCAATCTTAATCTGGTCCCTGCAGATTATATCCGTAAGCAGACATTGGTAGGGGCGGAAAGATTTTTCACTTCTGAGCTTAAAGAGTATGAATCTCTAATACTCAATGCGCAGGAAAAGATTACTGAGATGGAAGGTACTATTTTCCGGCAAATTTGCCAACAAGTAGGTGCTGCTGGAGAACAAGTGTTGATTACTGCTGGAGTTGTTGCCCAGGTTGATGCTTTCTGTAGCTTTGCTGAGGCAGCATCATGCCATGGCTATGTTAGGCCAACTTTGACTACCGAGAATGCTATATATATTAAAGCTGGGCGTCATCCTATGGTGGAGAGGAGCGTTGGGGGTGATAGTTTCATTTCTAACGACACTTATTTGAGTAATAACGATAATCAATTTATTGTGCTCACTGGACCAAACATGTCGGGGAAATCTACTTACTTGAGACAGGTAGCTCTGGTAGTTCTCATGGCTCAGATAGGCAGCTTCGTTCCTGCCGAATCAGCCACAGTTGGCATTGTTGATCGCATATTTACCAGAATTGGTGCTCAGGAGGATTTAGCTGCCGGACAATCTACTTTTATGGTAGAGATGACTGAGACGGCGAATATCTTGCATAATGCTACACCTCGTTCTCTGCTCATTTTAGATGAAATTGGTCGTGGCACAAGTACTTATGATGGTCTTTCTATTGCTTGGGCAGTAGCTGAATTTATTCATAATTATCCTAGACTGGGCGCAAAAACTCTTTTTGCTACTCACTACCATGAGTTAGTAGATTTAGCCAATATTTTGCCAAGGGTGAAAAACTTTAACGTAGCTGTAACTGAAGAGGGGGATAAAGTTATCTTTTTACATAAGGTTATCCCCGGGGGGGCTGATAAGAGTTATGGCATCCATGTAGCTCAACTAGCTGGCTTACCAAAATCGGTAACTAATCGAGCCCAAGAAGTTTTGGCTGAGCTAGAGGATCATGCTTCTAAGGGAGCTAAAATTCCTCAACAGAAAGCACGGCAGATGCCGCTCTTCTTTGAAGACTCTTTATTGCTTAATGAAATTGCCAAGCTTGATATTGACTCTATGTCACCACTGGAAGCAATTACTAAACTTTACGAGTTGAAGCAGATGATAAAAGGAAAATAATTTCTTCCTAAAGCTTAACGTGTGCTGCATTTCTCGTGATTAGGAGAACGAATTTCTTCGATGTGGTAGCTGAATGTGCCCGCAGGAGCAGCAAATTCAATTGTTTGCTCCTTTTCTTTGCCTAGAAGGGCTTTGCCTATAGGTGAGGCAGTTGAAATTTTACCCTTGATGGGATTTGCTTCCCGAGGGTCGACTAAAATATAACAAAGTTGTTTGCCTGACGATAGATCAGAAAGCTTTATGCTATCTCCAATTTTTATTCTCGATGTGCTTTGGTTTTTACTTATGATTGTTGCTGATTTCAAGGTTGATTCTAGTTCCTGGATTCTTCCTTCCAACTGCGATTTATTCTCTCGAGCTGCTTTCAAGGGGGCATTTTCTCGGAAATCTTTGTCCGCCGCTGCTCTGCGCAATTCTTCAGTAACAGCAGAGCGTTGCTTCTTTAATTTGACTAGTTCTGCTTCTAATTCATTGTATCCTTGAGAAGTTAAGGTGGTTTGAATTTGGGAGTTTTGTTCGGGTAGATTTATTTTATGTGATGGTTTTTTCGCTCGAAGATGTGCTGCCAAATTTACTTTACAGTATCCTTTTTTGTAAATATAGACGAGAAAAGACTTAACTGGCTTTGTTTCTGGAGACATCATTTGATCACCGTACCTGTTTATGTCGAGGGGGCTAATATTACTTGCCTTTCTGTGTAGGCCAAGCCAACGGATAAACTTGTATACTTTTTCCTGTGCCTTTTCTCTATCCTGTGGGGGTAAACTAACTAAGAAATCAGTGGCTACTTCCGCTAGCGTAGAATTCAGATTAGAAATATTACTCACTGAGAGGATAATAATAGAATAGAAAAGCGGTAGTGTCAATTGTTTGTGCAAACTGTGTTGCTGTCCAGTGAAAATGTCACCCTAACTGTTCAGCGAATTTGCCACTCCCTATTGATATATACCCTTAAAAGGTCTGCGCCAGGGATGGTCTGGACTGGGCTTGGTATAGTGGGCTGCACCCCTATGATTGGACAGAAAGGGTTAGGAGAGTCTGGCGGGATTCCTCCTTTCTATTCTCTTTCATAGCCAGTAATGCCTCGAACTCATCAGGTGGCCGATAACCCAGTGCCGAATGAAGTCTTTTATGATTATAGACTTCTTGGATGAAACAGGGAAGCTTGGTCATCACATCCTCCAGCGTCTCATATTCACATAGGTATATCTCCTCATGCTTCAATGTTTTGAAAAAGCTCTCCATCCTGGCATTCTCATAAGGATTGCCTTTCTGAACCATGCTGATCTCAAACCCGTAGCTCTTAAGTTCGTCTACGTACTCACTTGAGGCGTATTGCACTCCCTGGCCCGAGTGATGAATTATGCCAGGGCCAGGGCTACGCTCTGCTATAGCCATCTTAAATGCCTCAATTGTTAGTGAGCTATCAATCCTGGTGGAGAGGGCATAGCCTATCACCCGCCGGGAGCAAACATCCAATATTGCTGCCAGGTAGACAAAGCCAGTCCTGATACGGATGTAGGTAATATCACTAATCCATACCTGGTTTAACCTATTGATAACCATTCCCTTGATGAGTTTGGGATACCTTGAGGAAGTGATGGTTACTATTGGTGGTTCTTACTCATTTCCGTTTGACCTGCCATAAGAGGTCGCTTTCCCTCATCAAGCGCAGCACCTTCTTATGATTTGCCCTCCATCCCTCACGCTTAAGCTGGTGAGTAACCCTGCGGTAGCCATAACGGGAAAACTCCAAACAGATGGCCTCAATACGATCTACCAGGTCTACCTCTAGCTTCATCCTATCAGAGCTCTTGGCACTGGGTTTGCGGTAGAAACTACTCCGGGGGATGTTCATAAGTCTACACCATTGCCTGATATTGCTGAGGAAGTGTTTGCGCCTGGTGATAAATTCCCGTTTCTCCGAGGCCGGCTGAAGCTCATCTGTAACCCCCTTTTTAGAAACTCATTCTCCAGTGTCAGCCTGCCCACCAGCCACTCCAGCTTATCTACCCTGTCCCTAAGGGCAGCTTCCTCGGTCGGCTCATTATTGAACTTACCCCGACTGTATTGTTTCTTGCAATCGTAAAGTAGGCTCGGTGAGATGTTGTATCTCCGTCAAAGTTGGGCAGGGCGGCTCTCTCCACTGAGTAACTCCTCTGCTACCTGCCTCTTAAATTCTATAGTGAAACTTCTCTGATTCCTCATGGCAAGATCCTTTATATCCTCCATTATAAAGTATTTTGGCCCTGCCAAACCTTCCTAACCTAATCTGTCCAGTTTTAGGGGTTCACTCCACTCTTGTCCAGGGCATTATGAGGTCTATTTCCACGATTGCCATGTGCTGCCTTCCTCCCTATACGCCACCAAAATTCTTCTCACATGACGCAAGGAAAGAGCCAGTAACATGGCTGCTTCCCTGCCAATCATCTTACCCCTCTCTACTTGATTTAATACCATTAACCTTCTCTGTTCTTTTCTGTTCAATGTCACCTTCTCCTTCATGGGTGACATTTTCTCTGAACGATTAGATGCTGACAAAATTGTAGAACGTCAACAGATTCAATTTGGACTGTTGACAAAATCTTTTCATAAATGCTAGTATATCTGTTTGCATCATGTCCACTATTTTCTTTTCGTTTTTCCTTAACCCTAAATTCTCCACTTCATAAGCATTTTTAGATGCCTTAAATAGTAGACTAATAGACTCTTAATTTTTAAGGAGAAAAAATATGGCTGTTTCGTTAACACCTAAATATGGGTTAGTGAAGTCCTTCGCTAAATTACCAGAGGTCATAGAGGTACCTGATCTAACTAGAGTTCAACTTGACTCATTTCGTTGGTTCCAAGAAGAAGGCTTGAAAAAACTATTTGAGGAGATTTCACCTATCCAAGACTATACTGGTACTAAGTTGGAATTATATTTTTCTGACTACGAATTTCGCGAGCCTGAACACTCCATTACAGAATGCTTTGAGCGAAGCATGGCTTATTCTTCTCCTCTTCACGTTTTAGTTCGCCTAATAATAAAGGGAACCGGCGAAATTAAGCAACAGAAATTATACTTGGGTAGCTTCCCCATAATGACAAATAGAGGCACTTTTATTATTTCCGGGACAGAACGTGTAGTAGTCAATCAACTGACTCGCTTCCCAGGAGTTTACTTCACTTTGGAGAAGGATAACATGCGAGGACGCCAGTTGTGCTCCGCCAAGCTTATTGCCGAGCGAGGGGCATGGCTCGACTTTGACACTTCCAATAGCGATGTGATTTCAGTCAAAGTGAACGGAAAACGGAAGATAGCTGTTACTACCTTATTGCGTGCCATAGGATTTGCCAGTGATGATGATTTACTAGCCCTTTTTCAAGATGTAGATAATTCCCCTAATCATTCTTTCGTTAGATCAACAATAGAACGAGACCCCCTGATCAAAAACAAAGCTGGAGCGTTAGTTGATATTTATCATAAATTGTCTTCTGGCACTCCCCCCAGTCTCGGCAGCGCCGAAGCATTGCTGAAAAATTTCCTGTTTAACCCTCGTCGCTACAGCTTAGGCGAGGTCGGCCGCTACAAGCTTAACAAAAAGTTAGGGGTAACCATCCCCGAAAGCTATCATGGCTTAACACCTGAAGATTTAGTACAGGTAGTACATCACATTATCTTAATCAACAATGGTAAAGAAGCTCCCGACGATATTGACCACTTAGGCAATCGACGAACGCATACCGTAGGTTTATTAATGCAAAAGCAATTCCAGGTTGGTTTATTCCGTTTAGAGAGAACCATTAAAGAGCGTATGAGCATCCTTGGCCCTGAAGCAGCGACTCCTGCAGCTTTGGTCAACGTCCGCCCCGTAGTAACCGCTGTAAAAGAGTTTTTTGGTCGGTCCCAACTATCTCAGTTCATGGATCAAACTAACCCATTGGCTGAATTGACTCATAAACGCCGCCTCTCTGCTATAGGACCTGGCGGCCTCTCCCGAGAACGAGCCGGTTTTGAAGTTCGCGACGTACATCACTCCCACTACGGAAGAATTTGCCCTATAGAGACACCTGAAGGCCCCAATATTGGCCTCATCGGTTCTCTAGCCATTTACGCTTCAATTAATAAGCATGGCTTCGCAGAAACACCGTACCGCAAAGTTATCCACGAAGTGCCTAATGCTATACCACAACTACTGGGAAGGACAACTCAGGAGGATGTGTTGGATAATGAAAACCATCTAGTAGTTAAGCAAAAAACGTTACTTACAGAAGAGATTGCAACAAAGCTAGTTTCTCTTCCAGACCAAACTATCAAGGTGACCCCTTTCGCTTCTGACCAGACTGTCCATTTAACAGCCGACGAAGAAGACCAATATATCATCGCTGAAGCGAAAGTCCCTCTCAACAAAAGAGGCGAATTTGTTGAAGAGAAGATTAGTGTAAAGAAAGCTGACAAATATTTTAAGCAGGCAGCGGATAAGGTAGATTTCATGGATATTTCCCCGAAACAGCTGTTTAGTGTATCTGCTTCTCTCATCCCATTTCTGGAACACGATGACGCTAACCGTGCTTTAATGGGCTGTAACATGCAACGTCAGGCAGTACCTTTATTGCATCCCCACGCCCCATTGGTAGCTACAGGCATGGAAAGAGAGGTGGCTAGATATAGTGGGCAGGTGATATTCACTCCCATCAACGGCGTAGTAACTTCTGCAACTGGTTCACAAATTATAATTGCAGATGAGAAAGGTGAGAACCATATTTACAAACTGAGCAAATTCGTCAGAACTAATCAGGCAACGTGTATCAATCAACACCCAGTGGTAAACAAAGGAGACATAGTTAAACAAGGCCAAGTCATAGCAAACAGCTCTGCGATAGACGATGGACAGCTAGCTCTAGGACAGAATGTTATCTGTGCCTTTATGAGTTGGAAAGGGTATAACTTCGAAGATGCCATTATACTCAGTAGAAGGCTGGTTAAAGACGATATCTATACCTCCACTCATATTGAGAAATTTGATATTCAAGCACGTGATACCAAGCTTGGCCCAGAAGAAATCACCAGAGATATACCCAATGCAAGCGAGGAAGGTCTGAGCAACCTCGATGACCAAGGTATCATACGCATCGGCGCTGAAGTAAAGCCTGGCAGTATCCTGGTAGGAAAAATTACCCCCAAAGGCGAGACAGAGCTTTCAGCAGAAGAGAAATTACTACGAGCTATTTTTGGCGAAAAGACGCGTGAAGTGAAAGACAACTCACTCAGGGTACCACCTGGAGGGCGAGGAAGAGTAATTAACACTAGAGTTTTCTCTCGTGATGATAACGATGAATTGCCGGCAGGAGTGAATAAACTCGTGCGGGTATGGGTTGCCCAGAAGCGCAAAATTTCAGTGGGCGATAAAATGTCAGGAAGACATGGCAATAAGGGAGTCGTTTCAATCATATTACCCGAGGAAGATATGCCATTTTTGCCTGACGGCACACCCGTGGACATTGTTCTTAATCCGCTAAGCGTTCCATCACGTATGAACATTGGGCAAGTCTTAGAGAGCCATCTAGGATGGGCAGCTTATATATTAAATTTCAAGGTACTTAATCCGATTTTTGATGGAGCTGATGCTCTAGATATTGAGGATGCCTTAGCCAGAGTCTGGATAGCATGGAAGGCAAATGCCGTCAACATTAACTCAGGAGAGCCAACCGCTACACCAGCCAATCAAGAAAAGATCAGCGCTTGGCTTAATGAACATGGTTTTGATGCTGCAAAAGTCATGGATGAAAAACATAAGGGTGCAGCTAAAAAAGCCTCCCTTTGCTTGTGGCTTGAAGAACTGGGGGTAGACACACAGAACATGAGTAATACTAATTTAGAGCAAATGGCACAGAAGCTTTACAAGGAACATAGGATATACCCGCCTACCTTTGGCAAAATAGAGCTCCGAGACGGGAGAACTGGCATACCCTTCGACCAACCCATAACTGTAGGCGATGTTTACATGGCGAAATTAATACACATGGTTGAAGACAAAGTGCACGCTCGTTCTACTGGGCCATATTCGCTGATCACACAACAACCATTAGGCGGGAAAGCTCAAATCGGTGGTCAACGCTTCGGAGAGATGGAGGTATGGGCATTGGAAGGCTACGGTGCAGCTCATACACTTCAAGAAATGCTTACCGTAAAATCTGATGATGTGCTTGGACGAGCTAAAGCCTACGAAGCCATTATCAAAGGCGAAGCTATTTGCCAACTTGGTGTCCCCGAAGCATGTAAGGTTCTATTCATGGAATTGCGCAGCTTGGGTTTCGCTGTGGAGCTGATTTCTGAAAATAAAGAAATTTAAATTATTTTACCGACTCTAAACCAATGCTTAGAATTAGCCTGTATTGTGAGGTGATAAATAGATATGGTTCAATTTGATGAGTTAGATGCTATCCGAATAAGCCTTGCTTCGCCAGAGCAAATCAGAAGCTGGTCTCACGGAGAGGTGACTAAAGCAGAGACGATAAACTATCGTACTTTAAAGCCAGAAAGAGACGGCCTCTTTTGCGAAAGGATTTTTGGCCCTACCAAAGACTTCGAGTGCCATTGTGGTAAATATAAAAAGGTGCGGTATAAAGGCGTCATCTGCGATAAATGTGGAGTTGAGGTAGCTCATTCCAGTGTACGAAGAGAGCGTATGGGGCATATTGAATTAGCCGCCCCCGTGGCTCATATTTGGTTCGTTAAATTGGTACCTAGCCAACTTGCACTTCTCCTTAACATCTCTCCACGAAATTTAGAGTCGGTTATCTATTTTGCTCAACATATCATTATCTCAGTTAATGAGGAAGCTCGGGAAGAGAGAATTCGTCGGCTTGAGGAAGAAATAACCCAGAAAATTAGCGAGCGCGAAGACTTGATAAACAGGGAAATTGAAGAATTGCAAGCTAGCGCTAAGCCAGAAGAAGACGATGAGGTTATAGTAGAAAAAGTAAATCAGCTGCGTGCCGGGCTTGTGCAAACAAGAGCAGACCTCGCTGAGGAATTAAAAATAACCAAGGCAGAGATAAAAGATATTAAGCCACTAAAGTTGTTTGGCGAAGAACAATATCAAGGCTTTAAGAATAAGTATGGTGACATTTTCGAAGCGGGTATAGGCGCTGAAGCTATCCTGGAAATCCTGAAAACGTTTGGCGTGGAGGGATTATGTCAAGAACTCTTCAAAGAAATACATGACGCTTCTGGGCAACACCGCAAAAAGCTCAGCAAGCGACTACAACTACTTGAATCTCTCAGGACAAGCGGGAACAAACCTGAATGGATGATTCTGACCGTGCTCCCAGTATTACCACCAGCACTTCGCCCTATAGTCCAGCTAGACGGTGGTCGCTTCGTCATTAGCGATATTAACGACCTCTATCGGCGTGTTATTAACCGCAACAATCGCCTCCGACGCCTTATAGAGTTAGGCGCACCAGAGGTCATTATCCGCAATGAAAAACGAATGCTGCAAGAAGCTGTTGATTCACTTATAGATAATGGGCGAAGGGGACGCGCAGTTACCACTGGTAATAACCACACCCTAAAATCTCTTTCTGCTATGTTGAGAGGAAAACAAGGGCGTTTCAGGCAAAATCTTTTAGGCAAACGAGTAGATTATAGTGGGCGCTCAGTCATCGTTGTTGGCCCACAGCTTAAGCTCCATCAATGCGGCTTGCCACGGCATGTGGCCTTAGAATTATTTAAACCATTCGTCATGCACAAACTTATAGAGAAAGGTTATGCCAATAATGTAAAGGTAGCTCGACGCCAACTGGAGAGAGCCATGCCTGAGGTCTGGGATTTACTTAGCGAAGTAGTCAAAGAACGTCCAGTATTGCTTAATCGCGCCCCCACGTTACATCGCTTGAGCATCCAAGCCTTCGAACCTGTTTTAATTGATGGTAACGCTTTCCAACTTCACCCTTTAGTTTGCGCTGCTTTCAATGCAGATTTTGATGGCGACCAGATGGCAGTTCACATACCGTTATCCCAGGCAGCAGTGAGCGAAGCCAGGGAATATATGCTTAGCGTGCATAACATGTTGCTACCCAGTTGTAGCGAGCCAGTTACAGCACCTAGCCTTGACATTGTCTTTGGCTGTTATTATCTCACCTTCATTAAACCCGGAGCTAAAGGGGAAGGTAAAATTTTCAGTAATTTTGAAGCGGCCAAACTAGCTTGCGAATTAGACATAATTGACTTTAGCGCTGAAATTGAAGTGCGCGACAAAGATAACGGCAGAAAGCGAATAAAAACCACTGTGGGGCGAATTTTATTCAATGATATTTTGCCTCTGCAGCTTCGTTTTTACAATGAAACGGCAGATAAAACCGCATTAAAATCACTGGTGTCTGATTGTATTCGCTTCTTAGGCAACAACGCTACTGCCACTGTCCTTGATAACATTAAGCAAATAGGCTTTGAATACGCTACAAAATCAGGAATTTCTATCGCCATGAACGATATTGAAGAACCCCCCAGGAAAACCAAGTTTCTTAAAGAGGCTGACAAATTAATTGGCATTACTGAAGACCAACTTGCCCATGGCTTTATCACAGAGGATGAGCGCTATGAGAACGCAGTTCGAATCTGGATGGAGACTACTGACAAAATTGCCAAGGATTTGTCTCAATCCTTAGACCGTTATGGTTGTATCTACATGATGGCTACATCAGGAGCAAAGGGTAATATGTCCCAGATTAGCCAGATGGCCGGAATGCGTGGGTTAATGACCGATCCATCAGGGAAAATAATAGACTTTCCTATTAGGTCAAGTTTCCGGGATGGGCTATCCCCTATGGAATATTTCATATCTACGCATGGTGCCCGCAAGGGGTTAGCTGATACTGCTTTGAGGACTTCAGATAGCGGTTACCTTACTCGACGCCTCATAGACATAGCCCAAGATGTTATTGTAACTGAGCAAGACTGCGGTACCACTGAAGGAGTTTGGATATCAGGAGGGCAGGTTGGAGGTTCTCTACCTTCGCTGAGTGAACGGATCATCGGTTATCTAGCGGCAAGCCAAATCGTTAACCCACATACGGGTGAAGTTATTGTTGAACGTAATGAGGAAATTGATGAGGAAAAGGTTAAGCAAATCACTACAACTGATATAACTCGAGTATACGTGAGATCACCTCTCAGTTGTCACTCTAAATTTGGTATTTGCCAATATTGTTATGGTAGAGATCTAGCTAAAAGACAGCTAGTGAATCTTGGCGTTGCTGCAGGTATTGTTGCCGCTCAAAGTATTGGTGAACCTGGAACTCAGCTCACTTTGCGCACTTTCCACACGGGCGGTGTAGTTGGCACCGATATCACCAGCGGATTACCTCGCGTGGAGGAACTTTTTGAAGCCAGAACACCAAAAGGCTGCGCTATCATTTCTGATATTGGTGGCACTGTTGAAGTAGTTGATGAGGAAGGAGGAAACGTGGTCAAAATCACCAGTTCTGAATTTTACCAGGATGAGTATGAATTACCACCAGGGATGGAAATAACCGTAACTGACAGGCAATCAGTTGATGTTGGCACCATTCTATTCTCCTACACCCCTTCTTCACAAGAAAGCAAAGAGCAATTGCCAGCAATAGCTGAACCAGAACCCATAACAGCCAGAACTATGGGACAAGTCATTATCGAAAATAAGCATCTTTATATCAAATATACAGAGGAGGAAGAGAGAGAATACATAATCCCACAGGGTGCTAGACTACGCGTTAAAACAGGAGATGATATTAAAGCAGGTAGCCAGCTCACTGACGGGGTCATTGCCCCGCAAGATATACTCCAGATCTTAGGAAAAGAAGCAGTACAACAATACTTAATCGACGAAGTACAAAAAGTATACCGCTCTCAGGGAGTGAATATACATGAGAAGCATATTGCTACCATTGTTCGTCAGATGTTGAGAAAAGTGAGCATTATTTCGTCGGGCGACACCAATCTCTTACCAGAGCAATTAATTGATCATTCCAATTACGAAGAGGCGAATGCAAGCGTGCTGGCTGAAGGCGGTGAGCCAGCAACAGCACAAACTGTTCTTTTAGGGATAACCAAAGCTAGCTTAAACAAGGACAGCTGGTTAGCTGCCGCTTCTTTCCAAGAGACTAGTCGCGTACTCGTTAATGCAGCGATCAAAGGCAAAATAGACAAACTTAGCGGACTTAAGGAAAATGTTATTCTTGGCAAGCTTATCCCAACTCGAGCATCAATTCATGAGGAGACAAAACCAACAACTTTGCAATTAGAGGTTTAACTATTCCCTTCAACATTAAAGGAGAGGAGTGATGTCAGATACTCAACGGACACCCCACACTCGACACCCTTTACCTGCTGAGAGACGTATGGTTTCAGGCAAACCAGTTATTGAAGACGCGCATATTGATTTAAACCTCCGTCCCAAACACCTCGGCGACTTTGTAGGCCAAGGAAAAGTCAAAGGCAATCTGAAAATAGCTATTGCGGCTGCTCAGAAAAGGCAAGAACCATTGGATCACATTCTCCTTCACGGACCTCCAGGCCTAGGGAAAACCACCCTTGCTTATATTATCGCTATTGAGATGGGTGTCAACATCAAGGTTAGCTCTGGACCAGCCATAGAACGCACTGGAGATTTAGCAGCCATCCTCACTAATTTGCGCGAAGGGGATATTCTTTTTATTGATGAGATTCATCGACTTAGCCGCATAGTGGAAGAAAAGCTATACCCAGCAATAGAGGATTTCGTTTTCGATATCTTCTTAGGCAAAGGCCCTGCAGCCAGGAGCTTGCGCCTGAATTTACCCCATTTCACCCTGATTGGAGCCACTACGAGGTTCGCTTTACTAAGTCCTCCACTCCGCGATAGACTTGGAGCTATTTACCATCTTGATTTTTATGACAAATTAGCGATAGAGAAGATTATAAAGCGTTCTTCAACTATTCTTAAGGTGCCGGTAGAAGATGGAGGAGCTATCCAAATTGCACGACGTGCTAGAGGTACACCACGAGTAGCCAATCGCCTTCTAAAACAGCTGCGGGATTATGCTCAAATCAAAGCAAACGGCGTAATCAGTGAGAAGGTAGCATTGGAAGGGCTTTCAAAACTTGAAATAGACTCAGCCGGTTTAGATGAGGTAGACCATAAGATACTCCATACAATAATTGATAAATTCGATGGCGGCCCCGTAGGACTGGATACCATCTCTGCCTCTATTAGTGAGGATGCCAATACTATCATGGATGTTTATGAACCTTATCTTCTCCAGTTAGGTTTTCTGGAACGCACCCCACGCGGCAGGATAGCCACCAGGCTCGCTTATGAACATCTGGAATTGCCTTATAAGAGAGACTACCGACTTCAAACACAGTTATGGAATCAAGAACAAACTTGAGTCTTTTAACCTTGTAAACCTCTACCTTGCCCATCTTGATATATAGCCTGACCTACAGCCTCTTCCAATATGCAAATACTCACGAATAAGCAGTCCATTCTAATTGAATAATGAGCCTGAATAAAAGGGTTTCAGGCAACCCGGTTAACATCAACAAATCTTGAGATTTATTGAAAGAGATTGGAACGAGCATTCCCCATCCTTTCTGCAAATTGATTATCGCTCATCTGATTGGCGATTGTGTTCAGTCCTGCGAAAGTAATACTGAGACGCAGGTAGCTCTCAGTCTGGGGCAATGATTTCAGCTTTTCATATGGTGTCATCACCTCCTCATAAGGATAAGTTTTCTTGATCTTGCCTTTGGGGTCAATAACAGAGACAGGGAAGAAACAGGGACGATGGAAGTTGACATAGGGATTGAAGAAGTCTCTGTTGAATCCATTGATCCGTTCAGCGCAGCTCTGGGTGATATAAGCATATCCTAACTGCTTACGCACCACGGAGCCATTCTTAGATTCCACGAGGCCGTTATCATTGCTGCGTCTGGGTCTGGGTTTAGTAAAGCGGATCAGCAGCTTGTTCAGCAAACGGGCAACTGTATAGTTCATAATAGTTCCCAAATTCAGAGCCATTATCGGAATGAAAGCCCCTGATAACGCAAGGAAATTGAGCTAACATGCTTTCTAATACCGGCACCAGGTAAGTTTCTGATATCCCTTCCACCGAAGCTACAATTTCCCACTGCGTAACCTCATCCACAGCATTGATATAGTATACTCCTTCGTGACCACTCAGATCCCCTTGATGTACTATGTCTATTCGAACGTACCCAGGCATTCCTTTCGCGTCCGGTTTGATTCGCTCACCAATCCTGGATACAGCAGGTTTCGCTTTGGTAAATCACCTGTTTATGCCCCGATAAGCATTACTCCTTTATCAGGGAGATATTCTCAAAATCATCACCTCCTCCATCCAATTGTATTTCTCTCCCACAGATAACGCCCTGAAGAAAAGCGCCTCACTACCTCCCAGAAATTGTCTGACTTGTTCTATTATTTGTAGATTCCCATCGTTCATGATCACTTGCATGTCCCAATCATAAACGAGTTGACTTCCCTCTCAGGCTCACCTTGTGTTAGAAATCGTCCTTCCCTCCAAGTTCACCTTGTATTGGAAGAGACTACCCATTGACTCAGGCAACTCAAGATGAGATAATGTAATCTTTTGCAGTTAAGCTCATACGGAGTTCAAATAAAAATAGGGGGTAAAATTTGGAGAAAGTCAGCGCATTAACAAAAGATGAGATCGCAACAATCGACAACATCATCAAGAGTAACGGAGAGAATCCGGGCCAGTTAGTGAAAGTATTACAGGAAATACAGGGCCAGCTTAGGTATGTCCCACTGGAAGGGCAGAAGCTAATTGCAGACAGATTAAATGTACCCATAAGTAAAGTATACGGAATTGTGAGTTTTTATAATTTCTTCAGGTTATTTCCTCCAGGAAAACATAGCGTAACTGCCTGCATGGGAACTGCTTGTTATGTTAGAGGCGCCAAGGATATTTTAGGTGAAATAAGAAAGAAATACAAAGTAGAACCAGGGCAAACCACTGCCGACAGGAGATTTTCGCTGGAGGTAATCAGGTGTTTGGGGTGTTGCGCAATTGGGCCAGTGATAACTGTGGACGGTAAAGTTTACGGAAGGATGAAACCAGCAAAAGTAAAAGAGGTATTGGAGAAATATAACTAAGGTGAAACTATGAACATTGAAGAACTGATAAAAATAAGAGACGAATACAAGCCGAAATTGGCCAGACGCATGGATAGGCGCCCCTTAACAAAAGACGATACACGGAAGATCAGTATCATGATGTGCAGGGGAAGTGGGTGTATTGCTTCTGCAGGGGAAGAAAATCTCTATAAAATTTTTGACAGAGTCATTAAAGAACATAACCTCCAGGACAAAGTAGAAGTTGTACCTACAGGATGCCAGGGGCTCTGTGAAAAAGGGCCCATAGTTGTTATTCATCCAGGTGGCACTCTGTACACCCGTGTACAGGGCAAGGATATAGAGGAGATTATCCAAAAACATGTCATCAATAAAGAGGTAGTGGAGAGACTGTTGTTTTTCGATCCAGTGAAAAAACGAAATGTTGTTTCACTGGACGACATGGATTTCTATGCCAAACAAACTAGAAGAGTTTTGCATAACAATGGTTTGATTGACCCGATGATAATTGAGGATTATATCGCAAGTGAAGGCTATTTTGCTCTAGGAAAAGCTTTGCAAATGGGGCAGGGAGAAGTTATCGAAGAGGTTAAGAAATCCGGGTTGAGAGGAAGAGGCGGGGCTGGTTTCCCTACAGGGGTTAAGTGGAGCTTCGCATTCAAAGCCAAAGGGAATCAGAAGTATATAGTCTGTAATGCTGATGAAGGCGACCCCGGCGCTTACATGAACAGATCTGAACTGGAGGGAAATCCACACGCAGTTTTAGAAGGGATGGCCATCGCTGGATACGCGATTGGTGCTAGCAAAGGATACATATATGTTAGAGCTGAATATCCGCTTGCGGTGGAGACTCTAAAAGTAGCACTTGATCAAGCAAGGAAATATGGATTCTTAGGGCAAAATATCTTTAGCACTGATTTCAATTTTGATATCGAGCTTTTCCTTGGCTCTGGAGCGTTTGTATGTGGGGAAGAGACTGCTCTATTAGCATCGTTAGAACAAAAAAGGGGGAACCCCAGACCAAGACCTCCTTTCCCGGCAAACGAAGGCTTGTTTGGAAAGCCTACCGTGATAAACAATGTTGGGACCTTATCCAATATACCTCTTATCATTCGCAATGGTGCATCCTGGTGGAGTTCAGTTGGAACAGAAGGCACTAAAGGCACAAAGGTATTTTCCCTGACTGGCAAGATAAATAACACCGGCTTAATTGAAGTTCCAATGGGAATCAGCCTTGGTGAAGTAGTTTTTGATATTGGTGGAGGAATTCTCAATGGGAAGAAATTCAAGGCAGTTCAGTTAGGCGGCCCTTCAGGTGGCTGCGTTCCTGCCGAATACCTGAACATGCCTATCGACTACGAATCTCTTAAAGAAATCGGCTCTATGATGGGTTCTGGCGGCATGGTTGTCTTAGATGAGGATTCTTGTATGGTGGACACAGCGAGGTTCTTTCTGGAATTTGATAAAGATGAATCTTGCGGAAAGTGCCTGCCCTGCCGCAGAGGGCTTCCATTGATGATAGATATTCTAACAAAGATAACAGAAGGTAAAGGAAACATAGAAGACCTGGAAGCCTTGGAAAATCTGGCAAAAGGTATCGAAAAAACAGCACTGTGCGCATTAGGGCAAACTGCTGCCAACCCCACTTTAAGCACTATTCGCCATTTCAGAAATGAATACGAGGCGCATGTAATTGACAAAGTATGTCCTGCCGGCATTTGCGCTGCCTTATTTAGAACTAAATGTCAGAATGCTTGCCCCGTAAATCAAGATGCACCTACCTACCTGGCATTGGTAAAAGAAGGCAAGTTTGAAGAAGCCTACAAAATAATCAGACAGACAAATGCCCTTCCTCTTGTATTAGGAAGAGTATGTAATCACCCCTGCGAATCTAAATGCGAGAGGGGAAACCTGGACGAGCCAATAGCAATCAGGCATATAAAGCGGTTTGTGGCTGATTACGCTTACGAGAATCATTTTGAATATAGCCCTCAGCCAAAGCAGATGAGAAATGAAAAAATTGCCATTGTAGGTTCTGGCCCTGCGGGGCTCTCGGCCGCTTACGACCTGGCAATAGATGGCTACAAGGTTACTATTTTTGAGGCGTTGCCAGTTGCTGGGGGGATGCTCGCCGTGGGCATTCCAGAATACAGATTGCCAAATAGTATCCTTAATTATGAAATAGAGCGGATAAAGAAAATGGGGGTTGAAATTAAGCTAAATACCCGCATCGAAGCTATCGAGGATTTGCTTAGTAAAGGATTTAAGGCAGTATTCCTGGCTATCGGAGCTCACAGTGAGAGAAGAATGGATATTCCAGGGGAAAACTTGAAGGGCGTTTACTGGGGAGTGGAATTTCTACGCAACGCAAACTTAGGCAAACAAATAGAGCTTGGAAACAGCATTATTGTGATCGGAGGGGGGAATAGTGCAATGGATTGCGCACGGGTAGCAAAAAGAATGGGAGCGGATGTGCGGATAGTGTACAGGAGAGAAAGGAAAGATATGCCCGCGATAGAGGAAGATATTGAAGCCGCTGAACAAGAGGGTATTAAAATAGATTGCCTCAGCATTCCGATTGAAATCATGGGAGACGGCAAAGTCAGCAAGGTGAAATGTGCCAGGATGGAACTCAGAGAATTTGATAGAAGCGGGAGGAAAAAACCCTATAAAATCGAAGGCTCTGACTATGTAATTGATACTGATGCCGTTATAGAATCAATTGGCCAATTCCCAGAAAGTGATTTTCTGGATGATGGCAAGGTAAAACTAGCCAAAAATAGAACTATAGTAGTAAACCAAAGGACTCTGGCAACTAATATGGAAGGTGTATTCGCTGGCGGAGACGCAGTCTCAGGACCCCTTACAGTTATAGACGCAGTTGCCGCGGGGCAGCGAGCCGTATCCTCAATCAAAAGATACTTGAGAGGAGAAGCTTTAAGTTCCATACCAGAGAGAGAGGACTATGAGAGATATCAAATTCCATTTGCATCTGATGAAGATCCACAAGAAAAACCACGAGTGAAGATTAAAGAAAGTGATGTGGGAATAAGAACTGCAAACTTCCAGGAAACCACGTCTAACTACTCAAAGGAAGAGGCAATGGAAGAAGCAGAAAGATGTCTCAGATGCGATGCTGAATTAAGCTAAAGGAGCAATATTAAAATGGCGAAGATACTCATTAATGAAAAAATTTGTGAAGTTGGAGAAGGGGCTAATCTGCTAGATGTTTGTGAGGAAAACGGGTTTAAAATCCCACACCTGTGCTATAAGAAGGGGCTAAGCACCGTCGGAGCCTGCAGGCTTTGCCTGGTTAAGGTTAAGGGGATGCGAGGCCTTGTACCATCATGTTGCACAGTGGTGGCTGATGGGATGGAAGTCATAACTGAAGACGAGGAACTCAACGGCTTGCGCCGATTGAATTTGGAAATGATTCTATCAGAGCATGAACACAATTGCCTGACCTGCGAAAGCAACGGACATTGTGAGCTACAGGATTTAATTTACCAGTTTGGCATTGATGAAGTACGTTTTCCAATGAATAAGGAACCTAAGCCAATAGACGACTCCAGCGAGGTAATCAGGAGAGACCCCAACAAGTGCATTCTTTGTGGACGTTGCGTCCGTGCCTGTGCAGAAATTGCAGGACGGAACATTCTGGAGTTCACGAACCGTGGCCCTGCGGTAGTCGTGGGCGCTGCAGCAAATGAACCATTGGCACAGACTGATTGTGCCTCGTGCGGAGCCTGCCTCCAGGTTTGCCCCACTGGAGCGCTAACCGAGAAATCATCGCGCTTCCAGGGAAGGAACTGGGAATTACAGAAAATTCAGACCACATGTCCTTATTGTGGAGTCGGCTGTCAGCTAGAATTAAATATTAAGGATAACAAGCCCATAAAGGTTTATGCAGTTGAAGACGGGCCTGATAATGAGGGACATGCCTGCGTTAAAGGGCGCTTCGGACTCGACTATGTTAACCACCCCGACCGCCTTACCACTCCCTTGATTAAGCGAAATGGCAAATTCGAGCAGGCAACTTGGGACGAAGCCCTGGATTTGGTTGCCAGTAAATTTGGGGAACTGAAAAATAATTACGGCAGCGATGCATTAGCTGGATTCTCATCAGCAAAATGCACTAATGAGGAGAATTACCTGTTTCAGAAATTTGTCCGCTCCTGTTTCGGCACGAACAATGTGGACCACTGTGCTCGCCTCTGCCATGCATCTACTGTAGCAGGCCTTGCCTGGGCTTTTGGTAGTGGTGCAATGACTAATTCAATTCGTGAGTTTGAGAAATCGGATGTCGTGCTGATAACTGGATCTAATACTACTGAATCCCACCCTGTAATCGGCGACCTGCTCAAGCACTCTGTAACATATGGTAATCTGAAATTAATTGTAGTAGACCCCCGTGAGATAGAGATAGCCAAATATGCCCAGGTGTGGATGAGGCAGAGAGGCGGAAGCGACGTTGCCTGGATCAATGGCCTGATGAATGTAATCATAACTGAGGGGCTACATGATCAGGAATTCATACAGAGTCGCACAGAGAATTTCCAGGAACTTAAAAAAGTGGTTTCTAAATATACTCCTGAAAAGGTGGAGGAAATTACAGGCATCCCCAGGGATAAACTGATCGCTGCAGCGAGGCTATACGCAAAAGCAGGAAGAGCTTCGATCATTTTTGCAATGGGCATAACACAGCATACCACCGGCACTGACAATGTTAAATCCCTGGCTAACCTGGCTATGCTCACCGGAAATATTGGAAGAGAGGGCACCGGCGTTAACCCCCTGCGAGGGCAAAGCAATGTTCAAGGCGCCTGTGATTTAGGCGCTTTGCCCAATGTCTATTCAGGCTACCAGAAGGTCAGCGACCCTCAAATCAAAGAGAAATTTGAGAAAGCGTGGAAGACAGAACTTCCTCTTGGCGCAGGCTTGACCATAGTAGAAATAGTAGATGCAGCCAGTAAAGGGAAAATCAAGGGGCTTTACATAATGGGTGAAAATCCAATGCTAAGTGACCCCAATCTTAACCATGTACAAGAAGGATTAAAGAACCTGGATTTCCTGGTAGTCCAGGATGTTTTCCTGACAGAAACAGCGCAAATGGCTGATGTAGTTTTGCCAGGTGTCACCTCTTTTGAGAAAGATGGAACCTTCACTAACACTGGACGCAGAATCCAGCGTGTCCGCAAAGCTATTTCTGAAATTGGACAAAGTAATCAAGACTGGAAGATCATATGTGAAATAAGCCAGAGAATGGGGCATCCTATGAATTATGATTCGCCTGCAGAAGTGATGGATGAGATTGCATCCCTGACCCCTATTTACGGCGGAGTTCATTATGACCGACTGGCCAGTAACAATGGTTTGCAATGGCCCTGCCCAAGTCGTGACCACTCAGGTACAGCTTATCTATATAAAGATAAATTCACCAGGCCAAATGGAAAAGGCTTCTTTAGCCCTATAGACTACATACCCCCTGCGGAACTTCCGGACGAGGAATATCCCTTCTTGCTCAACACAGGTAGGCTTCTCCAACATTTCCACACAGGGTCTTTATCCCGACGGTCGAGGGCATTAGACAACCTTGTCAAAGAGGGATTTCTGGAAATGAGCCCGCAGGATGGCAAAAAATTGAAAGTCAGTGATAGCGATTGGGTAAAGGTAAACTCGCGCCGTGGCGAAATCAAAGTGAAAGTAAAATTTACCAACCGGGTGAATGCAGGACAGGTCTTTATGCCATTCCATTTCGGAGAATCAGCAGCAAATTTCTTGACTAACGATGCTCTGGATCCTGTGGCTAAAATTCCTGAGTTCAAAGTCTCAGCGGTAAAGATAGAAAAACTAAGCTAAGTAGCAGCGATCCTGCCCTTCCAGATCCTATCAAATCTAAAAGGCTTGCCTGTAACAGGCAAGCCTTTTAGAAACGACTAGAAACGAGAGGCTATCAGCCACCTAGCTAAGGAAAGCCTTTTTTTAACCTTCTAACTCTTCTGTGGGACAGGACAAGACTCTTTTTTAGCCCGCTCCCCGTAGACGTACCAGTAAATCACACCAACAAATACACTACCACCTACAATGTTTCCCAGGGTAACTGGAACAAGGTTTGTAACTAAAAACTGACCCCAAGTTACAGCAGCGCCATAGAAGATACCCACTGGGATAAAGAACATGTTGGCGATACTGTGCTCAAAGCCAAGAGCCACGAAAGCCATAATTGGAAACCAGATACCCCATATTTTGCCAATGGTATCGTCTGAGGCAACGGCAAGCCATACTGACAGGCAGACCAGCCAGTTACAACCGATGCCCTTGAGAAAGAGCGGCCAAAATCCTTGAGACACTTTTGCTTCAGCAATGCCAATAGTACTAGCCAACCATGGGTCTTTAGCTATTAGGCCGGTTAGATAGGCTAAGAAGAAAGCCACAAAGAGTGAGCCTATGAAATTACCGATGTAAGACACCACCCAATTCCTGGCACAGGCAGTCCATTTTACTTTCCTGGCCAGCACTGCTGGGATACAACAAGCAGTGTTCCCTGTGAATAATTCGGCGCCGGCGATCACAACAAGCATCAAGCCTACAGGGAACACAGCACCAAAGATAAATTTTTGTAATCCAGGATTTGCTTCTTTAATACCTGGCACGCCACCACCAACCACAATGGCCAACAGTCCACCGAAAGCTATAAACGCCCCTGCCAAAAACCCCAGGGTTAGTAACTGGCCCCACGTCAGGTTTGCCTTAGAACAGCCGACAGCATCAATCGCCGCAACTGTATCTTTAGGTGTTTTAAAAGACATTCTCTAGTTTCCTCCTTTTCTTATGTTCTTATTATACGAGCGCTCAGTATATCAATATCCTGTGGAAATGTCAAAGCTAATCACTTCTACACTGACTTATGCGGAAAGTAATAAGATAACAAGCACCCAGGGCAAAGAACAAATAACATGAACTTGCCCTGAGTGCAATCGATAGCAGGCAAAAGCTAAAGTGATTTTTCCTATTATGCCAGATTATGCTGCCGCTCCTTTAGCCTTATGCAATGCATTACTAGCAGCATCAGTCAGCTGGTAAGCCAGGGGAGAAGCAGTAAGCCACGGATGAGTGCCCATGGGGAAAAGAGCTACCTGCTCCATGGTCATCCCATTCACTATGCAAGCTGCCAGAATATTACTAAATTCGCCTGCGGTCATGGCGCAGCAAGCGCAGCCTCCAAGCAACTTACCAGACTTGCGAGCAAATATAAGCCTGACCCTCATCGGTCTGGAGTCTGGCATAGTACCCGGGTGTTTGGACGCTGCTTCAGCCTCGCCCACAACGATATCATGGTAGCCGATCTTAGCCGCTTGGGTATCGGTTAGCCCGGCCATAGAAATGGCAGTTTCTCCGACGATTGTGGAAAAGACACCCAGAGTTCCAATATTCCGCCATTGGGGGCTATATAGATTCGCCGCGGCAATTTTGCCCTCGCGCGTTGCAATCGAGGCGAGCCGAAGGGGAATCGGTTCGCTGTTGAAGAAGGAGTACTTTTCGGCACAGTCACCGACAGCGAAGATATCAAAATCGGTAGTCCTCTGAAATTCATCAACCTTAATACCGCGAGTGGGGCCAATCTCCAAACCAGCTTCTTCCGCCAGTTTGGTATTTGGTTTTACTCCGATTCCTATGATTACCATATCACACTCGATTTTCTCACCACTTTCCAACGCAACAAACTCTACCTTACCAGCACCGCCAATAGATTTCACGGTATTACTCGTGGCGATTTTGACGCCCCTATCTCTCAGGGCATCTTCAACACGAACGCATAGCGCTTCAGGGCAAATTAACTGCAGACAGTGCTCCAATAGCTCCACTATAGTGACCTCAGGGCCTCGTTTGTGGCATTCGTCGGCAAACTCAATCCCGATGAAACCACCGCCAATAACCACTATATGTTTTGCGCTATCCATAGCTGAAGCAAGCTGTTCAAGATAGTCAAAATCTTTCTTCACGAACCAAACGTTCCTTTTATCTGCCCCTGGGATTGGCGGCTCCACAGGGTCTGATCCAGTAGCCAGTATCAATTTATTGTAGCCAATTATCTCCCCATCCTTGAGGGTAACTGTCTTGGCCTTGCGATCGATAGAGGCCACCTTACCATGCTTTAGTTTGGCATCACCCAAAAGTTTGTCGGGCATTATGTTTTTCTCAACATCGCCTAGCGTGCCGTAAATATAAGGTATGCCACATGGGACCAGGATCTTTTTCTCCGGGCGAATAACGATTATGTCCTTCAGGTGCTGGTGCTTCTGGGCACAAATAGCAGTCTGAAGTCCTCCCGCACTACCCCCAACAATAACCAGTTCACTTCTAATCATTCTTTTAATCACTCCTTACTTATTTTTCTTAATACCCACCAGTATAATTAATCGTCTTACGGAAATCAAGGGCATTCCCTGGAGCAAATAAATGAGAATTTGGAGCGCCTCTGGGATATGGCAGAACATCCCATCAATAAACATAAGTAAGTGAAAACTTATGAGGCTTCGGTAACATGATTTATGACGTAACAACTCCTATTTCGGTAACAGTTTATTTTGACGCAACACTTAGGTGATTTAGTTCAGATAGGTTAGTGACACACACAGAAGTTATGAAAGGACGTTATAATGGATGCACTATGAATGTTTACAGCACGATACCGGGATACAGACGCCTGGCAAGTATTCCTAAGCTATCAA
>Ga0265594_1000048_pt1 | contig 95121 bp, 90 predicted proteins | sample saktaG_11_FD_190147 | JGI IMG/M metagenome (GOLD analysis project Ga0265594, IMG submission 190147) | Saline water microbial communities from Sakinaw Lake, British Columbia, Canada - sak_2011_5_24_80m | ecosystem: Environmental > Aquatic > Non-marine Saline and Alkaline > Saline ...
GATTCCCATAACCGGCGACGTCTGGTACGACAGGGTCCATAATATCGTTTTGGATACCGGGGTCTCTTCGGGAGTTGTCGGCTTATTGAGTTATTTGGCTATTTTCGGAGCGGCTATTTGGGGATTACTAAAGCTTTTACCCAAAGTAAGCGACAAAAAAAATCTGGCGATTCCTTTGGGGATGATTACTTTACTTTTGGTTTATTTTCTGCAAAACTTCTGGGTCTTTGATATGATTTCGAGCTATCTGGCGTTTTTTCTCAGCTTGGCCTTTATTAATTTTTTAATTTCTTCCCAGGAAAAGGAAAACAAGCAAAAAGCCGTTTCCTTGACTTCTTTCAGCGGAGGGCTTTTGATGGTTCTGACGATTTTCGCTTTGTTTGTTAATATCCAGTCCGCCCGGGCTTCCAAACTTATTTTTGAAGGAATCGCTTATCCTTTGGAACAGGCCATACCGGCTTTTCAAAAGGCCTTCCAAATTTCGCCGATGGTGAAATTCGAGGGTCCCGAGCAGTTTTCCACGAGAATAAATTCGTTGGCTTCTCAAACCGGCCAGAACAGACAGCTTTTGCAAGAAGGTTTTGAATTGTCGGAACAAGAATTCAAGAACAGCATTACTGATAATCCTTTGGATTTCCGCCTTCGTTTGTTTTTGGGCAGGCATTGCAATTATTCTTATCATTTCAGCGGCAATAAGGAAAAACTGGCTTTGGCCGAAGAAGCGCTGGAAGAATCCTTTAAATTGGGGCCGGATAACCAGCAGGTTTACTTTATTCTCGCCCAGACGAGATTCTTGCAGGGGAGAGACGAAGAAGCACTTGTTCTACTGCAAAAAGTAAGGGATTTGGAGCCGCGCTTCGCGGGAGCCGGCTGGTATCTGTTTAAGGGCTATAAATTAGCGGGAAAATACGAAGAGGCACTGGCCTTGCTGAAAGAAATGGAAGATTCCGGCTTTAACTGGCAGGCTAACGCGGAAACCTTGAAAGAAGTCATAGATTTTTTCAAAAAAACCGGAGAAACTCTTGAAGTTTTGATTCCTCTTTACGAAAAAGGCGTAGAACTTGACCCCCAAGACCTTTATTTATGGGAAGACCTTATTAATTTTTATATTGAGGCGGGCGAAAAAGAAAAAGCCAAGATGGCGGCCGAAAGATTCAGGGAAATAAGGCCGGAATTCGCCCCCCAAGTCGAACAGCTTTTAAAGGACTTGGGATATTAATCTACGGGGTTGACATTTTTTCTTTAATTTGTTATTATTCAGCCAGTGAGTGTTCCGCAAGGAACTCTATCTAAGTCGACAGCAGGTTTTCCTCGAGCAAAACCTGTTGTTTTTTTTGGGTACTTTGTTAAAATAAAATTGAGTCGGGAGGCAGCACTCACTAAAGACTTAGTTTGGAGTTAACTCTCCCGGCTCATTTTTGATAATGAACATCAATAAGTTATTGCCGGGCGTTAAAAAAAACGTTTCCTTGGCTGAACAGACCACTTTTAAAATCGGCGGCCGGGCGAAATATTTCTTTCCGGTCCGGACGGAAAAAGATTTGATTAAAGCCGTCACGGCGGCAAAGAAATTAAAATTGCCGTTTTTTATTTTGGGCCGAGGAAGCAATCTGTTGGTTTCGGACGAAGGGTACAAGGGATTGGTGATTAAAATGCAAAATACTAAATACCAAATATTAAATACGAAAATCATCGCCGAGGCAGGAGTTTTATTAAATAAATTGGTTAGTCTTTCAGTTGAAAAATCATTAACAGATTTGGAATGGGCAGCGGGTATTCCGGGAACGGTCGGTGGAGTAATACGCGGCAATGCCGGCGCTTTCGGCAAGTCGATGAAAGACATAGTCGGAACCGTAACGGTCTTGGAGACAAAAAACAAAGAACCGAAAATCAAGATTTTAAAAAACGCGCAATGCGGGTTCGCTTACAGAGACAGTATTTTTAAAAAGAAGAAGAACTTGATAATTCTTTCGGCGGAACTTCAATTGAAAAAAGGAAAGAAAAAAGAAATTGAAAACAAAATTAAAAAATATTCGGAATACAAAAAGAAAAATCATCCCTGGAATTATCCTTCGGCCGGTTCGGTTTTCAAGAATCCGAGCGGTTTTTCCGCCGGGGAACTGATTTCAAAGTGCGGCTTGAAAGATAAAAAGGCAGGCGAAGCGAAAATTTCCGAAAAGCACGCCAATTTTATCGTTAATTTGGGCGGAGCTTCGTCAACCGACGTTAAAAAATTGATAAATCTGGCAAAAAAATCGGTAAAAAACAAATTTAAAATTGATTTGGAAGAAGAAATAAAATTTTTGTAGAAATTTCATTTATCCACACTTGACAAAGTTTCCCAAAATGAAAAAATATAGTAACGAACGCGAATAGTTGGTCGACTATTTGCCGCCAATCTTTTTAAAATTTTAATTCCATGGCAAAGAAAAAAAAAGCAAAGAAAAAGAAGAAATAAATTCTTTTTGACAATCCCGCATTTCGACTTTTTACTCCGCGGGATTGTTTTTTTTCACGGATTTATTATTTTGATATTATGAAAATTGTCATTAAAACGAAAAATTTAAAATTGACCGGATCTTTAAAAGAATATGTTCAGAAAAAAATAATTTCTCTGGAAAAGCTTTCGGGAAGGGAAAATTTTCCGTTGACGGCGCGCCTGGAAATCGAAAAAACAACTGAACATCATAAAAAGGGCCCCGTTTTCCGAACGGAGTGCCGGTTGCCTTTGCCGGGCAAAGAAATCAGGGCGGAATCGGTTTCCGAAAATTTATATTCGACGATCAACGAAGTGAAAGACGAATTGCAAAGAGAGTTGGAAAATTATAAAAATAAGTCAGTCGCCAGAACGAAACGGGGAGCCAGAATTTTGAAAAAAGAAATCCGTTTGTCGTCCGGGGCGAGATTTTACAAAAAAGGAAGGATTCAAAATGAAGGCATATGAAAACCGAAAAGTTAAAAAATAAAAAAGAAAAAAATAAAAAGATCTTCGGCCAAGAATTGATTTTGGATTTGTCCGGCTGCAATGCCGAAAGTATCAGGTCAAGGAAAAAAATTTTGGAATACTCAAATGAAATCTGCAAATTAATAAAAGTGAAAAAATACGGTCAACCAGTTATTGAAAAATTCGCCCTGCATCTTGACCACGCGGCCGGCTATTCTTTAGTCCAACTAATAGAGTCAAGCTTGGTCAGCGGCCATTTTTCCGAACTTTGGAACCGGGCTTATATCAATATTTTTTCCTGCCAGAATTTTGACGATAAAAAAGCCGCGGTCTTTACAAAAAAGTTTTTTAATGCTAAAAAGATAAAAAGAATAATTTTAATCCGTTAACCGCTTTTTGTTTCACTCTTTGTTTTTCCAGACACGTAAAGTTATTTGTGTTTGGTAAGCTGGGGAGAGTTTATAAACTTCTCCTTTCGGTAAGCGGTTGACTTTAAAGGCTATGGCCAAGAAAACAAAGAGATCCATCCAATGGGTCAAACAGACAAACAAACAGAAATACGTAGGCATTCATTTAATAGCCGAATTTTGGTATGGAAAAGTTATCGAGGATTCGGAAAAGATTAAAAGAATCTTAAGAAAAGCCGTCCAAGAATCGAAAAGCACTCCATTGGAAGAGATGGTTTATAAATTTTCACCCCAGGGATTGACCGGGGTTGTTTTGTTGGCCGAGTCCCATATCGCTCTGCATTCTTGGCCGGAGATTGATTATTTGGCGATCGATATCTTCACTTGTGGCAATAAAGCCATGCCGGAGAAAGCCCTTAATTATTTTAAAAAAGTTTTCAAGCCGAAAAAGGTTAAGATAGAAAAGATAAAAAGAGGCAAATTGACATGAAAGATTGCATGATATTTAAAAAAGATGAATGGTTTTTTGAAGAGCCGATTCCTTATGATGTTTCGAATGCGATAATTGGCATGAAAATAAAAAAGAAATTGTATGCCGGAAAATCTACTTTTCAGAATATTGAATTATACGATACTTATGATTTCGGCAGAATTTTGGTTTTGGACGGAATATTACAGACCTCGGAAAAAGATGAATTCGTTTATCATGAAATGCTTTGTCAGGTTCCCATGTTTCTGCATGAGAATCCGCAGAAAGTTTTGATTATCGGCGGTGGAGACGGCGGCTCCTTGGAAGAAGCTTTAAAACATAAAGTTGAAAAAGTTTGGATGGTTGAAATAGATGAAAAAGTGATTGATCTTTCTCGAAAATATCTTCCTTCCATATCCAAAGGAGCTTTTAAAAATAAAAAAGCGGAGATTGTCGTCGGCGACGGCAAAGAATTCATAAAGAGATACCATGATTTTTTTGATGTTGTCATTCTTGATTTGTCTGACCCCGCTGGTCCGGCCAAAGATCTTATTTCCTTGAATTTTTACAAAAAAGTCAAAAGAGCTTTGAAAAAAAACGGTATAGTATCCATCCAATCCGGCTCCTTGGATGATCAAATAAAATTAGTGGCTACGATTTTCAAGAGGATAAAGAAGATTTTCCCTGTTGCGGAAATTCGCCGGGCAGTCATACCTTCTTATTGGGAAGAATACAGTTTTATCATTGGTTCGACGGCCAATCTTAAAAAAATTGCTTTTAAAGATATAGAAAAAAAATACAAAAAATTAAAATTGGATTTGAAATATTATTCTCCGGAAATTCATTTCGCTTCCAAGGTTCTGCCGAAATATCTGAAAGAAAAAATAAAATGTCAATAATCAATAAAATTTTCGGCGACGCCAACGAGAAATATCTAAAAAGCTTGGATCCGGCCGTCAAAAAAATAAACTCTCTGGGAAAAGAATTGGAGAGTTTTTCCGTTGAGGAATTGAAAGAAAAAACCGGGCAGTTCAAAGAAAGACTGGCCAAGGGCCAGACCCTTGATAATTTGCTGCCGGAGGCATTCGCTTTGGTCAGGGAAGCGGCCAAAAGAACTCTTAACCAGAGGCATTTTGACGTCCAGATAATAGGCGGCATTGTTTTATATCAGGGGAAAATCGCCGAAATGAAAACAGGCGAAGGAAAAACTCTGTCAGCCACCCTGCCTTTATACCTTAACGCTTTGCAGGGCAAGGGCTGCCATTTAATAACGGTTAACGATTATCTTTCACGCCGCGACACGGTCTGGATGGGGCAGATTTATCATGCACTCGGCTTGTCGGTCGGCTGCATTGTTCACGAAGCGGCTTATTTGTACGATCCGGCTTATGTCAGTGAACAGAAAGCGGCGGACAGCGAACAATTGGACAAGGAAAGGGATGTTGTCGGCGCTTTTAAAGTCATTGAAAGCTATTTGAGGCCCTGCTCAAGAAAAGAGGCCTATCAGGCCGACATCACTTACGGCACCAACAACGAATTCGGTTTTGATTATCTGCGCGATAATATGGCTTACGATTTGCAACAGCAGGTCCAGCGCGGCTTTAATTTCGCCATAGTCGATGAAGTGGACTCGATTTTGATCGATGAAGCCAGAACACCTTTGATTATTTCGGCTCCGGATATGGAAAGCTCCAAGTTTTACCGGGAATTCGCCGGCATCATTCCCAAACTCGATTCCCAAACCGATTATCAGATTGACGAAAAAATGAAAAGCGTTACCTTGACCGAAGCTGGCATCAATAAAATTGAGAAGATTCTGGGATTGGCAAACATTTACGAGGAAAGAGGCATAAAATACCTGCATTATCTCGAACAGGCCTTAAGAGCCCAGACGCTTTTTAAGAAAGACAAGGATTACGTGGTTAAGGGAGGAGAAATCATAATCGTTGATGAATTCACCGGCCGATTGATGCCGGGCAGGAGATGGTCGGGAGGCCTTCATCAGGCCATTGAGGCCAAAGAAGGAGTTTTCGTCAATCCGGAATCAATGACTTTGGCTTCCATCACCTTTCAGAATTATTTCAGGATGTATGAAAAACTGGCCGGCATGACGGGAACCGCTTCAACTTCAGCCGAAGAATTCGACAAAGTTTACAAACTGGAAGTGATTGTCATTCCGACCGGCAAGCCGATGCAGAGGAGAGAACTGCCGGACCGAATTTACAAAATCGATAAAGGAAAATTCGAAGCCGTGGTCAAAGAAATAGAAAAAAGGCACAAAGCCGGCCAGCCGGTTTTGGTCGGCACCACTTCCATAGAGAAGAACGAGTATCTCGGAAAATTACTGGAAAGAGAGGGAATCAGCCATCGGATTTTGAACGCCAAGCAGCACGAAAAAGAAGGAGAAATCATCGCTCAAGCCGGAAAATTGGGACAGGTGACCATAGCCACCAATATGGCCGGCCGGGGAGTTGATATAGTCTTGGGCGGCAATCCGGCCGACCTCGTAGAAGCGGAAAAAATCAAAGAATTGGGCGGTCTGCACGTTATCGGCACGGAAAGGCACGAAGCCAGAAGAATCGATAATCAGCTGAGGGGCAGAACAGGCCGGCAGGGCGATCCCGGCTCTTCCCAGTTTTTCGTTTCTCTGGAAGACGACTTAATGAGAATTTTCGCCTCGGACAAGATAAAATCATTGATGACGGCTCTGAAAATTCCGGAGGACCAGCCGATTGAGGCGAAATTAGTTTCCGGAGCCATTGAATCGGCCCAAGCGAGAATTGAAGGAATGAATTTCGATTTAAGAAAGCATATTCTGGAATATGACGACGTGATGAACAAGCACCGGGAGATATTCTACAAAAAAAGAAGGGAAATCTTGGAAAAAGAGCGGAATTCGACTCTTAAAGACCATATCTTGGAAATAGTCAAAAAGAAAGGCGGCAAGGAGGAGGATTACGATAAAAAAGAAAAAGAAATCGGTCAGGAAAGAATGAGGCAGGTGGAAAAGGTGGTGGCTTTGAGGATTTTGGACATGCTTTGGCTGGAACATCTGGAAAATATGGATTATCTGAGGGATTCCGTCAGATTGCGGGCTTACGGCCAAAGAGATCCTTTGGTTGAATATAAATCGGAAGGCCATAAGATGTTCCAGGAACTACTGAACAAGATAGAAGTCGGCATTGCCAATACCATTTTAAAAGTCAGCGTTACGGAACAGCCGCGGCAGCCGCAGCCGGCGATAGTTTCGGATTCCGGAAAAAAAGTAGGCAGGAATGATCCCTGCCCTTGCGGAGCGAAACATTCCGACGGCCGGCCGATAAAATACAAACACTGCCACGGAAAATAGGAATATGGAGCATATAGCAATAATGAGGAAATCTTGGGGTTTGACCCAAAAAATTCTGAATGGCCGAAAAAAGATTGAATCGCGCTGGTATTCTATAAAATACAAGCCCTGGGGCATCATTAAAGAAGGCGAGATGGTTTTTTTCAAGGATTCGGGAGAGTTGGTAAGAATAAAGGCGGAAGTCGGCAAAGTCATGCAATTTGCCGATTTGACTCCGAAAAGAGTAAAGGAGATATTGAATGAATATGGCAAAGATGATGGCATCGAGAAAGAAAAAATTCCCGAGTTTTTTAAAAGATTCAAAGATAAAAAATATTGCATACTCATATTTTTAAAAAATCCGCAAGAAATTAGACCGTTCGAAATTAATAAAACAGGATTCGGAGCAATGTCGGCGTGGATTACGGTAGATGACATTTCAAGAATTAAGAAATAATTCTTGCGGCGGGTTATTAAAATATAGAAAGTATTGTGGGAAGTAGAAATAATATGATTAAGTGTAAAAAATATGAAATATAATAAACTCGTCAGGGATAAGATCCCGGAATATATAAGAAGCAAAGGCGGGGTGCCGACCACTCATATTGCCGATAACAAAGAATATTGGGAAAAACTGAAAGAAAAATTACTGGAAGAAATAAAGGAATTTTCCGAGAATGAAGTCATTGAAGAAATGGCCGATATTCAAGAAGTGATCGGGGCGATGTGCGATTATAAGAATTTCAACAAAGAAGACATTGAAACAATAAAGAAAAAGAAAGTTGAAGAACGCGGAGTGTTCAAAAAGAAAATCATCCTGGAAGAGTCATAGTCGGAGGCGTCCTCCGGCTTTTTTAAGTCTTTTAAAGATGATGAAAACATGCTAAAATAGTTTATTATGGCGTCAAAGGGAAGAATTCGTCTGGCAATTTTTTTCATTCTCATTCTGGCCTTTTTGGCAGGGAATTTCGTTTATCCCAAGCTTTTGAATTTGAAATTCATTCCCGATATTCCTTTCAAACTGGGATTGGATCTGCGGGGCGGAACCCATTTGATTTATGAAGGAGATTTGTCGGCTATTGATGAGACAGACCATCAATCTTCAATGCAGGGGTTGAGGGACGTCATTGAAAGGAGAATCAATCTTTTCGGTGTTCAGGAACCGATTGTCCAGCTTCAGGAAACAACAGGCCATTACAGGTTGATCGTGGAACTGGCCGGCGTGCACGATCCTGCCCAAGCCATTAAAATGATCGGCGAGACGCCTTTCCTCGAATTCAGGGAGATGAGAAGCGAGGAAGAAACCGAAGTGATTATTAGTAAACAGGAAGAAGTCAAAGACAAAGATGCCGAAGAAATTCTTCAAATTACTGATTGGCAGTTGTCGCTGGAAGACCCTTATTTCAAACCGACTTTCCTGACCGGCCAATACCTGAAAAAAGCCGAACTGGGATTCGACCAGACCACTTCCAAACCCTTGGTCTTACTTGAATTTAACGATGAAGGATCGAAAATTTTCGAAGAACTGACGGAAAAAAACATCGGCAAGATTTTGGCCGTCTATATCGATGATATAGCGATTTCCATGCCTCTGGTACAGAGCAAAATTTCCGGAGGAAACGCTCAAATCACCGGCAATTTCACTTTGGAGGAGGCCAGGTCTTTGTCTAGAAATTTGAGCGCCGGAGCCCTGCCAGTGCCCATCAGCCTGATTTCCCAGCAGGTAGTCGGGCCGACTCTGGGAAGCATATCTTTGCAAAAATCATTAAAAGCGGGAATACTCGGCTTTCTGGCGGTAATCGTTTTTATGATTCTTTTCTACCGGTTGCCGGGCTTGCTGGCTTCTCTGGCTTTAATTATTTACGTCTTTTCGGTTTTGACCGTTTTCAAGTTTGTTCCCGTAACTCTGACTTTGGCCGGCATCGGCGGCTTTATCTTGTCCGTGGGAATGGCGGTTGACGCCAATATTCTGATTTTTTCAAGAATGAGAGAAGAATTGAAACAGGGAAAAGGTCTTGTTTCAGCGGTGGAAGACGGCTTCAGCCGGGCCTGGCCGTCAATCAGGGACGGTAATATCACCACTTTGCTCGTGGCCGCCATTTTATTCAGTTTCGGCACCAGCTTCATTAAAGGATTTGCCTTGACTTTGAGTTTCGGCATTATCATCAGCATGTTTTCCGCCATTTTCATCAGTAAGAATTTTCTCAGGTGTTTCGCCTGGCTAGGATACGAAAAAGCCAAATGGCTCTGGTGATTTTCAAAACTGCAATATGTCAATTGAATTTTTAAAATATTCCAAAATTTACTTTATTCTTTCGGGAATTTTGATTCTGGCCGGCTTGTCATCTATTTTCGTTTTCGGTCTGGAGCCGGGGATCGATTTTACCGGCGGCAGCATCTTGGAAGTAGAATACCAAGGCGAACGGCCCGCCAACCAGGCAGTCAGGGAAAAATTGGCTGGTTTAGATTTGGGAGAAATTTCCATTCAGCCGGCCGATGAAAAGGGTTTGATTTTAAGGATGAAGGAGATTTCCGAGGAAGTTCATCAGGAAATAATCGGAAGTTTGGGGAAAGACGATGAGGTCAAAGAGCTCCGTTTTGAATCGATCGGGCCTGTTGTTGGTCGGGAATTGAGGGAAAAGACCGTCATAGTCATTGTTTTGTCGTTATTGGCCATCATGTTTTATATAGCCATCGCTTTCAGGAAATTGAGTTTTCCGGCGAAATCATGGCAGTACGGTTTGGTTTCCTTGGTCGCTTTATTCCATGATGCTTTGATTCCCATGGGTATTTTTTCGGTGCTGGGCAGATTCTACGGGATCCAGATAACCATACCGGTCATCGTCGCCCTTTTAACCGTTTTAGGATATTCAATCAACAATACGGTGGTGGTTTTCGACAGAATCAGGGAAAATCTATTGAAGAGAGCCGGCCGTAATTATGAAAATACGGTCAATATTTCCCTGAATCAGACCTTGGCCCGTTCGGTCAATACGTCCTTGACCACTCTTTTGGTGCTTCTGGCCATTTTCTTTTTCGGCGGAGAAACTTTGAAATATTTCTCCTTGATGCTTATTCTGGGAATTATTGCCGGCACTTATTCCTCCCTTCTTTTGACTGGTCCGCTTTTGGTTGTCTGGCTGAAACGGCAGAAAAGGATTTAAGAGGGGGCGAAGAGGATAAATCCTCTTCTTCACCTTCGCTTCCGCCTTGCGGAAACTCGGTTATTGACAAAATAGTTATAAAATGTTAAAAAAGAGCAATGGCAAAAATTAACTATACGCAAATTTGTTCAAAAATCCTGGAGATTTTGCCGGGGAAACAGAAAGAGGTTATTTCGCGCCGTTTCGGTTTGTTCGCTTCAGGCGTTTCCAATCAAGGCAAAATCAAAAAAGAAACCTTGGAATCTATCGGCAAGAATCTCGGGGTTACCAGGGAAAGAATCCGTCAGATTGAAAAAGACGGCTTTTTAAGGTTGAAGCCGGCCAGCCGGAAATATCAGAAAGTTTTCGATCATTTTAAAGATGCTCTTAAAAAAACAGGAAATTTAAGAAGGGAAAAAGAGCTTTTGTTGGAACTGGCCGGAGGGACAAATTCTCTTAATCAGGTTTATTTTCTATTGACGCTGGCAAATGATTTTGAAAGATTCGGGGAAACGGACGATTTTCACGCTTTTTGGTTAGTTGACCTGAAATCCTGGCGGACCGCTCAAAAGCTGATCAATGACGTTTGCGGAAAATTTAAAAAATCCGGCAGGCCCTTGAAGCCGGAAGAACTGAAAAATTCAACTGCTTTGAAACCGGAAATTTTGGCTTCTTATTTGGCCATTTCCAAGAAAATTCGGCAGAACGAAGAAGGGCTTTTCGGCTTGAGCGATTGGCCGGAAATCAATCCTAGAAGAATCAAAGACAAAGCCTTTTTGATTTTCAAAAAATCTCAAAAGCCGCTTCATTTCACCCAAGTAGCCGGTTTGATTGATTCGGCTTTGCCTCAAACCGTTCATAATGAACTGATCAAAGACCAGAGATTCGTTTTGGTGGGCCGGGGCATCTACGCCCTGAAAGAATGGGGCTATGAGGAAGGCGTGGTTAAAGATGTTATTTCTAAAATTTTAAAGCAGGCTGGTCGGCCTCTTAAAAAAGAAGATATTCTGGAAGAAACTCTCAAACAGAGGCTGGTTAAAAAAAATACCGTTTTTCTCAATTTGACCGACAAAAAATATTTTTTTAAAAACTCCGACGGTTATTATACGGTCAAAGAGGCTTAGGCGAAGAGAATTACATTCTCTTCTTCACTTTCGCTTTTATTCATAAAAGCTCAGTAAATAAAATGTCCGTTGAAATATCCTTTATTTATCCTTTCCTGGCTGTTGCCTGGCAAGTAGTGAAGAATTGGTGGTGGCTTGTTTTGCCGTTTATTTTTTGGAAACCTTTTTTGTTTCTTTGGTGGTGGTGGCGGGTGGACGGTTTTCTTAAAAAACAGCAGGCGATTTTGCTTGAAATCAAACTGCCCAAAGAGATGTTAAAACCCGTTCGAGCCATGGAAATGGTTCTCTCCAGTATCCAGGCCACCATTTATCAGCCGCCGGATTTGTGGGAAAAGTGGGTAGACGGCCAAGTCCAGCTTTCGGTGGGGCTTGAACTCGTTTCAATTGACGGCCAGCCCCATTTTTTCATTAGAACTCCCAAACAATACAGAGATGCCGTGGAATCCAGCCTTTATTCCCAATATCCGGAAGTTGAAATTCAGGAGGCCGATGATTACACGAAATACGTTCCTCAAAGCGTTCCCAATAAAGAGTGGGATATGTTCGGTTCCGATTATAAATTACTAAGGGACGACCATTATCCGATCAAAACTTACACCGAATTTGAAACGGAGAAAGAGAAAGAAGAAGAAGAAGTGGTTGATCCGATTGCCGGGCTTTTGGAAGCAATGGCTAAAATCAAGAAAGGAGAACAGCTTTGGATTCAATTTTTAATCGAGCCGGTGGCTGACGCTGATTTGGAAAAATCTTTGAGCAGCTGGAGAAAAAAAGGAGAAGAATTAAGGGATAAATTGGCCAGAAGACCGGGACTTCCGGCAGCCGGCAAGCCTATAATTCAAGAAGCTGTTGAAATTCTGGTAACCGGCGAAGTGCCGCAAGAAAAAAAAGAGGAAAAAGAGATTATTCCTCCGGAAATGAAACTGACGCCGGGAGAAAGAGAAGTGCTGGCGGCAATTGAACATAAGATGTCCAAGCCTATTTTAAGGACAACCGTCAGATTTATTTATCTCGGCAAAAGAGACATTTGGTTTAAACCCAATTTCAGATTGGCTTTTTCTTTTTTTAACCAATATACGACCAATAATCTTAACGCGCTGTTTCCTGACGGCAAGACCCTGACTAAAATAAAAAAGGCCTTGATTTTTCAGTTTCTCAATATGAAATTCATCCGCAGCCGGCGGCAGTATCTGAGATGCCGGAAATTATTCAGGAATTATCTCAGAAGATTCACTCCTTTTTTCCCGAGGTCGGGAGGAACTTATATCTTGAATACGGAAGAAGTCGCCTCTCTTTTTCATTTTCCCAGCGAGAGAGTGGCTCCTGCTCCCGGCGTACCGAGAATAGAAACAAAAAAAAGAGGGGTGCCGTCGTCTCTGCCCACGGAATAAATTCATTTCATCTATTAAGAGCAATTTAACAGCCAATATTAAATGAGCGAAATTAATTTTTTCGGTTTAACCACTTTCAGAAACCAGAGGAAAAAATTCGGCATCAAAACCGATGACCGGCGCCGGCACGTTTATGTTATCGGTAAAACCGGCATGGGCAAGACCGTCATGTTGAAAAACATGGCTATTCAGGATATTCAAAGCGGCCAGGGAATCTGTTTTATTGATCCTCACGGCGAAGCGGCCGAAGAACTTTTGGATTTTATTCCTTCAAACAGAATTAATGACGTGGTTTATATCAACCCGGCCGACTTGGATTATCCTATTGCTTTCAATATCATGGAAAAAGTCAATCTGGAGCATCGGCATCTGGTCGCTTCGGGCTTAATGGGAGTTTTTAAGAAGATTTGGCCGGACGTTTGGTCGGCCAGAATGGAATATATCTTGAACAATTCGATCCTGGCGCTGCTAGAATATCCGGATTCGACTCTTCTGGGGGTCAACAGAATGCTGGCTGACCCCGAATACAGGAAAAAAATAATAGATAAAGTGACTGATCCGGTAGTCAGGTCGTTCTGGCTTCAGGAATTCGCCAGGTATACCCAAAGGTATGAAGTCGAAGCAACGGCCGCCATCCAGAACAAGGTGGGCCAGTTCATTTCCAACCCTTTGATCAGAAACATCATCGGCCAGGTGAAATCCAGCATCGATATGAGAAAGATTATGGATGAAAAGAAGATTTTTATAGTAAACATTTCCAAAGGAAGAATCGGCGAAGACAATTCCCGTCTTTTGGGTGCGCTTTTAATCACCAAATTGCAGCTGGCGGTTATGTCCAGAGTGGATATTCCGGAAGAAGAAAGAAAGGATTTTTTCCTTTATGTCGACGAGTTCCAGAATTTCGCCACCGAATCGTTCGCCAATATTTTATCCGAAGCGAGAAAATACCGATTATCTTTGATTTTAGGACATCAGTATATCACCCAGATGGAAGAGCATGTCCGGGACGCGGTTTTCGGCAACGTGGGAACGATTGTCGTCTTCAGAGTGGGGGCCGATGACGCCGAATATTTGGAAAAAGAGTTTATGCCGGAATTTACGTCCAGTGATTTGGTCAATTTGCCGAAATATTGCGTTGATTTGAAATTGATGATTGACGGCCTGACCAGCTCGGCTTTTTCGGCTGAGACCCTGTCGCCTCTTCCCAAAATCGAAGAGTCAAACCGGGAAAAAATAATCAAAGTTTCCAGGGAAAGATACAGCATTTCGCGAAAAATCGTCGAGGAAAAAATCAATAAATGGGCTGGTATGATGAGACCTTCGGAAGTTCCTTTGCCAGAACCGCGGCAGACCCTTTATGACGCCAAATGCTCTTCCTGCGGCAAATGGACGAAAGTGATTTTCGAACCCAACGCTTCCCGGCCGGTTTATTGCAAAAATTGCCTGAAAAAAGCCAAGGGCGAGAGCGGGGGCAAAGAAAGCAAGTTTTCTTCTTCCCCCTTGGCTGCGGCTCGGGAGGTTAAAGACGAAAAAAGAGATTTTCCTGAAAAAAAAGAAAAGTTTTCCGGATTTTCCCTTCAGGAAGCTCTTAAAGAAGAACCGGTTTATTTCAACAGGCATGGCAAAGAGAATGGAGAAGAAAAATCTCGGGAAAACAGGGGAAACAATCGGCCGGTCAGGGAAACAAAAAGAAAAGAAGTCAATCTGGAAGAATTAAGGGATATTCTGGAAAAATCTTTGGAAGAAATAAAGCCGGAAGACAAGGCTGTTGATAAAAATAACAATGAAGAATTTAAAGGAGTTTGACATTAAAAACAAAAAAGTTTTAGTCAGGTGCGATTTTAACGTTCCTCTCGACAGAAAAGGGGAGCAGACAGAGGTTTCGGATGATTTCAAAATCAAGGAGAGTTTGGCAACCATAGAATACTTAATCAGAGAAGGAGCCAAAGTGATTCTGATGAGCCATTTGGGAAGGCCGAAGAAAGGTGAAAATTTAAGTTTAAGGCCGGTTGCCTTGAAGTTGAAAGAGCTGCTGAAAAAAAACATCAAATTCTCAAAAGATTGCCTTGGCAGGGAAACGGAAAAAGAAATAGCCGGGATGAAGGCGGGGGAAGTGATGCTTTTGGAGAATTTGAGATTTCACGAAGAAGAAGAGGCCGGTGATTTGGATTTTGCCGGCCGTTTGGCTGAGCTAGGCGATATTTACATTAACGACGCTTTCGGCGCATCGCACCGGTCCCATGCTTCGATTGTCGGTATTACGAAATTCCTGCCGTCTGGCGCCGGTTTTCTTTTGCAAAAAGAAGTTGAAGCTTTGTCGAGAATATTAAACGATCCGGAACGGCCTCTGGTGGCCGTCATCGGCGGGGCGAAAATAGAAACCAAAATCATGGTCATTAAAAAGTTTTTGGAAAAGGCGGACCATTTATTGCTGGGAGGCAAGATTGCCAACAGTATTTTAGCTATTAAAGGCATCTGGCTCTTCGGGGAGCCGATGCCAGCGGAAGCGGTCAAGGAAATCAAGAAAATCGATCTCACTTCAATTAAGCTTCATCTGCCGGTTGATGTTTTAGTTTCTCCGGCTGATTTTGGAAAAGACGGCATCAGACAATCCGCTCTGGCCGGAGTGGAGAAAGAAGAGCTTCTTTTGGATATAGGACAGGAAACAATAAACATTTTTTCAAAAATAATCAAAGAAGCGAGAACGATCGTTTGGTCCGGACCGCTTGGCCTGTCCGAAAACCCTTTATTTGAAAAAGGGACGAAAGAAACCGCTTTGGCCATAGCCGGGAACCGCCAGGCCTTCAAAGTCGCCGGAGGAGGGGAAACAGCTCAATTTATCAATAAAACCGGCTTGAAAGAAAAATTTAATCATCTTTCCACTGGCGGAGGAGCCATGCTGGAATTTTTGTCCGGCCGTAAGTTTCCGGGTATAGAAGCGTTGGAATAATGATGGAAATTAAAAATCTTAAAAAAGCGGCTCAAAGAATACTGAAGGCCGTCAAAAACAAGGAAAAAATCATTCTCTACGGGGATGCCGATTTGGACGGAGCAACTTCGGTGATTATTTTGAAGGATGCCGTTAAAAGCTTGGGCGGAAAAATTGTCGCCGTTTATTTTCCCGATAAAGAAACCGAGGGCTACGGCATCACCGAAAAAGGCCTGAAGACTCTGAAAAAGGAAGCACCTGCCTTGTTGGTTGTTTTGGACTGCGGCATAGGAAATTTCAAAGAAGTCGAATTGGCCAAAACTTTCGGTTTCGAGACGATAATCATCGACCATCACCTGATTTTGGACAAATTGCCGGCAGCGGAAATCATAGTCGACCCGAAGCAGCCGGGCGACGAATATCCTTTCAAAGAACTGTCGGCAGCCGGCCTGGCTTTCAAACTGTCGGAAGTTATTCTCGGAGACAAGCTGAAAGAAAGATTGAAGAAAAATCTTTTGGAGCTGACGGCCATGTCCGTTATCGCCGACATGATGCCGAGAGAATCGGAAAACAAGATTTTCATCGAAGAAGGGCTTTCTTCCATAAAAGATTCCTGGCGGCCGGGCATCAAAGCTTTTCTGGAAACGGATTTTTTCAAAGATTATCCCGATCTTGACCGGAAGATTTCCAAAATCATTTCAATTTTAAATATCAGGGATGTTAAAAAAGGCTTGCCGGCCAGTTTCAGGTTGTTGAGTTCTTCTTCGATAGAGGAAGCAAAGAAGATTATCAAGGATTTACTGAAAAAAGCGGAAAAAAGAAACGAAACAATGGAAAAAATCATGACTGAGATTGAAAAAAGATTGGAAAAAAATGAAGATCCGGTGATTTTCGAAGGAGACGCTGATTTCGACTTGATTTTGCTCAGTTCGGTCGCTTCGGCTCTTTGCCGGCAATATTCCAAACCGGTTTTTTTGTATAAAAAAATGGCCAGAGAAAGCCACGGCACGGTCAGGGTTCCCAAGAAAACGAACAGCGTTTCTTTAATGAAAACATGCTCGGAATACCTTTTAAGCTACGGCGGCCATCCCCAAGCTTCGGGATTCAGGTTGAAAAACAAAAACTTGGCAGATTTTAAAAAATGCTTAATCGCTCAATTTAATCCATGCGCAAAGTAATCATTTACACGGACGGCGGTTCGCGGGGAAACCCCGGGCCTTCGGCCATCGGGGCCGTTTTTTGCAACGAAAAAGGCCAGTCCTTCAAAAAATATTCGGAGTATCTTGGGGAAAATATAACCAACAACGAAGCCGAATATCAGGCGATGATTTTCGCTTTGCAGAAATTCAAGGCTCTTTTCGGAAAACAGCTGGTTAAGAATACCGACATTGAAATCAGGTCTGATTCGGAACTGCTGGTCAAGCAACTGGCCGGGGAGTATAAAGTTTTGGAACCGAAAATCCAGTCGCTTTTCCTGACAATCTGGAATCTGCGGGTTGATTTCAAAAAAGTCAGACTGACTCTTATCCGGCGGGAAAAAAACAAAGAAGCCGACGAACTGGTCAACGAGGCCTTGGACAACCGGGATAAAAATCAGAAATTGCTTTAAACTGTTTTTTCTAAAACAAAACCCCGCCGATTTCGCGGCGGGGCGTCTTGATAAGTTCGTAAGCCGAATTCTGTTTTAGGCAATCATCTGTCTGGTCCCGCAATTGCTCACGGGATCGAGCGAACTACTTTTCACCCGTCTGAAATATTAATTTACTTCAACGGGGTTTGTTCTTGCACCCGGTAAGGATTTAGCCGTTTCACTCTCTGCATTGCTGCAAAGAATTACCCTGCGAAAGCAGGGCACCTCGATCCTTTCGGATTTCAGCGTCTCTGTTCGCACCTCTCTCCGCCTTTGAGAGCGGAGGACGGGTGTTACCCGCTACCTTTTTTGATTCGCCATAAGCGGCGAAAAAGAGTGTTCGGACTTTCCTCCCCGTATTATTTATACAGGGCGATTACCCGGCTTATCAAGACGGCTTTATTATAACAAAATAAAATAATCTGTCCAGGGTCGTCTTAAGGGCGAAAGGCGTTCTTTTTTTTGACCTAAGGCTGAAAACCGAGTAAAATAACCTATTATGCTTGCTAAACTGTTTAATTCCCGGACCAAAAACGTTGCCTCGGCTGCCGGCTTATTGGGGATTTCGGCTTTAATCAGCCGATTTTTAGGATTGATAAGAGACCGTTTGCTGGCCGGTACTTTCGGGGCGGGCGAGGAATTGGACATTTATTTCGCTGCTTTCAGGATTCCTGATTTCGTTTACGGGATTTTAATCATGGGCGGAGTGGCCGCGGTTTTTCTGCCGGTTTTTTCCGAATATTTCAGGAAGAGTGAGGAAGACGCCTGGAAATTCACCAATAATCTTTTGAACTGCTTTTTGATCCTGCTTGTCCTGCTTTGCGCTATACTGGCTCTTTTAACTCCCTGGCTGGTCAGTTTGATCGCTCCTGGATTTTCTCCGGCTGCCAAAGAATTGACCGTTGCTTTGACTAGGATAATGTTCATTTCTCCGATACTTTTCGGCATTTCCAGCGTTTTTTCCGGCGTGCTTCACTATTTCGACCGCTTTTTCGCCTATTCCCTGGCCCCCGTGGTTTATAATCTCGGCATAATCTTCGGGATCTTGTTCCTGGTGCCGTCTTTCGGCCTTTACGGTCTGGCTTACGGGGTGATTCTGGGAGCCGGCCTGCACTGGCTTTTTCAAATTCCGGCAGCCCGGAATTCCGGTTACAAATATCTGCCTCTTTTTAATTTCAGAAATTTCGGCCTGGTTAAAATTTTCAAGCTGATGGTTCCCAGGACGATCGGAGCGGCTGCCTACCATATCAATTTGATGGTGATTACGGCCGTTGCCTCGACTTTGAGCGCCGGCTCCATCGCCATTTTCAATTTTGCCAACAACCTTCAGTATTTTCCCGTCGGGCTGATCGGAGTTTCTTTTTCAGTGGCTGCTTTTCCGGCTCTGGCCAGAAGCTTGGTTGCCGATCTGAAAGAAGAATTTTCCAAAGTTTTTTCTTCGACTTTCCGCCAGATTCTTTTTTCAGTGGTTCCAGTTTCCATTTTGATTTTCATTCTAAGGGCCCAGATTGTCAGAATTGTTTTGGGGACCGGCCAATTCGGCTGGCTGGAAACCCGGCTGACAGCCGCTTCTTTGGCCCTTTTTTCTTTGGGTATTTTCGCGGCTGCTTTGGTGCCTTTTTTGGCCCGCGTTTTTTATTCTTTCCAGGATACCAAGACTCCTTTGGCGGTCAGTCTGATTTCCATGGTCCTCAACGTCGGACTTTGCTTTTTGTTCGTTTTTCTGCTGGGTTTTAGCAATCTTTTTCAAGGGTTCATCGTTAATGCTTTGAAACTTCAGGGGATTGAGAACATCGGCGTCATCGGCCTGCCTTTGGCTTTGTCGGTCTCCGGTATAGTCCAATTTTTTCTGCTTTTGTTTTTTCTCAAGAAAAAAGAATTTGATTTCAACGGCGGAGAAATCATCCATTCTTTAAAAAGGGTTTTGCTGGCCAGTTTCTTGATGGCCGCAGTTGCTTATCTTTGTCTTTTTCTGGCAGCCGAATTCCTGGATACCAAAACTTTTACCGGAATCTTAATTCAGACGACAGTGGCTTGTTTGGCGGCTGGTCTTGCTTATCTTTTGACCGGCGCTTGGCTGAAATCCCCGGAAATCGGAATTATCCGGTCGGCTCTGGTCGCTAAATTCAAGAAACGCTGATGGAAAATATCCGCAATTTTTGCATAATTTCGCATATTGACGCCGGTAAATCAACGCTGGCTGACCGGCTTTTGGAATTAACCAAGACCGTGCCGGACGCTAAGATGCGGGAGCAGTTTTTGGATTCCATGGATTTGGAAAGAGGGCGGGGGATCACCATAAAGATGCATCCGGTCCGCATGGAATATGCCTTTGATTCCAAAACTTACCTTCTGAATCTGATCGACACTCCCGGCCACATTGATTTCAATTACGAAGTTTCCAGGAGTTTGGCGGCTGTTGAAGGCGCCATCCTGCTGGTTGACGCGACCAAAGGCATTCAGGCTCAGACCATCCATAATTTCGATTTGGCCCAAAAGCAGAATTTGGTCATTATCCCGGCTATCAATAAAATCGATTCGCCCCAGGCCATGATTGAAGAGACGAAAGCGTCTTTGTCCGAATTGTTGAAGATTTCGGAAAGCGAAATTTTTCTCATTTCAGCCAAAAAAGGGACGAACGTCAAAGAGCTTTTAGAGGCTGTCATAAAAAAGGTCCCTTATCCGAAAGGAAGTGCTGAGAAGCCTTTCCGGGCTTTGATTTTTGATTCAAAATACGATTCTTACAAAGGCATAGTGGCTTATATAGGAGTGGTTGACGGCAGGATAAATTCAACTTCTAAAATTTATCTGAGCCAGGCCAAAACTCAGGGAGAAGTCAAAGAACTGGGCTATTTCAAGCCGGAATTCCGGCCGGTCAAGGAACTGAAAAGCGGCGAGATCGGCTATCTGGCTACTGGCATCAAGGAGCCGGATAAAATACGCGTCGGCGACACGATCGTTGATTTTGCGGAATTCAAATCAGGCCGTTCAGCCGAAGCACTGACCGGCTACAAAGTGCCGAAGCCAGTGGTTTTCGCCTCGGTCTATCCGGAAAACCCCGATGATTTCGAAAATTTGAAAGAAGCCCTGGCTAAACTGAAGCTCAACGATTCCTCTTTCACTTTCGAGCAGGAGACCAAAGAAGTCCTGGGAAGGGGATTCAACTGTGGTTTTCTGGGTTCTTTGCACGCTGAGATTGTTTCGGAACGGCTGAAAAACGAATTCGGCCTGGATCTGATCATCTCCACCCCTTCAGTGGTTTTCAAAATCATCAATCAGAAAAACAGGGAGATTCTGGTTTTTTCCCCGGCTGATTGGCCGGAGCCGTCCGAGATCAAAGAGATTTACGAACCTTGGGCCAAACTGGAAATCATCACTCCTTCCCGATATCTCGGCCGGGTTTTGGAAATTCTGAACACTTTGGAGGGCAAGTCGGTTGAAACGAAATATTTCGGTTCTGATAAGATTTTTTTGGTTTACGAGATTCCTTTAAAAGCGATTATTTCCGGCTTTTACAACGACCTGAAAGGGGCCAGCCAGGGGTTCGCCTCCATGAATTACGAAATCCTGGCCTATCACAAAGAAGATTTGCTGAAAATGGAGATTTTAATCGCCGGCCGGAAAGAAGAGGCTTTTTCCAAAATCATCCACAAGAAAGCGGTTTTCCAGGAAGGGAAGAAAATGGTCAAAAAACTGAAAGAAGTCCTGCCCCGCCAGCTTTTCGCGGTTTCCATCCAGGCCGTTGTTTCGGGCAAAGTCATTGCCAGGGAAACCATTTCAGCTAAAAGGAGGGATGTCATCGCCCCTTTGTACGGCGGAGATTACAGCAGAAAAAGGAAATTATTGGAGAAACAGAAGAAAGGCAAGCGGGAACTGAAAGAAAAAGGAAGGATTAGGATTCCTTCCAAGGTTTTTTTGGAGATGTTCAGGAACGGCTGATTTTGTGCTAGAATAACGGAGCCAAAGTAAAGGCAAACATGCTTAAAACCACCAGGGAAATCAGGACGATCCAAATTATTCTGAAAGTATTCTTTGCTTTTTTCATATACCGAGCTGACAAAAATCAGCGAAGGTGAAGAAGAAAACGAAGTTTTCTTCGCCTTCCGAGTTTTCATTTTCGTCTACTGCTATGATAGCAAAAAACAGAAAAATAAAAAGGGCCGGCAGATTCAAGAATATGCTTTTCTTTTCTTTACTGGCGCTTTTTCTTTTAGTTATCGCCGGTTTCCTCGTTTTTTCCAATTTAAAAATAAATCAGAAAAGGGCGGAACTGACAAGCAAGATCGAAGAATTGAGAAAAGAGGTTGATCTTTTGGAAGAGACAAATGAACGGTTGAAGAGCGGAATCTTCCAGACGGAGAGCGACGCTTACTGGGAAGCCAAGCTTTACGAACAGGGATATAAGAAGCCCGGAGAAGAAGCCATAGTGGTTTTGCCGCCGGAAGAAGAATCGTCTTTGGAAGGACCGGTTGAAGAAAAAAAGTGGTGGAATCCCTTTACTTGGTGAAATTGCGGGTGTAGTATAATGGCAATACGTGACCTTCCCAAGGTTAAGTCGTGGGTTCGATTCCCATCACCCGCTCCAGCGTAGCGCGGAGTGGAAGATGAAATTTATTTCATCGCCCGCTTCATAATTTGCCGACTTAGCTCAGTGGTAGAGCAACTGTTTCGTAAACAGTAGGCCGTCGGTTCAAATCCGACAGTCGGCTCACTCTATTACTTTTTTCCCGTGGGTAGCAATTGATTTAATCAATCAGCCTCTTTTCTTTTTGGAAAATTATGTTAGAATTGAGAAAGCGAACCAGATATATGGCCAATATTTCGGAAAAAATCGAAGAATTGGAAAAAAGGCTCCTGAAATTGGGAGACTGTCTTTGAAGTATCCAAAAAGCGGCCAACAATCGAAAAATTGGAGAAAGAGGTTCAAAAACAGGACTTCTGGCAGGATAAGGAAAAATCGGTGGCGGTTGTCCGGGAGTTAAGCAACCTGAAAGAAGAGATAAAAATATTCGATTATCTCGGAAAAGAACTGGCTGATTTGGCAAAATTGAAAGAATTGGCGGAAGAAGAAGATTTGGAAAAGGGGATTGAAGAATTCGAGGAGAAATTTAAAAAAGAAGAATTCCGCATCTTTCTTTCCGGCAAGTATGACAGGGGAGCGGCTATTTTATCCATTTATGCCGGAACCGGCGGCCAGGATGCCCAAGATTGGGCAACCATGCTTTTGAGAATGTATGAAAGGTACTGCTCTTTGAAAGGATTTTCAACGAGGATTTTACACCAGTCTTTCGGCGAAGCCGGCGGGCCCGAAGGAAGAATCGGCACGAAATCCGCTTTTTTGGAAATAAAAGGGCCTTACGCTTACGGTCTTTTGAAAAAAGAAACAGGGGTTCACAGATTAGTCAGAATTTCCCCTTTTTCAGCCAAATCGCTCCGTCATACTTCTTTCGCTTTAGTCGAGGTCTTGCCCATAATTGAGAAAGAAGACGAAATCGAGATAAAGCCGGATGATTTGAAAATAGAATTTTACCGAGCTTCCGGTCCAGGCGGCCAAAATGTCAATAAAAGGGAAACCTCGGTAAGGATTACCCATTTGTCAACCGGTTTGATCGTGGCTTGCCAGTCAGAAAGAACGCAGGGGGACAACAGGAAAAAAGCCATGCAAATACTTTTGGCCAAAATTTATCAGTTTCAGCAGGAGACCAAGAAAAAAGAATTGTCGGAAATCAAGGGCAAGAAAATCTCGGCCAGCTGGGGCAATCAGATCAGATCTTACGTTGTACAGCCCTACAGATTGGTCAAAGATTTGCGCAGCGGAGTTGAAACTTCCGATATTGAAGGAGTTTTTAACGGCAATTTGGAGCGGTTTATAGAAGCCGAACTTAAACTGGCGGCATAAAACAATTGAAGAATAATGCTTAAATTCCAAAACATCAGCAAAATTTACCCTCCCAGAACCGTAGCTTTGGATGACGTATCTTTTGAAATCAAGCCGAAAGAATTCGTTTGCCTTGTCGGCAAGTCCGGCGCCGGGAAAACCACCTTACTCAAGCTTGTTTTGGCGGAAGAAAAGCCGAGCAGCGGCCAAATCTTTTTCGACGGTCAGGACATTCAAAATATCAAGTCAGGGGACCTGCCTTATTTAAGGAGAAAGACTGGAGCCGTTTTCCAGGATTACAAGCTGCTTTCTTCCAAAACCGTTTATGAAAACATAGCTTATGCCATGGAGGCGGTTGGCGCTTCTGATTTGCAAATCGCCGGGGACGTGGCCGAAGTACTGGATATCGTCGGCTTGGCCGATAAAACCTGCAATTTTCCGGCCCAGCTTTCCGGCGGGGAAAGGCAGAGAGTGGCCATTGCCAGGGCTTTGATTCACCGGCCGGAAATAATTCTGGCCGACGAGCCGACCGGCAACCTCGACCCTTATCACACTTTGGACATCATCCGCCTTCTTCTTAAAATCAACGAATTCGGGACAACCGTAATTCTGTCCACCCATAACAAGGAAATAATCAATTCTTTGGGCAAGAGGACGATTACCCTTCAGGAGGGGAAGATTATCAGGGACGAGAAAAAAGGACGCTTCATTTTGTAATTTTTTTCATAATTTTATGTTTGTTTCAATCAAAAGAATGTTTTTTGCGGGCTGGCGGGGATTGGCCAGAGACGGGGGAATGATCGTGGCCAATATTTTCATTATGACCATGGCCGTTTCCGTCATCAGTTCACTTTTCCTTTTTAAAGACATCAGCCGATTTCTGGTTGACAGCATCCAGGAAAAAGTCGATGTTTCGATTTATTTCAAAGCCGAAGCCGCCGAGGAAGACATTTTGAAAGTCAGGGAAGAAATCGCCGAAATTCCAGAGATCAAGGAGATAAATTACGTTTCCAAAGAAGAAGCCCTTGAGAAATTCACCCGAAAGCACGGCAATAATCCGGTTCTGATGGATTCACTGACCGAAGTGGGAATAAATCCTTTTTTGGCTTCTTTGGGCGTCAAAGCTTTTCAGGCTTATCAGTACGAAGCAGTGGTCAGTTTTCTGGAAAGCCCTTCTTACAATGGTTTGATCGAGAAAGTCGATTATTACGAGAGAAAGCCGGTTATCGAGAGGATTTACGTTCTGACTTCGAATTTCAACAAAACAGGCATTGTTTTTTCCATAATTCTGGTTTTGCTGGCCGCTTTGGTCGCTTTCAACACCATCAGATTGTCGATTTACAATTCAAGAGAAGAAATAAAAATCCAGAGACTGGTCGGCGCTGCCAACTGGTTTATCAGAGGTCCTTTCGTAATTCAGGGGATAATCTGCGGGTTTTTTGCCGCTTTGATTTGCCTTTTGATTTTCGCTTTAATGACCTGGGGTTTTGATTCGAAAGCTGAATTTTTGTTTCCCGGCCTCGGCCTTTTCGCTTTTTTCACCGCTAATTTCTGGCTGATTTTCTTGATTCAGTTGCTGAGCGGTATAATTCTGGGAATAATTTCCAGTTTCATCGCCGTTAAAAAATATCTCAAAGTTTAATCTTGCGGGGTCGTCTAACGGTAGGACACGTCCCTCTGGAGGATGGTATCTTGGTTCGAGTCCAAGCCCCGCAGCACCAGTCAGCGCAGTATCGAGGCCGACCGAGAGGCCTATTTTGAAGCTATTTTCACGACGGGTCTAGGGCGTCCTAAACCCATACCCGTCTAGGACACCGAACTTTGTTCGGAGACTAAGTCGATCAAATTAATCGCCGAAACGGCGTTTTTTTGTTTTTACATAATTGGGTATTGACAAGGGTATGGTTACGGGTGTATATTCATAATAGAGGAAGCAATAATAAAAGGTCGCCCTCTTTATTAATGAATATTTAATTATTATAAAAAACTATGCCAAGATATAACGGAACAGGTCCTTTAGGTTCGGGTCCCGGCACCGGCTGGGGATTAGGCCCTTGCGGTGGCGGAATGGGCTGGCGCAGAGGCGGCGGTCGCGGTTGGGGTCGTGGATATGGAAGAGGATTAGGTCGGGGAAGATTTGGAGGCTATAGCCCATGGGGTTATCCTTATCAACCTCAAATAACCAAGAAAGAAGAAAAGGAAATATTAGGAGAAGAAGTGACAGGTTTGGAAGAGGATCTTAAAGCCATTAAAGCTCGCTTAGCCGAACTCAAAGGACAAAAGTAAAATTAAATAGGAAAAATAGCATGAAAATAGCAATAAGTTCAACCGGAGAAAATCTCACGGATAATGTTAGCGAGGTATTCGCCAGATGTCCTTATTTTATCGTTGCCGAAGTTGAAGACGGAAAGGTTCAGAAAACAGAAGTTATAGAAAATAAAATCGCAAATCAATTGGGCCAGGCGGGTATTTCGGCCGCCCAACAAATGGCGGAAAAGGATATTAAAGCCGTAATTACAAAGAATGTCGGACCGAGAGCTCTCGATGTGTTGAACCAATTTAATATAGGTATTTATGCCGGGGACGGCATAATTGAAAAAGTTTTGCAAGAATTTATCGACGGGAAGCTTAAAAAGATGAATTGATATGAAAATAGCGGTTCCGACGGATAATAAAAAAGGGCTAAAAGATACGGTAGCCGAGCATTTCGGTCGCTGTTTAACATATACTTTTCTTAACGAAAAGGGCGAAGTTTTAGAAATTATAGACAATCCCAGTGAGCACATGGGCGGTGAGGGTTTGCCACCGGAATTGATGAAAAAACACGGGGCAGATATTCTATTGTGCAAAGACCTTGGTCCAAGAGCTTTAGCTTTATGTGGTCAGCTAAGAATTGATGTTTATGTTAGCCAGGCGAAGACGGTAAAAGAAATATTCGAAATGTGGAAAAATAACAAAATTAAAAAAGCAAGCAGAGAAGATATTTACGAACAGCATAAATTATGAAAATAGCAATAACGGGAGGAAAAGGTGGCGTAGGTAAATCAATGATAGCAACTTCTCTGGCAGTTGAATTTGCCAGAAAAATTAAAACTATGCTAGTGGATGCAGATGCCGAATGTCCTAATGACCACCTTTTGCTTTCCATAAAAAGAAAAAAGTATACGACTGTTTATCAGCCCATTCCCAAATGGGATTATAAGAAATGCACAAAATGTGGCAAGTGTGCTTCTGTTTGCAAGCAAAATGCCATTGTTTCTGTTAAGGGGAAATATCCCGCTTTTGTAAAAGATATTTGTATCGGTTGTAAGGCTTGTATTGTTGCGTGTCCAGCCGGTGCGATAACAGAAACCAAAAAAGAAATCGGTACAATTTATACGGGGAAGAAATATAATGTCAATTTAGTTTCAAGCGAACTTAAGTTAGGGGAACTTGCTTCTGGCGAAGTAGTAGCTGAAGTGAGGAAATATTCTGATAAGATTAAGAAAAAGATTATAGATTCTTCGCCAGGAATCGGATGCCCGGTAATTGCTTCGTTGGTCGGCACCGATTATATAGTTGCTGTAACTGAGCCGACGCCTTCTGCCCTTTTTGATTTAAAAAGGGTTTTATATCTAGCCGATCATTTTGGAATTAAACACGGAGTTGTGATAAACAAATCTGATCTTGCCAAGAATTTTTATAAAGAAATAGAAAAATTTGCAAAAGAAAATAATATTAAGATTATCGGAAAAATTCCTTATAGAAAAGATTTTATTAAATCAACAATAAAGATGAAACCCGTAATCAAAATAAACCCAAGTTATCAGGAATTGTTTCAAAAAATCATCAATCAAATCAAATTAGCAATAAAATGAAGGAAAAAGTTGCTATTATTTCAATACTGGCAAATGTAATTTTAGCGGGAGGCAAAATAGCTGTCGGTGTATTTTCGGGTTATGTCGCTGTTTTGGCAGAAGGGGTTCATTCTTTTATGGATATTTTTTCCTCGGCTGTTGGCTATATTGGAATCAGAATTTCTAAAAAACCCAGCGACCAAAAACATCCCTACGGTCATTATAAATTTGAGGTTTTAGCCGGCACGATTATTACTATAATCCTTTTAGCGACGGGTGCGGGAATTATTTACAAGGCCTATCAAGGTTTTCTTGACCCCGAAAAAGTTAAAATTAGCTATTTAGCTTTCGGGATAATGATATTTTCAGCAGCTGTCAATGAAATAATGGCCAGATTGAAAATCCATTATGGCAAAAAAGAGAACTCCATCAGTTTACTTTCAGACGGATTTCATTCAAGGGTTGATGTCTATGCTTCACTTGCTGTTTTTGCTGGTTTATTTCTGACCAAATATTGGATTTATACTGATTCCTTGCTATCTTTTTTAATTGGCGTTTATATCATTAAAAAATCTTTTTCTTTAGGTAAAGAAGCAATTGATTCTCTACTTGATGTTTCTGCCGGTGGAGAAATTGAGGAAAAGATAAAAGCAACTGCTAAAACGCAGAATATTGAAATTTCTTCTTTGAAGACCCAGAAAAAAGGCTCGGCTGTCACTGCCAATTTAGAAATAAAACTGCCGAGCAATTTAAAAGTGGAAGAGGCAACTAAAATTTCCAACAATTTAAGAGAGAAGCTTGTAAAAGAGATAGAAAGTCTTCGTTATGTCGCTATTCAAATCACAAGTCACGAAGTGGAAACAGGATTTTATAAACCCGAATTTGGCAGAGCTTTTGGGTGGCAGAGAAAAGGCAGATTTAGAGGAGAAGTTGAAGAAGCAAGGGGAGGGGGTCCGGGTGGTTATTGTGCCTGCCCGAAATGCGGTTATAAAATTCCTCACGAGCGCGGTGTCCCTTGTTCGACGCTCAAGTGTCCAAAATGTAAAATTAACTTAGTTAGAGAATAATATGGCAAGACCAATAAAACCAAGAAGAGTATTATTTGACCCAGATGTGGTCTATTTCAAACCAAGAGCCGTACCTTTATCTATGTTGGAAGAGGTTGATTTAAGCATAGATGAACTGGAGGCGCTGCGACTTTGCGATTTGAAAGATTTGGAGCAAAAAGAGGCGGCAAAGAAAATGAAAGTTTCCCAAAGTACCCTTCAGCGAATTTTAACTTCGGCCCGGAAAAAAGTGGCTGAAGCTTTAACCGAAGGTAAGGCAATTAAAATAAGAAAAAAGCAATAGAGGGTTATTTGTAAAATTGCTTAAAATGAGACACCGCGAAACACCCCTTATATAGTGTCTCATTTGTCTCATTTTAGCTTCAAAACGCTCCGACCGAGACGGGTTAATGAGACACCCCAGAAAGTCCCGAATTACCCCTTAAAATCTTGGTTCAAGACCGGAGATGCCAGCATCAGTCAATGCAGTATCGTGGTCGACCGAGACGGGTCGGTGAGACACCCTAAAAGGTCCCGAAATTCCCCCTAAAATCTCGGTACCAGACCGGGATATTTAGCCACTTTGAGCGCGGTTCAAGAGGCCGGACCCCATCAAAAGTCGCCAAAAACGACTTTTTTTGTTAGAATAAAGATAATCTAATATGTTCATTAAATTTTTTAAAAATATATCTAAAAAAGATGTGTTTTTGGCAGGCGGCAAGGGAGCTTCGCTTGGAGAGATGACTAAAGCCAAAATTCCAGTTCCTCCTGGTTTTATTATTTTAGTTGAGGCCTTTGATAAGTTTTTAGAAGAAACAGATTTAGTAGTAGAAATAGCTTCTCAGATAAAACAGATTAATTTTAAAGATATCAATTCTATAGATAAGGCTTCTAACATAATCAGAGATTTAATATCTGATACTCAGGTTCCAAAAGATTTAGAAAAAGAGTTTTTAAAAGAGTTTAAGAAGCTAAATACTAAATATGTAGCAGTTCGTTCTTCAGCAACAGTAGAAGATTCTTCAGTAGCTTCCTGGGCAGGAGAATTAGAAACATATTTAAATACTTCTCAATCTAATTTAGCAGAAAACATTAAGAAATGCTGGTCTTCTTTGTTTACTCCCAGAGCTTTATTTTATGCTTTTGAAAAGGGGGTAATTACTCAAGCAGGACAAAAAAAGATTAGAGCTAAAACCTGTAAGAAATTAGCTTATTGCTATCCAGTAGGAGTAGCAGTAGTAATTCAGAAAATGATTCAATCAGATGTGTCTGGCATTTGCTTTACTGTTCATCCTGTTACTCAAGATAGAAACCAGATGGTTATTGAGGCTGGCTGGGGTTTAGGAGAAGCTATTGTCGGAGGGAAGATTACTCCTGACACTTATGTTATATCTAAAAGAGATTGGGTGATTATGGATAGCAATATCAGTTCTCAAGAAATGATGATTATCAGACAAGGTAATGGCATTAAAGAAACCAGGGTTCCAAAACCCAAACAATCTAAACAAAAACTCCCTAATAAACAAATCATCCAATTGGCTAAACTCTGTCAAAAAATAGAAGATCATTATAAATATCCTCAAGATATAGAATTCGCAATAGAGAATAATAAGATTTATATAACCCAAAGCAGGCCGATAACTACATTATAATATGATTAAATTATCTAAAGTATTCAATAGAGAGCATACTCTTTTTTATGCTTATATGTGGAATAGAAGTGATCGTTTGGGTTTTAAAAAATGGCTTAATCATAATTTAAAAAACAGTTTATTTTTGAAAGAAAAAGGGAGTAATAAAGTTTCTGTTTGGTATCAAAATAAAGAATTTAATCAAATTCGAGATAAAATAGCGCGAAAATTTAAGCAGGAACTCCTTTTAAATAAATTAGCAAAAGAATTACAAAAAGAAGAGAGATCTATTTCTCTTTTTCTAAGCGGAAAAATAAAAATAAAAAACATTAATCAATTAAAAGAATATTACAGAAATATTACCAGATGGTGGTCTGCAATGGTTATTTTATTTGAAATTCCAGATCTTAAAAATATTTCAGAAAATATTCGCCAAGAATCACTTAATTTACGCATACTGAGTGAAAAATATTCTGATCAGCAAGATAATATTTTTATAGACTTTTGGAGGAAAAAATATCCTCAGCTTAATAATCTAACTTTTTTAATTAAACCATCAGAGGTTTTTAATCAGAAAGAGATGGATGAGAAAAATGTAAAAAATATTATAAAAAGAAAGGAGGGATATTGTATTTTTAATAATAAATTTTATTTACTATCAGATTTTAAGAGTAAGATGAATAATCTTTTAATCGAGTTAGATGACAATGAGATTGAAGAAAGAATAAATGAATTCAAAGGACTTTCTGCGATGTCAGGTAAAATACGCGGATTGGTTAAAATTATAAAATATAAACGTGAGCTTAATAAAATTAAAAGAGGAGATATTTTAGTTGCCGAAATGACTAGTCCAGATTATGCTTCTGTTTTTGAAAAAATCAAAGGAATTATTACAGATGAGGGCGGTATCACTTGTCATGCAGCCATTGTTGCAAGAGAGTTAAAAATTCCATGCATTATTGGCGCTAAAATAGCGACAAAAGTATTAAAAGACGGGGATTTGGTGGAGGTGGACGCTAATAAAGGAATCGTTAAGATCATAAAAAAGAAAAATGCTTAAGAAATCAGACATAAATTTAAAAGAATGGGAATTTGAATTTCAACAAAGGAATAATCACCCGATCTTAATGGCAGATCAATGGTGCCGTTCTTTGTCGAATAAATTTAAGGACGAATTTAAATTACCAATTCCTAGAATCGATTATCTGATTACAGGTTCTTTCGGAAGAGGATATATTAAAAAAAGACAAAAGAAGAAGATTATAAAAGAGTTAAGGAAGAACATCCCGAAAGAAAGTTATTTGAATTATGTATTTTCTGCAACTCAAAATAGATTAAAAGATTTGGAGAGAATAATAAAAATTATTGGAAAGAATATAAAAACAAAAAAGAAATTAAATAATAAAGAATTAGCAAATTTATGGGAAGAATTTGATAAAGTTTTTTTAAAAGTAATTCCTTGGTTCTTTATTCCCTGGTATGTGATTGAATATAATTTAATAACAGACAGAATTAAATCCGGGCTGATAAAACACGGAGATGAAATTGAAGAAATCACTGATATTAATAACGCTCTAATGGTTTTATCTTATCCGGTTAGAAAGATTTTAATGCAAAAAGAACAAGATAATTTTTACAAATTAGCAGATTTTATTAAAAATAAAAAGGATTTTAGAAAGAATAGAAAATTTTTAATACTAAGCGCTAAATATTTAAAGAAATATTCTTGGACAAAAACCTTTTTATTCTCATCAATTAATCTATTAACGTTGCCAGAATTATCAAAACGATTGGAAGAATTTATTAAAAAAGACGGAATTAAAGAATATAAATTACAGAAAATTCAACAACTTAGGAATAAAAAACTAGCTGATAAATTATTGAAATTATTATCCGATGATAAAAGCTTAATAAAGCAGATTAAACGGGCAAGAGATTTTGGTTGGCTTTTAAGCTGGAGCGTTGAAGAAGCTCTATTCTTATTTAGGGGAATGCGAGGATTCCTTGATTCAATTGTGAAAGAGCTTGACATGAAATATCATCAATTTATATTATTAACTTATCAGGAAATATTAGATAGTTTAAAGTCAGGTAAAAAAATTGAGTTAAAAGAGTTTAAAAAAAGAAGCCAGGGATATGTTTTTCTAATTGAAAAAAGAGAGCCATCTATAATTTTTGGGAGGAATGGCAGATCTTTATCTAACACTATTGATAAAAATATAGGGACATTAGATAAAGGAGGGAATATAATAACAGGCCAAGCTGTTTCTCCTGGTATAGTTAAAGGTAAAGCAAAGATTATTATGAAGGTTGATAAATTAAGGGAAGTAAAAATTGGAGATGTTCTTGTTTGTTCCATGACTAGTCCTGAATATGTTCCGGCTATGAGAAACGCTATAGCTATTATTACTGATGAAGGAGGATTATTATCTCACGCTTCAATAGTAAGCAGGGAATTAGGCAAGCCTTGCGTAGTAGGCACTAAGGTAGCCACAAAGGCGCTAAAAGATGGAGATTTAGTAGAAGTTGATGCGAATAAAGGAACGGTAAGAATATTGAAAAAAAATAATGAGTAGCGGGGTATGGTAGATATTAAAAAACCATAAAAATAGTTCTAATATTGTCCACGATGGTCAGCATCCGATTATTCACCTAACAAAATAAAAACATGGAAAACAATACAAATTTGCGCAGTACGCCCAGAGATATTTTTCTGCATTTCTTGAATATTTTTACTTTCTACATCAGCGTTATCAGTTTTATAACGCTTTTTATCCAGTATGTTAACGTTCTTTTTCCCGATACTCTTAATTTTTATTACACGGGCATAACGGATGCGATTCGCCTGTCTTCTTCAGTCCTTTTAGTGGCCGTGCCCGTCTATCTGCTGACTTGCTGGCTTTTAGGAAGAGACCTTAAAAAAAACATCGGCAAGCGCGGACTGCGCTTGAGAAAGTCGTTGATTTATTTCACTCTTTTCCTGGCGGCCGTGGCCATGATCATCGACCTTATCACACTGGTCAATAATTTTTTGAGCGGAGAATTGACAAGCCGCTTCTTTTTGAAAACTTTGGTCGTGCTGGCCGTGGCGGCCGCGGTTTTCGGATACTATGTTTGGGATTTGAAGAGAAAAGACCAAGAATCTTCAAAAGTTCCGAAAACTCTCGGCTGGGTCGTTGCTCTGACGGTTTTAGCCAGCGTCTTCGGAGGATTTCTCATTGTCGGCACGCCGGCAGCTCAGCGGGAAAGGAGGTTTGACGAACAGAGAATAGCCAATCTCCAGACGATCCAGAACGAGATTATCAATTACTGGATACAAAAAGAAACTCTTCCTGCAAAGCTCGGCGAGATGGAAAACAGCATTTCCGGATTTGCCGTGCCTCAAGATCCCCAGAGCGAAGATCCCTACGAATACAATATTTTAAGCGATTTTTCTTTTGAATTGTGCGCCGAATTTAAAACGTCAAGCAAGGATTTCGGCGACGCTTACCAAGCGTCGAAATACGGTCTATTCCAGCAGAATTGGCAGCATGAAACCGGCCGAACCTGTTTTGAAAGGACCATTGACCCGGAATTGTATAAGGAAAACGGACAGCTGAAATCGCCGATATTGGAACGCTATTGATTTTTAATATGGCTTCTCTTAAAAGAAACACAACCATAAAAGAATACCAGAATTTTACTAAGAAGGTATACGGGTTGTCCAATGACAGATTTTTTAGCTTATGGGATATGATTACCAATATGGAACGTTTTATGATGAGAGGACTCAAAGGTATCAGGAAAAAAGACAGAGAAAAAACTAAAATTAATTTACTGATTGCCTTCAGCTGGTTTATTTCCATAATGAATCAACTTCATGTGGATATAGAGAGCGAGGTTTGGAAACGATTCCCTTACTTATGTTCTTACTGTGCAGTATGTCCGTGTTCTTGCAGTGAAAAAAAATGCAAAAAAAGAAAAAAAGTTTCCATAAATAAAGGTAAAAAGCCCAAAACGCTCGAAGAGTTTCAAAATATGCTGAATAAAATATATCCGGCTGAAAAACGAACCATAGAGCATACAGGGGTTCATTTAGCAGAAGAAGCGGGCGAATTTTCAGAAGCAATATTAACTTATCGTGGGGGACACGAGGATAAAGATTTTAAAAATATCGAATTGGAAGCCGCGGATTTGTTTTCCTGCATAATGGGCGTTTTTAATTCACTGGGAATGAATGTGGCAAAAGAACTTTCCGTTATGTTCTCTAATAATTGTCATGTCTGTAAAAATGCGCCGTGTACGTGTAATTTCAAGGATATCACTAATTTTAAATCTTAGAATTTCAATCGCAGTAGAATAGGGATACCGGAGATTGAAATAAAAAACAGAGATTCGGATTGAGAATCTCTGTTTTGTTTCCGGTTTCAGGAAACTTATTTTTCCGGAATTTTCCAAATAACCAGAGCATAGGTAACCATGGTTTCGTAATTCCGCCATTGAGCGGTTACTTCGGAACGAATCAAAGTGTTATCTATATACTGGCCGTTAATCAGCGGCTTGCTGTCGAGAAAGTATAGAATCGTTTCTCTAGCTTGGCCGGCGGCCGTGACGGAGGCCAAATTGATGCTTTCCGTCGCAGGACTTGAGCCAACGGCATAGATATAGCCGTTTTGTTCGAAAAGCGAAGGGCCGTTGATCCACGAAGGAATATCGTAATTCGGACCAGCCATTTTGTTGATTGAAGAACAACTGGCGATGGAAATGACCAGGATAAGATTGAAAAGAAGCAGTGACCAGCGAGACATGATTTTCTCCTTTAGTTAGTTTGTCCGGACTACTTTTGACCGAGAAGAAAATTTAAGAACGTACTGAATAAATAATAGCACATTTTTTAATTTATGTCAAGGGATAACAATAAGGTGCGATGGGTTTAATCTTGACTTTTATATTAAAATGTGTTATCTTATTAACAGAATAACAGGACTTTAACAATCATTTTTTTTTCTATCTTGGGAGGTTGAAATGGAAAAACGCTGTATAGGCGGAGCGATTTTTCTTCGTCACGGTCAAAGCGAGTATACCGAAGTATTCCCGGATTTGACTGAACAAGGACAACAAACAATCAGAGACAGTTCGAAGAGAATAAAAGACGTTGTCGATCAATATGACTATTGCGAGATAGTGTCTTCCTCTTCGGCCAGGGCTCTGGGCTCGGCAGTTATCATAGCGGATGCATTGGACTGCAACGGCGGAATTACCATAGAACCGGCCATTGCCGCGGCGGTTATCAGAGATGTCGAACGGGCCAAAGCGTTTTTTGACAAGTACGGACAAGGCGGCACGGAAGAGCTTTCCTTGGCTTATAATTGCCAGCCGTGTTTCGAAGACGGCAGTATTATCGAGCCTAGATCGAAAGTAAGAAAGAGATTTTATAAGTATTTAGCTGTCTTGGTGCGTCGGCTGTCAAACTGCCTGCCGAATTTCTGCGTTGTTCATACTTCACACTACGAAGTTTTGTACCATTTTGCTGAAGTTGTTTTCAAGCTGAATTACACGGCAGATAGGCCGCTGGCTCACGGCGAACCGATTATGCTTTCTTTTTACGGTTCGGGAAGCGATGAAATAACGGAAATCGAAGCGATCTTCAGAAAGAAAACCGCCAGAGCGCTTTTCAACTGCCGAGAGGAAACCATAGTAACTTGAAAGACCCTGAAACGAGGTAACAGGGTCTTTTCTTTTGCTCCGGTTTCTGTTTAAATGAATTCAATGAATCTTTTCCGGGTTTTCGAACAAAATCTCATAGAAGGTTTGGCTACTTCTTCTCCCGATAAAATCATCGAGACAACAGTTTCCAAAATATTTTTTTACGGGAACAAAGTTTACAAGATATACAAATACGAGAAGTTTTTCTTCGGCGATTTCGGTTCGCCGGATTTCAGAAGGAATTTTTACTGCGAAGATTTCCGTTGGAACAAAACCATGGCGCCCCATGTTTATCTGAATTTAAGAGGGGTCAAAGCAGAAGGGGAGAAATATCGCCTGGCCGATATAGGGGAAGCGGAAGATTTCTTCATTGAAATGGAAAAATTCGACGCTGATAAAAGCCTGACCAACCTTCTTTTGAAAAAAGAAGTAAGTGAAGAAGATTTGGCGAAAATCGTTTTGGAACTGACTTCGCGGCTCGGAGAATTGACAACTGAAAAGAGAAGGGAATCAGAAGCAATTTTTAGCAAGAATTTGCTAGAAAGCCTTTTGGCTGAACTGGAGGACGACAGGAATCTGCTTTATTTGGTTCCTTCTTTCATCGCCAAAGAAAAGACAGACGAAATGATGGAATTCCTTAAAAAAGCAGCGGTCAAGAATCCTTATTTCCGGAATTTCAGCCATCAGAAATTGTCTTTGCTGATAGACGACCATAGCGACAATATAATGCTTTTGGACGGCAAAGTGGAATTTATCGACGTGCTGCCGCCGAAAGAAAGCTGGCGGGTGGGCGATTTGAATTTCAATATCTGCCGTCTGGCCGTTGATGTGGCGGTTTTATGGTCAAAAGAAAAAGCTGAAGCAATCTACCGGGCTTACGAAAAACTGGCTGAACCGATACCGCCTGGAGTTAAAGCCATTTACGAGGCTGACGCCGCTTTAATCCAGATGTGGTGTTTTTACGATTTGGGCAAGTCGGAAATAGCTGAAAAGTATTTAAAGTTCGTTCAAGAAAAAATAAAGGTCATAGAACGAAGTTCTCATCGCTAATAATTAACAAATAAAAAACAATAAAAAATGGGCATAGGATGGAGAAATAAAAAACGCCTCAATAAAAAATTAAGAAAAAAAGAAGGAAGAAGGAATAAACAGAAGAGAAAATAATCTCAACTTTCTCTTTACAGAAATAAGGCGCAGGGTATACTGGAATAATGGTTAAGAAACTCAAGAAAAAAACCAAAAAAATGGCTTTACCGGCTAAAAAAATCGCCAAGCAAGCGGCCAAGCCGGCTTTGCCGGCAGGCGAAGAGGAAAAGATAAGAAAGACCAAGATCAGGGTGATCGGCCTGGGCGGCGGCGGCGGCAATATCGTTTCCGAAATAGTTTCAAAAATATCCAAGGCCAGTTTTGTCATAGCCAACACCGATTCCAAATCGCTAAGAAGCTGCGGCCGGAAGGCGATGAAATTCCAATTCGGCCAGAATCTGACCCGCGGTTTGGGCACTGGCATGAATCCGGTTCTGGGCCAGACAGCGGCTCAGGCCGAAAAAGAAAGAATCAAAAAGATTTTAGAAGGCCAGGATTTGTGCATTCTGGTCGTGGCTCTGGGCGGCGGAACCGGTTCGGGAGCCATTTCGACTTTTGCCAGGATTTCCAAAAACCTGGGCAATCTCACCTATGGAATTTTCACTTTGCCTTTCAAATTCGAAGGGGAAAAGAAAATGGAAATTGCCCTTGATTCCCTGAAAGAGGCCAAAAACCATTTGAACGCCATGACCATTATCCCCAATGAAAGGATTTTCCAGATTATCGACAAAGACACTTCTCTTAAAGAGGCTTTGTCCGCCATCAATAAATTCTTGGCTGAAAGTCTAGGGGGATTGATTGAAACCATTTACGAGCCGGGCCTGATAAACATCGATTTCGCCGATTTCAGGACCATTATGGAAGGCAGGGGCAGGCTGGCTTATCTGAACACTGTTGAAGAAGAAAGGAAAGAAGACAATAAAATCAAAAACGCGGCAACCAAAGTGCTCAGTTCTCCTTTATATCCTTATACTATCAAAGGAGCCAAAGGCGTTTTATTGAATATCGCCGGAGAAAAAAACCTTTCCTTGAACGATGTCAATCAGATATCGAAAACTATTTCCGATCTGGCCAGCCCTGAGGCGAAAATCATTTTCGGCATTTCGCAGCATAAAAAATATTCCAACGTCATAAAAACTGTTTTGCTGGCCACCGGCTGTGAAAGACTGGGATTTAAGATTTCTTCCCCGTCCACCAAGCCCCTCAGCAGCGGGGCGAAGGTAAAGAAGAGAACGAAGTTCTCTTCGCCTGCCGAAAATAAAAAAGTCAGGAAAGTGAAAAAGGAAAAAGTGGCGGTTAAAGACAAGAAAATCGAGAAACCGAAAGCCAAAGCGAAAAAGAAAAGAAAGAAACCGGCTGCCAAAAAAGTGAAAATCAGGATGGTCAAGAAAGAAGAAAAACCTCAAGAAGCGGAAAATATCAAAGAGGAAACGCCGCTTGTTGGTGATAAAGTCAGGAAAAACGCCCTGCAAATCAGAAGGGAAGCGGAAGAGCTTGAAAAAGAAATGGTGGAAAAGGAAAAATTCTGGGAAACGCCGGCTTTTTTAAGAAAAAAAACCAATTAAAGACCCGAGCTTTTGCGGAGCAAAAGCGAAGGGTGAAGATGAAGGCAAACTCCGAAGGAGGCAAACTTCATCGACTAATTACGAATTATGGAAGAGGTAACCAAGAATATTTTAAAAAACATTTATCCGGCCAGACCGGCCACGGTCAGGAAATACGATTTCGGTCTTTTGTCCGTTATCGGCGGCTCGGATTTTTATTCCGGTTCCCCGGCTTTGTCGGCTTTGGCCGCTTTCCGGGCCGGAGCCGACATGGTAAGAATTGTCGCTCCCAAAAGGGCGGCTGACATCATCGCATCTTTCTCGCCGATTCTGGCCGCTTACCCTTTGGAAGGCAAATGGCTGACCAAAGAACATCTGGCGGTTTTGCTTTCCATGACCGAATCAGCCAAGCAGGTATCCGGAGGAAAAACAGCCGCGGTCATCGGAGGAGGCATGGGCAGGACAGCGGAAACCCAGGAAGCTATTTTGGAATATCTCAGCCAGATTGAAGTTCCGGCAGTAATAGACGCCGACGCTATTCATGCTATTGCTAAAAACCCGGAAATCATTTCAGGCAAGAATTTTTTAATTACGCCGCATACTTATGAATTCTTCATTCTGACGGGCCGGGAAGTTTACGAATTGACGGACGAAGAAAAAATAAAAGCTGTTCAAGAAGAAGCCGACAAACTGCAAACCACGATTCTGCTCAAAGGAAAGCTGGATATTATTTCGAACGGCAAAGAAACAGCCGTGAACAGAACCGGTACGTCTTATATGACAGGCGGCGGCTGCGGCGACACTTTGGCCGGGATTTGCGGAGCTTTACTGGCCAGGGGAGTGAATATTTTCGAAGCCGGCCAGGCTGGAGCCTATATTAACGGCAAAGCCGGGGAAATCGCTGCCAAGAAATTCGGGGAGGCGATGACGGTCAACGATTTGATCGAAGCCATACCGGAAGTTTTACGATAAAATAATCGCATGTTTTACGACCTTATCATTATCGGGGGCGGGCCGGCCGGAATTGCGGCCGGCATTTACGCTGCCAGGCAAAAATTGAATACTCTTTTGATTACCAAATCTTTCGGCGGCCAGATCGCCAGAAAAGCCGTCGGCATCGAGAATTATCCCGGTTTCGAAAAGATTTCCGGTTTAGATTTGATCAGGAAATTCGAAAAGCATTTAAGAAAGCAGAAAATAGACATTGAAAGGGATGGAGCGAGAAAAGTGGAAAAAATCGGCGGAAAATTTCTGGTCAAAACCGCCGGCAAAAACATATTCAAGGCGAAAGCGGTTATTATCGCTTCGGGAGCCGACCCCCGGCCTTTGGAAGTGCCCGGCGAAAAAAAATTCATCGGCAAAGGCGTTTCTTACTGCACTATCTGCGACGGGCCTTTATTCGCCAATAAAGAAGTGGCTGTCATCGGCGGCGGAAATTCCGGTTTTGAGGCTGCCATTTTTCTGTCTTCTTGGACTAAAAAAGTTTATATTTTGGAAAGCGCCGACCATATCAGAGCTGAAGAAGCTGTTCAAGAAAAAGCCGAAAAAACCGGCAAAATCGAAATCATAACTTCGGCCGTCCCGAAAAAAATCGAAGGAAAAAACTTCGTCGAATCGGCGTCTTATCAGGACAATAAAACGAAAAAAATCGTTTCTTTGAGGGTTGACGGGATTTTCGTGGAAATAGGCTCGCAGCCGGCCACCTCTTTCGTTAAAGGCCTGGTTGATTTCAATCAGAAGGACGAGATAACAATAAACCCTGAAACCATGCAGACCAAGACAGCCGGCCTTTTCGCAGCCGGCGACGTTACTGACGTCGTTTACAAGCAAATCGTCATTGCCGCCGGAGAAGGAGTCAAAGCTGCTTTGTCCGTTTCCAATTATTTATTCAAACAAAACTAAGGATAAAAATGGCTAAAATCAAAAAAATCAAAGCCAGTCAGATTTTGGATTCCAGGAACAAGCCGACCATTGAAGCCAGAGTTATCACGGATTCGGGAGAATTTTCAGCAGCCGTGCCGTCCGGCACCTCAAAAGGAGAATTTGAAGCCAAGGTCGGTTCTCCGCAAGCCGCGATTAAAAAAATTGAAGGAATCATCAGCCGAAATCTTGCCGGTAAAAATCCGGTTGAACAGCGGGAGATAGATAATTTGCTGATAAAATTGGACGGGACGGAAGACAAATCCAATTTGGGAGCCAATGCCATTTTGGCTGTTTCCACGGCTGTTTTGAGGGCTGCCGCCAAAGCGGAAAAAACGCCTTTGTGGCAGCGGATCGCCAAAATCTCCGACAGCCGGCCCAAGCTTCCTTATCCCTGCGTTTTACAGATTGAAGGGGGATTGCACGGCAAAGGGGAGTTGGATATCCAGGAATTCATGACCGTTTTCCGAACCGGTTCTTTTGAAAAAAGCTTTAACCAATCAGTCAAGGTTTATTATTTCCTCAAGAAGTTTTTAATTGAAAATTACGGCCGGTCGGCCGTTGCTCTGGGACTGGAAGGCGCTTTCATTCCGCCGATAAATAAGACAAAAGAAGCGCTTGAAGTTATTGCGGAAGTCAGCGGCCAAGCCGGCCTTGGTAGCAATGACAAAATGAAAATTATTTTGGATGCGGCCGCTTCTTCTTTCATTCAAAAAGGCGGCTATTTTTTTGAAGGTGAAAAAATGAGCCGGCAAGAACTGTCGGCTTTTTATTCCGAAATTACCGAAAGTTATCCTTTAATCGGAGGGATTGAAGATCCTTTTTCCGAGAACGATTGGCCGGCTTGGAAAAAATTGACAAAGGAAAGCGAAAAATCGAAAGTTTTGATTGTGGCCGATGATTTGACGGCCACCAATCCGAAAAGAATCAAGGAAGCCTATCAGAAAAAAGCTTGCAATGCCGTGATCATCAAGCCGAACCAGATCGGCACGGTTTCGGAAACGATTGAATCAATCAAATTAGCCAAGTCGTACGGCTGGAAAATAATAGTTTCCCACCGCTCGGGCGAGACCAAGGATGATTTCATCGCTGATTTGGCCGTAGGCAGCGGAGCCGATTTCATTAAAGCCGGGGCGCCCAGCCGGCCGGAAAGAATGGCCAAATACAACAGATTATTAAAAATAGAAAAAGAAATATGCCGAAACTAATTTTAATGAGACATCTTCAATCGCAATGGAACAAGGAAAACCGCTTTACCGGTTGGACGGACGTTCCTTTGAGCAAAGAGGGAATTGAAAGCGCGGACAAAATCGCCGGCAAGCTGACTGGTTTTAAAATTGACAAGGTTTATACTTCACCCTTAATTAGAAATAAAGGAACCGTTTCTTTAATTTTGGAAAAGCTCGATAAAAAAGATCTGCCGGTTATTATTGATAAAGCGCTTGATGAGAGAAATTACGGCGAGCTGCAGGGTTTGAATAAAGATGAAATCAAAAAGCAATATGGTGAGGAACAGTTCCGCCAATGGCGGAGAGGCTGGAATCAGGCGCCGCCCGGCGGAGAAAGCTTGAAAGACGTCTTTAGCCGAGTCGTGCCTTTTTATGAGAAACATATTGAAAAGGATTTGAAAGAGGGAAAAAATATTTTAATTGTTGCCAGCCATAATTCTTTGCGGGCCCTAGTGAAATATTTGGAAAAGATTTCGGATGAAGAAGTGGTCAATCTGGAGATAACAACGGGCGGTTTGAGGGAATATGACTTTTGACGTTTGACAGGGCGGCGGATGTTTTGTATCATAAATACATAGATAGTTATCTATGTATTTTTAATTTATGACAAAAAAATGTCCGCATTGTCTCAGTTTACTGGGAGATGGTACCCGAATAAAAATAATTCAGCAATTGAAAAAAAAGCCCAGCCGGGTTTCCGACCTTGAGGTGAATTTTTCCTTGACTCAGCCGACCATTTCCTATCATTTGAAGGTATTGAAAAAATTAGGAATAATTTTAAGCCAAAAGCAGGGCAGGGAAGTTTATTATCATTTGAACAAGAAATATCCGTGTAAAAACTGCCTTATTTTAAAAATTCCTTTAAAAATATGACTAAGGAAATTTATTTTGATTATGCTTCCACTACGCCGGTCGATCCCAGAGTCAGCCGGGCTATGCTGCCTTATTTCAATGAAAAATTCGGCAACACCATGTCTTTGCATTATTTCGGCCAGCAGGCGAAACAGGCCCTGGAAGAGAGCCGGGAAAAGGTTGCCGCTTTGATCAAAGCCAAGCCGGCTGAGATAATTTTCACCGCGTCTGCCACTGAAAGCAATAATCTGGCTTTGAAAGGAGTGGCTCTGGCCAACCGCCGGAAAGGCAGGCATCTCGTCATTTCTTCGATAGAGCATCCCTGCATTGCTGCTTCAGCCGAATGGCTGGAAAAGTAGGGATTTGAAATAACCAGACTGCCGGTTGACCGATATGGTTTGATAAATCCGGAAGAGGTGAGAAAGGCGATCAAGAAAGGAACGGTTTTGGTTTCTGTAATCCACGCTTCCAATGAAATCGGCACCATCCAGCCCATCGGGAGAATCGGGGCGATCTGCCGGCAGAAAGGAGTTTATTTCCATACTGACGCAGTCCAGAGTTTCGGCAAGATTCCCATTGACGTCAATAAAATGAAAATCGATCTGTTAACGGCTTCTTCCCATAAAATGTACGGGCCAAAAGGCGCGGCCGCGCTTTTTGTCAGAAAGGGAGTAAAGATCGAACCGCTGCTGCACGGCGGTGGCCAGGAATCCGGCTTAAGGTCTTCCACTATTAACATTCCGGCTATTGTCGGCTTTGCCGAGGCCTGCCGAATCGCCAAAAAAGAGATGAAAGAAAACGCTGCCAGGCAGGGCAGATTAAGAGATAAGTTGATAAAAGGAGTTTTAAAGTCCGTTGCCGGTTCCTACTTGAACGGCCATCAGAAAAACCGGCTGCCTAACAACGCCAATTTGCGGTTTGACGGCGTTGAAGGCGAATCAATCATCATTCAGTTGGATTTGCGGGGCATAGCTGCTTCGACCGGCTCGGCCTGTTCTTCGGCCAAACTGGAGCCGAACCATGTCTTATTGGCCATAGGGCTGAAGCATGAACAGGCCCACGGCTCTTTGCGTCTTACTCTGGGCAAGTGGACGAAAGAATCAGAAATAAATTATTTTTTAAAGGTCCTGCCACCCGTAATAAAAAACTTAAGAAAAATATCAGGGAAACTGTAAATTTAATATATGAAACCCTATTATTCAAAAGAGGTGATTAAAAGATTCACCAAGCCCGCCAATTTCGGGGAGATAAAAAATGCCGACGGCATCGGCCAGGTCGGCAATCCCCGCTGCGGCGATATCATGAAGTTATATGTGAAGGTGGAGAAAAAAGGGAAGAAGGAAATTATCAAGGATATCAAATTCCATACTTTGGGCTGCGCGGCCGCCATCGCCGCTTCCGACATGGCTTGCGATCTGGTCCGGGGAAAAACCTTGAAAGACGCCCTCAAAATCGATTACAAAAAAATAATCAAAGAATTGGGTGATTTTCCGCCGATAAAAATCCATTGTTCAGTTTTAGCCAAAGAAGGCCTGAAAGCGGCGGTTGACGATTATGAAAAAAGAAAAAAGAAATAAAGAGATAAAAGTGGCGGTGGCCATGTCCGGAGGAGTGGATTCAAGCGCGGCCGCGGCTCTTTTGAAAAAACAAGGATACGAAGTCATCGGAGTTTTCATGAAATTCTGGAAAGAAGCGGGACAAGGAGAGAACAGATGTTGTTCTTCAGAATCGGAAAACAGAGCCAGGAAAGTGGCTAAAATATTGGATATCCCTTTCTATGTTTTCAATTTTGAAAAAGAATTCAAAAAAAGGGTGGTTGACCGTTTTCTGGACGGCTATGAAAAGGGGATTACGCCAAATCCTTGCGTTGTCTGCAATAAAGAAATCAAATTCGGCTTACTTATAGAAAAAGCTTTGGCATCCGGGGCAGATTTCATAGCCACCGGGCATTATGCCAGAAAAAAACAAGCAAAGGGAAAGGACGGGAAAATGGAATATAAATTATACCGGGGCAAGGATAAAAAGAAAGACCAATCGTATTTTTTATGGCAGCTGAACCAGAAACAGCTGGAAAAAATTATCTTGCCGGTCGGCGATTACCAAAAAAGCCAAGTCAGGAATCTGGCGAAAAAATTCAGATTGCCGGTTTCAGGTATAGCGGAGTCCATGGAAATTTGCTTTATTCCCGGCAAATTGGAAGATTTTCTGAAGAAGCGCATTAAAACCAAGCCGGGTCCGATTCTGTTGGCGGACAATAAAAAGATAATCGGTTGCCATCAGGGCCTGCCTTTGTATACCATCGGCCAAAGAAAGGGGATAGAATTGTCAGGCGGCCCTTATTACGTGGTTAAAAAGGATGAAAAGAAAAACACTTTGGTCGTGGCTTCTGTTTTGAAGGACGAGGCGCTCTGGAGCAAGATTCTGAAAGTCAGGAAGATTAATTGGCTTTCGGGCAGAAAGCCGAAGCCGAATCTTAAAATCAAAATTCAGATAAGATACGGCCAGGAGCCGGTAGCGGCAATCTTCAACCGTTTTTTAAAGCTTCAAACCCGGCAAAGGGCGATCACTCCCGGCCAATCAGCGGTTTTTTACAGAGGCAAGGAACTTTTGGGTGGAGGAATAATCAGCTGATTCTTTACAAACAGCTGAGATAAAATTATAATAAATAATTATAATTCCAATGAGCATCTTTTTTTATATCTTAATCAGCACTTTTTTGATCAGCCTGATTGCTTTTGTCGGAGCGATAATTTTGTTTTTGAAAGAAGAATTTTTGGATAAGATTCTGATGATCCTGGTTTCTTTCGCGGCCGGCGCCTTAATCGGCGGCGCTTTCCTGCATCTTTTGCCTGAAATTATAGAAGAGAAAGGCGCTGAAGAAGGATTTCTTTTGAAAATATTTTTGTTTCTGATTTTCGGCTTCTGTGCTTTTTTCTTTTTGGAAAATTCCATTAAATGGCACCACCATCACGCCAAAAAGCATCCGGAAATAAAGTCGTTCTCTTATCTGATTCTGATTTCGGACGGAGTCCACAACTTTATTGACGGGCTGATTATTGCCGGCTCTTTCCTTGTTTCCCTGCCTTTGGGTATGGTGACCACCCTGGCCGTGGCTTTGCATGAGATCCCGCAGGAGATTGGCGATTTCGGCATTTTGATTTACAGCGGTTTTAAGAGAGGCAAAGCCCTGCTGCTGAATTTTTTATCGGCCATAACCGTGATTTTCGGCGGGGTTTTCGGATTTTTATTGTCGGAAAAAATGGGAGACTCCATGATTTTCCTCTTGCCTTTCGCGGCCGGCAGTTTCATTTATATAGCCTGTTCGGATTTAATACCGGAAATCAAGCATAAAGTCAGCCCGCAGAAATCGCTGCTTCATTTCCTCGTCTTCTTATCGGGTATAGCCATTATGTTTCTAATAAAATCACTCTGATGTTTATCGATCTGACGGATGAAAATTTTGAAAAGGAAATTCTCAAGGCGGACAAGCCGCTGTTAGTTGATTTTTGGCTGCCGGGCTGCGGTCCCTGTTTTTTACTGGCGCCGATTTTGGAGAAAATGGCCCAAGAGTTCGAGGGAAGAATAATCTTCGCCAAAGTCAATCTGGACAACGCTCCCTTGATTGCCCAGAAATACGGCATTAACGCGGCTCCGACAATAGTTCTTTTTATGGATGGAAAGCCGGCTGGTGGTTTTCTCGGCTTAAAGCCGGCAGAAGCAATCAGAACTTGGCTGGCAGAAAATTTGCTGCTTCAGGAATATCGGGCCTATGCCGAAAAAAACGGCTTTTCGCTCAATCCAGACAGAAGAATAACGGAAACGATTATCAGGAGTTTATTGTCCAGAAAGAAAGAATTCGGGGAAAAATACTGCCCTTGCCGGAAAATCACCGGCAACCAGGAAGAGGATAAAAAAATCATCTGTCCTTGCGTTTATCATCCTGAAGAAATCGAGCAGCAGGGCAAATGCCTTTGTGGACTATTTGTGAGGAAAATTGTAGAATAATATAAAAGGTCATTTTTAAGCAATAAATAATCGTAAAAAAATGAAGTACGAAGATTTAAAAGGAAAAGCAGTTATTATCACCGGCAGCCGACAAGGTATGGGAAAAGCCGATGCTTTGGCTTTCGCCGAAAACGGCGCCAAAGTAACGGTAGCTGATATCTCCCAAGAAGATTGTCAGCTGGTGGTTGACGAAATCGAGAAAAACGGCGGACAAGGTTTAGCCGTGAAATGCGACGTAAGCAATGGAAAAGAAGTCGAAGAAATGATCAAAAAAACCGTTGAAAAATTCGGCAAAGTGGATATTTTAGTTAACAATGCCGGTATTTGTCAGTTTAAGCCCTTTTTGGAATTAACCGAAGACGAATGGCAGAAAACTTTGGATATCAATTTGAAAGGTTATTTTCTTTGTGCTAAAGCAGCGGCCAAAGAAATGGCCAAGCAAAAATCCGGCGCCATTGTCAACATCGCTTCAGTGGTTATGGGACAGATAGGCATGGGTATGGCAGGCCTGGCCCATTATTCGGCTTCAAAAGGAGGCATTGCGGCTTTGACTAAAACTTTGGCTCTTGAATTGGCTCCGCATAATATCAGAGTCAATACCATTGCTCCGGGCGCCATTGACACGCCTATGGCTGCTTCAGTCAAAACAGACCCCAAAACATTGGAGCAAACCTTGGCCATGATTCCCATGCGCAGAATGGGCAAGCCGGAAGAAATTGCCAATGCGGTTTTATTTCTGGCTTCCAATGATTCTTCTTACATAACCGGTTCCATAGTTGTGGTTGACGGCGGCTGGCTGGCGCAATAAAATTTATGAAAATCACCGGAAATACGACTTTAGCCGAGATTTTAAAGAAGCCGGGAGCGAAAGAAATTCTGACAAAACATAAGATGCCTTGCTTGACTTGCCCTTTTGCCCAAAATGAGATGGATGAATTGAAACTTGACGATATTTGTAAAATGTATAATATGGACATAGTTAAAATATTAAAAGGTTTGAATAAAATTAATAAAAAATAATTTTTAAAACACAATAAAAATATGTGGGATAAAAGCACCAAAACAATCGTTTCATCTGTTATTGCCGCGGCCGTAATAATAGCGGCAGCCGTTATTTATGTTAATCAGAAAGGAACAACAGGGCCGGAAGTAACCGGGGAATCGCTTCAGCAAACAGCCGAAGCGACCATAAATTATCTTAATGAGAATCTTTTGCCCCCGGAAATGACCGCTTCTTTGGTTGATGTTTCGGACATAGGAAGCGTTTACAAAATCCGGCTGGCCATTCAAGATATGGAATACGATTCTTACATCTCCAAAGACGGCGTATATTTATTTCCCGAGGGCTATAATATGACGGAAAAAGTGGCAGCGGCCGGCGCCGATACTAATGCCAGCGCTAACGTTGAAGCTCCCAAGAGCGACAAGCCCGACGTCAAGATTTTCGTCATGAGCTATTGCCCTTACGGTTTGCAGGCGCAAAAGATGTTTTTACCGGTTTACGATTTGTTGAAAAACAAAGCTGAGATGGGAGTTTATTTCGTCAACTATATCATGCACGAAAAACAAGAGATTGACGAAAACCTGAATCAATATTGCATTCAGAAAGAGGAAAACGAAAAATTCAGCGCTTATTTGAGCTGTTTCGTCGTTAGCGGCGATTCGGAGGCCTGCTTATCGCAAGCCAATATAGATAAGGCGAAAATTTCCGCCTGCGTGGAAAAAACAGACGCTGACTACAAAATTACCAGCCAGTATAACGACAAAAGCACCTGGCTAAGCGGTAATTATCCGAAATTCGATGTTCATACCGACCTCAATCAAAAATACAGCGTCCAGGGTTCGCCGACCATAGTCATCAACGACACAGTGGTCAATATCAATCCGAGATCTCCGGAAGCATTCAAGCAGGCTATCTGCCAGGCGTTTAACAATACGCCCGCAGAATGTTCGCAAACTCTTTCCAGCGAATCTCCTGTTGCCGGGCTCGGTGCCGGCACGGCTGCTCCTTCAGCCGGCGGCAGCTGCGAGTAAAATTTCATTTCATGGTTAAAGTATATACCACTCCAACCTGCCCTTACTGTTTTACGCTGAAAGAATTCTTAAGGGAGAATAAGGTGAGTTTCGAAGAAATAGACGTTTCCCAGGATGAAAAAGCCCGGGATTACATGGTGGAAAAAACCGGCAAAATGGAAGTGCCGGTGGTGGAGATAAACGGCGAAATCGTGGAGGGTTTCGACAAAGAAAAAATTTCCAATCTTTTAGGATTGGAATAACGGTAATTTTTATGCCGACAAAAATCGCCATTAACGGCTTCGGCCGGATAGGCAGGCCTGTTTTAAAGAGGATTTTAAACAATCATCCCGATTTGGAAGTGGCGGCCATCAACGATTTAAGCGATACCAAAATATTGGCTCATCTTTTGAAATACGATTCTTCGTACGGCATTTACAATAAAACCGTCAAGTTCGGCCAAAACGAGCTTTTGATCGACGGCACTTCCAGAGGCAAAAAAATCAGATTTTTCCAGGAGACCGATCCTTTAAAACTGCCCTGGCAGGACCTGGGTATAGATATCGTTCTGGAATGTTCGGGAGCTTTTACCGACTACGAGGGAGCAAAAAAACATCTGACTGCCGGCGCCAAGAAAGTCATTATTTCTGCTCCTTCGAAAAATCCGGAAAAAATTCCTTCCTATGTTTTGGGGGTGAATGAAGAAAAATTCGACGTTGAGAAAGATGAAATAATGGACATGGGTTCCTGCACTACCAATTGTCTGGCGCCTGTTGCCAAGATTCTCCATCAGAATTTCGGCATTGTTAAGGGTTTTATGACAACGGTCCACAGCTATACCAACGACCAGCGGATTCTGGATTTGGCTCACAAAGATTTAAGGAGAGCCAGGTCGGCCGCCGTTAATATTATTCCGACCACGACCGGTGCGGCCAAAGCCATCGGCAACGTAATTCCCGAACTGAAAGGCAAATTGGACGGCATTGCTTTAAGAGTCCCCACGCCCACGGTTTCAATCTTGGATTTGATTTGTTCGGTGGAAAAAGAAACAGATGCACAAGAAGTTAATTATCTCTTTAAAAAAGCAGCCCAGCAGAAAGAATTGAATGGCATTTTGGGCATAGAAGACGCTCTCTTGGTTTCTTCCGATTACAAAGGAAACTCTTTTTCTGCTGTGGTTGATGCCGAATTGACCATGGTCAGGGATAATCTGGTCAAAGTCGTTGCTTGGTACGATAATGAATGGGCTTATGCCTGCCGTTTGGCGGAATTCGCCGAATACGTCGGCAAAAGATTATAATTTTAATTATTGAAATTTAAACAATAACAGGGGATTCGCCCCTGTATTTTGTTTATTTCTGAATTTTTGATATAATTAAACAACATGTTAAAGAAAAATAATCTTTATTATCCGAGCGAAGATTTCAAGAAAAAAGCTCTGGTAAATGACGAGAAAATATATCGGGAAGCAACGGAAGATCCGGTTAAATTCTGGGAAAAAGCGGCCCAGGAGCTTTTTTGGTATGAAAAATGGCAAAAAGCTTTTGAGCATGAACCGCCGTATTTCAAATGGTTTGTCGGCGGAAAAACAAACATCACCGCCAATATTTTTGAGGAAAATCCCAAGGGCTGGGATAAGATTAAGAATAAGACCGCTTTGATTTGGCAGCCGGAACCGGACAAAGAAGCACCCCGGATTTTAACTTATAAAGAACTGTTTTCTGTTGTCGGCAAATTCGCCAATGCTTTGAAAAAATTGGGAGTGAAGAAAGGGGACAGGGTGGGAATTTATATGCCGATGATTCCCGAAATAATAATCGCCATGCTGGCCTGCGCCAGAATCGGCGCGGTCCACAGCGTGGTTTTTTCCGCTTTCTCGCCCCATGCTTTACAGATAAGACTGCAGGATACTAAAGCCAAGGTTTTGATAACGGCTGACGGCTATTACCGGAGAGGGCAGGTCGTTGATCTGAAGCGGAACGCCGACGAGGGGATCAAAGAAACCGATATTGAAAAAGTCGTCGTCGTCAAAAGAACGGCCAATGAAATTTCCTGGCAGGAAAACCGCGATTTATGGTTTGAAGAAATAATCAAAGAAGAAAAAGAAGAATGCCCGGCTGAAGTGATGGAGGCGGAAGATCCTTTTTTCATACTTTACACTTCCGGCTCGACCGGCAAACCCAAGGGTTGCGTCCATACTTGCGGCGGCTACGCTGTCCAGGCGAAAATCACCGGCCACTGGATATTCGATTTTCATGATGACGACATTCTCTGGTGTACTTCCGATCCAGGCTGGATTACCGGCCACACTTACACGATTTATTCGCCTTTATTGAACGGCATTACCGCTTTGATGTTCGAAGGCGCTCCGGATTGGCCATCGACTGACCGCTGGGCGCGGATTATCGAAGAGCACCAGGTAACTATTTTTTATACTGCGCCGACTGCCATCAGAATGTTTGAAAAAAACGGCCTGGAGATTCTGAAAGGCCATGAATTCAATAGTTTGCGCCTGCTGGGTTCGGTGGGAGAGCCGATTGACGAAGCTGCCTGGCAGTGGTTTTTTGAAAAAATCGGCGGAAGCAAATGTCCGTTGGTTGATACTTGGTGGCAGACGGAAACCGGAGGGATTTTAATAACTTCTCTGCCGGGTATCGGACCTTTCAAGCCGGCTTTTACCGGTTTGCCTTTTCCCGGAGTAAAAATCGACATTCTTGATGATAAAGGAAAATCATGTCAGCCGGGGAATCAGGGTAATTTGGTTATCCTGCCGCCGTTTTCTCCCGGCATGTTCAGGGGAATTTACAAGAATCCTTCAAAATATCTGGAAACTTACTGGAGCCAGTACGGCCATAACGTTTATTTCACTTCGGACGGCGCCCTGGCGGACGAAAACGGCTTGGTCAGGATTATCGGCCGGGTGGATGATGTCATTAAGATGGCCGGACACAGATTAAGCACCGGCGAACTGGAAGAAGCGGTCAATCTGCATTTAGATATTACCGAATGCGCGGTCGTAGGAATTCATGACGAGATAAAAGGAGAAGTGCCGGCGGTTTTTCTGGTCTACTCGGGGGAAAAGCCGGCCGCAGAAATAAAAACGGAAATAAGAGAACTGATTAAAAAAGAAATCGGGCCAATCGCCCTGCCCAAGGAAATTTATCTGGTCGAGGATTTGCCCAAAACCCGTTCCGGGAAAATCATGCGCCGGATTTTGAAGAAACTGTTTACCGGAGAGGAACTCGGCGATTTGTCCACTTTGTCCAATCCTGAAAGCGTTGATAAAATTAAGAAAATATTGACGGAAAATGCGGGGAAAAATTCTTAAAGAAAAAATTCCCATTGAGGTGTCGGCGCGGCATATCCACTTATCTCAGAAAGACTTGGAGGCGCTTTTCGGCAAAAGATATAAATTGAAAAAACTGAGAAATCTTTTTCAGCCCGGCGAATTCGCCGCCGAAGAAATTTTGGAAGTCAGAGGCGATTCCGGTAAAAGCTTGAATTTCAGGGTATTGGGGCCTGTCCGCAAAGAAACCCAGGTGGAATTATCCAAGACCGATGCCATTTTGTTGGGGATTAAGCCTCCGGTCAGGGATTCGGGCGACCTTAAAGGAACGCCGGCCGCCACTTTAGTCGGTCCGAAAGGGAAAATTAAAATTAGACGGGGAGTAATCAACAATTGGCGGCATATTCATTCTGATTTCAAGAAAGCCGAAAAATTGGGTTTAAAAGACAAAATGTCGGTTTCAGTCGAAGTGAACGGTCTCTGCGCTTTGACTTTTCATAACGTCAAAGTCCGCCTGGGAAAGAAATCGCGGTTTTGCCTGCATCTTGATACTGACGAAGGAAACGCAGCCAATATACAAACCAAAGGAGAAGGTGAAATTGTCGAAATGCATTTTAAAAAGGTCGTCGATGAATAAATAAAAACAGATATTTTTAAAAATATGAAAATTAAAGTTTTCGTTGAAATTCCGAAATTTTCCAAGCAGAAGTTCGAATTTGACGAGGAAATGCAGCAGATAAAATTGGACAGGACCCTTCATGGCCCGATGTATTTTCCTTTCGAATACGGATTTATTCTGGCCACCAGGGGCGAAGACGGAGATCCGTTGGACTGCGTTTTGCTTTCTTCTTTTCCGACTTTTCCCGGCTGCCTTGTCGAAGCCGAAGTGATCGGCGTTTTGGAGATGGAGGACGAAGCCGGCATTGACCATAAAATTTTGGCCAGGCCAGCGGAAAAGATCGATCCGAGATTTAAAGGAATAGATAATATCGACGACATACCGGAGCACCAGAAAGCGGAAATAAGGGAATTTTTCGAGAATTACAAGAATTTGGAGCCGGAAAAATGGGTCAAACTCAAAGGATTCAAAGACAAAAAAACGGCTGAAGAAATGATTACCAAGGCCGTGGAAAAGGAAAAAACAAAATAAAAATGATTGAGAAATCCGAAAAATTCGTTCTTTGGCTAAAGGAACTGTCAAAAAAAGACATTCCTTTAGTCGGCGGCAAGAATGCCTCTTTGGGCGAGATGTTCAACCAATTGTCCGGCCAGGGCATCAATGTTCCGGACGGTTTTGCTTTGACTTCCGCCGCTTATTGGCATTTCTTGGAAGAAAATAATTTGGCCGGCAAATTGAAAGGAATTTTCGCCAACTTCAAGCCGGCCAGCATTAAAAGCTTGCAGCAAACTGGTCAACAGGCCAGAAAGTTCGTTTTGGCAGCCAGGCTTCCCGATGATTTAAAAAAAGAAATCATCAAGGCTTATCAGGGGTTGGAGAAGAAATACGGGAAGAACTGCGGGGTGGCGGTCAGGTCTTCCGGCGTGGCCGAAGACGCCCCCAAAGATTCTTTCGCCGGCCAGTTCGAAACTTTTTTAAACGTCAAAGAGAAAGAAGAGCTGCTGGTTGCGGTTAAAAAATGTTTGGCTTCGTCTTTCAACGATAGGGTAATTGCCTATCGGGACGAGAAGAAAATTTCCCATTTGGAGTTCGCCCTTTCCATCGGCGTCCAGAAGATGGTCGGGTCGGATACGGCCTGTTCCGGAATAATATTCACTCTGGATACGGAAACCGGCTTTCCGGACGTAGTCCTGGTAAGCTCGGTTTTCGGAGTGGGAGAAATGATCGTTCAGGGGAAAATCACTCCGGACGAGTTTTATGTGCACAAACCAACTTTGGCCAAGGGTTTTAAGTCGATAATCCTTAAAAACCTGGGCAGGAAAACGAAAAAATACGTTTTTGCCCGGAACGGCGGCATAAAAGAAATCCAGGTGGCGGAAAAAGACCAGCTTAAGTTTTCTTTGACTGACGAAGAAATTCTGACCTTGGCCAAATGGGCGGTGGCCATTGAAAAACATTACGCTAAGGCCCAGGACATCGAGTGGGCCAAAGACGGCCAGACTGGACAGCTTTTTATCGTTCAATCCAGGCCGGAAACAGTGCAGAGCCAGAAGAAGATTTCCTCTTATCATGAATATGAGATAAAAACTAAGAAAAAACCGATTCTGACCGGCACAGCCATCGGCGACAAAATCAATCAAGGCAAGGTCAGGATAATCACCGACGTCTCAAAAATATCCCAATTCCGGAAAGGGGAAGTTTTGGTCACCAGAATGACGGATCCGGACTGGGTGCCGGTTATGAGATTGGCTTCAGCCATTGTTACCGAAGAAGGAGGCAAAACCTGCCATGCGGCGATTATCGGCCGGGAACTGGGAGTAACAGCCATTGTCGGTACGAAAAAGGCGACCGAAATTTTAAAAACCGGACAATTGATAACCGTGGACTGCACTCAGGGATTGAACGGCAGAATTTATCTCGGCAGCGTTCCGTTTAGAGTCAGAAAATACGATTTAAAGAAAATTCCCAAACTTAAAACAAAGATAATGGTTAACATCGGTGCGCCGGAGATCGCTTTCAAAACTTCTTTTCTGCCGACGGACGGAGTGGGTTTGGCCCGGGAGGAATTCATCATCGCCGAGAAAGTCAGAATCCATCCTTTGGCGCTTTATCACTATAAAACTCTTAAAAACGGGAAAATAAAAAAAGAGATAGAAAAATTGACCATTGAACATAAAGATAAAAAAGAATTTTTCATTAAAGAATTAGCTGAAGGCGTTGCCCAAATAGCTTCGGCTTTTTGGCCCAAAGAAGTCATTGTCCGCTTTTCCGATTTCAAATCGAACGAATATAAAAATCTGATCGGCGGCGAATTGTTCGAAGAAGAAGAAGAAAATCCCATGCTGGGCTTCCGGGGAGCCAGCCGCTATCTGGACAAGGATTTCCAGCCGGCTTTTAATATGGAATGCCAGTCGATTAAAAGGTGCCGGGAAATTTTCGGCTTGGAAAATATTTCAGTCATGGTTCCTTTCTGCCGCACTCCGGCAGAAGGCAGAGCGGTTATCGAGCTGATGAAAAAATTCGGCTTGAGAAAAGGCGCTAAAAATTTGAAGGTTTACGTTATGGCGGAAATTCCTTCCAATGTCGTTCTGGCGGATGAATTCTTGGAGATTTTCGACGGCTATTCCATCGGCAGCAACGATCTGGCCCAGCTGGTTCTGGGTCTGGACAGGGATAACGCCAAAATAGCTTACATCGGCGATGAAAGAAACGCGGCCGTCAAAGAAATGATCGGAAAAATAATCAAAACCTGCCGGGAGAAAAAGAAATACTGCGGCATTTGCGGCCAGGGTCCGAGCGACGATTTTAAATTTGCCGAATTCTTGGTTAAAGAGGGGATTGAGTCAATATCTTTGAATCCGGACGCGGTTATCAAAACGATTTTGAACCTTGCTAAAAGCAGAACCAATTAACAATAAAATCAAGATGCCAAAAAGGCGGGAAAAAAGTTTCACTCTGATTGAACTTTTAGTAGTTATTGCCCTTATCGGCCTGCTGTCTTCTATTATTTTCGTTAGTTTGAAAGAAATTAGGGAAAGAGCGAAAATCGCCAAAATGGAATCAGATCTTTCTTTGATACTGCGCGCCGTTTTGATGGCAAGGCACGACCAAGACAAGGTTTTAAGATATATCACCGGCAGCGGCTGCTCGGCTTGCTCCTGCTATAGTCCGGCGGAATGCGATTATCAGTGCGAGGCCTGCAGGATCAGAATGGAAACCACTCTCCAGAATTTGGGTCTTCCCGGCGCCATACTTGATCCTTGGGGAAAGTATTACGTTATCGATGAGAACGAATTGGAATTTTCCGAAAATCCTTGCCGGATAGACAGTATAACTTGTGCCGGACACAAATCGATTTCCATACCGTTTTACTCCAGTCAGTGTCTTTTTTAATAATAAAAATCAAATAAGAACCAAATATGTTTGATATTATCACTTTCGGTTCAGCCACCAGGGACATTTTCCTCAAATCAAAGGACTTTAAGGTGGCCGGACAAAAAAAAATCTTTACCCGAGCCGCAGCGAAGGGAGAAGAAGAAGATTTATCTTCTTCTTCGGAACGCGGTTTCTCTTTATCTTTGGGTTTGAAGATAAATGTTGACGGCATTTATTTTTACAGTGGCGGCGGCGGGACCAATACAGCGGCGACTTTCGTAAAACAGGGATTTAAAACCGCTTTTTGCGGTTTGGTGGGCAAAGATGAAGCCGGCGAAAAAATAATCAAAGAACTGAAAAAAAGGGGCATTAACAGCGGATTCGTTTCAATGACCGGCAAAAAACCGACCAATCATTCGATTATTTTAAGTCTTAACGGCAGGGAGAGAACGATTCTGGCCTATCGTGGAGCTTCCGGAGAACTGTCTAAAAAAGATATTCCTTGGCAGAAGCTCAAAGCAAAGTGGCTCTATTTGGCCCCTCTTTCCGGCCGAGCGGTTCCGCTTTTTGAAGATTTGGTTGATTTCGCCAAAAAGAAAAAAATGAAAATTGCGGCCAATCCGGGTAATTCCCAGCTTTCTCTGCCGGAAAAGAAACTAACCGGAATTCTTAAGAAAATCGATGTTTTAATTTTAAACCAAGAAGAGGCCTCTTTACTGGCCGGCTTGCCCGCCAATAAAGAAAAAGAAATTTTCAGAAAGATTGACGAGCTTTGTCCCGGCATAGCCATTATGACTAAAGGTTCGGCCGGAGCAGTAGTTTCCGACGGCCAATACCTTTACCGGGCCCCGGCCCTGAAAACAAAAGAGATTGAAGTGACCGGAGCCGGCGATTCTTTCGCTTCGGGATTCGTTTCAGGCCTGATTAAAAAGAACGGCGATGTGGAATACGCCGTCCAACTGGCCGTGGCTAACGCTTCCGCTTGTCTCAAGAAAATCGGGGCGAAAAACGGACTGCTGTCTGCCGGCCGAAAATTTAAAAAAGTTAGAGTGGCGAAAGAAAAACTTTTGCCGGACAATCTATGACCATCAAAAATTTTTTAAAGAAAGCTCAAAAAGAACAGTGGGCGATCGGCCAGTTCAATATCTCGAATCTCGAAGCCTTCAGGGCCGTCATGCAGGCCGCCGCCAATTTGAAATCTCCGGTCATTATCGGCACTTCCGAGAATGAAAGCAGGTTCATCGGTCTGAAACAGGCGGTTTGCTTGAGCCGGGCTTTTCAGGAGGAATTCCGGGTGCCGGTCTTTCTGAATCTTGACCACGGCAAAAGTTTCGAGTATATTAAAAAAGCGGTTGAAGCCGGCTATCCGGCCGTTCATTTCGACGGCTCAGGCCTGCCCCTGGAAAAAAATATTGAGATTACTAAAAAAGTGGTGGTTTACGCTCGAAAGAAAAATGTGCTGGTTGAAGGCGAGGTCGGAGTAATTGGCGGAAAATTGACCAATCCCCACGAGACTCAGAAATTTATTAAAGAAACGAAGGTGGATATATTGGCAATCAATGTCGGTACCATTCATGGAATAAGAAAATCGGGGAAGAATCCGCCGATAAACCTTCAAAGATTGGAAGAAATCAAAAAGAAAATTGGAGATATGCCCTTGGTTCTTCATGGCGGATCGGGCACTTCGGACAAAGACATTAAATCAGCTATAAAGCTGGGAATTGTAAAAATCAACATCAATACCGAATTAAGGGCCGCTTACACGAAAGCTTTAAGGAACGAACTTGGGAGAAAAGCCGGAGAAATCATTCCTTATAAATATCTGCCAACAGCGGTTTCGGCGGTTCAGAAAGCAGTCGAGGAAAAAATTAAATTATTCACACAAGCGAAGCGTGGTAAATAAATATGATTGAACTTAAAGCGAAAATTAGAGAAGAGGTCGGGAAAAAAACGAGAAAAATCAGGGAAAAAGGAATAATTCCCGCGGTTTTATACGGCCCTAAAATAAAAAACCTTTCTTTGTCGGTCGATTTGAAAGAATTTGAAAGGATCTTCAAACAAGCCGGGGAAAGCTCTTTAATCCAGCTTGAAGCGGACAATAAAAAATTCCTGGTGCTGATCCATGCCGTTGAGATCGACGCCATTGCCCAAAAGCCGCTTCATATTGATTTTTACCAGCCGAGACTGGACGAAGAAATCACGGTAAACGTGCCTTTGGTTTTCGAGGGCGAAGCGCCGGCTGTCAAAGACCTTGGAGGGACTTTGGTCAGGAATATCCATGAATTGGAAGTCAAAGCTCTGCCCCAGAATCTTCCCCATGAAATCAAAGTGGATATCAGCGGTTTGAAAACTTTTGAAGACGATATTTTAGTCAAAGATCTGATTGTGCCCAAAGAGGCGAAGATTCTCAAAGAGCTCGATGAAACCGTCGTCTTTGTCGCCGAGCCGGAAAAAGTGGAGGAAGAATTGGCCAAGCCGGTTGAAGAAAAAGTGGAAGAAGTTGAAAAAGTGGAAGAAAAGAAACCTGTTGAAGAAACTGAAGCCGGCGAGGAAGAAGAAAAATAAACCAAAGTGAGCGTGTTCCACAAAGTAAATTTCCATAAATTCCTCATTTTTATTTTGTTATCGGCTTTAATATTGCCGGGATTTTTGATTTCCCCAGCCGGACTGGAGACGAGGGTTTTCGCCCAAGAGGACTGCGTGACCAAAGAAGAATGTGAGGCCCTGCTGAAAAAATGGGAAGAAGAAATCAAAAAATTGGAAGGGGTTATCGGCAAAACCGAACAGGAGAAAAAGACGCTGCAAAACCGGATAAGCTCTCTCAGGTCGGCTATCCAAAAACTTGACCTGCAAATCCAGCAGGGCAACGTGATGATAAAGGATTTAAGTTATCAGATAGGGGACACTGAAAGTTCAATAGAGCAGACGTCTTTGAAAATAGAAGATTTGAAGGGCAAATTAGCAGTCATTTTGCAGACAATCTACGAAGAAGACCAGAGTTCAATCGTTGAAGTTCTACTTTCCAACGACAATTTGTCAGATTTTTTCGACAATCTGATGGCTCTGGAAAGCTTAAATCTGAAAAGCCGGGAATTCTTGGGAGAAATCAAAGCCCTCAAACTAACTTTGGGAGAGCAGAAACAGGCCCTTGATACTGAAAAAGGAGATTTAGAAAAAGTCGTTAAAATGCAGACTTTACAGAAACAGGAAAGCCAGACAACCAGAAGTGAGCAGGAAAAATTGCTGCAAATGACGGAAACCCAGTATCAGCAGTATCTTAAAGAAAAAACAGTAGCCGAGAAAGCGGCGGCCGAAATCAGGGCGAGAATCTTTGAATTGGTCGGAGTTCCGGAAGCTCCGACTTTCGGAGAAGCTTACGATATCGCCAAATACGTCGAAGGGCTTACCGGAGTCAGACCGGCTCTTTTATTGGCGGTTTTAACCCAAGAATCGAATCTTGGAAAAAACGTCGGCCAGTGTTATCTGACGAATCTGCAGACAGGAGCCGGAGTGAATATCAGGACCGGCGCTGCTCTCAACAATGTGATGAAGCCAATGGGATTGGCGGGAAGAAAAGGAGACACAGATAGTTTTGTTCTTATTACCAGCGAATTGGGCAGAAAATGGAACGAAACTCCGGTTTCCTGCCCCATACCGAGCGTTGGCGGATACGGCGGAGCCATGGGTCCGGCGCAGTTCATACCAACGACTTGGATAGCATATAGGAATAAGGTGGCCAATATAATCGGCAAAGCTCCAGACCCCTGGAGCATAAAAGACGCTTTTATCGCCGCCGCCTTATATCTGGCTGATTACGGAGCAGCCAAAAGGACTTATAACGATGAATGGAGAGCGGCTATGATTTATTTTTCCGGCACCACCAATACGAAATACAGATTTTACGGCGATTCTGTCCTGAGTATTGCCAGCCGGCTTGAGAGCGATATCAAGCAGATTGAAGCTTCTCAATAACAGGATCCAATTTTCCTTCCATGATTTCTTCCAGATTATGGAAGCTTTTTTTTATCCGGTGGTCGGTTAACCTGTTTTGGGGAAAATTATAGGTTCTGATTTTTTCCGACCGGTCAGCCGTGCCTATCTGCGTTTTTCTTTTGTCTTTTATTTTTCTTTCTTCTTCCGTGATTTTCTTTTCCAGCATTTTCGCTTCCAGAATCGAGAGGGCGTTTTCCTTGTTCTGCTGCAAGCTTCTTTCGGTTTGGGAAGTGACCACGGTGTTTGTCGGCAGATGGGTGATTCTGACGGCCGTCATTCTCTTATTGACATACTGGCCACCCGGACCCGATGCTTTATAAGTGTCGGTTTTCAAATCGCGGGGATTGATGTTGATTTTTCCTTTTTGAGGCTTAGCCAGGACAGCCACCGAAGCGGTTGAAGTGTGGACTCTGCCGGATTTTTCAGTGGTCGGGATCCGCTGGACGCGGTGGACGCCGGCTTCATTTTTCATTAAACCCCAGATATTTTCTTTGCCATTGGCTTTGATTTCAAAGACAATTTCTTTGAAACCGCCAAGTTCAGCCGGCCGGGAATCAAGGGTTTTTTGCTGCCAGCCCTTCAATTGGGAATATTTCAAATACATTCTGAACAGATCCGCGGCAAAAAGAGCAGCTTCTTCTCCGCCGGCGCCGGCTCTGATTTCAACGATGACCGCTTTCGGCCCGGCCGGTGCCGCGGTTTCTGAAGACATTCTTTGCATTTCTTCCTCAAGATTTTTCAATTTTTCAGTCAATTGGATTATTTCCGTTTCAGCCAAAGAGGAGAGCTCCGCATCCTCGCCGGATTTCAAAATCACTTTGTTTTCTTCAATTTTGTTTTTCAAGTCCTCGATTTCTTTTTCTTTTTCAATGATTTTTTCAAGGAAACTTTTTCTTTTTGAGAGCTCTTCGAATTTTTCCCAATCAGAAATCAGTTCGGGGTCGCCGAGTTTTTCCAAAATAGTTTGATATTCCTTTTTGACGTTTTCAAGGTCCGGCATTTTACCTCTTTGCTTTCCGTTTTCCTTTCAGGTCTTCTTTTTTGGCCAATCTTTTCTTGAATTTCTGAACCCGGCCCATGGTATCCATGCTTTTTTCTTTGCCGGTGTAAAAAGGATGGCAGGCGGAACAAACTTCCACTTCGATGAATTCTTTAGTGGAACCAACCGTAAAAACGTTGCCGCAAGCGCATTTAGCTTTGGTATCGGGATAATATTTGGGATGGATGTCTTTTTTCATGAAGTATTTTTATTTAATAAAAATATGAATGGAGATGAAATTTATTTCATCGACTATTCTATTTTACCAGAAAGTTTTTCCGAAATCAATAACCCTTGCTTAACAATAAAATATTTGTTATATTGGAAAGGCGATTTCGTTTTTAATTTATTAAAAACTCATTATATGACGGAAACCAAAAAGAAAACCAAGGAGCCGGATTTCGGCGTAGACGTCGAGGAAATGGCTCAGGTAGGCCTTCACTTCGGCCATAAAACTTCCAAAATTCATCCCAAGATGAAGCCTTATCTATTTGGAGCGAGAAATGCGATTCACATCATAGATTTGGAAAAAACCGCGGAAAAGTTTAAAGAGGCCTTAAATTTCATCAGTCAGCTAATTTCGGAAAATAAAGTTTTGCTTCTGATAGGAACGAAAGTGCAGATAAAAGAAATGGTCAAATCAACGGCCAAAGAATGCGATTTGCCTTACGTTTCTGAACGTTGGCTGGGCGGAACTTTCACCAATTTTGAAACAATCAGAAAAAGAATCGATTATTTCAAGGATTTGGAAAAAAAGAAAGCTGCTGGCGAACTGGAAAAATACACGAAAAAGGAGAGGGCCGAGATAGACAAGAAATTGAAAGAACTTGAAATAAAAGTGGGCGGCATAAAAAATTTGGCGGGCTTTCCCGAGGCTGTTTTCGTTTTGGACGTAAGAAAGGACCTCTTGGCCGTGAAAGAGGCAAGAAAGAAAGGAATTAAAATCATCGCCCTGACCGACACCAATTCCGACCCGAGCATGGCTGATTATCCCATACCGGCCAATGACGACGCCGTGTCTTCCGTCAAATATATTTTGGAAAAAGTCAAAGAAGTCGTTTTAAAAACGAAACCAAAAGCGAAATAATTTTCGTATCTTGTTATTTATGACCGTCACCATAGACCAGATTAAGCAATTAAGGGAAGAAACAGCTGTTTCCGTCCAAGACTGCAAAAAAGCCCTTTTGGAAGCTGCCGGCGATTTGAAAAAAGCCAAAGAAATCCTAAAAGAATGGGGCAGGGATTTGGCCGTAAAAAAAGCCGGCCGGGGAACGGAACAGGGAATCATCACCAGCTACATTCATCCCAACAAGAAAATAGGCGTTCTTTTGGAATTGGCCTGCGAAACCGATTTTGTCGCCAAATCGCAGGATTTCCAGAATCTGTCCCATGAACTTTGCCTGCAGCTGGCCGCCACCAGGGAAGAGATTCCGTTTTTGGAACAGCCTTGGATAAAAGACCAAGGGAAAACCATCAAAGACCTGGTCAGCGATTATATTTCAAAAACAGGGGAGAATATCGTCGTCAAAAGATTTGCCAGATACGAGATATAATTATTTATGTTCGGACTCGTTGTTCTGATTATTTTAATCGCCAGCTTAACCGGAATGGGTATCATTATTTTCAGAAATATGCCCGCTCTTTTGGAATTGTCTGAGACTGTTCCCGTCAAGATTGACTGGAAGAGCCGATTGACAAAAGTTAAAAATTCCTCGCCCTTAAAAAACTTTTCCTTTGAAATTTTTCTCCAAAAAATCCTTTCCAAAGTCAGAATTTTAACCTTGAAAACAGACAGCAAAACTTCCAGCTGGCTGCAAGAACTGAGGGCCAAAGCCAGCAAAAAGAAATTCGAAGAAAACAGGGATTATTGGCGGAAAGTAAGGAGTTCGACGAAAAAATAAAAAAGTTCCAAACGGACCCGGGCCGGGATAGCTCAGTGGTAGAGCAACAGTTTTGTAAACTGTGGGTCGTGGGTTCAAATCCCTCTCCCGGCTTTTGATTCTTTGTTATGGAGTTTGGCTCTTGACAGATTTTTTAAAACAAACTAAAATTAAACTCAGAATAAATTATAAATAGATATATGGCAGAAAAGAAAAAGAAAAAGAAATCAAGTTGTTGCGGTTGTAATTGAAGAAAGTTGGAAAAACAGAAAGAAACTGAAAGTCAGGAATTCTTTCCTGGTTTTTTAATTCTTGTAGGATTGGGCGAAGAACCTTAAAAATTGAATAACGAAACAAATAAATTCAGCATCAAATATCGGTTATTTTAAGTTGTTCCGAATCTATAAAATTTTGAGAGTTTGATCCTAGCTCAGGATGAATGCTGGCGGCGTGGATAAGGCATGCAAGTCAAGGGGGTCGTCGCAAGACGGCAACCGGCAGACGGGTTAGTAACACGTAGATACAAACCCTTTACACAGGCATAACTCGGAGAAATCCGAGCTAATTCCTGATGGTCCCTGAGAGTAATCAAAGGGTAAAGATATGGGCAACCATGTCGGTAGAGGATTGGTCTGCGCTCCATCAGCTAGTTGGTAGGGTAACGGCCTACCAAGGCTATGACGGATAGGCGGTGTGAGAGCATGATCGCCAACAATGGGACTGAAACATGGCCCATACTCCTACGGGAGGCAGCAGTCGAGAATATTGGTCAATGGGGGAAACCCTGAACCAGCGACGCCGCGTGCTCGAAGAAGTCCTTCGGGATGTAAAGAGCTTTTCTCAGGGATGAATCTTTGGATGACAGTACCTGAGGAATAAGGGGTGACTAAACTCGTGCCAGCAGTAGCGGTAATACGAGTGCCCCAAGCATTATCCGGATTTATTGGGCGTAAAGAGTCTGTAGGCGGTTTGGTAAGTCTTCGGTTAAAGGTCCAGGGCTCAACCTTGGGAATGCCGAAGATACTGCCAGACTGGAGGGCGCTAGAGGTTGGAGGAACGGTCGGTGTAGGGGTGAAATCCGTTGATATCGACCGGAACCCTAAATGCGAAGGCATCCAACTGGGGCGACCCTGACGCTGAGAGACGAAAGCGTAGGTAGCAAAAAGGATTAGATACCCTTGTAGTCTACGCTGTAAACGATGGACACTGGCTATTTGAAGTGTCGACCCTTCAAGTGGCGAAGCTAACGCGTTAAGTGTCCCGCCTGGGAAGTACGGCCGCAAGGCTAAAACTCAAAGGAATAGACGGGGATTCACACAAGCGGTGGACCATGTGGCTTAATTCGACAACAAGCGAAGAACCTTACCAGGGTTTGACAGGCTAATGAAACCCTGATGAAAGTCAGGACTACCCACAAGGACATTAGCTCAGGTGCTGCACGGCTGTTGTCAGCTCGTACTTTGAAGCGTATGCTTAAGTGCAACAACGAGCGCAACCCTTATTCTGCGTTATACGTGTCGCGGAAAACTGCCTGGGACAACCAGGAGGAAGGTGGGGATGACACCAAGTCAGCGTGGCCCTTTGATACTCTGGGCTGCACACGTGGTACAATGGGACCGACAATGGGTTGCCAAAGCGCAAGCTGGAGCTAATCCCAACAAACGGTTCCCCAGTTCGGATTGAGGTCTGCAACTCGACCTCATGAAGCCGGAATCGCTAGTAATCGCGCATCAGCCACGGCGCGATGAATACGTTCCTGAATCTTGTACTCACCGCCGATTAACTGTGCTTGGCAGCTTAGTTAGCTAGTGGGTGAAAATCCCACCCTCTTTTCAAAGAGCGTAGCCAAAATTAGCAGTCCTAATTCGTAAGAAGAAAGGATGAAGGGCTTGAGGCAAATAGCAGCCCGTGAGACAATAAAAGGAGATGACTTTCGCCGGGCGGTCGAAAGGAAGTCGTTATTAACGCCTTTTCACGGGATGTTAGAAATAGTTAATTAAGTGACCCAAGGAGATCCTAGAAAGATATGAGATTATTGCTTTCTAGGAAGTCAGCTGCGTCATAGTACCTCGTTAGATAAAAAGTTATCTCATGAGGGAAGGACAAAACCTATTTATGCTTTCCGCAGATTATATAGTTGGATTAACAGATGGAGAAGGAAGTTTCACTGTTCATCTTCATCCGCCTCGTAAAATTGGTAAATATAGTACCAAACACTACAGGGTGGAATGCCATTACTATATTAAGCTAAGAGAAGATGAACTACCTCTATTGGAAAAAGTTAAGAGATTCTTCAATTGCGGAAATATTTATTTACAGAAAGATAAACGACTGAATCATAGGAATTGCTATCGTTTCGAAGTAAGCAGTCTTCAAAAGATTGCCGAAGTAGTAATTCCATTTTTTCAGAAGCATCGTTTATACAGTGTAAATAGAATAAATGATTTTAATTTATTCTGTAGAATCTTTGAAATTCTTAGGAATAAAAATAAAAGATCTCTTACAGAAGAAGAGTTAGAAAAAATAAGAAAATTAAAATCACAAATGCATAGTATATAAATAGGACTCGCTGATTACGGGAAATCCGTACGATCAGTGGGAACGGAAAATAGTCTCAAATTATTCCAATCCGTCACACCAGGAGAGTTGGTAATACCCGAAATATCTCGCAAGAGGTCCTAAGGTAAGATCAGCGATAAAGGTGAAGTCGTAACAAGGCACGGGTAGCGGAAGCTGTCCGTGGATCACTACATTTCTAATTTTTTTAATTAGAAAAATGAGTGTCGGCTGAAGTTGAAGATTGAGAATTCTATTTTCAACTTCAAGGTGCTGGCCAGCGTACCTGAAAGGCTGGCCTTCGGAACAACTTTAAACAACTGATAGCAAAAAACGCGATACTTGTCGCGTTTTTTTCTTTTTCTTTTTTTTATTTTTGCTATAATAGAAAAACAGGATATTTTTTTCTTAGGATTTTTAAATAAGTTTAAAATGCCGAAAATTGATTTCAGAAAATTTTTTAAATTTTTATTCGTCTTTTTTGATTATTTTCAGCTGGGTTTTTTCCGGCTGGCCGCCTCTTTGGCAGAATCCGCGGGTGCCGCCGCAAGTTGAACAAGCGGCAGCAGCGCCGACCGTTATTTATATCACTTCTACCGCTTCAACTAGCTGGACCGTTCCCAGCAACTGGAATTCGGACAGCAATACCATTGAGGTTATTGGTGGTGGTGGTGGTGGACATTTTGTTGCTAGTATTCCGGGCGTTGGCGGCGGTGGCGGAGCTTCAGGCGCCTATGCGATAAAAAGCAATCTTTCACTTGAGCCAGAAACGCAAATAACAATCAAGGTTGGCGTGGCTGGCGCAATGGCTACTGCAGGAGGCGATACTTATTTTAACGCCACCACTTGCGCAGATTCTTCTGTTTGCGGAAAAGGCGGCGGAGGCGCTTCAGGGCAAACAGGAGGTTCTGCCCAGACAGGTTCAGTGGGTACTGTCAATGCCGGAGCAAATGGCGGGACTGGAGGTCCTACAGGACCAACTAATGGCGGCGGCGGAGGCGGAGGAGGAGGAGCAGGCGGGCCTCAAGGCGCCGGCAACGCGGGAATCACGGCAACCGGTCAAGACGGCGGAGCAGGCGGACAAGGCGGCGGAACAGCCGGCGGCGCAGGCGGTCTTGCCAATGGCGGGGCAGGCGGCAATGGAACTGAATGGTCGCCCAGCCCTGCTTACGGTTCCGGCGGCGGAGGAGGAGGCGGGCAAGGCGGGGGTAATAAAAGCGATGGATGGGGTGGCGGAAGTGGCGGAACTTACGGCGCTGGCGGCGGAGGAGGAGGCGGTGCCGGGAAAGGCGGTGCTCTTTCCGGGGCAGGCAAAGCCGGCACACAGGGCATTATTGTTATCACCTACACGCCGGCTGTTACAACTGTTGCCAAACAGGGCAGCCAGACTGGGACTTTATATATAGACACTGCTGATAATTACATTGGCGGGGCTTTTACTTTTCAGGCAAACATCGGCACCGTTAACGTTACTTCAATCACTCTGACCGAAACAGGCACGGTGACTGCTGACGATAATCTGGCCAATGTTGAGCTTTATTACGAAACAGCTGCCACCTGTTCTTACGATGGCGATGAAACGCAATTCAGCACCACCCAAAGCTTCACCGGAGAAGAGGCGGTTTTTGACAGCGATACCATGGTTGTGGGCACTTCGCAGGTTTGCATTTATGTTATTTTGGATATTGGTTCCGGCGCAGGCGAAACTGAAACAATAAGCATTGAAATCAATTCGTCGAGCGACGTGACAGTTTCCAGCGGTACGATTAGCGGCAGTTTTCCAATAAATCTTGGAGAAAGCACGATTCAACAGCCGCCGCCTGTTTCGCTTGACCAGTATTCTTACCGTTGGCGGAATGATGACGGAGGTGAAGGCGTTGCTTGGTACAATGCAGACTGGCCTTACAGGAAACTCGTGCCTGTGGTCAATTCAACTTCAACTTTGGCTGATTACCAGGTCAGGATAATCGTGGCGAATTCCACGGGCGGAAATGTTACTTGCGGGGGCAATTGCCAGCCCGATTTTGACGATGTCTTCTTTACAGTTGACGATGGCGTAACTCCTTTGTCTTTTTGGCGGGAATCCTACATTGCTTCGGCAACCTCCACTTTTTGGGTGAAAATTCCTTCTTTGCCGGAATTGTCTGCCACTAATATTTTTATGTATTACGGCGAAGCAGACACCGCCACTTTAGGCGACGGCGATGATACTTTTGAGCTTTTCGATCATTTTGAGGGAACCGAGTTGGATCCGTTGAAATGGTATGAATGCGACAACGGACCGCAAAGCGTGGCTAACAGCGAAATGGAATTGCGCGCCACGGTGACGGCCGGAGAAAAAGGTGTTATTTACAGCACTTCAACAACTTTCACGGTTCCGGCTGGCAGTACAGTCGGCTATGCCGTTAAACAGAGAGCCAAAAAAAACACGGGCTATGGATTTTACGGCGTTGCTTTTGCCGCCTTCAGGGCTATGACAGGTTGCGCTTCGGAAAACTATGCTTACGCTTTTCTCTACGGCCAGACCACGACCAATAATCAGGCTTTTAGCGCAAACGGCAATGGCAGTAACGAAGGCCTCCCTTCGGTTGCCATGGCTGGCGCTACCGATTTTACTTATCGAATTTACGAAACAATTTGGGAGCCCAATCGAGTGAGATTTTATTATGAGGATATATTGAAATACACGGAAACAACTTATGTGCCGACCAGCACTTCTTATGTTTATTTTCTGGAGGGGGCAGGCACTGATGCGGAAGACCGCCGGGCTTATTTTGACTGGGTTTTTGTCCGCAAAATCATTTCTCCGGAACCGAGCATAGGCACGGCAGGAGAACAGGAAACATCGGGCGGTGCAACCTGGCTGGCTAATGAGAACACTTTGGCGATTTTGACTGCCGAAGAACAAACAGACAATATCAGAGTCAGATTTTTGATAAAAAACGCCGGCGGTCAGGCTGGAGATATTAACTACCGTTTACAGTACGCAGGACTGGGCAGCTATGCGAATTGTTTGTCGGTGGACGAAGAAGAATTTGCCGACGTGCCGACAACCACCGGCAGCGTAGTCCAAATGGCCGCATCGACTTATTTCAGCGACGGAGACGGCACAACCAACTTTTCAGGCAGTTTGACCGACCCGACCAACGGCTATTTTTGGATAGACGGTAAAATGGTGGCATCTTCTTCCAATCAAACCGCTGCCCTGACTTTAAATATAAATAAATTTACGGAATTGGAATATATTTTTGAATTTACCGATGAGGCGCCGGACGGCACTTCCTACTGTTTTCGGACAGCCCAGGTTGTGGGAGGAGTTATACTTGATTTGGACAGTTATACCAATATAGCCAGGATTTCAACCAAGGCCGATGTAACGGTAGCTTCCATCGGCCAGCAGACAGCTTCTATGCAGATTGCTTCAGCTGACAATTACATCGGCGGCGGCTTTGTCATCCGGGAATTCACCGCTTCCAGGGATGTAACTGCCATTACCATCAGCGAACAGGGGACTATTGACGCTCAGAACAACCTTGAAAACATAGAATTATATTACGATTTGGACACCACTTATCCTTACAACTGCGTTTCCGAAAGCTATGAGGGCGGAGAGCAGCAGTTCGGCGATACGGTGATAGGCGGTTTCAGTTCCGCCAACGGCACTACCAGCTTCAGCCAGACGGTTGCCATTTCCACTGAACAAGCTTTATGCATTTACGTTGTTTTGGATGTGGGCAGTGGATCTTCGGTCGGCGAAACCATTGAAATCCAGATTACCCATCCTTCGGTTGACGTTGAAGTAAGTTCAGGCACGGTCGGGCCACCTTCAGTGGTGGCCATTCCCGGGACCACGGAATTGATAGGCCTGGCCCAGGTCCATTTTCGCTGGCGGGAAGATATAGGCGGGGAGGCATTGGGAGATTGGCTGTATAAGAAATCAATCGGCATTCAGAATTCTTTAGGCAGCGAACTGACCGATTTTCAAGTTGAAATAAAAGTGGGCTACAGCGGCGTTGGCGGAGCTGACGTCAGCTGCGAGGGCAATTGCCGAACTGATTTCGGCGATATCAGATTTATCAATGCCGACTATAACCTTCTTTTTGACTATTGGCAGGAGAAATACACCTCTTCGGCCACTTCCACTTTTTGGGTCAAGATTCCTTCTTTGCCGGCTGACAGCACAACCACCATTTATATGTTTTACGGCAATACTAATGCCGAAACGACCAGCAACGGGGAAAATACCTTTATTTTTTATGATGATTTTGAAGACGGGACTTTCACAAATTTATGGGAAGTTATTTATGGATACTGGGCTGAGGCAGGAGAAGGAGTGCTGTATAACTGGAATCCTCCGACGCATCCCGGCGCAAAATTTATTCGTTTAAAAAATATCACCAGTTCTAACAATGATCCAAATGTTCATGAATATAAGATGAAATGGCTGAGCGGCGAAACCGGCACCCATTTGGCCGGCACAGTCTGGCATTGGAATACTCCATCGCCTTTATCTGCTTTTTATCGGGCTTTTTGGTACGCTGCGGAAAACCAGTTATATATAAGATATGTTGACACTGACCTGGGAAATTCGCCGATGAGTTACACCGCCAGTTACGAAGAATGGTATAATTTTCAATTGAAAATAAAAGGAGAGGGGAATTTTCATTTCAGAATCAAAAAAATCGATGATACCAATGTTCTTAGCGATGATTTTTCTGATACGACCCGCACTTCGGGCAGCATAGGACTGGGCGGTTTCGGTGGCGGCTATATGAGTGCTCATTATGACGACTATAGAATCCGGAAATACGCTTCCGTTGAACCGGCCGTGGTAACAACCGGTTCCCAAACAGCCGGCGGCACCGGCTGGCTGGCGGCTGAAGATACGGCAGCCAGTATTGCCAAAAATACCAATGTCAGAGTCAGATTTTTAATAAGGAATTCCGGCAGCGCGGTCAATAATGTCAATTACCGGCTGCAGTACGCGGAATTGGGCGGAGCAGGAACCTGCCTTTTGGTTGACAGCATTAATTTTGCCGACGCGCCGACCACTACCGGCAGCGCGGTCCAAATGACGGCTTCGGATTGGTTTATCGGCTGCCCGGAAAATAGCCAGGCCTCGACCACGCCTCAGCTTTCGGTTATCTCCGGAGCCGCTTTTGCCAGCGGCAAAATAGTGGAAGACGAGTGCAACCAGACCGCTTCTTTCAGCTTGGCTACGAACTATTATACGGAGCACGAATTTAATTTTAAATTCACCGATAATGCTTTGGATTTGACTGCTTATTGCTTCCGGCTGGTTAAAATTGATGCTGGCGAAGCAGCTGATTTGGATAGTTATTTGAAGATAGCCAAGATTACAACCAGCGGAGAAGTTTCCGTCAGCTGCATTACGCCGCTTAATGACGACACCAGTGCTTTCGGTGAAATCAATTTTAATGATGTTTACGTGGCCTGGCCTTTAGCCACTACTACGGTAACTTGCAGCGGTTGTGAAAACGGTTTCAGTATGAAAATTTACGGTACTGGCGACACTGTTAATCCGGGATTGTATAAAGAGAGCGCGCCGGTTGACTTGATTAATTCGGCAGAAGAAGCTCTTTTGGAGCCGGGCGTAGAGGGTTACGGCATACAGGCGACAACCACTTCACCCAGTATAACCATTAATCCGAAATTCCTTAAAACCGGCAATAATGTCGGCGGCTTGCTGGTCGGTTCGGAAAACGCCGTGACGGTCGCTTCATCTTCCGGTCCTGTCACGGGTCAAGTAATTACCATAATTTTTATGGCCGCAGTTTCCGCGGCCAATGAATTGGGCAATTATCAGGATTTGGTGACCATTTCCTGCACGGTTAACAGCCCTCTTTAAAGAAGTTTTCCACAGTTGATATTTAAGATTGATTTTTATATAATTATAAAAGATAGAAATTTTGAAAAAGGTCGGAGAAATAAAATATTAATATAAATTCAATGAAAAAGATAGAAAAAGTAGCAAAAGGATTGTTAATTTTTTCTTTAGCAGGTCTTCTGACAGCCTGGTATTTTCCGGAACCGGCCAGCGGAGCAGTGACCGTCAGTGCCGTGGTAGAAGCAGGAGTAATCACTTGCACAACCGATTTGACAGCCGCTAATTTCGGCACTATAGACAGCAGTATCGTTTACACAGCAGGCGATAACAGCACCACCACCGTCAGTTCTAATGGTTCCATTTACGTTAAAGCTATCAGCGTTGGCGACGGTTCTGGCCCTGGTTTGGCCACAACTTCGCCGGCTCATTTGATTCCTTCGCCTAACGCCGTTTTCAGCGAAACCGCCGGTTTATCAGGAGGCACGGAGGGTTACGGCATACAGGCGACAACCACCGGTACTATAACTATTGCCACCAGATATCTTCAAACAGGAGATAATGTCGGCGGTTTGGCCTCAACTTCAGCCGCAGTTGTCGCTTCATCCAGCAGTGCCGTGACCGATGAAATAGTGGAAATTATCTATAAAGCCGCGGTTGCCAGCGATACTCAGGCAGGCGTTTATGAAGATACGGTAACTATCAGTTGTTCCACTTCTTAAAGAAAACAATTCTTGAATGAAAAAGTTAATATTTTTGACAATTTTATTCGTTTTGGGATTGGCTTTAGTTCCGCGGCAGTCCGAAGCTTTGACTATTTCTCCGGCGAAAATTCTCCTTTCCGCTGACCCGGGAGAAAGAATAGAAACCAAGATGAGGGTGAGGAATGACTCGGAAAGAATCCTGACTTTTTATCCGGTATTCGAAAGATATTCAACCAGAGGCGGAGAAGAGCCGGTTTTTACTCCGGAAAAATTCGGTTTGGTAACTTGGATGAGAACCGAACCTTCGGAATTGACTTTAGACTTTAAAGAAACGGGCGAAGTTACCGTGATAATCGATCTGCCGGAAGACGCGGAACCGGGCGGCCACTATGCCGCTGTTTTTTGGTCTACGGCTCCGCCGGAAGGCAAGGGTACTGGCGTGGGTATTGTTACCAGAGTCGGCGCTTTAGTATTACTTGAAATATCCGGGGAAGTCAAAGTTTCAGGGGAAATCATTAATTTCCAAACCCAGAAAAAGGTTTTAAACCGTTTGCCGGCCAATTTCACTTATACTTTGCAGAATAAAGGCACGGTCCATCTGGGGCCAGTAGGCCAAATTACTCTTAAAAACTTGTTCGGCAAGACAGTGGCTGTTTTGGACGCCAATCCTGGAAAATATCATGTTCTGCCTGGCGACAGCCGCACTTTCACGGCTGTTAATTGGGAGCCCAAAGGCGGCATGCCTAAAATTGAAGGCAAAGGGTTTCTGAACGACGTTAAAAGAGAATTGAAAGGATTCTCTTTCGGCTATTACCGGGCCTATCTCAGTATGGAATACGGCAAAGAGGAAATGCAAACCGCTCAAGCCAATTTCGGTTTCTGGGTCATCCCTTGGCGGGTTTTGACCTTAGGCATTTTAATCTTAGCCCTGGTCACATTAATCATCGTTAAAGGAATCCATAGATACAACCAATGGGTTATAGACAAAGTGGAAGAAAGGATTACAGCTAAGGCAAAAAGGAAAATAAAAACATAACAATGAAGAAATGGTTGATTTTATTTTTTTCCATTATTATTGTTAGCGAATCGATTTTATTAATTCTCAGTTTAAAGGCAACTCCGGCTTCAGCCGGAGTTAATCTTTCCGCTCATATATCTTCCATTTGCGGCAACGGGCTGGTTGAACCGGGAGAACAATGCGACGGAGTAAATTTAAACGGAAAGACCTGCATAGATTTGGGTTTGGGCTATATCGGAGGAACATTAAGCTGTTATGCGGTTGGCTGGCCCGATGAATGCCTTTTTAATACTTCGGCCTGTACTTCGCCCGCGCCAACGCCTCCGCCGCCGGGCGGCGGCGGAGCTCCGTTGCCCGACACGGGCACCCGAGTTATTCTTCAGGGATTGGCTTATCCTTCGGCAAAAATCACGGTTTTGGTTGACGCTAAAGTATATGCCTATATTACGGCCGATTCTTCGGCTAATTTCAAAGCCACGATTAGCGATATTGCGGCCGGCACTTACAACTTCGGGCTTTGGGCGGAAGACAAGTATGGCAGAAAATCAATCACTTTTTCTTTTACCATTACGGTTATAAAAGGAATGACAATTACGGTTTCCGGCATTTTTCTTCCGCCGACCATTGAATTGGATAAAGTGAATTTAGACAAAGGGGAGGACTTGACTATTTTTGGGCAGACAGCGCCAAAAAGCCAATTAAGCGTTCACGTGGAATCGCCGCAGGAAATCATCCAAGAAACAACGGCCGATAAAACGGGCGATTGGCAGCTTCTTTTCAGCACCGCTGTTTTGGAGGAAGGCACTCATACCGTTAGAGCCAAAGCCGAAAGTCAGGAAGAGTTATTAAGCTCTTTTTCCCGGGTTTTGCTTTTTTATGTCGGCAGATACGGTGTAGACGAACTTTGTCCTCGGGCGGATTTTAACAAAGACGGCCGAACGAATTTGGTTGATTTTTCCATTATGCTTTATTGGTGGGGTAAAGCTAATGCTTGTATTGACCAGAACAAAGACGGGATAGTCAACCTGCCGGATTTTTCAATTTTGATGTATTGGTGGACCGGGTAATATATGAAAAAAATATTATTTTTATTAACGATTACTTTATTATTTTCTCCTCTTTTGAGCCAGGCCGCTATTTTATATTTGGAGCCGGCGAAAGGCCAATATTACCAGGGCGATACTTTTTTAGTCGAGGTGAGAATAGAAGTGGAAGAAGAATGCATTAACGCCGCAGCTGTCAGTTTAACTTTCCCTAATGATATTTTAGAAGCGATTGATTTCAGTAAAAGCAATTCTATTTTGTTAATTTGGCTGAAAGAGCCGGAAATTTTCCAAGAGCAGGGGATAATTTCCTTTTCCGGCGGCATGCCCGGCGGCTTTTGCGGCATTCTGCCGGGCGACCCGGGCAAAACCAATCTTTTCGGCAGAATAATATTTAGAGTAAAAGAAGTTCCTAAAGAGCAGTTCTTTGCGGAAGTGAAATTTTCAGATAATTCCCAAATTTTCTTAAACGACGGCTTTGGCACAGCAGCCGAGCTGAAAACAGAGAAAGCGGTTTTTGACATTTTATCCGGCATTCCGGAAACCGGCCGGAAAGAGTGGGAGGAGGAATTAAAAAAGGACAGAATATCGCCCGAGCCCTTTGAATTTGAAATCATCCGCGATCCCTTGATTTTTGACAACAAATATTTCATTGTTTTCCAAGCCCAGGACAAACAAAGCGGAATTGATTATTATGAAGTCAAGGAAGGAAAAAGGGATTGGCAGAGAGGGGAGAGTCCTTATTTGTTGGAAGACCAGGAATTAAGCGGTATAATAATGGTAAAAGCGGTTGACAAGGCGGGCAACGAAAGAATCGTTGAATATCTGCCGGAAAAGAAACCTTTATCTCGGTTAATAATCGGTTTTTCGATAATAATAGCCATCGTCATCGGATATTTGTTTTATAAAAAATCAAAATGGAAACTGAAAAAATAAGAAAAATTTTCCATTTCCCATTCTTTCTTCTCTGTTTTTTATTTTTCATTCCAACGGCAAGTGCCGGCGCTGCCACTTTATATTTGTCTCCCTCCAGCGGCGCTTACACCACGGGCAACGCTTTTTTGATTGAAATCAAAGTGAACAGCGGCGGTATGCCGATAAACGCGGCTGACGGAACTTTGATTTTCAATCCCAATAATTTAGAGGTGATTAACGTTTCCAAAATCAGCTCGATTTTTTCGCTTTGGGTTCAGGAGCCGGCTTTTTCCAATTCCTTGGGTACGATAAATTTCGCCGGTGGCAAACCCAGTCCGGGATTTATCGGCGCCGCCGGCACTATTGCCAATATCACTTTCAGAGCCAAGACCGCAGGCACGGCTAACGTGACTTTTGCCTCGGGTTCGGTTTTGGCGGATGACGGCAGAGGAACGAATATTTTGACCAATATGGGAGCAGGCAACTATATTATTTCAGGAAGAACGATTACTCCGATTCCCTTGGATGAACCTTCCGTCCCCGGAGTTCCCGGTCTGCCGATTGTTTTTTCTTTAACTCATCCCGACGAGAATAAGTGGTATTCAAACAACAATCCGGAATTCAGCTGGGAACTGCCCGAGGGAATAACGGACGTAAGTTTTTTATTGCATGAAAATCCGACCGGAGACCCCGGGTCCGAATCCGACGGCTTATTGATTTCAACGAAATTTGAAAATATTGAAGACGGGGTTTGGTATTTTCACATTAAATTCAAAAATCAATACGGCTGGGGACAGATTCTGCACAGAAAAGTTTTAATCGATACGACGCCGCCTCTGCCTTTTGAGATTGTTATTGACAACGAGGACGATGAAACGAATCCGGCTCCGAAATTCATTTTTGAAACAAGCGATACGCCAGCCGGCCTGGAACATTACGAAATATTTTTGAACGGCAAATCGTACGAAATAGTTCCGGCAGAAGATATTAAAAATAATTTTTACCGGCCTTCGCCTCTGCCTCCCGGAAATTATTCGGCAACAATCAAGGCCTTTGACAAAGCTGGCAATTATTCTTCGGCTTCAGCCGCTTTTGACGTTCTGCCTTTCGGCTACATTAAAATCACCAAGGTACCGTCAAGAATCAGAATGGGCGATGTCTTGAAAGTCGAGGGAGAAACTTTGCCGGAGATAACCGCCAGAATTTACATTCAGAAACAAGGAGAGGAGCCGATTTTGGCAAAGACCATTGCCGATTCGCAGGGCAAATTCGTCCTGCAGTACGAGGAAGTTCTATTGCAAGGCGATTATTTCGTCTGGGCACAGGCGGAAGACGAAAGGGGAGCTTTGAGCGAACCGACCAAGAAATACGCTTTGAAAGTGGGTTTGCCTCCTTTTCTGCAATTTGGTAAAATAATCTTGGATTATCTTACCATTATGATAACTTTAATCGTCCTTATTATCGGGGTATTGGTCGTCATATTTTACAGTTGGTACAGGATTACCGTCTGGCGGAGAAGAATCAGGAAGGAAACCAAGGAAGTTTCTCAGAGTGTTAACAGCGCTTTCAGAGCCTTAAGGGAGGAAGTGGAAGAACAAGTGGCCATACTTGATAAAAAGCCCGGTTTGACCAAGAAAGAAAAAGAAATACGCGACAAGCTTCAGGAGGCCCTGGACGTTTCAGAAAGATTCATCGGTAAGGAAATCAAGGACGTGGAGAGAGAATTGGAGTAAATTCAATAAATTAAAGAAATAAAAAAACAAGGTAAAACCTTGTTTTTTTATTCTAATTTGCTAAAATTTTAACATTGGGCGTGTGGCTCAGTGGTAGAGCACGTTCCTGATAAGAACGGGGTCGAAGGTTCGATTCCTTCCACGCCCACCAACCCGGCAAAACTTTTGGGAAACTTTACAGAGGGCCCGTAGTTCAGCTGGTCAGAACGCCTCATTTGCAATGAGGAGGTCGCCGGTTCGAGTCCGGCCGGGTCCACCATATTGGAATTTTTAAAAAAAACCAATTTAAGCACCTTAAAAATAGGGAGGAAAAAGTGGATATAAGGATTCTGGAAATTTCAGACAGCCTTTCTCAAACTTCTTTATCAATAAAAGAAAGGCTTCAGGTTCTCAGCGAAAACATTGCCGAATACCTGAAAAAAAGATGCTGCATTTACGCGGTCAGAGAAAATGGAGAAAAATCTTTCTTTTTAATCGCCGGCTATCCTTTGGAATTTCACGGCATCGGAGAGAGATTTTCCCTTAACGGCCATTTGCCTTTGGAAAAAGTATTAAAGGAGAAAAAACCTTTTTTGATAGAGGACGTGCAAACCGATCCTCTTTTGAGCCAAGAACAGAGAAACTGGGCTAAAGGAACCGGGACGAAATCAATATTATTCGTCCCCATTGTCTTACAGCAGCGACAAGTTTTGGGAATCATGGCTTTGGATGTCGTTCAAGACGAGGAAATTTCCGAAAAGGAAATCAATTTCATCCAGCAGGTGGCTTCTCACGTCGCTTGGGCCGTCAATAATGCCGAAGTTTACGAAAAATTAGAGAAGAAAGAAGAGGAATTGGCCAAAGCGGTAAGATTGGCCACTTTAGGGGAAGAATACCTCAAGTTGGTTCATGATTTAAGGAATCCTTTGACAACCATCGGCGGATTTGCCAAGAGATTAGCCGAATCGCTTCCCAAAAACGATTCTTGTGGAGAAAAAGCCGGGATAATCGTTGAAGAAGTGAGAAAGATAGAAAATTGGCTTAACAGCCATTTGAAGTTTGTCAAAGGAGAAGCGGTTTTGCATCCCTATAATCTCAATTCTTTGTTACTTGAAGCTTTGAGCGAATTTGAACGGGACTCGAATTTTTGCCGAGAACGTCTTGCGGTTGAACTTTCGGAAAAACCGGTTTGCATTTTGGCTAATCCTTTTCAGCTGAAAAGAGTTTTCCTTAATATTTTAAGAAATGCTCAGGAGGCGATGGAGGGAAAAAAAACGGAAGAAAAATCAATCTGGCTAAGGACTTGGCGGGAAGATAAATTCATTTGGCTGGAAATCAGCAATTCTTCCTGCGGAGGGAAAATTCCGGAAGAAATTTTAGACCAGATCTTTGAGCCGTTTTTCACCACCAAAAAACAAAGCACCGGAATCGGGCTTTCCATAGTTTATCAGATTTTGGACCTTCACGGAGCTGAAATTTGCTGCAGGAGTGACGAAGAAAAAACGTCTTTTCTGATGAAATTTCCTTCAACTCTTTAACTTAAAAAAGTTCCCCATGCGGGGAACTTTTTAATTTTACGGCGGTTTTAAATTTGCTTTTGGCCGGAAAAAGTTATCCACAGGGGAAACTTTTTTGTTTTTCTCAGAATGGTATAATATTTTAATTAGTAAGAAAAGGTCGAATTAACTAAAGAGTAAAATTATAAAAATTATGGTATTAGATTGGATCGACGTTACCATTCAGGCCCTTCAGAATCTTTGGCAGGGTTTCCTGAGTTTCATTCCGGTTCTGTTCGGCGCCGTTATTGTCTTCATTATCGGCTGGTTTTTCTCAGTCGGCGTGGGCAAATTAGTCGCCGAGGTCCTGAAAAAACTGAAACTTAACCAAATTTTCGAGAAAGGAGCTTGGAAGAACGCTTTGGAAAAAGCGGAAATTAAAGTTGACGCTTCGGCATTCGTCGGAGCCGTGGTTAAGTGGATTCTGGTTGTTGTTTTCCTTTTGGCTGCCGTGGAAATTTTAGGATTAGTTCAATTCGCCATCTTTTTGAAGGGAGTTCTGGGTTATCTTCCCAATGTCATCGTAGCCGTCTTGATTTTCGTGGTGACGGTAATCGTGGTTGATATTGTCGAAAAGATAGTCAGAGCGGCCGTGGAAGGCATTAAAGTGGGTTCCGGACAGATAGTCAGTGCGGTAGTAAAATGGTCAATTTGGGTTTTCGCCATTTTAGCCATTTTAACGCAGTTGAGATTTGAAGCGGCTGATTGGATTTTTGAACTGATTAAAATAGTTTTCATGGGCATAGTGCTGATAGCGGTTGTCGCTTTCGGCCTGGGAGGCAGGGATATGGCTGCCGAAATTCTGCAGGATTTGAGGAAGAAGTTAAAAGGATAAAATTAACATCGTAGTTTCAAGCCCCCCGCCTTATAAAGTGGGGGGCTTGACAGGTTTTTTTATTTTGTTAAAATTAGCCCAGTTATGGTAATAATGAGAACAATTTTTGGAACAAGAAGCGATTAACAATTTCCGGGATTTTTCATATCTTGGAAATCGCTTCTTTAGAAGCGATTTTTGATTGAGCGAATGAAAGGGAAAGTTCGTTAACAATTGAGCCAAGTACGTAATTTTTTATGCATTTGGCTTATACAACCGTAGAAAATACCGTACATCCATTTTTTGTAAAAATTTTATAAAAAATGGGAACTTGGTTATTAATTGCTAGCTCAGTGCTGATCGGACAATCCGGTCAAACTGGGCAATCAAAAAATTTACAAGCGGATGGTGGATGCCTTGGAAGATTGAGGCGAAGAAGGACGTGGCGTGTCTGCGATAAGCCTCGGGGAGGTGGCTAGCAACCTTTGATCCGGGGATTTCCGAATGGGGAAACCCAATCTCGTAAAACGGGATTAGCCCAAACCCGCAAGGGTTAGGGCAGCGAACCTGGGGAAGTGAAACATCTCAGTACCCAGAGGAAAAGAAAACGAAGTTTAATTCCCTTAGTAGCGGCGAGCGAAATGGGAAGAGCCTAAACCAAAATTTTAATTTTGGGGTCGTAAGAAGATAACGTCGGGGGCATTCCGATTCTTTGAATCGGAATACTTCTGAGGGAGAGCATTTAGGCGAAGGTTGGTTAGAAGAATATCTCTGGAAAGAGAAGCCAAAGAAGGTAATAGCCCTGTATTCGAAAACTCCTTCGTGCTCCTTGTTATTTCTCTTGAGTACTTCGGGAAAAGAAAGTCCTGAAGGAAACAAGCCGGACTAACCGGCTAAGGCTAAATACTCAATCTTACCGATAGTGAACCAGTACCGTGAGGGAAAGGTGAAAAGCAGCCCGGTGAGGGCGGTGAAATAGAACCTGAAACCATTACGCTTACAAAGAGTCGGAGTCTGCCGCAAGGCGGATGACGGCGTGCTTTTTGCAGAACGAGCCAACGAGTTTGAACATGTAGCTTGTCTAAGTCCTTATGGGATGAAGGCGCAGTGAAAGCGAGCGTTAATAGCGCGTTTTGCTATCTGTTCAAGACCCGAAGCCAAGCGAGCTTGCCATGGCCAGGGTGAATCCCGCAGAAATGCGAGAGGAGGCCCGAACCCGTGAGCCGTTCAACACTCTGGGATGAGCTGTGGTAAGAAGTGAAAAGCTAAACGAGCTTGGTAATAGCTGGTTCTCCCCGAAATAGCTTTAGGGCTAGCGGTACCTCAATTTTTCCAGAGGTAGAGCACTGGAAGGAATATCGTGGCTTTTGCTAGATATTCCTACCAAACTCCGAATGCTGGAAAAAAATAGTACCAGTTAGACTGTGGGGGCTAAGCTCCATGGTCAAAAGGGAAACAGCCCAGATCTTCATCTAAGGTCCCTAAACTAAGCTAAGTGTTTTTAAGGAAGTGAGACGCCTGAGATAGTTAGGAGGTTAGCTTAGAAGCAGCTATCCTTTAAAAAGTGCGTAATAGCTTACTAATTAAGGAGTCTTGCGCCAAAGATTTAACGGGGCTAAGCTTAGTACCGAAGATAAGACTCTGTATTTTTCAAAAAATGCAGGGGGTAGGGGAGCGTTCTCAATGCGTTGAAGCCCGGCTGTAAGGCATCGGGTGGAGCGTTGAGAAGTGAGAATGTTGGCATGAGTAACCGCAATGCCGCTGAGATAGCGGCACACCGAAAACCCAAGGTTTCCTTGGCAATGACAATCATCCAAGGGTTAGGCGGGCCTTAGTCTTCGGCCGAAAGGCCGGGATGATGGACAGCCGGTTAATATTCCGGCCCATCCTTCAGATAAACTTCAGATGACGCAGTCAAAATTTTTGGAAGGGTTATTGGATTCCGAGGCAGAGCAATCTGCCGTTCCAAAAACAAGATTGCCCGGAAAAGTCTGAAATATACTATCTGACGGATTCCGTACCGCAAAACCGACACAGGTGGGTTGGTGTAAATGTACCAAGGTGAACGGGTGAAACCTCGTTAAGGAACTCGGCAAAAAAGTGGTCGTAAGTTCGCAATAAGACCTACCCTGCCCGCAAGGGCCAGGGTCGCAGCGAAAGTACCCCTGGCGGCTGTTTATCAAAAACACAGGTCCCTGCTTAATTCGTAAGAAGATGTATAGGGGCTGAGGCCTGACCAGTGCTGGAACGTTAACGTCGCCGGTCTCTTCGCAAGGAGAGGCTGAGTGACCGAAGCGCCAGTGAACGTCCGCGATAACTATAATCGTGTTAAAGTAGCGTAATCCCTTGCCAGGTAAGTTCTGGCCCGCATGAAAGGCTTAACGACTGGGGGACTGTCTCAACGAGGAGCCCGGTGAAAATGCAATACCGGTGAAGATGCCGGTTACCTACGGCTAGACGGAAAGACCCCGGGAGCTTTACTGTAGTTAGATATTGAATTTAGGTTTTGAATGCGTAGCGTAGCGGGTAGGCTTTGAAGTTCCGATTTCGGTCGGGATGGAGCCGCCAATGAAACACCCGTCTTTCGTGACCTTAATTCTAATCCGCCTCAGCGGCGGAAACAGTGTTTAATGGGCAGTTTAAGTGGGGCGCTTGCCTCCTAAAAGGTAACGGAGGCGTTTATTAAGGTCGGCTAGGCACGGATGGAAATCGTGCTGGTCGTGTAAAGGCACAAGCCGGCTTGACTGCAAGAGGGATAACTCGCGCAGGCACGAAAGTGGAACTTAGTGAACCGACTGTGGTTAGTAGAACCGCAGAAGATCATCAACCAAAAGCTACCCCGGGGATAACAGGCTAGTAGAGCCCGCGAGTCCACATCAACGGCTCTGTTCGGCACCTCGATGTCGGCTCATCTCATCCTGGGGGTGGAGAAGCTCCCAAGGGTTTGGCTGTTCGCCAATTAAAGAGGTACGTGAGCTGGGTTCAAACCGTCAAAAAGAACCTTTGAAATATCGAGTAACACACGGCGGCAATCGTGAGTAATTGCGATTGAAAAACCGACTCATATCGGTGAATTCCTATCTTGACGTTATAACCTGTCGTATGATAGGATAATACCGAGGGAAGTTCTATATGAGTCAAAAGATTTCATCAACACAAAAGGCGTATCTAGCGGGATTTCTTGATGGCGATGGGAGTATTTATGTACAACTTAAACCTAATTCAAGTTATCGCTATAAATTTCAAGTTGCGCCATATATTGTGTTTTTCCAATCATTAAAGGACAAACCAAAATTTTTAAAAATTTGTTCTTTGATTGAATTAGGATATATTCGGGAACGTAGCGACGGAATTTTAGAATATATTATCGGAAAAACGGATAATATTAAAAAATTCCTTGCGATAATTTTTCCTTATATTATCCTTAAAAAAGAACAAGCTTCTTTAATGATTAAAATTTTAGAAACGAAAGAAAAGGTAAAAAATAAAAAAGATTTTACTGAATTGATGAAATTAATTGACCTTTTTAGAAATCTTAATTATTCTAAAAAACGAAAAAATCGTATAGTAACCCCGTAGAGACTTTCTTAATTAAATTAAGATAATAAAGGAATATCCTTTATTACACGTCGGTCACCTGTTAAATTACCATTAGTAGTATTTAACAGGTTGATGGTATAGTCCATACATTTAGTAATAGATGATTAATGCGTGAGACAGGTTGGTCCCTATCTACCGTAGGCGTTGAGTCTTGAGGGGAGTTCTCCCTAGTACGAGAGGACCGGGAGGAACTGACCTCTGGTGTACCAGCTGTTCCGCCAGGAGCATTGCTGGGTAGCTAAGTCGGGAACTGATAAGCGCTGAAAGCATCTAAGCGCGAAGCAAACCCCAAGATTAGGACTCTTAGATCCCCCGCAGATGACGGGGTTGATAGGCTGCAGGTGTAAGTGCGGTAACGCATTCAGCCGAGCAGTACTAATAAATCATTATTTTTTTGCCCTCTTAACTGGGCTAGTGATTAATGACCAAGTCACGTTTACGTGACAAAGCAAGCAAAGGGCGCTGAGATGGCGGTTATACCGGCGTTGTCCCACCCGATCCCATTCCGAACTCGGAAGTGAAATACGCCAAGGCCGATGATAGTGGTTTTTACCGCGAAAGTAGGTAGCTGCCATCCCAGCGCCTTTTGTCTTATAAAAAATCACCCGTAGAAACGGGCGATTTTTTATTTTTAGATATTAAACCGATTTTAAGAGAAAAAATTAAATCTTTTTATTTATTCTTCTTCCCATCCGCCATTATTTCCTTCCTCTTCTTCCTCTTCTTCCTCTTCTTCCTCTTCTTTTTCAGCTTCTTCGGTTTCCGGGTCTTCTTCGAGTCCGGAGAATTCTTCTTCGTCGTAATTTCCTTCGATTTCTTGGCTAAAAGAGGAAGCAAAAAGTTTGTCTTTTGCCATAAAAATTTTAATTATAATTAAAATTTTTCGTAACTCCGCGACGACCTTTTTTTATTCTAAGAATAGTATATTAATCCAAGGAACTCTGTCAAGTCCTTTTTGATGGAGGATGGTGTTTATGCTAAAATGAACCATATGAAAATTAATTCAAGGACGAAATTACGGCAAAATGTAAAGAAAATTATCGTTTTTTCGATTCTTTTAATTGTTCTTTTTGTTGTTTTGAATCTGACGGGTTTTTCAAAACATGTTAAGAATTTTTTCTTTTTGATATCTTCGCCGGTTCAGAAAACGTTCTGGCAGGCGGGGAAAAGCGTTTCGGATTTTTTCTCCGGAATTTTCGAACCGGCTACCTGCAAAATTGAATTGAACAGCCTCTATCTTGAAAAAGAGGAGTTACTCGGCCGGATTGCTGCTTTGGCAGAATTGGCAGAAGAAAATGAAACTCTGAGGGAGGCCTTGAACCTTGAACTGGAAAAAGAATTCCAAATGATGCTTGTCCGGCTGACGAGTAAAGATGTTTTTCACGATTCCATTTTGATCGATAAAGGTGAAAGAGAGGGAATCTCAAGCGGCCAGCCGGTTATTACCGGCCAGAAAGTTCTGGTGGGGAAAATCGGCGAAGTTTACGAGAATTTTTCCGAAGTTATTTTAATTTCCGACAAAGAAAGTTCTTTCGACGCGAAAATCATCGAAAGCGAAATTTACGGGATAATAAAAGGCGAGGGGAATTTCAAATTTTATTTGGATTTGATTCCCAAAGACGAGGAAATTTCAAAAGGCGAAGCAGTCGTCACTTCGGCTTTAACCGGCGTCTATCCTCAGGGTTTGCTGGTGGGAGAAATCGAAACAATAGATAAATCAGACGCCAACCCCTTTCAAAGAGCGGGAATAACGCCCTTTTTCAACATTAAAAACCTGGATTATTTATTCGTCATTACAGAATTTTGATAATGGTCAGGAAGATTGTCTTTTTTATTTTCTTTTTTTATCTTTTGGTTTTGACTCAGACCGGTTTTTGGGTTCATTTCAAAATGCCGGGTATCATCGCCAATTTCGTCCTGCTGGCCGTTATCTTCATCAATATTTTCAGTTCTTCCGGCCAAAACAGAATACTTTCGGCTTTGATCGGCGGCTTTTTCCTGGATGTTTTTTCTCTGGGCAATGCTGGATTTTTCGGATTTTATACCCTGGCTTTGGCCGGTTTTTCCCTGATTTTAAGAATTATCTCTGAAAAATATGTTAGATTTCCAGTTGGCGGATAAATTTAAGGATAAAAAGATCCGGTTTGCTTTGAATGGGGAAATAGAGCCCCACGAGATTCTTTTGGATTCTTTGGCCGAAAAAAAAGAAAAAGATTTCGGTTTTTCGGAAAAAAAATTCGAAGTTCCTCTTTTGAAAAGGATTCTCCAGAGTTTTTTTGTTTTTTGTTTTCTGTTGATGTTTTTTCTTCTGTTCAGGACTTTTCAGTTGCAAGTGGTCGAAGGAAAAGATTTCCTCCGTTTGGCGGAAAAAAACAAGTTTATTTTTCATCAAATCCAGTCGGAAAGGGGAGTGATTTACGATAAAAACATGGAGCAGCTGGTTTTCAACAGATCGACTTTCGATCTGATTTGCGAAAAAAGTAAATTTCCGCCGGCTGAGGAGGACAGGGAAAAAATTCTACAAGAAGTTTCTAAACTTTTTGGGAAGGACCAAGGCGAGTTGAAAAAACAGATAGAGGAATCCGAAACAAGCCAGGTTTTAATCGTCGAAAACCTGGTTCATCAGGAATTGGTCATGTTTGAAACGAAGATTGATGATTTGCTCGGTTTTGAAATAAAAAGCAACATTGTCAGGGAGTACAAAGAAGGCGAGGTTTTTGCCCATCTTATCGGCTATACCGGGAAGATAAAAAGCGAAGAATTCGGGGCAGCCTCCGGATTTTATTCGATTGCTGATTATATCGGCCGGACCGGAGTGGAAAATTTTTATGAAAGCTATTTAAGGAAAAATCCGGGAAAATTGAGGATTGAAAGAGATGCCTTGGGCAAAGCGATTTCCCAAGAAGTGATTTCTTTGCCCGAGTCGGGCAACAGTCTGGTTCTTTGGCTGGATGCCGGTCTGCAAAGGAAAGCCAAAGAATCCTTGGAAGCCAAATATAAGGAACTTGAAGCTAAAGGAGGAGCGGTTATAGCCATGGATCCCAAAACCGGCGGCATCTTGTCTTTGGTCTCTTTGCCCGGTTTTGACAATAATTTATTCCAAAAGGGAGCAGATCTGGAATCCTTACAAAATCTTTTGGCGGATGCCGGAAACCTTAACCCTCTTTTTAACCGGGCTGTTTCCGGCAGGTATTTGATCGGTTCCACCATTAAACCTTTGATCGCCTCAGCCGCTCTTGAGGAAAACATAATCAACCCGGAAAAAAGCATTTATACTTACGGCTTTATCGAGATTCCCCACCGTTATGACCCGGAAATTACCTATAAATTCAAGGACTGGACGAATCACGGCTGGGTGGATATGAAAAAAGCCATTGCCCAGTCCTGCAACGTTTATTTTTATACTGTCGGTGGCGGCTATGAAGGGCAGTCCGGTCTGGGGCCAACCAAGATCAAGGAATATTTGGAATTATTCGGCTGGGCGGAAAAAACAGGCATTGATTTGCCGGGCGAGATCAGCGGTTTCGTTCCGGATATAGAATGGAAAAAGAAAACTCTCAACGAGGGCTGGTGGGACGGCGATACTTACAATCTTTCCATCGGCCAGGGATATATTTTGATTACGCCTTTGGAAGTGGTTGTCGCTTTCGGAGCCATCGCCAATAACGGCATCTTATATCAGCCTCAGATCGTTAAAGAGATAATTGACGCTTCAATCGCCCCTTTCCGGACTGTTGAAAGCTTTGAAGCGGAAATTATCCGCCAAGATTTCATAAATTCCGAAAATCTGCAGATCATCAGAGAAGGAATGAGGCAGGCGGTAACCGGGGAAAACAGTCCTTTGGCTTCAGCCGTTATACTTAATTCTTTGCCGGTCTCGGCTGCCGCCAAAACCGGCACAGCTGAATTGGGCAGGGACCGTTACAATAATTGGGTTACGGTTTTCGCCCCCTATGATGATCCGGAAATAGTTCTGACCGTATTGGTTGAAGACGTCAAAGGCGTCCAGGCAGCCGCCTTGCCCGTGGCCAAAGAAATCTTGGAATGGTATTTTAGTCGTTAGAACATCTGTCTTTCCGTTTTGATTTTTTCGGGAATTTAAGTAAAATAAGAATATATGGCGACAGTCGATGAAATAAGAAAAATCAGATTAAAGAAGTTGGAGGCGATTAAAAAGTCGCTTTTGAATCCTTATCCGGAAAAGACCAAAAGAACCCACAAGATTGCGGAAGCTCTGGCTGATTTCAGTCAGCTTTCCCGTTCGAAAAAAGAGGTGGTTTTGACGGGCAGGATAAGATCGCTGCGCGGCCACGGCGGTTCGGTTTTTGCGGATATCGAAGACGGCACGGGAAAAATCCAGGCCTTTTTCAAGAAAGACGGACTGGGAGAAAAAGAATATGAGTTTTTCTTGAAAAGTTTCGATATCGGGGATTTCATTGAAATAAGGGGAATTTTATTTAAAACAAAAAAAGGGGAGAAAACAGCCGAAACAGCCGGCTTTAAAATGCTGGCCAAAAGCTTGCTGCCTTTGCCTGAAAAATGGCACGGTTTGCAGGATACAGAAGAGCGTTTTAGAAAGAGATATTTGGATCTGATTTTTAATCCCGAAATCAGGAATAAATTCGAGAAAAAAACCCTTATTATTAAAGGCATCAGGGAATTTTTGGACAAGGAAGGTTTTTTGGAAGTGGAAACACCCATTTTGCAGCCGATTTACGGCGGAGCTAAAGCCAAGCCGTTTAAGACCCATTTGAACGCCTTGGATATGGATTTGTATCTGCGGATTTCGCCGGAGCTTTACTTGAAGCGGCTTTTGGTCGGAGGTTTTGAAAAAGTTTATGAAATCGCCCGCTGTTTCAGAAACGAAGGAATGGACCGCAGCCATAATCCGGATTTTACCCAAGTGGAGTTTTACTGGGCTTACGCCGACTATAAGGACTTGATGAAACTGACTGAAAAACTTTTTGCGGTTCTGCTTAAAAATATTTTCGGCGGATTGAAGATAGAGTACGAAGGACAGAAAATAGATTTTAAGCCACCTTGGCCGAGGATAGAATTCTCCCAGCTGATCAGAGAAGCGACAAAAATCAATCTGGAAGAAATCAATTTAACAACTCTGAAAAAAGAGGCCGGGAAAATGGGGATTGAAGTTGAAAAAGGAGAAGGCAAGTCGGAAATTGCCGATAAAATTTACAAGAAATACTGCCAGCCGAAAATCATCCAGCCGACATTCATCATTAACCATCCGGCAGGTTCGGCTCCTTTGGCCAAGCAGCTGGAAGGGGATAATGATCAGAAATTAGCCAGATTCCAATTATTGGCCGCCAGCTTTGAGTTGGCCAACGCTTTCTCCGAGCTGAACGACCCTCTTGAACAGAGAAAAAGGTTTGAGGAACAGGAAAAGATTTTCAAAGAAGGTTTTGAAGAGGCTCAAAGAATGGACGAGGATTATATCGCGGCTATGGAATACGGCATGCCGCCAGCCGCCGGCTTCGGCATGGGCATAGATCGTTTAGCCGCTTTATTGACGGATTCACACAGTTTAAGGGAAGTCATATTATTTCCGACAATGAAGCCGAAAGACAAATAATATGCTCGACATAAAATTCATCAGAGAAAATCCGGAAAAAGTCAAAGAGGGCTGCCAAAAAAAGGGAGTCAAAATTGATATTGACGAGCTTTTGGAGGTTGACAGGAAAAGAGGCGAAGCACTGCGGGCTTTGGAAGATATGAGGGCACAGAAAAACGCGGCCAATAAGGAAATCCAGCGGGCCGAAAGCCAAAAAGAAAAAGACAAGATTATTTTGAAAATGCGGGAGCTGGACGGGAATAGCGACAGATTGGATGAAAAATTCAGGGAATTAGACGGGGAGTTCAATGAGTTGATGTTTTTGGTCCCCAATATTCCGTCGGAAGATACTCCGATTGGCCGGGATGAAAAGGATAACAAGGAAGTTGAAAAATGGGGAGTTTTGCCGAAATTTAAGTTTGAAGTCAAAAACCATATTCAATTAGGCGAAGATTTGGATTTGATTGACTTTAAAGCCGGCACCAAAACAGCCGGTTTCAGGGGGTATTATCTGAAAAATGAAGGAGCCATAATCCATTTTGCTTTGATTTTATATGCTTTCAATAAAATCAGGGAAAAAGGATTCACTCCTTTTGTCCCGCCCACTCTTCTTAGAGAATTCGCTTTGATCGGTTCCGGCCATTTTCCGGCCGGCCGCGAAGAAGTATATCAGATAGGAAATCCCGGACAATTGGAGGGCGGAGAGAATACGAAGGAATCTTTGTTCTTGGCAGGTACTTCCGAACCTTCTTTGCTGGCTTTTCATGCCGATAAAACCTTGGATGAAAAAGATTTACCGATTAAAATGTGCGGTTTATCTCAGTGCTACAGGTCGGAAGCCGGAAGCTACGGGAAAGACACAAAGGGTTTATACAGACTTCATGAATTTATGAAGGTGGAGCAAGTGGTGATTTGTCGGGACGATATTAAAGAATCAAACAAATGGCTTGAGGAAATGAGAAAAATTTCCCAGGAGATATTGAAAGATTTGAAATTGCCTCACAGGGTCATACAGATTTGCACCGGCGACATGGGTGCGGGCAAATATAAGATGTATGACATTGAAACTTGGATGCCTTCCCGCCAAGCTTACGGAGAGACCCATTCCGATTCCAATCTGACAGACTGGCAGACAAGAAGATTAAACATCCGTTATCGTCAAAAATCCGGCGAGATAAGATTTCCATACGCATTAAACAACACCGTTATCGCCAGTCCGCGGATCTTGATCGCAATTTTGGAAAATTATCAGCAAGAAGACGGCAGCGTTAAAATACCGGACGTTTTAGTTCCTTTTGTTGGGAAAAATGAAATAAGAAAGAAAGATTGAAAAAGCCAAAAATGAAAAAAATTCTTGTTTTTGGAACTTTTGACGACCTCCATTCCGGCCATTTGAATTTTTTGGAACAGGCTAAAAAGTATGGTGATCATCTAATTACAGTCGTTTCCCGGGACAGTACGGTAAAAAGGATAAAAGGATGCAGACCTTTCAACAGCGAAAGAAAAAGATTAAAAGAAGTCAGAAAGTGCGGATTGGTAAATGGAGCGGTATTTGGTCATAAGGATGATCGTTACAAGATTATTAAAGAGATAAATCCAGACGTAATCTGTCTGGGTTATGATCAAAAACCTTCTATTAATTATTTGGCGAAAAAGTTGAAAGCGATGAATTTGAAGATTGAGATTTATCGAATGAAGCCTTATAGACCGGAGAAGTTTCATTCATCTATCATTAAAAGTCACAAGAAAAATAATGGAAGAAAGGCAAATTTCGATTAATAATTTAAAAGTAAACTACAAAATTGCAGGAGAGGGTCCTGCTGTTTTAATCTTGCACGGCTGGGGAGGATCGTCCGATTCCTGGGAACAGGTTCAGCGTCTTTTGGTCGGGAAAAAATACCGGGTCATTATTCCGGATTTTCCCGGCTTCGGCAAAAGTATCACGCCGCCCGAACCCTGGGGTATTAGAGAATATACCGATTTTATTTTGAAATTCACGGAGAAATTGAAATTGAACGAGTTTTATCTTATCGGCCATTCTTTCGGCGGCCGAATCGCCATCAAATTTATCGGAGAACAACCGGAAAAGGTGAAAAGCCTGATTTTATGCGCTTCAGCCGGCATTAGACCGAAACCCGGCTTGAAAACATTGGTCATTTTCTGGCTGGCTAAAATCGGCAATGCTTTGTTTTCTTCAAAACATTCGGCAAGATTCAGAGACGGCGCCAGGAATCGTTTTTATTCGTTCTTGCGGAAGAAAGATTACGTTAAAGCTCAGGGCGTAATGAAAGAAACCGTCAAAAGGGTCATTAATGAAGATTTACTGCCGGACTTGTCCAGGATAAAAACGAAAACTTTGATAGTTTGGGGGAAGAACGACAAAATGGTGCCGTTGAAATACGCCTATATTTTCAAAGAAAAAATCAGCGGTTCAAAATTGGAAGTTATGTCTAAAGTGGGCCACAGCCCGCATCTGGAAGAACCGGAAAAGTTGGCCGGCCTTATTTTAAAATTTTTAAAGGAAGAATAAAATAAAATGTTTAATATCCTCGCTTTTTTTTGGTTTATTCGGACCACCAAATCATTTTTGTTCTGGGTTTATCTTTGGCAGTTGAAAGAATATCACATCGGAAGATTTATTGATTTTTTCCGGACGGAAAAAGGAAAGAAGATTATTTTGAACAAATTGCTTTTCGTCAAGTTATTGATTCTCTTGGCTTTAAGCGGCCTGCTCGGCCAATCTGAATCATTAAAGAATTTTTTAATTTATTCAATACTCATAATTTTCTTGATTGAGAGCCTTCTGGCTTTTAAAAGAGTCTCTCAAAGAAAGCTTAAAATACCCGTTTTAACGAAAAAAACCGGCATTATTCTGAGCGCCGGCCTTTCCCTTGAACTGTTGGTTTTATCTTCTCTTTTTGCTTTCAGTTCTTCTCTTTTGCAGTTTGCTAAAATTTTGTTGCTTTTAGATATTTTACTGCCGGTTTTTTGCTCTGTTTTAATCTTATCTTTCCAGCCTTTAACCGTTATTCTGCGCGATCAGATAATCAAACAAGCCAAAGAAAAAAGGAGTAAGTTCAGAAATTTACTGGTTATCGGCATTACCGGCAGCTACGGTAAAACCTCTGTCAAAGAATTTTTGGCGACGATTTTATCCGAAAAATACAAAGTTTTAAAGACAAGAGACCACCAAAATTCTGAAATCGGCATTTCCCAGTGCATTCTTTATGATTTGACCGAAGAACATGAGATATTCGTGGTTGAAATGGGGGCCTATAATAAAGGGGGGATAAAATTATTATGCGATATCGTTCGGCCGAAAATCGGCATTGTCACCGGCGTTAATGAACAGCATCTGGCGACTTTCGGCAGCATGGAAAATTTGCTTTCAGCCGAAGGAGGAGAGGAATTGATTGAAAGTTTGCCGGAGGACGGTTTGATTATTTTAAATTACGATAATTCTCTGATCCGGGAGAAAGAAATCGAACGCTGCAATTCGAGGCTGAAAAACGTAAAACTTTATTCTATGAGCAATGTTCTCGAAAAAACGATCGATTTATGGGCAAACGACATAAAAATGGAGAAGGAATCAACTTCCTTCAAATTATTTTCAAAAGAGGGCGATTATGCTGATTTCAATTTGAATTTTCTCGGTGTCCATAACATTTACAATGTTTTGGCGGCAGCCTGCTGCGCCAAAAACTTGGGAATGTCCTTGAAGGATATTGCCAAAGCTGCCAACAAGATTGAAACATGGCAGTCGGGAATGCAATTAAAGCCGGGTACGGCCGGCTTAAATATCATTGACGCCACTTATTCGGCCAATCCTACGGGAGTAATCGCCCATTTAGAATATTTAAAAGTTTGGCCGGGTAAAAAAGTTATTATCATGCCGTGCTTGATTGAATTGGCCGGCGCCTCGGCAGAAATACATCGGAAAATCGGAAAAAAGATAAACGAAGTCTGCGATTTGGCCATAATCACCACCAAGGACAGATTTAAGGAAATAAAAGAAGAAGCAGGGGAGAAAGCGGTATTTTTAGAGGGAGCGAAAGAGATTTTCGAAAAAATCAGAGATTTTTGCCGGGAAGGAGATGTGGTTCTTTTGGAAAGCAGAATAGCCGAAGAATTAACCAAACTTTTAATAAAAGACAAGTAACAATGAATTTCCGCCCCATTTCCATATCCTTATCGCCCAATACGGAGAAAGACGATGTTTCACTGGCTTTTAAATTGCTTTTTCAGCCCTGGCGCTGGAAGAAAAACGATAAGCAGAACCGAACAGCGGAAGAGGAATTCAAAAAGTATTTGGGGGTAAAACATTTGATATTTTTCAACAGCGGCCGTTCGGCTTTGATGGGAATTCTGAATTCGCTGGGGTTGGTGAAAGAAGGAGAAGTTCTGCTTCAGGCCTTTACCTGCAATGCGGCAGTTAATCCGATTTTATGGTCCGGACTTAAACCGGTTTACACGGACTGCAGCGAAAAAACTTTCAATATCGATATTGAAGATTTAAAGAAAAAAATCACTCCGAAGAGCCGGGCAGTGATAGTCCAGCATACTTTTGGCTTGCCGGCCGAGATGGATGAAATCTTGGAGATTTGCCGGCAGCATAATCTGATTTTGATTGAAGACTGCGCTCATTCTCTTGGCGCGGAATACAAAGGCAAACTGGCGGGAACTTTCGGCAAAGCGGCTTTTTTCAGCTTTTCCCGCGATAAAATTATTTCTTCGGTTTACGGCGGCCTGGCTGCAACTGATGACGACGAGCTGGCTGAGAGATTAAGAGAATATTGGGACAAGATCGGCTATCCTTCCTATTTTTGGATAAAACAGCAGCTTTTACATCCGGTTTTGATGAATTGGCTGATTTTGCCGACTTATAAAATTTTAGGGAAATATTTGCTGGTTTTATTTCAATGGCTTAGAATTTTGTCGAAAGCCGTGCATTGGAGGGAAAAAAGAGGCTGGAGACCCGGTTATTTTCCCAAAAAAATGCCTGAAGCCTTATCAGTTCTTGTTCTCAAGCAATTTGAAAAACTGGGAAGATTAAATAAACATCGGAAGGAAATCGCCGAATTTTATCGGCAAGAACTGAAAAATACTTCTTTTATCCTGCCGCCGGAAACAGAACAGGTTTATTTGAGATTTGCCGTCAGACATCCGAAAGCCCATGAAATAATTAAAAGCGCCTGGCGGAGAAATATTTTAATAGGGGACTGGTACACAACGGCCATTGCCCCTCATGATACGAAATTGGACAAAATGCGGTATGCAAACGGCAGCTGTCCCACAGCTGAAAAATTAGCCCGGGAAACTTTGAATTTGCCGACTCATATTAATATTTCCCGGCGGCAAGCTGAAAAGATAATTGATTTTTTGAAGCCATGGAAATAAAAGAAATTCGGGACAAAACTGTTTGGGAAAATTTTCTCAGCCTTTGCCGCGAAAAAACTTTTCTTCAATCTTGGAATTGGGGAGATTTTCATATTAAAACAGGGAACAAGATTTGGCGGTTCGGCGTCTACGATGAGGAAAAGCTCAGTGCCGTTGCTCTGGCAGCGAAGATAACGGCCAAAAGAGGCACTTTTCTTCTGCTTCAGCATGCGCCTGTTATAATTGAAGGTTCCGGTGCGAAAAAAGAAATTCTGGCGGTTTTACTGCAAAAACTTATGGAAATCGGGAAAGAAGAAAAAGCGAACTTTATCCGGATGAATCCTTTATGGCAAAGAAATCAGGAAAACCTTGATATTTTTAAAGATTTTAAATTTAAGCAATCTCCCATGCACGCCAGTGCCTACGAAGCGACTTGGAAACTTGATCTTTCGCTTTCTTTGGAAGAGCTTTTAGTAAAGATGCGGAAAACCACCCGTTATCTCATTCGCCAAGCCGAGAACAACCGGGATTTCAATATTCTAAAGAGCGATGAAAGGGAGAGCGTTGAGCTTTACCAAAAACTCAATCAGCAAGTGGCCGGTTACCGGCAATTCGTTCCTTTTTCTCTGCCGTTCGTGCAGAATGAATTCGACGTTTTGAAAAAAGACAATCAGGTTTTATTGTTTTTCGGCAAATATCAGGGAGAAATCGTTGCTTCAGTTCTGGTTGTTTTCTGGTCCGGCGTCGGCTTTTACCATCAGGCTGCTTTATCTCCCAAACATCACCGGTTGCCGATTGCTTATCTTCTGCAGTGGGAAGCTATAAAAGAAGCGAAAAACAGGGGCTGTCTTTCGTATGACTTTTGGGGATACGTTAATCCGGAAGCCGAACCGAAACATCCCTGGGCCGGCCCGACTTTATTCAAGATGGGTTTCGGCGGCCAGCCTTATGAATACGCTAAAACTCAGGATTTTCCTTTATCAAAGAAATATTGGCTGACTTTTATTTTTGAAAAGATAAGAAAAATAAAACGCGGCCTTTGAACATAATTATCATGGGAAGAAAACAGTACAGAAAATTGCACCGTTATAAAAAAAGAAAGCCGGTTTACAAGAATCGCGGTTTATGGCTGGGATTTTTGATTTTGGCTTTTTCTTTTTCTCTTTTCTATTTTCTGTTTTTATCTGAGTTTTTCCAGATTAAAGAAGTCAAACTGGCCGGCTGCCGGCAAATTTCCCAGGAACAGCTGAATCTGCTGATCAATGAAAAACTGGAAAAGAAGATATTGTTTTTTCCCAGCCAAAGCATTTTTTTGGCGGATTTGAACGCCATAAAAAAAGATATTTTGGAAAGATTTCCCGAGGCGGCCAAAGTTGAAATTAAGAGAATCTTTCCGGAAACTTTGGATTTTTCAATTATCGAAAGAGAAGGAGTGGCGGTTTTTTACTGGGCGGATAAATATTTTGTTTTAGATAAGGAAGGCGTTATTTTCGAGGAGAAATCATCGGCCAGCAGCGTTTGGTCGCAGATAAAAGTTTTGGATTTTACCGGAGAAATCCGGCTCGGTGCGAAAGTGCTTGAAAAAAGCGATTTGGCGGCCATTCTGCAGATAGATTCCGAACTTAAGGAAGATTTGAATATTCTTGTTGAAGAATTCGTAATTTCTGCCGGGAAAAAACTGACGGTTTCAACCGTTAAAGGTTGGGAGATTTACTTCAATCTGCAGGAAAACGTAGAATGGCAGCTGACAAAATTAAAGGCGGTCCTGGAAGAAAAAATCCCGCCTGAGAAGAAGGGGGATTTGGAATATATAGAATTGAGATTCGGCAATTTCGCCAATCCTAAATACAAGGACTAATCTAGATAATATATAAATATCGAATGGCCGGCTTTGGCTGCTGGCGTCTGATTTTTAAGCCAACTGTAATAACCTGTTTCCTGGTCAAATCCGGTTGTTGGTTCGGCTATGCCGCCCATAAGCTGATTTAAAGAAACCGCCAACCAGCCATGGGGCGGTTCTTTTATTTCTTTGGGATTGAGCTTGATATATTTTTCTCCCAGCCAAAAGACCGGATCTTCACCGCCGAAATAATCAAGATATATTTTTTCTATTTTTTCTTTTTCCACGAAGGCC
>Ga0265594_1000049_pt1 | contig 94110 bp, 88 predicted proteins | sample saktaG_11_FD_190147 | JGI IMG/M metagenome (GOLD analysis project Ga0265594, IMG submission 190147) | Saline water microbial communities from Sakinaw Lake, British Columbia, Canada - sak_2011_5_24_80m | ecosystem: Environmental > Aquatic > Non-marine Saline and Alkaline > Saline ...
GAAGGGCTATGGACGGGCCTGTTCTATTTGGTCTTTTCATTAATTGAATGACAAGGGTGTACGACAAATTTACGGGTAACATATTCTATCCACATTACTTGTTGAAATATTTTTAGCTTTTTGGTATTAATTCTTGTTCTTTCAATTTTCCTCATGCATTTTCATCAATTTGAGCAATCTAATTGCGCCTAACTTTTCATCTCACTGCGGGGTTCGTGTTTAATAAGGGGGCATCTTACATGTTTTCGTATTTTCATATGACCGGATATATGCCCAGACTTCAACGTTGCAGAGGGAAGACCATTCAGATATCAGGTCTATAGATGCATGGTATTCTTCATAGTTGAAGAAGGTCTCCTGCCGACGATTTCCACGTTGGATTATATGGTGGAGGAAACCCGGAGCACTACTCGTGCAATCCTTGCCATAAATTAAAATTATACTTGTAATGTTACCATGTCAAGAAATACGTATGATGTCACCTGATTAACTGCGATTTTTTACTATTTGTTGGATATCTGTGACGAAGTTTATGGTCAATAACTCAAGGGGACTGTTATGTTATCACATCCCCCATCTGTGCCAATATAGGTGAGACGTTAGTCATCTTCTTTATCCAGCACCTCCCTGACTTTCTTCAGCAGATCCGCTAATTGATACGGTTTACCGATGAAACCGGCGGCACCGGCCTTCATTGTCTGTCTTACCCTTCCATCGGCTAAATAACCACTGGCTATAATAACCTTGGCCACCGGGTCAATCTCAAGAAGTTTTCGCAAACATTTATGACCACCCATGCCCGGCATCCCTACGTCCAGAATCACCAGACCGATCCGATCCTTCTCCTTCTTATAAATCTCAATAGCATCCTCGCCACTTATGGCATCTATAGTAGTATAGCCATACTGGCCCAGCATGTTTGAGCTGATCTCGATAATGGTCTCTTCATCATCCACAAGAAGAATCGTCTCATCACCGCCTTGCAGTTCCTCCACCTCTTCAGGTTCCGGCACCCTCTCAGTAACCACCACAGCCTCCAATACCGGAAAATACATTCTGAAGATGGTACCCTCACCGGGTTCGCTGTAACACATTATATAACCACCATGATTCTTTACAATACCATAAACAATGGCAAGACCAAGACCGGTCCCTCTGCCCGCCTTCTTTGTCGTATAAAAAGGTTCAAATATATGCTCCAGCATATTCCTCTCTATGCCGAAGCCTGTATCTGAGATGGAAAGTAATACCTGCTCCCCGGGAGTGGCTCCTAAATGAGACTTACAATACTCCTCGCCCAGAACCACGTTCTCCGTCTTAATGATAAGCTTACCACCATCAGGCATGGCATCGCGGGCATTGACAGCAAGATTCATGATTATCTGTTCAAGCTGTATCGGATCCGCATTGATGGTTTTAAGGTCATCGGCCAGGTGCAACTCAATATCTACCATCCTGGGGATTGTTTCCTTCAGAAGCTCATGAACAAGTACAACATTCCGATTGATGTCCACCGGCCTTAATTTGCCCTCCACCTTATGGCTGAAGATCAGAAGTTTCTGGACGAGCTCTGCAGCCCTCTGGATCGAACCGTTAATCTGGTCTAAATAGTCGCGATCGGGATCACCATCTTCCTTTCTCATCAAAAGAAGTTGGACATAGCCGGAAACAGCCTGGAGAATGTTGTTGAAATCATGCGCAATGCCTCCCGCCAGGGTGCCGACGGCCTCCATCTTCTGGGCATGGAGTAGCTGAGCCTCAAGACGCTTTCTCTCGGTGACGTCCTTAATTGTTCCCTGATAACCTATTATATTTCCATCCTCATCTTTTCTGACAACCGACGTAATAAGGGCATTGATAATACTGCCATCTTTTCTTCGAAAATTTATGGAAAAATCCTTGGTAAATCCTCGTTGCTCAACTGCCCGGACATATTTTTTCAAGTCCTGTGGATCTTCAAATATTTCTATTGTCTCACTTTTAAGCAACTCATCTCTGTTTTCATAGCCGAATAACTCCACGGAAGCATCATTCACATCTATCCATCTACCCTCCCTGGTAGTAATGAAAACAAAGTCTCTTGATGTTTTAAAGAACGTACGGTATTTCTCCTCGCTCTCGCGCAGAGCCTTCTGCGTACGCCTGCGCTCGGTTATGTCACGAATAGATTGAATGGCGCCAACCACATTTCCTTTGTAATCAAATATCGGACCCGCCTTGCCCCATAGAAATAACCTCTCTCCTTTTACGTGAGGAACCTCCGCTTCAGCGATCAGGGCATTTCCGTCTTTGCGAACAAAGAAATATTTTCCTTTTATCTCTTTATCAGATTTAAATACCAGATCAATCAATATGGGTCTTCTGACGCCATAAAGTGGCAGGGCATATTCATAGTCTCCTTTGCCCAACATATCTTCCGCCTTGACGCCGGTCATCTCTTCAATCGCCCGGTTCCAGGCAACTACCTTACCTTCAAGATCAACAGCAAAGGTGGCATCAGGTAGAAAATTAATAATATCAGCATATTGCTGCCTTGATTCTCTGAGAGTTTCTTCGGCCATTTTTTGCGTGGTGATGTCTTGCAAACTTTCTATCGCTCCGGTGATTTTCCCCTCAGCATCTCTCAATGGCGCTGCGGTGAAGAAAACCCATTTACCTCTCTCACACAAAGCAGGAAAGAAATCTTCAGCTTCATACGCACCTTTTATAAGAGCAGATTTTTGATACTTATCCCCATAATACTTGATCAATTCTTCCTCCGCCGCTTCATCCACTACAAGATCGGCCATGATCGGTCTCTCTTCAGAATAGAAAGACCTCCACTGTTTTTTGGTGCCGATAATTTCACTTGCTGAAATTTCGGTTAAGTTCTCACAAGCATTGTTCCAGTGAGTCAGTGTGTGGTTCCTGTCAATCACAAAAGTTGCTATCGAGCTTCCCCGAACTATCTGCGAAAGCCTTCTCTCACCCTCTCGAAGAGCCTCTTCCGCATGCTTTCGTTCGTCAATCTCTTTATTGAGTTCATCTATGGAGGTTGTAGTCTTACGCAAATCCCCCGTCATCTTGTCAAACGCTTTTGAGAGCTGGCCGATCTCGTCATTTGAATCTGTGCCTACCTTATAATCCAGATTCCCCCGGCCTATTATCTCGATCCCTTCATGTAGCTTCTGTATCGGCTTACTGATAAATCTCGCAATAAAACTGCCTGCTAACCATGCTACTATTGAGATAACAAATATCATTGTTAAGAAAACGAACTTTAGTCTATTTAAAGGCGCGAATGCCTCAGACTTATCGATCTGAACCAGAAGAAACCACTGCATCTCCGGAATATATTCTGACGTCCCAAGGACCCTGACCCCCCTGTAGTCCGTATACAACCGAGGTTCGCGGTTACGTTCAGATGCTTTCCCGACATCGTGAAGATAGTGTTCTGCAACTTCGGTATCAATCTTTTGTTCAGAGGTATCTTTTATAAAGCGGGAAGGGGTTAACATATGGCCGTATCTATTTACCAGATAGACTTCTCCCGTTTCACCGAGACTGTTTCTATCCATAGTTATTTCGTTTAACATGTTCAAATTAGCCCTGGCGGCAACGACACCAATAGGCCTTTCTTTTTCATTGACTATAATCGGGGCGGAAAAAACTATCGATTCCCCCACCGGTGCACTGAAATATACATCTCGAATATACGGACCTGATTGTGCGCCTGAAAAATAGAGGTCAGCGTATCTGTCAAGGCCGATTTTATTTCTGTCGCTGGAGGCAACAATTTTACCATCCGCATTTAAAATAAAAGTTTCGAAGATATTTTTATTGACTTTTTTTATTCTATCCAACCTTTTCATTACAGTATTAAATTTATCTATATAATGCGGGTCCTTATTATTTGTTCGTAATAAATTTTCAACAATAATGCTTTGAGACAACTGAACTGTCCTTTCTTTTTGTGCTTCCAGAAATGTCTTTACGTGATGCGTCCTTGAATGAGCAGTCGTATTTAAATACGTAAAGATAGAATTTTTCAGGTTGTCCTTAGCCACCTTGTAGAAAACTATTGTTGCAATAACCATAAGTATTATAGATATTATAATAAAAGAGATGGATATCTTCTTTGCAATCTTCATTTTCTTACTCTCTTTAATTTATATCTGACAGCTATCCCGATCTGTTCCAACAGAAAAGGCTTCTTTAGATAGGCGCTGGCACCGAGCCTTTGAGCCTCCGCGACACGTTTTGTTTCGGAAAATCCGCTGGACGATGAGGGTTCTCTGACCGGGATGAATTTCAATAATCCTTTTGTATGGCTCAAGCCCCTTCTTTTCTTGATTTCGGGAAGATCAGCTCCAGATGCAACCCTCATGGAGATGGTCAACAGCTTTCCGAAGGCGCACACAAGCGTTGTTATGTAGAATAAGCCCCTTTTTTCGATTTATTCCGGTTTCCTTTCAGTACTACTTTTAGTCGTAGCTGCTCCAACCAAGACCTTCCGTTCGTCATAATAATATATCGGCTATTTTTTTCATTTAGGTATAAATCAGCAATTTTCAGTAACTTCCGGTTAAGTTTTTGCGTATAAGTGCCAATCATTCTGCTCTTTGAAATTTTTAGAGCTTTCTGTATTGAAAGGGAAACTTCGCAACTCATTTTGAACTGAACAGCGAGCGCATTCCCCGCTGCTTGCGGCGAGGTTAGCGAGCGAACACAAAAAATATTTTACAATTTACATGCAAGTTCCTAACCGGAAATTGCTGGAGGAATGTAGAATTTCCGGAGCAACTCACGGAACTTATTCAACCCTGCCTGAGACTATGAACCTATTGTGGATTGTTGTCATATGATTTATCCCTGAGAAGTTCTCGCTGCCTCTTGAATACGTATTTTGTTATTATATCCGTGTTACTCGGGCTGAGATTTACGAATCGAACGGAAATCTCATAACTGCCATTCTCATTTCTCTCAACAGACGACATTACCTGTCCTAGGACATTAATGGGTATTTCTATCGTTAACGGAAGGAGTATTCTGAATGCGATAATACTTCCAACATCAAAGCTTGAGTTTGCCGTAAATCGCAAGCCGGAGGCGCTGATGTTTATATTTTCATAAGGGGCAGAAAAAAGTTTTTGCTCGCAATCGCGTTCGAGCAAAAACAGGACGCGATTAATTTTCGAATCGATACTATAGAGAAAATCGAAAAGGGTTTTTAAATCAACACTTTCGATTTCAGGGACTTTATATATTTCTCCGAACGTATGTTCGAAAATAATATGTGGGTTTGCTGTGTTTTGATCGTAATGCTCCTGTAAAATGGGCACATAATTGAATCTGAGCAGTCCGGTAACCCGAGTGTGATTTCTTTGTGAAACTTTAGTTGCCTTGATATCGGGAAAATTTTTCGACTCGATGATATTAAGTAATAGTCCATCTTTCAAAACATAAATATCCGTACCGTTAGGCAGCGTCATATTGTTGTCGACTATCTCAAGCTTCAGGGTAATTAAATCACCCGCTACAGACTTAACGTAACCCTTTGTTTCGAGTATTTTGTTGGTGAATAAAAGAACAAGGTCTAAAGTCATACCCTCTTGGATCTCGTGATCAATGATATCGTCAGCTTTCATCTAAATATCCCTCAACATGTTTTTGAAAATATTCTGCATGATTTGTGCCAGACAAAAAGGGCCGTGTCGGTATGTCAAAAGGATTTTTTTGATTTACTTGCGGGGTGAAGGCAGTGTGTTTGCAGTGTCAGATTATTGGCCGATAGTTATAAGAAAAGCATCGACAATTTCTTTATCAAATTGGATGTTGCTGTTACGCCTGAGTTCACCAACAGCATCCTCAACTGCCATGCCCTTTCGATAGGGACGATCACTCGTCATGGCATCGTAAGCATCGGCCACCGATATTATCCGGGAAAGAAGGGGGATATCTTTGCCCTTAATCCCATCGGGGTAGCCACTGCCATTCCAACTCTCATGATGGTGTCGTATGACTTCTATTTCGGTTTCAAACAATTTTATCGATTCCAGGATATTTCCAGCGACCTCTGGATGGGTCTTTATGATTTTGTATTCTTCATCCGTTAATCGCCCCGGTTTTAGCAAGATACTGTCAGGAATAGCGGTTTTCCCGATGTCGTGAAGAGAGGTGGCGATCTTGAGGCACTCGATTTCATCCAGTGAAAGTTTCATTGTCTCGGCAGTCATAACAGCAAGGTTTGTTACATTAATTGAATGTCTTTCGGTGTAATCGTCGCGGGCTTGGATTGAGCGAACCAGCGATTTCAGTGTATCGATTATGCTGCTGAATATACTTTCATAAAGTATGCTGTTTTCAAGATTAAGCGATGCTCTGGTTGTAAGGCTGGAAATATAATCCAGGTCTTTCAGGGTGAAAATATTTTTACTTTCCTGGTTAATCAGGCTCAGTAAACCAAAAACTTTATCTCTTATCATGAGAGGAACACACAGGACAGAGTTGAAGGGAGTGGAATCATCAAAAAAATTCCTGATTACTGCTTCACTGCTGTTAGTAACTTCCTTGAATACCGATTCAAGGCAAGGAGGAATTACATCGAAGGAAGTGATTTCATTACCGTTGCTATTTTTTGTGATTTTCGGGAGAAAAACATTTTTCTTTTCATCGAACAGAGCGATCAGACAGCTTTCTGCTGACGAAACATTAATGGCAAGCTCCACGATGTCCTGAAAAATATCGTCGTTGCCGCTGCCGGCCTTATCTATGCTGTCATAGATATGGCTGACAAGAGACAGTTCTCTGATTTTTTCGGTCAATCGAAAACTTTCTGCTTTGGTATCCAGTTCCTTGGGGGTCAGGAGTGTTTTTTCTGTGAGATATAGTTTAACTTTAAAGAGCAGATTGTCGATTTTAAAGGGTTTTGTCAAAAAATCGACAGCACCGTATTGCATTGCAGAAACGGAAACGTCTATCGAGGGATATCCCGTAATTATAATAACAGCTATTGCAGGATTAATATCTTTGATTTGATGCAATAACTCAATGCCGTTCATGCCGGGCATATCTAAATCGCTGATAATGAGATCATAGTTTGTCTTTTGAATAAGTTCCAATGCCTTGAAGCCATTTTCAGCCTCGGATAGCAATTTAAATCCTTCTGACTTTATTGCATCGGATATTAGGTTTCTGGAGGAGGGGTCGTCATCAACGATTAAGATGGACTGCAAATCTTCCCTGTAACTACTTATCATATTTCACCGTATCAGGTATCAGTTGTCAAAGTAAAACCATAAAAAACACTCATCTTGGCCCTTTGATTCCCGGGAATGTATCGTCATTATTTTAACACACCTCGGCGGCGCAACCGAAGGCACAACAAAACAAGCTATTTCAAATGCTATAGCTTACGATAAATAGGTATTATTACAGCTTGTTTTGCAATATGATATCTAACAAACCGTAGGTAATTTTTTCGTAAGCCTCCGAATTGTCGTTAGACGGTGATAACGTAACGGTATCATGGTATTTATTCTCTGCACCGATGCTTTCAGGCAGAGAACTTTTAGAGGTGTTTTGTTTGCTATATGCCTTCAAAACACTATCAACCTTGTAAGATGAAACTGTCATCCCGGCCTCTCCAAAACATAGTTTTAGGTTTTTTTATAAAATCCTTGTACCTTTAAGATCGGCTGTATTGAGATAAAACTTTAGACAAATTTACTTATTTCTTGTCTTGTTTTCTTTAAGTAGCAGTATTTTATTGTTGACCGGGAGCGCACCCGTAAGCTCCGCCTTGTATGCGGGGTAATGGACGCAATATAAAACAAACATATTGTTCGCAAGAGCTCACTATCTCCGATTATTCGCCTTCGGCTCATGAAACTGCGTTTTCCTTGCCGGGAAACCCCTCTGTGGGCGGGGAGCTTCACTATTACGTTTTTTTGTTTACATAATTAAAATTATAGTGTAAATTATTTGACGGTCTTTGAATAAAATGTGTCCAAATCATGAATTAGTACGTTTGGGAAGAGGTATATGAAAAAAGCTAAGATACTTATAGCAGAGGACAATAATCTGACCAGAATCAATATGTCGGAATTATTGTCTGAAACAGGGTATGAAGTTAAGGGGGTCCGAGACGGCAGGGAAGCAATGGAGGCTTTTCCACTCGAGAAATACGATTTGGTTATAACAGACTTAAAGATGCCCCATGTGGACGGATTGTTGCTCCTTTCCTTTATAAAAGAAGTAAATCCCGAGAATCTTGTTATCATAATGACAGGCTATGCCTCTGTAAACAGCGCCGTTGAAGCGATGAAATTGGGAGCTTTCGATTATATAACCAAACCACTTAAAGACGATCGTGTGTTGCTAACCGTGGAAAGAGCCCTGTCATATGCAAAGCTTAAAGAAGAGAATGTTGCACTGAAAGATCATTTGAAGAAAAAGTATGACTTTGGGAAAATGATTGGCTACAGTGACAGTATGAATAAGGTTTTTGAAACAATCAAAAAGGTAGCATCATCGGACAGTACAGTTATTATATATGGTGAGAGTGGAACGGGGAAGGAATTGGTGGCAAAAGCGATACATTTTAACAGTGATAGAAGGGCTAACCCTCTGGTTACGGTAAACTGCGGTGCGATTCCTGAAGAACTTCTGGAGAGCGAATTATTCGGACACGAGAAAGGGGCATTTACCGGTGCGATCAGGACCAGGATCGGGCGATTCGAATTAGCACAGGAAGGATCGATCTTCCTCGATGAAATAGGAGATATGAGCCCGTCGCTCCAGGTTAAATTGTTGAGGGTTATCCAGGAAAAACAATTCGAAAGAATCGGCGGTATGAGCACAATAGATGCCGATACCAGGATTATTGCCGCAACTCATCGAAATTTAGAAGAGGCTGTTAAAGAAGGTAAATTTAGAGAAGATCTTTATTATCGTATCAATGTAATTCCTATTTATCTGCCCTCCCTTAGGGAGCGGAAAACAGATATCCCGATATTAATCAACCATTTTTTGCGGACATTCAATTCCCTTAAAAAGAAAATGATAAAGGGGTTAACCGTGGAGGCTATGAAGTGTATGGTAGAATACTCCTGGCCTGGCAATGTAAGAGAATTACAAAATATCATGGAAATGCTCGTTGTCATGAAAGAAGAAGAAGATTACATAGACGTGGATGATCTGCCTGATAGGTTATCCAATCAAATTGATCAAGTTTTTGACGTGGAAGCAGGTATAGAGATTCCCGATGAGGGTTTCAGCCTGAATCAGACTATTACCAACTTCGAAAAAGATATACTTTTGAAGGCTCTTAATAAATCAGGGGGCGTGAAAAATAAAGCAGCTAAACTGCTGCAGATCAATAGAACTACCTATGTTGAAAAGTTAAAAAGATATAATATTATGTAACATTAACCCGTCATTGAACCTTCCGTGAAGTGAATGATATCTTTGAAGTCTTGTAAATAAGAACCAGGGGTGTCATGCCCACAAAGAATACTGCATAGAATGAATTACCTGCCGTAATTACTCTTTTTACAATCCGTATCCGTCAAATAATTGGCTATATCAATGCAATCTCTGACATGTTTTGAACTAAATTCGAGGATAAGTTGTCTGGAATGTACAGCAGTTTCGGGATAGCGGGATAGCGTATCAGCTGGTACGTAAATTGCTAAACACTAATCTGGAAATACTCCGAGGTGGTATGTCGCAAGATGGTGTCAGTATTATACATCGCAAGGCGGAATTGCATTTCTGCCATTATATTAGTCATTATTACGCTTTTCATTTGCGGGTTTTTTTCTGAAGGGTACTGTTTTCAGCCGCGAGAGACCACGTATGCCGTGCATATCGCGTCATACAAAAACATTGCCGGCGTTCATACATCCACTGAATTATTGAAGAGAAAGGGGCTCAAACCATTTTATAGGAGGGCGAACATTCCAGGGAAAGGAGTATTTTATCGGATATTTGCCGATTCCTGTGAAAGCAGGAGCGCCGCAATAAATAGCGGCAAAAAATTGAAGCAACTTGGAATTATCAAAGAGTTTAATGTTTTAGAAATCAAAAAGCCTATTGATCTGCAGAAAAAGCCTCCGCCCGTAACGAAGACAGTCGACAGCAAACACGATACCGGTAAAGGCGGCACATCGCCCGGAAACTTGAATTCTTCACGTGCCCAGGTAAAGGAGGTAATGGCGGAACAATCTGATAAAAGCGTGCAGTCAATGATCAAAGAGCCAATTGATCTGCAGAAAGAACCTCCGCCCGTAACGAAGACAGTCGACAGCAAACACGATACCGGTAAAGGCGGCATATCATCCGGAGACTTGAATTCTTCACGTGCCCAGGTAAAGGAGGCAATGGCGGAACGATCCGATAAAAGCGTGCAGTCAATGATCAAAAGGCCCATTGATCTGCAGAAAAAACCTTCGCCCGCGGCGAAGACAGTCGACAGCAAACACGATACCGGTAATAGCGGCACATCGCCCGGGAATCAGTGGTCTTCATATACCAATGTGAAAACGGAAAGCACGAAGGAAGAAGGGATCACACAGTTCCAGGCCGCCGTTAAAGATTTTGAAAAAGGGAAATATGAAGATGCCTTGGGGGAATTTAACGACATTCTGAACCGTGACTCCTTAGCTTCTGATAAGAAAGAGATTGCACTTAGGAGGGTGGCCGATTGTTATTTTAATATCGGGAAAAGTGAAAAGAAGCAGAACTTTCAAAAGGCGATCGACAGTTATAAGAGTATCATCAGCAAGTATCCCACTTCCGAAGAAAATGCACTTGTACACTTCAGGCTGGCACAGAGCTATGCGAATTCAAAAATGAATAATGAAGCAATCAGTGAGTTGAAGGTTCTCTGCAAAAAGTATCCGGAAGCGGCATACATTCCTGACGCATTACATATGATGGGGACTGTTTATTATCGAATGAAGAGATACAAGGAGGCAGTAGAGGAATTCAGGACCTATGTAAAACTGTACGAAAACGGGAAATATGTGAAAAACGCATACTTTCAAATAGGAGATTGCTATTCTCAGATGAAAAAGTTCAAAAACGCAGATTATTGGTACCGTAAAGCTATGAAAAGGTGGCCTGATTTAGAAGATATATCTCAAGATAACCTCTTGAAACAGGGGTCCCACTATTTTAGAACCGGACAATATGATAAAGCCCTCGAAGCATTGATTGTTTATATAAATTTATATCCTGAAGGTGAGAACTCGAAATGGGTGCTGTACTCCCTTGCCAGATCATTTGTTGGTATCGGAAAAGATAGTTTCGGATTGAAGATGCTGAGTCTTGTCATGGAAAAGTACCCCGAAAGCGAGGAAGCGAAGGAGAGCGCCGTTATTATGGCAAATATCGGGGTGCGCAATCCGGGCATTGATGTGCCGAATTATATTTTTTGTGGAATGGACAATTACCAAGATCCTATAGGAACGTACAACCGTTTTGACGGCAAGTTTGATAATCCGATTAAAAAAAGGGAAAATTCGTATCGAAAAGGGTGTGGCTTGTTGGAAATGAAGAAGTACAGGGATGCATTCGATACGTTTTACGCGCTGTTAGGCAAGACCAATATTGGAAAACGAAAGGAGGAAAGCCAAAGACTGCTCGTATTATGCGGACGTTATCTGGTTGACCGCCTTTACCAGCAGAAAGATTATATTAACGTCGCGGATATTTATTTTAAAACCCGCTGGAACGGTCTTTTCGAACATGGTGAATTACCTATGCTATTCAAAATAGGAGACAGTCTGTACGAGACGGGGTTATTGAATCAGGCCAGAAAAGTATACGAAGAGATGGTCGGCATGAAAATAACAAAAGGCGAAAGGGGAAAAATTCTACTCGCAATTGCAAAGGTAGAACTTGATGAGAATCGTTATGAAGATGCTAAAAAAACGGCAAAGGAACTGATGAAGGATCAATCGACCGAGGATGGGATAGCTTCTATCAAGGCAACAGATTTGACGGGAGATATTTTTTATCGACAGGGAAAGTATGAAGAAGCGGCAAGTTATTATTCAGAGGTCATCAATTCAGGAATCTATAGTGACGGGATTACAGAGATTTATAAAAAATATGCCGATGCCTTGAAGAAGGGGGAGTTTTTCCCGACAGCGCTTATAAATTACCGAAAAGCTGTTGAAAACTGTCGAATGAGTGATGACACCAGGCTACTGCGCATGAAATCTTATGAAGGTCTGGGCGAGTGTTTCTATCATGAAGGATACTATGACAAAAGTGTCGAAATGTATAAAAAATTCCAGACCGTTTCTTCTAACGGTGAGCAGGATCTGTGGGGTCTTTATTGGATGGGACGAAGTTACTTGAATCACAATGATAAAGCTGGGGCAGATCAAATTTTCTCTTCGGTTAGAGAAAAGGGGAAGGAAGAGTTCTGGTCGACTATTATTAATTATTGTGTGGATGAGAAACGATGGTCTGATACGTGCCGTCGTTATGTGAAGAACTAAATACGTAGATTCATAAGTTGATGATAAATTTATTGTGTTTATTAAATGATGTTTTGGTTACGCGTTGAGATAATATGAAAAAAACAACGGTCTTAATTGTTGATGACGAACCGTCTATCAGAACAACCGTTTCGGAAGCGCTTCTCGAGATGGGGTATGATGTTGATACTGCAGCTGATGGGGTGGAGGCAATAAATAAGTTTGAGAAGAAGGCATTTGAGGTGGTTATTACTGATGTGAAATTGCCTAAGGTGAGCGGTATGGAAGTTTTGCGCGGCATCAAGAGCATTTCCACACACACGCCGGTTATCGTCATGACGGGGTACGGGACTGTCAATACGGCTGTTGAGGCAATGAAAGAAGGTGCTTCCGATTTTATCATGAAGCCCTTTTCGGCAGAACATCTTGAACTCGTCATAAAAGATGTTATATCGAAGAACGGATCAGGCGCGGAAAAAGAGGGAAGGGCACCGTCCGGCTCTTCATCAGTCGATAAAGCAATCGTGACTGGCGATGAGAGGATGTTATCCCTTTTAAAGTTGTTAAAAAATGTATCCGGGAGTTCCTCGGGAATTCTCATTCAGGGTGAAAGTGGGACCGGGAAAGAGTTACTGGCGCGTTATGTTCACCGCTACAGCAAAAGGTCGAAAAAGCCATTTGTGGCTGTTAACTGTGCGGCAATACCTCATCAACTTCTCGAGAGTGAGATGTTCGGCTATGAAAAGGGTGCATTTACCGGAGCCTCAATGAGAAAGCTGGGAAAGTTTGAACTGGCCACCGGAGGCACTCTTTTGCTTGATGAAATCAGTGAGATGGACATTCAGCTTCAGGCCAAGCTTTTGCGTGTAATCCAGGAATCGGAAGTCGACCGATTGGGAGCTAATGGCCCTGTATCTGTTGATACACGGATAATAGCGACAACAAATACGGATTTAAAAAAGCGTATTGAAGAAAAAACGTTCAGGGAAGATCTGTACTACCGTATAAATGTCATACCGGTTAAGGTTCCTCCGCTTAGGGAACGAAATTCGGACATTGCGGTACTTGCGGAACATTTTTTACAAAAATATAGCGAGCGTAATGAAATAGAGAAGCCGGCTTTATCATCAGAGGTCATTCGAATATTTGAGGATTATGATTGGCCAGGTAACGTGAGAGAATTGGAGAACGTTATTGAAAGGGCAGTGTTGATGTGCGGAGGCTCCACAATATTTCCGGGGGATCTCTGCATGGAAAATACAGAAGCAATGGAAACGGTCGGAGAGATTCAGTCCGACAGGCAAGACATTAACATGAACCATTTTGCCGGGATGTCCCTGAGAGAGGTCGAAAAAAAGCTGATATTTGAGACGCTTGGAAAGCTTAACGGAAACAGGACAAGGGCTTCGAAAGTTTTAGGGATAAGTGTGCGAACCATGAGAAACAAGTTAAATGAATATAAAGAGGGAGACGTTTGAACGATCTCCGAACAGGAAGGCAAAACAGCCTTTTTAATGTTTCTGTAATATCTTTTGGTATGTGCATTGCATAATGACAATCAAGGGGAGGTGTCATGGAAAAATTATTTGATAAAACGATAACGATGTTGTCATCCATGCTGGATTACCATTCGACGAAACATGAAATCATTGCTTCGAATATTGCAAACATAGATACCCCGAACTATACATCCAAGGACGTCGTTTTTAAAAAAGAATTGGATGATTTGATGGGAGGGAACAACACGATGGAGATAGCCAGTGGTAATGAAAGACATTTACCTGTAACAATTGGCTCGTTTGATGCCGGTAACGTTGAAGTAGTCGATACGGGTAAAAAAGTTGATATAGATCAGGAAATGGGCAAGCTGGCCGAAAATCACCTCATGTATAATCTGACGGTCGATCTACTGGCAAGAAAATTTCGAGGTCTAAATACTATGCTAAGGGAGGCCAAATAAATGGATTTTTCCAATTCTTTCAAGATTTGTGCGTCAGGTTTTGCTGCACAGAGGGCAAAAATGGACGTTATTATTTCAAACCTTGCAAATATCAATACTACAAGGACGCCGGGAGGGGGCCCATACAAAAGAAAGATAATGGTTTTTACGTCGGAGCCCATAGAGGGCAGCTTTAATGACGTCCTGGGAGAGCATTTACAGCTCGTTAAGGTGAAAGAAATTGCCGAGGACAGGGAGTGTGTCAAAAAAGTGTATGAACCGGGGCATCCCGATGCCGATAAAGACGGTTTTGTAACCATGCCCGACATCAATTCAATTATTGAGATGTCTGACATGATCATGGCTAACAGGGCGTACGAGGCATGTGTGACCGTATTTGATGCGGCAAAAAACATGGCGCTCAGGACATTGGATATCGGCAAGTAAATTAAAAAATATACGGAAAGAGGATTTCAAAAATGAGCGATCTCGCAGTCCGACCAGATAGTATTATCCAAACATTAGCTACACGGAATTCAAATATTGCAGATGGCACTAAAAATTCTTTCGGTGATGTCTTGAAGGAGATGGTCAGTGAAGTTAACAAAACTCAAATAGACGCTGATAAAGCAATTGCGAAGGTTGAACTTGATAATTCGGCAAGCATTCATGAGGCGATTATCGCGCTGGAAAAGGCCAACATTTCATTTAGAACGATGATGCAGGTAAGAAACAAGATTGTTGACGCGTATCAAGAAATTATGAGGATGCAGGTATAAGTGGTAACAGGATATTACGGAAGGGGATATGTAATCTAAAATGCAATTTTTTAACCAGCTCTTACATGGATTTAATGCACTTGCACCCTCGAAAAGGATAGCCGTTATTTTGTCTGTTATCCTCAGCCTGGTGTTAATTGGTCTTATGGTCGTTTTGATGAATCAGAAAGAGTACAGGGTGCTGTTTTCAAACCTTCCAGAAGACGATGCCGGGAAGATAATTGCCCGTCTACAGGAGAAACATATTGTCTACAAGCTGTCACCAGCGGGGAACTCTATACTTGTTCCTGCCGGAAAGGTTTCTGAATTGAGGCTTGATATGGCATCATCGGGGTTGCCGCAAGGCGGGGTAATCGGGTTTGAAATTTTTGACAAAAAAAGTTATGGCGTAACCGACTTTGTGCAGCAGTTGAATTATCAAAGAGCACTCCAGGGAGAACTCGCTCGAACGATTAATAGTTTAGACAGGGTTCAATCAAGCAGAGTCCATATCGTCATGCCAAAGAAATCTCTTTTTGTTGGGAAAGAAGCGAAACCAACGGCGTCGGTTTTTCTTAAATTAAAAGGCGGTGGCGGATTAGCACAATCCCAGGTCGACGGAATAGTACATCTGGTGTCCGGTAGTGTCGAGGAACTGCAGCCCGAAAACGTGATGGTTGTTGATAGCAAAGGAAGAGTGTTCTCTAAAACACAGTCCGGATCAAAGATTGCCAGGAGGACAACGTCACAAACAGAGTATCAAAGTAATGTGGAGCAAGAACTTTCTATCCGGATTCAGTCAATGTTGAAAACTGTAGTGGGAGAAGGTAAGGTTATAGCGAAGGTTTCTGCGGCGATTGATTTTCGTGTTATGGAAAAGACGGAAGAAATTTACGATTCCGAGGAGCCTGCGGTGAGAAGCAGGCACCGAAGAACGGAACTGTCGGGTCAACCTGTATCAGGGGGGGGACAAAGTACGGTTGCCCCGGCCTCAAGAACGACAGGCGTATCACTTGGCGCGAAGAACGAAAGAACAGATGAAGTGGTCAATTATGAAATAAACAGGACCATTAGCAAAACGGTGATGCCGGTAGGAAGCATTAAAAAACTGTCTGTTGCCGTTCTCGTGGACGGGGTATATTCAAAAAATGATAAGGGAGTTGAGGAATACCAGCCTCGATCAAAAAAAGAAATGGTGACGATGGAGGACATAGTCAGAAAATCTATTGGTTTTGATGCGGGAAGAGGTGATCAAGTTGTTATTTCTTCTGTTCCTTTCAAAAAAATAGAAGCGGAACAAATAGTGCTTCCCGAAAAGTCCTGGAAAAGCAAATTAGGCATGTTCGTTCCCATATTGAAATACGTTGTTTCATCGGCTGTAATTATATTTATTATAATATTTGTTCTTCGTCCTATGCTCAAGTCAATACTTCAAAGGGGTGAAGAGCGCATGGTAATGACCGGTGGTACTCTGTCACCTGCAAGCGGCCAAATAGGCACGGGAACTGCGGAATTGTCGCTTCTTGGTGGGGGGCAACAACCCGGCGTTGAGGCCGAAGTGCCGGAAGAGGTGCAAGCTATAAAAAGATTTGCGAATGTTGATGATGAGGGATTTACGGATGTAATAAAAGACTGGCTGAAGTAGTCTGGCCGGGAGCGCACCCGTAAGCCCCGCCTTGTAGGCGGGGAGCTTCACTTAAAACAGTGTGTGGGGGGATTTGTTCCAACATGACAAACCAGGAGAAGGCGGCCATAGTATTGATGACTTTGGATGAAGAAGTTGCGGCCCGTATAGTACGGAATTTGGGCCCCGATGAGATTAAAACATTGGGATTGCATATGAATCGGCTTGGGAATGTAACCAGTGAGGAGATACAGCGTGCTGCCGGTGATTTTTGTATGCTTGCCAAAGAATACGGTAAAACCGGTATTTCATTCGGCGGCGGTAATATCAGAAGCATACTGGTAAAAGCAGTGGGAGAAGAAAGGGCGGCAAAGGTCATGCAAGGCATCCAGAACGAAACCTTTAAACCCTCTGTCAATCCGATTATTGAAAAACTAAGGGATATTGAGCCGCAGATAATTTTGGATTTTACTAAGGCTGAACATCCACAGACCATTGCTTTGATACTTGCGCATCTCCGGCCGGAACAGACGGCTAATATCCTTGAAAACCTTTCCGATAAGGTGCGGATAGACGTTGTGAGAAGAATGGCGACACTTCAAAGTGTTCCACATGATTTTATAGATGATATGGCGAAAACCCTTGAATCCGAACTCATCACTGGTTCAACAAGTGAACAGCATTTCGGTGGCGCTGATATGGTGGCGGACATTCTCAATAAAATGAACAGGGCGAGTGAAAGCGCAATTTTAGAGTTGCTTGATGAGTCACACCCGGATTTGGCAACTGACATTAGAAACCTTATGTTTACCTTCGATGATATGTTCGATCTTGATGACAGGAGCATGCGGGAGATTCTGCAGCAAATAGATGGAGACGATTTGACCCGCGCATTGAAAGTGGTTGATGAGGACAGGAGAGAGTTGTTTTTCTCAAATATGTCAAAGCGCGGAGCGGAAATGCTTAAGGACGATATCGATATAATGCCGCCGACACGGTTATCCGAAGTTGAGGAAAGTCAGAGAAAAATCATAGAAGTGGTGAAGAGATTGGAAGGAGAGGGCAAGATTCAGATTTCGAGGGGAGACGAGGGAGATACCTTTGTTTAAGAAAGTCATAAAAGCAGAGAATGTCAGGTTGATTGAATCTGCGGAAGCGGCATCAGAAAAATTGGTTTACGATGCTGTGGAATCCGAGGAAAAAAAACGGATATCAGATACGCAAGAAGCGTGCGAAAGAGAATTTTCAAAGGGATTGGAGGAGGGGACCAGTCGAGCTAAACAGGAACTTTATTCTGCATATAATGCTGTTGAGAAGTTGATTGAGGAACTGAGAGTATTGAAGCAAAATATGTGGGAAGAATCGGAAAGTGAAGTACTCAAACTGGCATTACTTATAGCAGAAAAAATCATTTACAGGGAGATATCTCTCGACCAGGATATTATTATAGGTGTGTTAAAGGATGCCGTCGGATATATTAAAGATAAAGAAGAGATGAAGATCAGGCTAAACCCAAAGGATTATGATTATATTATCGATGTTAAACCGGATCTTTTAAGTAATTCCGGCGCAACAGTGAATTTTATCTTCGAGAAAGATGAACATATTCAACCGGGTGGAGCTGCCATTGAAACGCTCCATGCAGAGGTTGATGCAAGGATTGAGCATCGATTTAAAAAAATGCGAGAAGCTTTGGGTGCTTCGTAATAGTTGTTTGTCATGAATACAAAACTTGCAAAATATCACAGGATAATCGAATCGATAAATCCGATCAGCATTTACGGTAAAGTAAGTGATATTGCCGGACTCTTGGTAGAGGGGCATAATTGCGGTAGTTCGATAGGGGAGATGTGTCGAATTTATTCCAACGGTGGCAACGACTCAATCTCGGCTGAGGTTGTGGGATTTCGAAACGGCAAGGGCCTTATGATGCCGATTGAAAACATTCAAGGAATCGGGCCTGGATCAAAAATCTTTCCCATGGGGAAAAAAGCGGATGTGAAAGTAGGAAGCGGTCTTTTGGGAAGGGTTATCGATGGTCTCGGTATGCCGATTGACGATAAGGGAGCTGTCGAGTGTGATGATGAGTATCCGATTTATGCCGAAGTGATAAATCCTATGAAGAGAGGCAGAATAAGGGAACCGATAGATCTGGGTGTAAAAGCTATTAATGGATTGCTAACTTGCGGAAAAGGCCAGAGAGTGGGCATTTTTTCCGGTTCCGGTGTAGGCAAAAGTGTTCTTCTCGGTATGATGGCCCGGCATACCAAAGCGGATGTGAATGTCATTGGCCTTGTCGGAGAGAGGGGTAGAGAGGTTCGTGAGTTCATAGAAAATAATCTCGGAGAAGAAGGGCTGAAGCGTTCCGTTGTGATAGTTGCCACACCGGATGCTCACCCGTTGATACGGATGAGGGCGGCATATGTCGCGACAGCAGTATCCGAATATTTCAGGGATCAGGGAATGGATGTTTTGCTTATGGTTGATTCCCTGACACGATTTGCTATGGCGCAGCGGGAGGTGGGACTTTTCCTCGGAGAGCCACCGACAACAAAGGGCTATACCCCGTCTGTGTTCAGTCTTATTCCAAAGTTGATTGAGAGAACGGGAAATATCGAAGCCGGCGGAAGCATAACCGGTCTATATACAGTGCTCGTGGAAGGTGACGACTTTAATGAACCGATTTCCGATTCCGCACGGTCAATTCTTGACGGTCATATAACGCTCACTCGGGATCTGGCTTCAAATAATCACTATCCGGCCATCGATATTCTCCAGAGTATAAGCAGGGTAATGACTGATGTCGTGGATGATGACCACAGTAGAAGAGCAGGTGAAGTATTAAGTGCTGTGTCTACTTACAGGAAGGCGGAGGACCTCATAAACATCGGCGCTTATGCCAAGGGCAGTAGTTCAAAAATCGACTTTGCGATACAAATGATAGACAAAATCAATGCGTTTCTGCAACAGGATGTTAATGAAAGAGTGAGTTTTGAAAAGACAAAGGAACAGCTGTTGTCCCTGCTGGAGGAGTCGGTTTCTTAGACACAACCCGTTCGGTTAAGAGTAATTCTTTCTCCCCGTACGGGATAGCTGGGTTGGGAAGGCCAAGAGATTATTGAAGAATATCCGCATTTCAAGAAGGGAGATTTCTTGGGAGTATTTGAGTGGTAGATAGGGTGCTTCGTAAACAGAAATGATGGGTTATGTTTAATTTCAAATTGCAGCCGGTTTTGGATTACAGAAAGCAGGTGGAGGAAAAAATCCTGTCCGAATTAGCTGAGATAAAGAGATGCCTGGATTGTGAAGTGAATAAATTAAAAAAAATACAGGAAGAACGCCGGCAGGAGATAAATGACCTGGAAGAAATGGGCAATGGTAGACTTCTTAATCCCGTGGATGCTTCGCTGTGCAGCGGCCGCATCGTGTATTTAGCCTGTTGCGGTGACAGACAAAAAGCGGTTATCGGTGCCATCGAACAGGAACATGAAACAAAGAGAAAGGAACTTGTAGAAGCCCTAAAAAAAAGGAAAATTATGGATATAATTCGGGGAAAAAAGCTCAAGGAATATAATTCTGAAATCAGCGGAAAAGAAGAAAAGACTCTGGACGAACTTGGAGGAATACAATATAACAAGGGTGTAAGACATTGAAAAAACTTGTCATAATATGTGAAATTGCCATAATTGTCATAGTCTTGGCAAAAATTGTCACATTTGGGGATGTTATGTTTCGTTCTGATGCCGTAGATAGATGTCTGTCAACCAACAGCGCATTTGCGGATACTTCTGATGATGCCATTAAGAAAGCCCGGATGGCAGATGTATCTGAGGACAGTCTGCTAAGGGAAAGAAAGTTATTAAAATCACTCATGGAGCAAAAGAAAAGTCTCGATGTTAGAGAGCAAAATCTGAAAAATGCAGAAACAAATCTTGCCACCCTGAAACAGGAAATTATATCGCGCATTGATGAATTACGCGAGTTAGAGGGAAGATTGTCTGTTCTTGTCGCATCGATCAAGGAAGTTGAAGAAGAGAAGTACAAAGGGCTGGCAAAGATTTACGAATCTTTCCCCCCTGCGCATGCGGGATCCATGCTGGAAAAACTGGATAAGGAAACGGCCGCTGCCATTATCATGAACATGAAGAGTAAAAAAGCCGGGGCCGTATGGGAGCATATGAATTCCAAGAAGGCGGTGGAAATAACCAGAGAAATTACCAACATCCAGCTATCATCTCAAAAACCCAATGAGCCCTAAGAGTCTGTCATGACAGGCTCTATGCACGAACGGTTTTCAGATCGGAAAAAACTTCTTTCTTTTCCCACCATCGGGCATTATTTGCCTCATATTTAACACCTCTGAATCGTCACCCAGCTTAACATCTTGATATTATAGAGCTTGTGCTTGTGGCATGTCTTTTGCTCATTTCTTGTTTCAAAAACAAAAACTCCACGGATAAATAATAGATGAACACATTATGCAATATGCTGAACGGAGAGGGTGGTAAACTCAATAACCTTCTCGGTTCAGAAAAGAAGAGCGGGTGTAAAACCGGCGTAAACGGCAAACAGAAGAAGCTTGATAATGTGCCGGATCATCAGTCGCTCTTTTCTCATATGCTCGGGCATATCATGGCAACTGATGGTAAGGGCCATGCAGAAAAAACCCGTCACGGCTTGGCTGCTCTGTTAGAAAATAGCGATTCAGGCAGTCAAAAAGAGACGTTGTCTCAGGCGGGAGGGGCAGAAAAGGACAATACTTTTCTGATTGGCAAAGATAAAGCCGGGAAAGCCGCATTGGGCAAAGAACCCTGGATCAATTCAATCCTCACAGGTGGGGAAGAAAATAAAACGACACTACGTGTCTCACCTCATGATCTGAAAAGTAACAATGGCAAGTCAATTAATCATATCAATGCTTCGGATGTTGGTGAGTTCGTGAAGAATATGAAAGGTGATAAAGGTAATGTTGTGATGCCGTTTCAGCATAGCGGCGCGGGTCAACTGAGCGACGAGGAGATCATCCAGACTTTAGAAAAACTGGGGCTTGACAAAAAACAGATTACTGCCCTTTTGTCGATGAAGCCTTCGGACAAGGATTCGATGGGATATCGATTTAAAGAGTCGGGCGGTATCCAAAAGACAGTGGCAGGTATGCTTGGATATGTGGAAGACAAGCAGAAAGATACACCGTTAAAGGATGGAAACAAACAGGTTCATAGCGAAAACAAAAAAGGTCAGGCCATCCCATCCGATGACTTAAAGGGCGATCTTTTAAAAGAGAACCGTAACACGGCAGATAACAAAGCTGTAAAAGAGATAAAAACCCGGGCTGAAAGTTCTGTTTCGAAAGTCCATACAGGGGATAAGGGTGAATTTGCGGTCGAAAAAGATTCACCTAAGCGAACAAATCCGCAAAACATATCGGGACCTCGGGATAATATGATGTCTGCTAACCAGGAACAACACGTCAAAAAGGTTTCGGTTTTTGGCGGAAGCGAACAGGGGGCCAGTGGTGACGGTGACAGAAACGGTCTTGAGGAGCGTGATTCAGGCGCTCAGAAGACGAAGGCATTAAACCGGAACCCCCGATTTTCGGAAATGAGGCAACAGGCAATAACACAGGCTGGGTCGCCTTCAACTGGCATAGATAAAAATAATGATCGGTTCGTCGTCAGGCCAAGCAATATAATAAATCAGGTGGTGGATGCTTCGGGGAAGAAACTGGGGAAAGGTTTCGGACGGATAAAAATTACACTGAACCCGCCGCATCTCGGATCGGTCGACATGGACGTTCTCGTCCGGGACAATAAAGTGCATGTGATCCTGAGAGCGGAACACTTGGACGTCAAACAACTGTTGCAGTCAAATACCGAACAGCTGAAAACAGCTCTCAATAATCAGGGGTTGGCGGCGGATAACATCAGTGTTTCCGTTCAGGAAAGGACGGAGGATAGTCCTTTTGAATTAGGGCAGGATTCTACTCTTTTCGACGGAAACCAGGCAAAGAACGGAAAAAATGCAAATGAAGAAAAAGGAAATGATCCTTCCGACCAGGTGTCCACCGAGATAAATGAACAGGACGTACATGTTCAATCGAATGGAGAGATCAGTTTATTCGTATGATGTATAACAATCAGAGGAGGGTAAAAAATGAGCAGTGTTACTGAAGTTGGAAGCAGCAGCAATTCAATTGATTTAGTTCAGAACAATACTATGGGTAAGGATGAGTTTTTCAAGATGCTTATCGCCCAGCTACAAAATCAGGATCCGCTCAACCCGATGGATGGTACCGATTTTACGGCACAACTTGCCCAGTTTTCCAGTCTGGAACAGCTGGCCAATGTGAACTCAAACCTTGAAGCGGTTACGGCGTATCAGAAGCTTATGAGCGGTGTTCAATCAATTGACCTGATCGGAAAAGAGATAACCGCCGAAGGAAATACCGTTAAGGCCAGCGGGAGCTCGGTCGATATTGTTTACAATCTACCGGAGGATGTTTCCAAAGGAACTGTAAGTATATTTCAATCAGACGGGACTCTCGTAGAGACAGTTGAATTTGGACAGCAGGAGGAGGGGATAAACTCGGTTAGCTGGGATTGCGGTTCTGTGGAAGAGGGAATTTATACTTTTGAGGTATCGGCCACCAATGCGGAGGGAGATTCTGTCGAGGTGGACACATTGATCAAGGGACAGGTAACGGGGGTGATTTTCCGGGATGGGCCATACGTTATCGTGGATGATGAGGAAATTTCCTATTTAAGCGTGAAAAGCGTTAAAGACAGTGATTCAGTTTTATAATATTAAGGCAAGGAGGTAAGGGAAATGGGAAGTTCATTATTTGCCGGCATTTCGGGTCTGGCATCCAGTGGCAAGCAGCTGGACGTCATTGGTAACAATATAGCCAATGTCAATACGACCGGGTTCAGGTCCGGGAAAATACATTTTGGCGATATTTTAAGTCAAAGCATAACGGGTGGAGCGGCATCCGGTATGCAGGTCGGCCGTGGTGTGGAGGTAACAAGTATAAGTACGCAATTTGCTCCGGGGTCATTCGAGACAACGTCAAATGCCACTGATCTTGCGATTGACGGCGACGGTTTTTTTACAGTTAAAGATGCCGATGGCGGATCGTATTACACCAGGGCCGGTGCATTTCATCTGGATAATCAGGGTAATATGGTTGATGTCAATGCTTATAAAGTGCAGGGGTATAACCTTACCGCAAGCGATCCAGATACGATAACAGACATTTGTCTTCAAAACATTCAGTCCTCTCCCACCACCACAACGGCAATTTCTATCGGTGCAAACCTTGATTCTGCAACGGCAACCGGTGGAACCTTTAACGCATCCCAGACGGCCTACGATTCTCTTGGTGCCGTCCATTCAGTCAAATTGACTTTTCAAAAGACGGAAGGAGTAGGATACTGGGGCTTCAAGAGTTATCTGGATAACACTGCCGCTACGACGCAGGCCTATTCGGGTCTTAAATTTGACACGGACGGCGCTCTTGCGTATGTGTACAGTGCTACTAATGTTACTACTGACACTTCCGCGGCCGGTACTGCTACGGAAGTTGTCAACGACGAGGGGCAGTTATATCAGGATGGAGTGGTTACCATGACAAGCGTCGCTGATGGGGCCAGCTGGACGATAGCAAGTCCACAGTATACGAATGCGACAGTTACAAGGGTAAGCGCCACCTCACTGACAGTAGATCTTGACGGTGCCGGCGGTGCAGATATCACCGTTACACTTGATGCTGGTCCCTGGCTGACAGGTGAAACCGTTATATGCACCATTGATCAGACGGAAGGGGCACCTGCTGACGTCAACCTGACGATGCCCGCCATTGCCGATGCGACCATCGGAACCGCAGGTGTGGTGTCATGGGATCTTGCCGGTACGACAGCGGAGACGTTAACGGGATATGCAAGTACATCCGTGGTGAAGACTCTGGTTCATGACGGATATTCCTCGGGTGTGTTGAAAAGCATTTCGGTGGTAGCGGATGGCACAATCAGCGGTTTTTTTACCAACGGTCAGACGTCCGATATCGCCCAGCTTATTCTGAATGACTTTCCCAATACGGCGGGTCTGAAACGAATGGGGAAGAATCTTTTCGGTACAACCGTAACATCGGGGGATGCCATCCCGAATAGGCCCGGGTCCGCAGGTATGGGCGAGATCAGCCCGAACTCGCTTGAGATGTCAAATACGGATATCGCGACGGAATTCATCAATATGATTACAGCGCAAAGGGCCTATCAGGCCAGCGCAAAGATTGTTACCGTAACCGATCAGATGATGGCCGAGTTGATGAACATCAAGAGGTAAGACAGAAATCTAAAGTGATGGCCTTGTGAAAAGTAAATTCCCAGGGGCATTGCGAGAAACTGAGCGGCGAAGCAATCTCTTATAAATATAACGAGACAGAGATTGCTTCGCTTTACTCATAATGACACTATATATAGCATGTAATGTCTCGTATCATTCCATTATCTCTTCCAAATTGATGTCAATTTACTGACATGTTGTCAAAAAAGTACTTGTAAAATTCGTAAATAAAGACACAAAACCGACTATCAAGATCATACCAATACTCTGCCGAATCAATTCCACAATGCCGGAATCATTCATTATTCAGGGATACCATGAACTGATATCCTTTTGGTACGGTATTTGCTCTCCTAATGAGAAATGCCATGTATTACAGATGTTATGTTGAAGCAATCATCTTGTTTTACATGCGATATTGAGAAAACAATGAAATGTCAGGAACATAGATGGATCTTGCAACGATTATAGGAATTGTAAGTGGTTTTGGTCTCGTTATTGTAGCTATGAGTCTGGGCGGAGGTCTGATGTGGTTCGTCAATGTACCGTCCGCGTTAATTGTCCTCGGGGGGACGATAGGAGCTGTTTTTATCAATTATCCGATTGCGGATGTTCTTGGTGTCGTAAAAGTTGCAAAAAACGTGTTCTTTCAAAAGCAAGAGTCAGCGTCCCAGATAATAGAACAGTTGCTGGATATGGCCCGAATAGCCAGACGTGAAGGTATACTGGCGTTAGAAAAGAAAGAAGATGAAGTAGAAAACGAATTCTTGCTGAAGGGAGTCAGGCTTATGATTGATGGCATGGAGCCGACTGTACTTTCAAGTATTCTTCAAACTGAACTTGATTATCTGTCGGAACGGCACAGAGCCGGGGCGGAGATATTTTCAAGCATGGGGAATTTTGCACCCGCAATGGGAATGATGGGAACGTTAATAGGGCTTGTAAAGATGCTCATGCAGATGGATGACCCCAGTTCCATTGGTCCGGCTATGGCTGTTGCACTTATAACGACGTTTTACGGGGTTATTTTGGCAAATCTGATTTTTCTGCCGATTGCGGGTAAATTGAAGGCACGAAGCGCAAGTGAAGTGTTGGTCAAGGAATTGATAATTTATGGAATATTATCCGTTCAATCAGGCGATAACCCCAGAGTATTAGAGGAAAAGCTTAATTCATTTTTGCCGCCGGGAGAGAGAAAAATATTCGATTAAATGGAGAAGAATCGTAAAAAAGGTGGAGGGGGTGGGGTCCCATCATCAGGCGGCTGGGAGATGGTTTTCTGTTCTCTATCGCTGATTTTAGTCGCATTATTTGCTTTGCTGGTATCCTATTCGAGCGTTGAAAAAAAAGAACTGGTTGATTTTCTTAAAGGCTTTGGCGGTTCGTACAAAAAAGGAGAAGAAAGAGGAGAGGATTTTAAGGGTGGCCGCAAAATAAACTTAACAGAGCAAGACTTTTATACCGGAGGCATTAAACCGAGTGCAAGTGGAACGGGAGGAGCGTTACATCGCGCATCTCGGGGTGTTCCACAGGGCGATGAAAGGATGATGTTAGGCAAAAATAAGCTGGGGAAAAGCGAAGGTTATGTCAAAACCGGGGATGATGAAATCGGGTTAGATGATGATATATACGGAAGTGCCGGTGGGATATTGAACATGCCCGAGGATGGTATTGCAAAATCAATGAAACGTTTTAAGGCAGCTTTTAAAGGAGAAGTTTTGGAAGGTAAAGTTGACATAGAGAGAACCCCGAAAGGGTTTAAGGCCACACTTGGAAGCGGCGTTCTGTTCCCGTCAGGAGTGGCGACATTTGCCAAGACTGCATATCATCCCCTCGACAGGATAGTGGAAATTATGAAAACGGGCCCTTATCATTTGAGAATTGAAGGGCATACAGATAACGTTCCTATTAATACCGGCAAATTTCCTTCCAATTGGGAATTATCAACAGCACGGGCGATTAATGTGCTGCGGTATTTTTTGGATATGGGCAAAATTTCTTCCGGGAAGGTCACTGCCGTCGGATATAGCGAGTACCACCCTGTTGCCACAAATAAGACGCCGGAAGGCAGGACTAAAAACCGTCGGGTGGAATTTTACTTTGAGTTGCACAAAGAGAAAAATGTGTTGAATGAGGGGCTGCCGGGTTGAGGAAAAAGAGGCATAATACAGAAGAAGAGGGAGGAGCAAAATGGCTGACAACGTTCAATGACCTGGTGACGCTTCTTCTTACATTTTTTGTTCTGGTTCTTTCTGTGTCGAAAATAGATGCCTCAAAGGTTCAGGAAGTGGTCAAATCCATGAGAGAAACCGCAGGTATGATAGAAGTAGGAGATTTAGAACCTGTACAAATTTTTATTCCCTTTGTTAGACCAAAATTCGGTTTGATTAAAGCAGGGGAAAAAAAGAGAACAAAACTTGCAAATGATATTGACCGAATATCCGGGATAGATGCAAAGGCAATAGAAGAAGGAGTCTTGATTACTCTCGGAGAAAAAATACTCTTTGAAACGGGGAAAGCACAATTTAAAAGCAACAATATGGCAATTGATTCTCTCGGTTCTATTATTCTTGAGTTGGATTGTCCCGTAAGGGTAGAGGGGCATACAGATAACATCCCAATTCACAACGAACAATTTGTGTCTAATTGGGAACTGTCGATGGCTCGCGCTGTGGCTGTAGTTAAGTATCTGATTTCAGAGTGCGGCATTGCTCCTGAAAAACTTTCTGCTACGGGGTATGCCGATTCGCGATCCAAGGTACCAAATAATGCGGATCATAACCGTGAACTGAACAGGAGAGTGGAAATAATTTTGTCGATGCAAGATTGAGGAGGAAAGATATGGCCAGGGAAGATAAGGAGAACAAAGAAGAAAATGTCGAAGAAGTTAAAGAGGAAAAAGGGGGAAGCAAGAAGAAATTTCTTAAATGGATCATTATAGGAACGGTCATACTAGTTGTTGTGGTCGCAGGTTTTGCAGGATGGAAGTACTTTCAGAAATCCTCGGCGAGTAAAGAAAAGACGAAGCAAGAGTCAATGGTACAGATCGGTGGTATCTGGGATCTGGGGTCTTTGATTGTAAATCTGATGGATGGCAGCGGAGAAAGGTATTTGAAGGTTACCGTTAAGGTGGAAACGACCACCAAAGAATGTTCATCGGAACTGAACACGCTGAAGCCGAAAATTTTAAACGATATGCTGGATCTTCTATCTTCCAAGAAATATAAGGATGTCGTGGGCTATGATGGAAAGCAGCAGTTAAGGGAGGAAATAATGTTACGTTTAAACAATTATTTAAGCATGGGTAGAGTCAAACAGGTATATTTTACGGAATTTGTTATTCAGTAATGTGAAGCCCCCCGCCCACAGAGACTGTGTCGCAATTCCTTTTTTTGTCATTTCGACCGAAGGGAGAAATCTTTATGACTAATAATATTGACGCGTTAAGATTCCTCACATCCGTTCGGAATGACATTTTCTCCTATTGCGACACAGTCTCACAGGGCGGGGCTGCTTCCCGGTAAGGAATCGCACAGATAGTGAGCTGTTGCGAACAATATATTTTCATATTGCGCCCCCTTACCCCGCCTGCAAGGCTGGGCTTGCGGGATGCGCTCCCGGTCAAGCGAAACGGTACATAATTTCTGAAAACAGGGAGGTAATAAAGTTGTCGCAGATATTGTCGCAGGATGAGGTGGATGCCCTCTTAAAGGGGTTGTCCGACGGTGATGTAGAGACGGGGCAGGAAGATAGTGTTACTGCGCAGCTTCATGAAGTTGAGGTGTACGATTTTGCCAGTCCGAAGACAATCGTAAGGGGTAGAATGCCGGCTCTTGATGCCATCAATGAAAACTTTGCCCGAATGTTCAGAAAAACCCTGTCATCCACATTGCGGAGAATCGTCGGTATCAGCACAGTATCCTCCAATTTCGTGAAGTTCAGTGAATTCTTAAAGACTCTCCCTGTTCCCTCAAGTCAGCATATTTTCAAAATGCCTCCCCTCAAGGGAGACATGCTCTTTGTTGTTGATTCAAAATTGATATTCTTATTAGTTGACTGTATTTTCGGAGGCAGCGGGCGAGAGGTGTTTAAAGTCGAAGGGAGAGATTTTACATCCATCGAAACCAACCTTATTAAAAAGATTATATTGAGCGCTCTTTCGGATCTTGAAGGTGCCTGGAAAACGATTGTGGATGCAAACGCCGTGTATCAAAGATCCGAGATAAATCCTCAATTTTCTCAGATCGTGGGCCAGTCTGAAGTTGTTGCCGTTGTGAAATATGAGGTCGTATTGGATTACTCTTCGGGAATGATCACGGTGTGTATACCGTACGCCTCGCTGGAACAGGTACGGGACAAGTTGAAAGGCAGATATCATGCTGATGAGCTTGAAGAAGAGGACAAGGAGTGGACGAACAAGTTCAGGAGAGGGCTACAGCAGTCTTCAGTGGAGATGATTGTTGAGTTGGGAAAAACGGAATTGACGGGACTTGAAGTTATAACCATGAAAAGAGGGGATGTAATTCCGCTCGATCAGTATATCGATGGCAGTTTAGACGTCTATATTGAAAATGAATTGAAATTTACAGGACATCCCGGTTTTTACAGGGGAAATCGGGCAATAAGAATATCAGAAATTTTAATGAATAAAAATGAAGAGGTTAAACACAATGAGTGAGAATGAACAAAATGATGAGGGTGTAAAGAACGGCGAGGACATCAGCGCCAATGGCAAGAAAGATGAAGTGGAGGCTTCAAGTCAGAATGAATCGCCCAAAGAGGATGTAAAAAGTGACGAAGATATCAGCTGGGATGATGTGAAAGATGAACTGGAGACCCCTGCAATGTCATCGCAAAAGCAGGAGGTCAGCAGTGTTAATTTCCAGGAATTGGAAATGGGCGGTTCGGTGAGTCCCGAGCTTGATCTTGGCTTTATTCTGGATTTGCCTCTTACATTGACGGCTGAACTCGGGAGAACCCAGTTGTTAATCGGAGAGCTTCTACAGCTTGGGCATGGGTCCGTTGTCGAATTGGCAAAACTGACCGGGGAACCCATGGATATCTTCGTGAACAGCAGGCTTATTGCAAGGGGTGAAGTCGTCATGGTTAATGATAAATATGGAGTTCGGTTGACTGATGTAGTTTCACCCGCAGAACGAGTAACCAAGTTACGATAAGGGTAACAAAACGTGGAAACGATGAATTCAATGGAATTATTTCCTTTCATGGTAAAAATTTTTTCATCTCTTGCTATTGTTATCGGCGTGATGATTGTGTGTATTTATCTTATGAGAAAGATCATGAAAAAGGCGGAGGGCACAAGTGACGGAAGGGAATTGATCAGAATCCTGTCAACAAGATCTGTTGCGCCCAAGAGCAGTATCATGCTGGTAGAGGTGTTGGATAAAACGCTGGTTATCGGCCTTTCAAGTAATAATATGTTTCTCCTTACGAGCATTGAAGATCAGTTGTCTCTCGAAAGAGTAAAACAAATTCAGGGGTGGACGCAAGGGCCGCACCATTTTTCCGGGCATTTAGCCCATTACAAGGCGCGCCTGTTTTCGTTATGTCGTCCGGTCGAGAAAAGTGGTGAAAAAAATGCATAGGCTTCCGGATTTGAAGCCGCACATGTTCATTATATGCCTGGGCCTTATTGCCGTGGCATGTTTGATAATTTCGTCTTCAGTATGGGCTCAATCTTTCCCCCTTCCTTCTGTTAATTTGAGTTTTGCTGATGGTGAAAATACTCAAGGCCAAGTTGCGACCGTACTTCAGTTGCTCTTCATGCTTACGGTACTCTCTCTTGCTCCGGCCGTATTAATTATGGTGACCTCATTCACAAGGATAGCGGTTGTTCTCTCACTTCTCAGGCACGCTCTCGGCACACAACAGGTTCCGGCAAATCAAATAATCATCGGACTTTCTTTGTTCCTGACGTTTTTTATCATGACGCCGGTATGGGATCAGATAAATAGCCAGGCGTTGCAACCATATATGAATGAGAAAATAACTCATCAAGAGGCTCTGGATACGACTGCCCTGGCAATGAAGGGATTTATGATAAAACAGACGAGGGAAAAAGATCTGGCGCTTTTTCTTAAAATTTCCCGGGGAAAGAAGCCAAGTAATCCCGATGATATTCATCTTCCCGTTTTGATACCGGCATTTGTCATAAGCGAGTTGAAAACGGCTTTTCAAATCGGTTTTATGATCTACATACCCTTTTTGATACTCGATATGGTTGTCGCGAGTGTTCTTCTGTCAATGGGAATGTTAATGCTTCCACCGATTATGGTGAGCTTGCCCTTCAAGCTTCTACTGTTTGTACTGGTAGACGGATGGTATTTGATAGTTGGTTCGCTGGTTCAGAGTTTTTCATGACCGGGAGCGCACCCGTAAGACCCGCCTTATAGGCGGGTTAAGGGGCGCAATATAAAATAACCATATTGTTCGCGACAGCTCACTATCTACGATTCCTTACCGGGAAGCCCCGCCCTGTGGGCTGGGGGCTTCACAAAATACGATTATGAAAAGGTGGCATATGTCTGTTGATCTGGTTGTGGGAATAGCAAATGAAGCTATAGAAGTGACGCTCCTGCTTGCCGCTCCTATGCTTGGCATAGGACTTATTGTTGGTCTTGTTGTAAGTATCTTCCAGGCGGTGACTCAGGTTCAGGAAATGACGCTTACGTTTGTTCCCAAGATAATTGCGGTCATGCTAGCCCTTATAGTCGCGCTTCCATGGATGATCAGTCTCATGGTTACATACACACAAAACCTCTTTATCTCTATCCCGACGTATATAAGATAGGGGAAGGATAATCGCTGATATCCAATGGAAATACCGCAAATAACAGCAGGACAGATAGAAACATTCATACTGATCTTTCTCAGGGTAAGCGCGATTATAATCACAATTCCGATCCTGGGTAATCGGTCGGTCCCTATGAGATTAAAGGGCGGGTTATCGGTGGTTGTGGCGCTTCTACTTGTGCCTTTTGTTCAATATAATGCCGTTCCAATCAAACTTCCACTGCTTGTCATTAAAATGTGTGGTGAGGTTCTCATCGGGATTGTTATTGGTTTTGCAGGCCAGATCCTCTTTGCGGGTGTTCAACTGGCGGGTCAGTTAGTCGGTTTTCAAATGGGGTTTGCCATAGTTAATGTGGTTGATCCGGTTTCAAGCTCGCAGGTATCAATTATAGCACAATTCCAATATCTTCTTGCTCTTCTGATTTTTCTTGCAGTGAATGCCCACCATATTTTTCTGTATGCTATTGCAGAGAGCTATCAGTTGATTCCTCCTCTAAGTTTCCATTATTCGGGACCATTGATGGAGTCGATCCTTGAACTGTCAAAAGACATTTTTGTCGTCGCAATAAAAACGGGGGCTCCCGTCATTGCCATGCTTCTTTTTACGAGCGTTGGCCTGGGGCTCATTGCCAGAACCGTTCCCCAGATGAATGTTTTTATCGTCGGTTTTCCGCTAAAGATTGCAATGGGACTTATTGGTATCGGTTTGACGCTACCGTATTTTGTCAAGATTTTGGAATCTGTCTTTACGAAATTTGACGGGCAGTTGAGTATGTTAATGAGCCTGATGTAGGATAAACTCATAATGGAAGGCTCGCAAAAAGTCGAAAAACACGTCATTGCGAGCGAAGCGAAGTAACCTTTCGGGTTTAACTCATTATAATTATAAGATTGCTTCGGGCTATCGCCCTCGCAATGACCGGAAGCGCACCCGCAAGCCCCGCCTTGTAGGCGGGGAGCTTCACACTGAGAAATTACTTTTTGCGAGATCATCAAAGGTAAAAGGTTATTTTTTTGACACCACCGTCACGGGATCGTTCAGAACTTTATTATGGCTGAAGAAGAGAAAAAAGACCAGGAAAAAACCGAACAACCTACACCTAAGCGAAGGCAAGAAGCGCGGGAAAAAGGCCAGGTTGCAAAGAGTCAGGAGGTAACATCCGTTACAATATTACTGGCGTGCCTTATACTCTTTTATTTCAATGCTGAAATTATGGTCGGAAAAATGATGGAAATGACACGGTGGATACTCGGCGAATCAGGGAGTTTTATTATCGATAGCAACACGATACAACCTCTCGTGCAGACGCTGGTTTATAAAATATTTGGCATATTGGCGCCGCTGCTGTTAATGGTCATTTGCGTTGCCATTTCTGTGAATGTAATGCAGGTCGGGTTCATCCTGTCTTCTGAGTCAATACAGCCAAAGCTGTCAAAAATTAATCCCATCAGCGGGTTTCAGAGACTCTTCTCGATGAAATCCCTCGTAGAATTAATAAAGAATATAGTAAAAATTTCTGTTGTTGGATTCATTGGATATATTACGATCAAGGGAGAGATGACGAATCTTGTTTCACTTGGCAGTTTGAATGCGTGGGGCGTGTTGGAATATATTGGAAAAGTTGCCTCCAAGGTTATTTTAAGGACATGCTGGGTTCTCATTGTACTGGCCTTATTGGATTATATTTTTCAAAAGTGGGATTTTGAAAAGAATCTTAAAATGTCAAAGCAGGATGTAAAGGATGAATTTAAGCAGTCAGAGGGAGATCCGCTGATAAAATCGAGGATCAGGCGCCTTCAGATAGAATCTGCGAGAAAACGTATGATGGCCAGTGTCCCCGAAGCAGATGTTGTAATAACGAATCCCACACACTTTGCTGTAGCCCTTAAATATGATCAGACGACAATGGTAGCACCGAAGGTGTGTGCAAAGGGGAGAGGTCATATAGCAGAAAAAATAAAAGATATTGCCGGGAAAAATAATGTTCCAATCATTGAGAACAAACCACTGGCACAAGTATTGTATAAGATTGTTGATGTAGATGAAATGATACCGGCGAATTTATACAAAGCAGTTGCCGAAGTATTGGCATATGTCTACAACATAAAATCCGGTCAATAGTTGATACCTTTGCAAAATGGTATTTCAGGTCATTGCGAGACACAAAGTGTTACTGAAAACTTTTTAATTATCAATATCTTGTAAGATTGCCTTGCTCGAAATGGCAAAAGAAATTTAACAATCAGCAAGCTTTTATGGAGTGATACATAATGGCAAGTGCAAATGTTGCAGTTCATCCTGTCATGGAATGGGTCAAAAGCAGCAGCACATTTTTGGCGGTAGGAATAGTCGGTGTTTTGCTGGTTATGATGATACCCCTTCCTCCGTTTATTCTTGACTTGCTGCTTTCCTTTAATATTACATTTGCCATAGTAATCCTTCTTGTTGCCATTTATGTATTAAAACCGCTTGATTTTTCGGTTTTTCCTTCCGTTCTTTTGATTGCTACACTGTTGCGGCTGTCGCTAAACGTTGCATCAACCCGCTTAATTCTTCTTCATGGCAATGAGGGGACTGCAGCTGCCGGACAGGTTATCAAATCCTTTGGTACATTTGTGGTGGGCGGCAATTTTTTGATTGGGTTTATAGTGTTTATGGTACTTGTCTTGATCAATTTTATTGTCATTACCAAGGGTGCAACGAGAATTGCCGAAGTTGCGGCACGGTTTACGCTGGATGCCATGCCGGGCAAGCAAATGAGCATTGATGCGGATTTGAATACGGGGCTCATTTCTGAGTCCCAGGCGAGGATCAAACGCGATTCTATAGCAAGGGAGGCCGATTTCTATGGTGCAATGGATGGTGCGAGCAAATTTGTCAGAGGTGACGCTATAGCAGGAATCATTATTGCGCTAATTAATATTGTAGGCGGATTGATTATTGGTGTGCTTCAACAGGGGATGCCGGTTGCCGATGCTGCCCGTACATATACGCTCCTGACGGTTGGAGACGGTCTGGTTACGCAGATTCCAGCCCTGATTATATCAACCGGAGCGGGAATGCTGATAACCAGGTCAACGGCGTCATACGATCTCAGCAGCGAAATAAAATCGCAAATCTTTTTACAACCGAAGGCAATGGCTTCAGCCTCCGTTATGTTGCTTATCTTTGGTTTAATACCGGGTATGCCGACTGTGCCGTTCTTGATTATCGCATCTGTTGTAGCATTTATCGCGTTTACTGCTTTCAAGTCAAGCGAACAGGTTGGAGAAGTTGAAGAAGAAGGTCCTGTGGGAATGCCGGCAAGGGAACCATTGGAGGAACTGTTGCCACTTGATATGCTGGAACTCGAAGTCGGATATAATCTGGTTTCCCTTGTTGATGCAAAACAGGGGGGAGAACTTCTGCACCGCATTAGAACTTTCAGGCGGCAGATGACTGCCGAGATGGGCTTTATCATGCCTGCGATACATATTCGCGATAATCTCCAGCTAAAGCCCGGTGAGTATGCCATTAAATTAAAGGGAGTAAATATTGCACGTGGGGAGCTAATGATGGGCCATTATATGGTGATCACGCCCGATGATAAGGCTGTAGCGATTGCAGGGCACAAAACAAAAGAGCCGGCATTCGGTCTTCCCGCAGTCTGGATAGAGGCGGGAGAAAAAGAAAGCATACAGGCACAGGGGCATGTTGTAGTGGATGCGGCGACTGTATTAACCACTCACATTACCGAAGTTGTTAAAACGCACGCCGATGAATTACTGGGAAGACAGGATGTACAGTACCTGCTGGATAATTTGGCACAGTCACATCCGAAAATTGTCGAAGAAGTTGTGCCGAATATTATTTCGCTTGGTACCATCAATAAAGTTCTTCAGGAGCTTTTAAGGGAGCGGGTTTCAATCCGCGATCTTCTCACTATAATGGAGACATTGGCCGATTATGCTCCAGTGACAAAAAACGCCGATTTACTAACCGGATATGTTAGGCAAGCCCTGTCACGAACCATTACACAACAATATGTTGAGGATGACGGTACTATGACGGTGGTTATGATGTCTCCAGCGGTGGAAGATGCCATAAGCCAGTCTGTTCAGCACACGGAATATGAATCATTCGTTACACCTGATCCAGGCATTGTTCAAAAAATCGTCAGCAATCTTCAGGAATTTACGACAACATTCTCCGAGAAGGGATTACAGCCCATTGTTCTCTGTTCACCCAGTGTCCGGACCTACGTCCGAAAGATTCTGGCAAAGTTTTTCCCCCATATTGTTATCCTGTCACATAACGAAATCAGCCATAATGTCAACATTAAATCACTTGGAGTAGTGGGGGTTAAGGATGCAGCTTAAGAGGTATGAAGCAAAAAGTATCCACGAGGCAATGGGGAAAATAAAGCGGGATTTGGGCGACAGCGCCGTTGTCCTATCGACGAAAAGGATGAAAAGCAAAAAAGGGCAAATGATTGAGGTGATTGCCGCTCGTGATGAAGATTTGATAAATGAAAGTAAACTACAAGAGTCAAGTGATGAAAGCAACATGTCCGATATACACTCGACAATCAGGTCGGATGTCAGTGAACTGAAATGTTTCATGATGGATTTTATGAGAAGTGTGAACATCGGTGCGGAACTGACCGAGATTAAAGAAAATCTTAACACTTTTTTTGATTTTTTAGGAATTCAGAAAAGTGAGAAAAAATCTCCTTGTCTTTCAAAGGCTTATTATTACCTTTTAACGACAGGCATATCGAGGAAACAGGCGTTAGGGTTGATAGAAAAACTACAGGATAATTATGAGCCACAGAAGTTGCAGAACTATGATGACACATTGAAATATCTGGAGGATATTCTCAGGCAGTCAATTGCCCTTTCATATGGAAAACAGACAGAGAAAAGAAAGGTTTGTGCCTTTGTCGGTCCAACCGGTACCGGGAAGACGACAACTCTGGCAAAACTTGCGGCACATCATTTGTTTGACAAGAAATCAAAGATTGGAATCATAACCATGGATACATATCGTATCGGTGCTACAGATCAATTAAAAAAGTATGCTGACATTATGAATGTCCCCATGAAAGTCGCGACTGAAAAGTGCGAACTTGAAAAGGCTCTTGCGAATTTTTCGGACAGGGAAGTTGTTCTTGTGGACACGCCCGGAAGGAGTCGCATGGATGGAGGATATTTGCTGAAATTGAGGGATTGTATTTCGACGATACCATCTGTGGAGACAAATCTTGTTATGAGTGTTACGTCAAACCGCAAGAGCATGATTAATACGGCAAATCGGTTCGGCATTACCGGCTATAATAATATAATATTTACAAAACTGGATGATTCCGATTGTTTTGGACACATTTATAATGTGATTGATACTATAAGCAAACCGGTATCATACATTACTGACGGACAGAATGTCCCGCGGGATATACAGGCAGTTGATCCCGGAATATTGGCAAGAATCATAATGAAAAACAGGATCCGTATCACATTGAGAAGGAGTAATTAGGTGGATCAAGCAGAGACGCTCAGGGACATAAAAAGAAGAACAACCGGGACGGATAGCGGTAATCTGGTAAAAGGGAAGAAGGAGAAGGCGAGAAATCCGGATATACGGGTTATTGCTATAACCAGTGGCAAGGGAGGAGTAGGCAAAACAAATATTGCGGCAAATATTTCGTATGCCTTGTCTATGAGGGGGAAAAAAACCTTACTCCTTGATGCAGATACGGGATTAGCCAATATTGATGTTATCTTAGGGATTACACCAAAGTACAATTTGTGTCACATACTGACGGGAGAAAAGACTGTCGCGGAGGCGATTGTTAAAGGCCCCGGTGGCATGATGATTCTGCCGGCGTCGTCAGGCATTCAGGAAATAACGGAAATGTCGGGGGGGCAAAAGCTTACACTATTGGATATGCTGGAAGATTTCGATGAGGATCTGGATTTTATGTTAATTGATACTGGTGCCGGAATAGCAGGGAATGTGATGTTTTTTAATATGTGTGCCAGTGAAATTATTGTCGTTGTTTCTCCTGAACCGACCTCGTTGACCGACGCATATGCATTGATAAAGGTTCTCTATAAGAGTCACGCAGCGAAACGATTTATGGTACTTGTGAACATGTCTCGAGATGCGAGTGAAGCGAGTGCCGTGTATCGTAGGTTAAGCAAGGCCGTTGAGCATTTTCTCAAACTTTCAGTTGAGTATCTTGGGTTTATTCCTTTCGATGAGAGCGTTAAACAGGTAATAAAAAGACAACATTTACTGATGGAAGTATTTCCTTCTTCAAAGGCAAGCGTACATATTGCCAAGATTGCTGAGCTATTGTCCCGGCAGAAGACAACCACATGTAATCCTGGTACTATTAAATTTTTTAACAGAGCGATAATTAATAATTATGACAGATAAGAAGAAACGCGAAGAACAAATCATGAAATATGTCCCTCTCGTTAAAAATGTTGTCGGGAGGATTATGTTGCGGCTGCCGAGCCATGTTGACAAAGAAGACCTTATTAATGTTGGGGTCATAGGACTTATGTCTGCCTTGGAGCGGTTTGATGAAACGAAAAATGTAAAATTTGAAACATATGCCAGATTCAGGATACGTGGCGCAATACTGGACGAATTGCGATCGAGGGATGCTGTGTCGCGATCAGCGCGGAACAAAGGTGCCAAACTTGAAAAGGCATATGCGGTATTACAGGTGGAATTAGGAAGAATGCCGACGGATGAAGAAGTGATCGGGTATCTCAATATATCGCTGGAACAGTATTACAAGCTCCTTAATGATGCACGGGGAGTTTACATCTTAAACACTGACGATCTTTCTCCGGATTATTTGAGAAAAAATACTCCACAGGATGTCCTGGAAAAAATTGATCAGGACAATCCGTTATCGTTCATTACCAGCACTGAGACGAAGGAGGTATTAAAAAGTGCAATCGAGGCATTACCCGAAAAGGAACGAATTGTCTTGTCGCTCTACTACTACGAGGAATTGACTTTGCTGGAGATAGGCAAGGTTATGGAATTGACGGAATCCAGGATTTGCCAGATTCATTCCAAGGCAATATTGAAATTGAGATCTGTGCTCAAAACATTAAAAGACAGGGAAAATATAGAACCTCTTTCATGCATGCATTCAAGCTGAAACAGCAAATAACGATAAGATATAAAACGGAAGAGAGATATAACAAGAGAAGCGCTATGCCTGACAATGTGTCTTTAATTAAAATATCGTGCCTGCCCGCGTGTGTTGTAGCGATAATAATATTGGTGAATGTTTTCTTTTCAGGCATATATATCGCAGGTTGTGCCGAAAAACCTGAGGCTGAGCTTGCCCATAAGGCAGAAGAGAGCCTGAAAGTTGACACTCCACCTCAATACAAATTTGAGTATTTTAATGATTTCATTATATACGTATGCAGTGAAAAGGAAAAAGTCGGCGTGTTGCTCTGTGATATAGCTTTGGAGTTAAATTACGGGATGAAATTATCAGGTGACAGAGGAGATTTGAGGAAATTGTTATACAGGATGCTGAAATCACTCGATCAGGAAAATGATTCGCGGAACCTGAAAAAACAACTGCGGGAAAATATTAAAGTTGCCATTAATGCGGCAATGGGCGAAAAGGTCGTCAAGGAAGTAAATTTCGTCAAGTTTATCCTGCTATAAAAAAACAAAAAGTTGTTGAATGACTGCATTGTTGTCCAGGGAAACAGTGTGATGAACCGGGGAAGGGGATAAAAATGAGAAAAGCATATTATTTTTTAATTGGCATCATGATATTTATAGGGTATATTTCGCCCTGCTATGCCCTTACATCGGAAGAGGTTTTAAAGTTGAAGAATGCGGGTGTCAGCGATAAAACGATTCAAATTATGCTAAAGCAAGAAGAACAGGGTGTTAGAGAAGTTCAAGATGACAAAGGAAATACGAACATTATCTATTCCACAGGATCCTCAGCACGCAGGGGAGAAAAAGATCGCGAGGAAGCGGAAAAAATGAAGAAGGCATGGGATATGCTGGATAATGTTATTATTGATGAACGCAAATAGCACCAAAGAGAAACACTATAATGATAATCGATGGACATGCTAAACATGTAGAGTTGTTCAACGAGCTGAGAAAAGAATTCGAGGCTACCGTTGTACAAGAACTTATTCCTGGTATTATTCATAACTTTGCAAATCCCCTTAACGGGATTTTGGGGCGTTCTCAATTGTTGCGAAGAAGGGCACATGAGTGGTTTAAAACGGTAGATGTCAGTGACAATGAACCGAGGAATCATGAAAAGATACTCAATGACATTGATCTCATAACAGAAGAAACAGATAGATTGTTTGATTTGTTCAACGATCTTTCAGCTAAAGTTTATAATTTACAGGACACGACAACTAAAAAAATTAACATTCCTGATTTGATAAAAACAGAAACGGATTTCTTCGATTTCTACCTGAATTTCAGACACTCTATTAAAAAAGAACTGGTACTGGAGCGGAATATACCGGTTGTTACCGGAATTTTATCCGAATATGCTATCGCTTTTTCAACGATTATTCGATACTCGATGAATTCCATGAGAACAAGCCCGACAAAGAATCTGACAATTACCACGTATTACGACAAACCTGATGTTTGCGTGAAGATAGAAGATACCGGGATACATACACTTGAAGGCGAGAAAGGGAATCTCCTTGACGGCATTTCATCCGCGAGCGGACCTTTTTGTAATCCGGACAAAAATGCGGGATTGTTAAATGCCCTCTCTCTTCTGAAAAAATACGATGCTAACTTTCATGTAGGGAATATAAATGGTATTCATACTCTCTGCGTGAAAATTCCATGCTGAGTTTCCATCCATTTCCATTGGAAAATAGCGATAGGTTCAAGGTTTCCAATGGTTATGACGATAATATTTTATATATAACGTAATATATACTTGCTACCATGAATCTGGTCAGTGTTTTTTAACGGCAAGTAGATGTGAGAAGTATAAGATGAGATCGCTGGATGTAAATCAGATTATTTTACAAACAAATGCTGTAGAGCGTGTTCAGCAGGTTCAGCAACAGCATCCGGACGTTCAGCAGCGTTACTTTAAAGATCAGTTAAGAAAAGAGGAAAAGGAGTTAAAGGAAAAAGTCAAAGATACTCACGAAGCTGAGAATTCCATTATTGATGAAAAAGACAGACGAAACCGTCAGGAAGGTCGTTCCGAGGGGAAAAAGGGGCAAGAAAGCAAGGAAGATGCGGACAATAAAGATACGGATAATGAAAATCATATGTCTCTTGTTGACGAGTGTGGAGGAACTGTCGATATAAAGGTGTGATGTGGATATAGAAACATTACTGAGATTTCAAGTTCTTGCCGATGTCGCGTTGTTTCTTGTCATAGTGTTGCTCTGCATTGTTGTGACGAGGGAGAACAGAAAAAGATCACATGGGCTGAATCAGGATTCTTTTGAAGAGTTTAAAAAATTGATTGAGGGTTCTCAAAAGTCTGCCGAATATTTGTCGCAGGCGATTAGCGAGGGTAGAAACTCCCTGAAGGAACTTTCGTATACGTTGGATGAAAAAGAAAGAAGGTTGCGAAGGCTGGTCGAAGATTCAGAAATAATACAGGAGAAGGCCGAGGGGGAAAAGATTCGAACGGGGGAAAGAGCCGATCTCAGTAAAACGCATGATTCTGCCGTACGAATGGCGCAGCAGGGTTTTTCGGATAAGGACATAGCCGATACGCTGGGTGTGCCGGAAGGAGAAATCAATCTTATCCTTGATCTGGATCGTAAAAAAATTGAGAATGGTTAATGCCGTCAATACCACCAATTATAATCTCACCTGATAGATCCGATAATTTATTCCGGATTCAAACCAAAGGAAATATGCTGCCTCCCCTCTCGGTAGGGGAAATCGTCAAAGCGGAAGTTATCGAGCAATTCGGTGACAGAAATGTCCTTATTTTGCTGAAGGGCAAAAGGATTACTGCAGATTCGGCTTTGATGCACAATAAAGGCGAGCGTGTGAAGGCTCGTGTTGAACAGATACAGCCTCGTGTTATTCTTCGTATTGTGGGAAACCAGACATCACCTTCTTCGGTAATAAGGGAGAATATCGGCTTTTATCGTTTGAATCCAACGGGATTGATTGATTTTTTTAATGAGGTGAACCGGATATTCAGCCAGAAAGATCTTGGAAATCTGTTTTCTCTCCTGGGAAAAGAAAATATGACGACTATCCTGAAAATGGTTCAGTCTTTGACTCTGTCACAATCGACATTAAACACCGGTTTTTTCAAAGATTATATCTATAATCTCGGTTACCTGATGGAGAAGGAATTGGGCGAAGCCCTTACCAGGAAGTTTGGCAAGGCTTCGGCGGTAAAAAAGGCTTCTCACAATCTGAAGGGACTTTTATTGGCGTTGAAAAACAAGCTCCATGGATTGACAACAGATAAAAAACATCACGGGGTAGAGAAGCTTTTGCGGTTTATCGATTTATCCGTGAAGTCAATCGAAGCACATCAGGTCTCCAACGTTGTGCTTCAGGAGCGTGACAATGTATATCTTTTTAACATTCCGATGCTTTCCCCTGACGGAATGGGCCTCGCGGAGATTTTTCTGAAATTTGATGGTAAAGATGCAAAAGGAAGCGGCCAAAAAAAAACCTGCAAGATGGTATGTATGTTTACGATGGATGCCCTCGGTGACATTATTGTCGAAACAACGATTGAAGAGCCTAAATTGAAATGTGACATATATTGCCAAGATCAAACAATATGTGATTTTATAATACCGTTTTTAGCGGAAATAAAGGAAAGGCTCGATGCAATAGGCTATGAAGCAAGTTATGTTACGTGTGTGATAGGTAAGGATATGGAGAAAATGAAAAAAGGATACAGGAAATTGCCGTATCTCCATGATCAGGAAGGTGTGAATGTGGTTGTTTGAAAATGAACACGGATGAAAAGAAATTACAAATTGCTGCTTCAATAAAATATGACAGCAAAACAGATGTAGCACCAATAGTTACCGCAAAAGGACGTGGGTATATTGCGGAGAAAATCATAGAAATAGCGAAAAAGCATAACATCCCGATAAAAGAGGATCCCGCCCTTGTTCAGATCTTAAGCCAGCTTGATATCGACGAACACATACCGCCCGAACTCTATAAAGCTGTCGCTGAAATTCTTGCCTTTGTTTACTCCCTCAACGAACGCTACCGACAGAAAATTTCATAATAGGTCAGGTGGTGGGAAAATTTTTCCCGGGAAACGAAACTGCCTGCTGAATTTTGACACTCTTCTATTAGGTAAGCGACAATGCAAAACACGTAAACAGGTTTTTTATCCCTGCTTTCAGTCGTAAGAAGTTAGGGGATACCGGAGCCAGGTGTTGGGTCTTCGATTATCCAATATTCCGATTAATCGTTACACCGGTATTCTACCTGCACAGTAGTTATAACGTCCCTGAATATTGCATTATTTTGTGTTTCCCTGGCAGTTGTATCAGAACGTGGAAGTGAAGTGTCCGTTTGAGAGGTTAGCTGTCATGCATAATGCCTGTATGCTGCCGCATCAGGAATTTTCAGGCGTCATTGAATCCCCTGCTATGGCATGTAATTTGCTTTATAAGTTCATAAAAAGTTATTGGGTGTTGTGCTTATGATCTACGGAATATCAACAATGGCTAAAGAATCTATAAAACATATTTATCAGCTTGAAGCTGTGACGCATAATATTGCAAATGTTAATACCCCTGGATTTAAAGCAGAGAAAGTGCTTTTCCCTGAAGGGACGTCATTGAATAGATCAAATGATGAAAAGCCGTTGAGTGTTATTGATTATTCGCCCGGACCGATCCAAAAGACAGGAAATGTATTTGACGTGGCAGTCGGAGGAGAAGGATTTTTTGTTATAGAGACAGCGAACGGCGAGGCATATTCGAGAGACGGAAGGTTTACATTGAATGAGAGAGGGGAGCTCGTTACTCACAGTGGAGATTATGTCCTCGGAAAGTCAGGTAAAATTGTAATCTCGGGAGATGATGTTCGAATCGATGAAAATGGATCAGTCAAGGCTGATGGTAATGAAGCAGGTGTATTAAAGATAGTTGAATTGGATAAACCGGAAGTGCTGAAAAGCGCTGGAAAGGGTCTTCTGTGTGATCTCAAGAAAGAAGCGGGTCCCATGATTGTGGAAAAGCCAAAGGTTTATTCGGAACATCTGGAAATGTCCAATGTGCAGGCAATCAAAGAGATGGTGAATATGATTAGTATTCATCGTTCTTTCGAAACGTATCAAAAGACCATGCAGATATTACAGGAACAGGACAAACTGTCAACGAATCGAATAGGGAAGCTCGTCTAATTTACAAGATATAGGGAGGGTTCTAATGATGAGGGCATTGTGGACGGCTGCTACCGGAATGGAAGCGCAGCAAATTAATCAGGATGTTATCGCCAACAACCTGGCGAACATCAATACGGTCGGTTTCAAAAAATCGAGGGCGGATTTTCAAGATCTTATGTATCAAATTTACACAAAAACCGGTTCGGAGACATCTGAGGGGAATAAATTGCCAGTAGGTTTGGAAGTAGGCATGGGAGTAAGACCCGTGGCAACTCAGAAAATGTTTAGCCAGGGAGATTATCAGCAGACAGACAATGATTTCGATTGGGCCATTGAAGGGAATGGCTTCTTCCAGATAGACCTTGGTGACCGTACGGCGTATACAAGGGCGGGGAGTTTTCGAATCGACAAGGAAGGGTATGTCTGTGACTCACAGGGACAAAAGGTTACCCCGAATATTTCGGTACCACAGGAAACGGTTAATTTTACTATTGATAAGGGTGGTACATGGACTGCGGCTGATAGTACAGGTACGTCACTGGGAACCGGCAGGATTGAACTGGCAAAATTCGTAAATCCGGCAGGACTGACGAGTCTGGGAAGAGGACTTTATGAAGCGACGGATGGGTCGGGTGATGCAATTACAGGAAACCCGGGCGAAAGTGGCTTGGGTAGCATATCACAGCGTTTCATTGAGATGTCAAATGTTAACGTGGTGGATGAGATGGTAAAAATGATAGTCGGTCAAAGGGCATACGAGATTAATTCCAAGGCGATTCAGACGATTGATTCCATGTTACAGACGGTCAATAATCTCAAGAGGTAAAAAATGAGAGTACGGAAAGAGTTCATTTTAAAATATTGTTTGGGCGTTATCTGTATGGTGGTCACACTGCTGATTGTGAACCAGTCGTTACATGCGTCTCAGGTGACGCATATAAGTGAGAAAAAAATCAAAAAGATTGTGGCTGATCATATAAGACAAAATATATCCATGCCGGACAGTTCTGTTCGTATCGAATTTTTCTCCGGGATATCAGATTTGACTATTCCAGGCAAGAACGTCACCTGGCGGGTTAGACATGACAGAAATGAAGATTTTATCGGTTATGCCACGGTCACGATCAGATTTTATCAAGGCGATGTTTTTTTGAAAGAGAAGTCTGTAAGGGCGAAGGTGGAGGTATTTAAAGATGTCGTGGTTGCTTCACGGTTCCTCACGAGAAAATCCACTATCGGTTCAGATGACGTCAAGGCAATAAAAAAATGGTGTAATCAAACACATCCTAACAGCGTTGCACATTTATCGGAAGTTTTGGGAAAAACGCTGAATGTAAAAGTAAGGCAAGATACCGAAATAACCAGAACTATGTTGCGCGTACGGTTGCCGGTAAAGCGTGGCAAGCTTGTGCGTATAGTCCTCGAAAGGGGTCCGCTTATGATAACGACGATCGGTATGTCTCAGCAGGATGGAAAATTGGGAGAGCTTGTCAAGGTAAAAAACCTGTCGTCTAAACAAACCGTCTACGCGAAGGTCACGGGTGACTCTCTTGTCAGCGTCGAGTATTGACGTTGGGAAATGGGATTGGAAAAAATTATCATGGAAAATCTACGTTGCGGAAAAATTCAAAATAAATCGCACCGATCCGGCCCAGGCGTTTCACCGGCTTTGCCGAAGCTAATTGGAACGGTGAGTTATGCAGTAATTTTTTCTCTCTTAATTATTGTAACGGGATGCTCATCACTTATTAAAACGGTAAAGAAAGAACAACCTGCTCCACCCCGCATAACATCAGAAAAAGCCCCCGCTCCCGGATCAATCTGGCCGGGGGAAAGGGCCACGAACATGCTTTTCGCGGACAGGAAGGCAAGATATTTAAATGATATAATTACAATCATAATTGAGGAACTCTCAAGCGGTGAGAACAAGGCAAATACAACGACAAGCAGAGATACAACCACAACTGCAGGGATAACAGGTCTTTTTGGGCTTGAGCAAAGGGCGCTGGAGCAGAATAGAAGGATGGGTACCTCATTTGGCGTAGGCGGCACATCCGCCAATTCCCTGAAGGGCGATGGAAATACGAAACGTGACGGAAAATTAACGGGCAAGATTACGGCACTGGTAATGGATGTAATGGAAAATGGCAACCTTGTTATTGAAGGGAAACAGCAGGTTACCGTGAATGCAGAAGATCAGTATATAGTTATTTCCGGCATTGTCAGACCTGAAGACATTACTTCGGAAAACACTGTATCATCACAGTATATAGCCGACGCAAAGATTATATATACTGGTGATGGTGTGGTTAATGACAAGATGAGACCCGGTTGGGTTACACGATTTGTTGACTGGGCATGGCCGTTTTAATGATTCAGATTACAGGTTACGAATTATGTCATTTGTAAAGCAGATATGTCAGTCCTGGATTTAAGGGGAGTAAATACAAAATGAAATCGAAATCTTCAAGCTGCAGCATTCTAAAATACACCGCTATTTTTTTCCTGATCGGTCTTATGTCCTTGTCTAACGCCTATGCAGCACGGATAAAGGACATTGCGAGTATAGGCGGTGTCAGGGATAACCAGCTAAGTGGATATGGATTAATTGTCGGTTTGAGCGGTACAGGTGACACCATATCTAACGGTTTTACCAGTCAGACCCTTGCGAATCTCTTGACCAGGCAAGGCCTTTCAATGAAAGATAAGACTCTTAAAGCCAAGAATGTGGCAGCTGTAATGGTAACCGCGAAACTTCCTCCATTTGCCAAAAAAGGAATGCGAATCGACGCTGCGGTGGCTTCTCTCGGGGATTCGACAAGTTTACTTGGCGGTACTCTTTTAATGACACCACTTCGTGGTGCCGACAATAAAATTTATGCCGTTGTCCAGGGTCCTGTAACAATCGGTGGTTTTTCGGCGGGAGGAGGCGGTACCGGAATTACAAAAAATATCACGACAGCGGGGCGTATCATAAACGGAGCGCTTATCGAAAAGGAATTGCATTACGATTTTGCTCAAAAGAGGGAATTTACCATCAATCTTGACCGTCCCGACTTTACAACGTGCAGGGGATTAGCTGCCACGCTCAGCAGAAAAATTCCTGATGTGAACGCAAGGATCATCGATTCGAATACCGTTGCCGTTTCAATGAAGGAGTCTTACAAGGGTAGTATAGTGAGTCTGGTTTCAGATATTGAGAATATCGATATTCCTGTTGATTCGGTGGCCATGGTTGTAATGAATGAAAAGACGGGAACGGTCGTTATGGGAAGCAGGGTAAGAATCTCCACAGTAGCAGTCGCACACGGTAATTTGAGTATTCGGATAAAAGAGACTCAAAACGTGTCGCAGCCACTTCCGTTTGCGCCTTCGCCACTGTCCGGTAGTGTTCCGACCGAGATTGAGGGTGGCACGACAATAGCTCCAGGAGGGCAGACAGTTGTGACAACGGATCAATCTGTTGGAGTTACCGAAGAAAAGAGGAAATTAATGATTGTACCTCAAGGGATATCAATTCAGGAAGTAGTGAATGCCCTGAATGCGATAGGCGTTTCACCGAGAGATCTCATCACCATTTTGCAGACAATCAAGGCTGCTGGTGCACTTCAGGCAGATCTAAGGATACTATAATTAAGGTAATTATTTACAATGAATAAGAATATTAATCTGAATTCAGTGGTAACCAAAGAATGTGTCATAAATAAGAATAATGTCGAAAAAAATATACAGAGCAAAGAAAGGAGGAAAGAACGGCTCGGCAAGGCATGTGCTGATTTTGAATCAATGTTTGTATTTCAATTATTGCAAACCATGAAGAAGACAATCCCCAAGGGAGGTCTTTTCTCAGACAAGAGTTCATGGGGAAGCACCTATATGTTGATGTTTGATCAAAAGGTAGCGGAAGATCTTGCCAACAGAGGGGGCGGCATCGGTCTTCAAAAGGTCCTTTTCCAACAACTCGCTAACTCACTAAAATTGACTGGCAAAGATTAAAGTTTTATCCTATAATTGCCGATAACAAGTAAAACAGTAGAGAAAAAGGAGATATTATTGATGAAGGTTTTCGATTCGAGAAATCCAGCCGAAGATATTGTTCGGATGTATCAGATAAATGGCAAGACCAATACAGAATCTGACAAGCCAGTCAATAGTGCAAATGCATCCACGATGGCTCCCGAGGAAAAGGTCAGCCTTTCCTCTAAAGTCCAGGATGTGCAAAAAATAAAAGAAGCTGTTCAGGAACTCCCCGATATTCGAGAAGAAAAGGTGGAAACCCTGAAGAATCAGATTAAACAGGGAACGTATGATATAAACGCAGAAGAAATCGCCCAAAAGATGGTCGGTGAATCACTGTTAGATATCATGGTTTAACGTTCTAATGTTTCTCGTCTTATTCCCCCTCTGTTGAATATAAATCAAAATTCAGGATTTCAAAGAATGTCCAATGCAAGGGAGGGGTGTGTCAAATGCCAGAGAAGGTCGAAAATAATGTTCAGCATGGAGAGATAGAAAACAAAATTCTCTCCACCTATAGTTCTCTCATTCTTACACTCAGGGAGGAGATTAATCTTTTTAATGAACTTCGGAACCTGCTTCTGTCCGAACGTGAAAAGCTGGTCAGGTGTTCGGTGGAAGAATTGAATAAAAACAATGAAACGAAAGAACGTCTGATTAGAAAGGCCGGAAAGTTTAATAAAACAAGGATGAATTTGGTCAGCAAGATCGTCAAGTTGAGCGGTATGAATGATGACGTTAAGTCGCTTTCCTCGCTCATTTTATACGCGGACGAGGATCACAAAATGGAATTGATAGAATGCCAGTCCCTTTTGCATCCACTTATGAACACACTTGTTGAACTTAATGAAGGCAACAAAGAATTGTTGGATTCATCCATTTACTATACACAAAAATCATTAGATTTTTTAAGGGAACTTACGTCTCCTTCATCAACATATATGGAAACTGGGGGATTGAGGGCGGACAACGATACAAACGGGCAGCTTATTAGCCAGGTAGGGTAGGTGATATATGTCAGGTATTAGCGCGCTAAATATAGCAAAGGATTCGTTATTAAGTCATCAGACTGCCATTAACGTCACGGGTAGCAATATCGCCAACGTGAATACTGAGGGATATACAAGGCAGCGGCCTATATTCTGCACCGTTGGTTCGTCAAATATTGGGGCTGGTCAGGTTCAGTATGGCGTGGAGGTCGATCAGATACAAAGAATATACGATCAATTTATTACATATCAGATCCATGAACAAAATCAGGATATCGGATACACTGAAGCGAAAAAAGAACAACTTGAGAGAATAGAGATTATTTTAAATGAAACAACCGGAGAGGGCATAGATGATTTGTTCAATAAGTTCTGGAATGCCTGGGAAGATCTGTCGGCAAACCCGAGTGGTCAGACAGAAAGGGAGGCTCTCGTTTCTGTTACTCAAAGCCTTACATATGTATTCCGGTCATACAGCAGTGAACTTGTTACGCTGCAGAAAGATGTTAATTCAAACATATCGGCACTTGTTGACACTATCAATAGTGATTTGTCAAGCATTGCGGCGTTGAATCAAAAGATAACGCAAAATGCAACGGGAAAAGGAGATACCAACATTTTCCGCGATGAGAGGGACAAGATTGTCAAAGAGTTGGCTGGAATAATTGAGATAAATTATTTCGAAGACGCGTCCGGTGCTTTGAATATCTTTATTTCCAACGGGCTGGCCCTTGTCGAGGAGGGAAGATATAATTCGCTTGCTGTCGAGACAAACGAGGATACTTATTACGATATAATTTTCGAAGATGCCCCGGGCGTAGCGATAAACAGTAATATTACAACCGGGAAAATTGCGGGTTTATTAGAAATTCGGGATACGACGACGGTAAGTTATCTGAGTAGTCTTAATACACTTGCGGCCGAGCTTGTACAGGAAGTTAATGACAAACACCAGGAAGGCTTTGATACGAGTGGTAATCTAGGTGGTAATTTCTTCGACGCAACAAAGACAACCGCCCTGACGATTGAAGTCGATGCCGCCATCATAGCTGATGTAAACAAAATAGCGGCATCGGAAACCGTAAATGGAGATGGTAACAATGCTTTGAATATTGCCGGACTCAGGGACGAACTTGTCCTGAACAGTGGCAGTTCTACTTTTATTGACTATTATTCGTCATTTATCGGAACGGTCGGACAGGACGTTTTATATGCGGATCGAGCATTTGAACATAACACGGATCTCATGGAACAGTTGACCAGTAAAAGGGAGTCAGTATCAGGGGTATCTATTGACGAGGAAATGATGAGCCTGATTAAGTATCAGACAGGCTATACTGCAGCGGCCAGGCTTTGTACAACCGTGCAGGCGCTTGTGGATGATTTGCTGGGGTTGGTTGGTTAGTTAGGGGGGTAAGCTCAATGGTAATGCGGATTTCGGACAATATGAAGTTCAACACGATCATTAATAATCTTTTCAGTGCACAGGAAAAGTACAATGATTTGATGGAGAAAGTGGCGTCTGAAAAGTCTATAAATAGACCGTCTGACGATCCTCTCGGATTGAGCATTGTGATGAAATATCGAGAATCACAGTCGGCCGTTATTAGTTATCAACGCAATGTTGACACTGCAAGGGGCTGGATTAACATGTCCGAATCAAAACTGTCGGCAGTCGATGACCTTCTGATAAATGCCCGTGAAATAGCCGTTGCCCAGTCAAATGCCACGATGACAGCCGAAAGCAGGGAAACCGCCGCCGTCATGGTTCAGCAGATAATTGATGAAATGAGCTCAATTGCAAATTCAAAATACGGGAACAATTATCTCTTTGCCGGGACAAAAATGGATGCAGCCCCGTTTTCTTCGTCCAGTCGGGGTGCTACTGCTATAGGGACGGCAACTGCTGCTACTGACAATACGTTTGACGGTACCGTGGCATCAGGTGGTACATATACAGGCACGGTAAACAAGACTTATGCCGTGAAAATTATTACCGGTGGAGCATTTGCCGATGCTGAATATAAGGTTTCAAGTGATGGGGGGAAAACCTGGGGTGCAACGAATACTGATCTGGATACTGGAACTATAACCATCGGTGAGGGGATAGATCTTACTTTTACTGCCGGAGCTGTTGATCTGGCAGCAAATGACATCTTTTATGTGAACGGTCTGACAGCTGGCTATTATAACGGCAATGGTGAGGAACTATCCGTGGAGATAGGTAAAGACGCTACATTAAACTATTCGATTCCCGGTGAAGATATTTTTACCGATAAGGGAGATGGAGAGGTTGATATCTTTGAATCGTTGAATGATTTGAAAACAGCGCTTGAAAACAATTCACCCATTGACATAGCCGCTGAGATCGATAATCTTAAAGCGGGGTCTGAACAGGCCAATAAATGTAGAGCAAAATGCGGAATACTAATCAATAGACTGGAATTTACCGAGAGCAGCCTTACGGATCTCGATTTTGGATTGACTGAATTGATTTCAAAAAAAGAAGATGTTGATATAACCGAAATCATAACGAAATTTTCCATGCAGGAGATTGTTTTGGAGGCCACGTATGCAATGGCATCTAAAGTCGGCAATATTTCAATTCTAGACTTCATCAGATAAGGTTAAGCGTATGTTAATCCTGACAAGGAAGTTGGGGGAATCAATAAGGATCGGCGATGACATAAAGATCGTCGTTTCGGATATAAAGGGGAAACAGATAAGAATAGGGATTGAAGCGCCGGAAGACGTAAGCATTCATCGTGAAGAAGTTTATCAAATGATTCAAGAGCAGAACCTTCTGGCAGCTCAATTTGATCATAAAGGTGATAAAGAACTTGTACATCTCTGGAAAAGGCTAAAGAAGCAAAAGGAGGAACGTAAGTGAACATCTCGACAACTCGATTCGGTGACATTAATATTGACGAATCCACCATTGTTCATATGAAAGGGGGAATACTGGGGTTTGAACATTTTAAAAGGTATGCTCTCCTCACGCATGATGTAAATATTCCCTTCTGGTGGTTTCAGTCTGTTGATGATGGTTCGATAGCCTTTGTTGTTATAAATTCTTTCATGGTTAGAGCCGATTATGAACCGGTTATATCGGGCAGTGAGGTTGAATTACTTAAAATCGAATCTCCGGAGGATGTTGTTTTGATGTCTATTGTGACTATCAGTACCGATCCGTTTACAATAACAGCAAACCTGAAAGCCCCCATTGTAATCAATTCGAAGAATAGACTGGCAAGGCAGGTTGTTATCCAGGAACCGGATTATCCTCTCCGATATTCCATAGCAGATCCCGAGATGCTTGCTAAAGGCGATGAGAATATTTATATTTCTGGAATAAAAAATATTTCCTCTGAACTGGCTCCGTAGACAGAAGAGATTTACGCAAAAAAAAAGTCTCTTGCAATCAAGAGACTTTGTGAAATATCAATAAAACATGGGATCACGGTGGCTACACCTGATCATTAAATATCATACCAACCATTTCCTCCATTTTTACAGCTAATCGCTGAACTTCTTCAGAAGGAATTTCTCTAATTACCCTTCCAGTTTCCTTTTCAGTTACCGTAACAGCGATTTTTTCATCATCTTTTCCGTATGTTGAGAAAGCCAAATTTATGTTCATGCTGTCCAGATTCTTCTGGATATCTTCTGCTAACTCTTTAATGGCCTTGTTGTCAACCGTTTGGGAGCTTACAGTTGGAGAAGGACTGGGGGCAAAAGGTTTGACAGACGAGTCCGCTCGAACATTCACGGCCACTTCATCTATTTTAGTGATGGGAAGATCCATGTTTCACCCTCCTTGGCTTATAAGACACTTCCTTCAACATTATTATCGGCATTTTTTAATAAAGACTTTAATTCCAATTCAACATTTTTTATTTTTTATGTTTTGATATCTAAAAATCTGGGCTTACTTTCTTTGTGAATATTGGGTGCATAACCTTCCTTAATCCCATTTCGAGATTGACTGAACTTAATTAGCTGATTTTTAATATTACCATGATGAATCTGGAGCATCGTTTCAAGCTCCTTGTTCAGATGAGCCGCTTTTACTGCTGTGTCTTCAATAGCTTTTACTGTTGCCTCAATTTTTATCTTTGACCCATCTGGCAAGGCTGATACGGATGATAAATCATCCTCTTTTATTTCACTGATTCGGGTGTCAATCCTGTCAATTGTGGTAACACAATCCTGACGTTTTTCTATAAGTGTTTCAATCTTTTCAAAATCATGTATATCGGACATTTCTTGCAACGATACCGTTGCGGAAAGAAAATTTCTGAACGCATCCAGTTTTTGATCTAACAGATTGCAGATGTGGCTTGTTGATTCATTGATGGGTTCCATTTTCGGCTCCATTTGCCTACCTCGGGAGATTCTCTGTAATCAACGATGTTTGCTGGAATGTTTCCACGTTGTAATTTGTAGGGATGTATGAGATATCCCTCCATGCCGATTCGAGCTCTTCGAGTATTCCGATAATTTCATCGAAACTCCTCAAATCCTTTTGTAAGTCCCCTTCGGACAGGCGGCGCAATATATAATTATATAATGATTCAAGGGAAATGGCTATTTCCCCGCCTCTTTCAAAATCGAGGGATTGCATTAATAGAGCCAGAATATCCTGTACTTTTTGGATAGCTTTGGCTTTTGCCTCGTATTCTTGAGAATGATATTTTGCCTTTGCTATTTTCATATTGGTAATCATTCCTTCATAGCACATTATTACGAGTGTTTTGGGATCTGCTGTTTCCACGTTTGTCTGTTTGTATACGTTGATTTTGTTTCTATACATGAAAAAAAACCTCCTTGTTTTTGAATTACTTCCTCTTCAAATATATCCGATTCCCGTTCCCCGATGAGGGTCGAGGACAAGCTTTACGGGAATGGCAAACCGTACTGCCGGGTTCTACTAGCCCCAGGCGCTCCACGATGCGGAGATCTGACTGCTGAGCCAGTCGCTCTGGTTTTGTATATTGCTTAAAGCAAGTTCCATGGCCACATACTCGTTGATCAGTTTTTCCAGCTTCCGGTTAAGTCGCGCCTCCATGTCTGAAATCTGATCTTCAAGACTCTCAATGCTATTTCCAAGGGATGTCTGTTTATATGTAACGTATCCGTCAGTGCTATTGGTAACAAACCCGAGCCTGCGATCCATAAGCTCACCAATCCCGAGGGTAAGCGTAAAGGTTGCCCCGTCCTCCACCGCTATGGTGCTTGTGCCTGTGTAACTTATCGATAACCCGTCTGCGTTATTTCCGTCACTGTTCAGTGTCAGTATTTGACCACTGCAGGTTGCATCCAGACCGTTGATGGTTCCATCAACATTTACACCCCATACCTGCGATACGCCGTTTATCCCCAGCGGATCATCTACGGTGTTGGTGTGGGATACAACAATACCGTGACCGGTTCCATATGTGTTGTGGGTGAAAAGAATCTTGTCCTCAGATGTCTTGGATGCAGTAATGGGTATGGTGTAGCGACCCTCGGTTGTTGTGGTAACCGAGCCTAAATTCAGACCGTCAACTGCCGAAGTATCGATTGTAAACTCTAATTGGCTGTCCCCGGCCTGTGTGCCGGTTATGATTAATTTGCCGTTGCTATCCAGGGTAGCGGTCACATCGTCTTCAAACATATCTTCGATGGTTTCCAGAAGGTCACCGAGGGTCTCAGTAGTTGAATCACCGATGGTGTAGCTGCCGGATACTGTGAGACCGTTTTGTCTTGCTCCTGAAAAAGTTATTACCGCGTTATCACTGTCCGCGTCGATGGAGCTGAACGTGGTAGATATCGTATGGCCTGTGTCAATACTTCCCTGGAGTACTTCCGTGACTTCCTCGGCAAACTCTGAATTGATGGCGTTAACCACGTCATCTATGCTGTCACCGCTGGTGAGGCTCACGGTGGCCTCCCTGTCTGTCTCCCAGTCCGTGATGGTAAGTGTGTCACTGGCACTGAGTCCACCGCCCCCTATGGCGGTCAGACCTGTGAACGAGGATTGTGTGGCTGCCGCAGAGATTGTTACATCATATGTGCCTCCCTCTGTGTTATCCGAATGTCCGACTAATGTCATAGTGGAGTATGGAGAAGATCCGGAAGCAATGAAAAGCTTTCTCACATCATCAAAATTTGTTTCGAGGTAATCCGTGAGATCATTATCATCAGAGCCATCGTCATCGATAACCAGGTTGAGCTTATTATATTCCCCCTCGTCAGTGTCCACCACGTCCAAGGTGATCCCGATCAGCGCCAGTTTGTTATAATTACTTGACGCCCCGGTAACCGTGCTCGTGACCGTATTGATGAGTTCTGACTTGATAGTGGAGAGCATGCCATCACCGAAGAGGATACCCCCAACCTCTTTTGTGTCTTCATCGTAGGTGAACTGAGTATTGATGTAGTTCAATATGGTATTGTAGGCGCTAACCATGTCTTCGATCTTTGTCTTTATGGTGGCAAGATCCCGCTCGACCTTGAGTGTTACGGTGGTATCGGAATCTTCTCCCACAAGATTCAGGGTCGCACCCGCGATAACATCGTTAATGGTGTTGGAAGATTTTGTTATGGTCACGTTGTCCACTACGATTTCCGCGTCTTCACCAGCGACCACCTGTCTGCTGCGGCCTTCGGTGGTCATGGTGACCTCACCGAAATTAAGGGTCCCGCCGCCTGCGTTGTCGCAAATCATAGAAACTTCCAGTTGACTTTCGCCGCTGGAACCGTCCGTGATCGTCAGCTTGCCGCCTGAGAAGGAGGCCGTGACCGTAGCACCAAACGCGGCTTGAATATGAGTTATAAGATCATCCACACAGTCATGATCCGCATTACCGGTGTCTACTATAAACTCTGTGGTGGTGGCGTCTGTGCCATCATGCTTTGTTCCAGAGATCGTAATTTTATCACCATTTACCACGCTGGCCGAGCTACCCCCAATCTTGAGGTCCGTCATCAACGTGGCAGGAGCGCCTTCGAGGGCGGTATCAGCAGCATTCTGTATGACCACGGTGCCAGCATGTACCTCGGTCGTATTACCGTATGTCCCCTGAAGAATGCCAAGGGTCTGGAGGACGTTGCTGTTGCCGGTAGTACTCTCCGCAAAGGAGGTGGTGCCACTGATATCTATCCGGTATTTTGTCTCCCCGCTCACGGTTTCGGAGACTACCTCGGCCGAGATGCCTGCAAGGGCATCTATCTTTTGTGCAATTGTCGTGAGGGATTCGGTATCACTGGAGAGGTCTATGCTTACGTCTAAACCGCCTACCTTTATGTCTGTAATTTCACCCGGCGCACTGGACAATCCTAATAGTGTCTTGATTGCCCCGCTGGAACTGGCAAAAAGGTCGCTCTTGGCCCCGTCGCTGGTGGCCGTCTTGATGGTAGTTGATCCGCTTATAAAACCCATCTCCTCAAGGATATTGTCGCCTCCGCTATATGCCCCCTCGAGAACGCTCAGACCGTCTTCGCCTGTGTCATCGCACGTCAAAACGAGATGATAATTCGTGGAAGAATGTGAAACGATACCGGCTGTTACATTTGAAGGGTCTGTACCCGTGTTTACGGAATTTATTTTGTCTTTGATATCAGACAGTGTGTCGGTAATGGTTATATTTACCGCTGTTCCCGAGACCATGATATCGCCACTGAGGTTGAGGGCGGTGTTTGTGGCTGTATAGTTTGAGGAAGATATTTTTTCAGATTGTGCAAGATTATTGACCACAATGTTATACAGACCGGGAGAGGCCGTGGAACTGGTGGTGGCGCTTAGCACATTGGATGCAGATGTCGCTGTGTTGGACGTGGTGCCTGATGTGTACACATTAAAGGCGCTCTCCGTGCTCAGGGCGGCGGAAGCCGTCTTGAGAGACAGGAGCATGCTGTTTACGTTCTGCCATTCAGCCAGTTGAGATTCGTATTCGGTTTTTTTATCCTCGACCAGATCGACACGGCGGTGGTCGATCGCAATCAACTGGTCGACTATACTCCGCCAGTCAAAACCGCTGACCAACCCGCTTATCAGATTGGTACTGGTAGCCATTGTTGTCCTCCATTATTCGGGTAGGCAATTTACGACTTGTTTTCAATTATTATCGGAAAATATTGCCCGAAACTTTAGGGTTATTTGCTTATTATAATCGGTTTACGCAAAAATAATCATTGTATTCTAAGTTAGTTATATTGTATGTCTGGTTTTTGTGCAGTCGATTTTCTGACTTTTCTAAAGTTGCTATTAATAGATAAAGCAATATGTCTGCCAAAAAAAAACCGCCCCCGAAAAGGAGCGGTCTTTTTTTGAACTTTTTTCAGTTTTGAGATAAATATCTACCTCATTAACCGAATAGTGACAGTACCTGCTGAGGTGCCATGTTTGCCTGCGCAAGCATTGCAGTACCCGCCTGGAGCAGGATCTGGTTCTTGGTGAAGTTTGTCATCTCTGATGCCATATCAACATCGCGGATGACCGACTCGGCGGCCTGTACGTTTTCAACCATTGTTGCCAGGTTCGCAGCGGCGTAGCTCAGCCTGTTCATGGCGGAACCGATATCACCACGTCTGTCAGACAGCGAACTGATAGCAGTATCGACAAGGTCGAGCATGCTCTGGGCTTCAGTGGCGCTGTCCAGGAAGTTGTACGTCAGGCCCAATCCGGTTGTTTCGGTTGCTCGAACACTGCTGACGGCGAAGGAGAGCTGGTTATCGGCAGCGTTTTCTGCTCCGACCTGGAAAGTGGACCCAGCGCTACCGGTTGAGCTTACAAGAAAGACGGTGTTGTCGAGATCGTCTTGATTCCACGTTGATCCAAGATTGAATGTAATTCCGAGCTTGTCGAAATTCATCGATGTCGCTGTCCCCGATACAATATTGGAAATCGTCTGCTGAATTGACCCGTTGTTAAGCGTCATCGTAGTCGCAGTATCGCTAATTGTCCATGAACCGGTATCGGCTCCTGTCACGTTTAAGCTTGTGAGGCCGGTCTGTTTAAAAGCTATTGTTCCTGCGTCAAGGTTGGCCGAATTACCAGCGACCGCGGTAATGGAAAAGGTGAGACCGAGATTGGTAAACGTTACAGTTTGGGCACCTGCCATGTCCGCCGTGGTGATCGACTCCGTTACGGTACCATTGCCCAATGCCAGTGCCGAACTGGTGGTGACGGAAAAGGTATAGGTGCTTGCATCGATATCAGTTGCCAACCCAAGCATGGTGACCGCAACAGATGTCGCAGAGTCTGCTGTTGACCACACCTGGGCCATACTGTTTTCGATACCCAGTTGGGTACTGGCTTTACCAGCAGTTGAATATACCGTTGATGTTTTGCTTGCACCAAATGTCCCGTCAAGCAGGCATGTTGATCCGTACTTGGTACTACTGGCGATACGGTCAATTTCCGATACGAGGGCGTTACCCTCGGCGTTGATCTTTGATCGCTCGGCAGTTCCGACGTTCGCGGAAGCAGCCTGTGTGGCGAGCTCTTTCAGACGGGTAAGCATGTTCCCGATCTGGTCCATACCACCTTCAGCGACCTGCAAGAGAGCCGATGCTTCAGATGTATTTCTTGAAGCGACATTAAAGCTTGCTATATCTGCACGGAAAGATGAAGAAATAGCGAGACCAGCGGCGTCATCCGCTGCCTTGTTGATACGATAACCAGATGAGAGTCTTTCGAGAGATTTGGTAAGACCGTCATTACTGGTACTCAGAAATCTCTGAGTGGTCATTGCCGCAATATTATTTGCAATTCGCATTGCCATGGTTGTAATCCTCCTTGATTTTATGTTTGTTTTTGCGCTGTGTGCTAAAAACTGTTTGCTATTAGCACGCTTGGCATCCTTGCCAAAAAACATTTAGGGTTTTTATTTTGGCGACCATACTAAAATTGCCCGTTATCCTTACATATTGCTGTTTTTACACCTCCTTATCCTTAATTGGCTTTGTTTACTTGCTTTGCCTTTTATATTCTTATCGGAAAAAAAATGGGATTCTTTAGGATTTGTTGGTTCTTTTGCAAAAAAAAAAGATGTAACCAACTATTGGGAGAGGGATGTGTGGAGGGAACTAAGATTTGGTTTTATGTTTTATGATTTTTCATCCTTGACGCACAAACCTGATCACTCTATACTCCTTTCTACTAAAAAAAGAAGAGGGTTTAAAAAATGCCCCCCGAGTCATTGCGAGGAGTGCAACGACGTGGCAATCTATTTGTAATTACAGATAATTTGAGATTGCTTCGCTCCGCTCGCAATGACAATATGGTATTACGTAAAGCTCTCTCATTGCATTGGAGCAGGATAAAAAATGAAACTTAATTTGGGTTGCGGAGATAAAAAACTTGAAGGCTTTATAAATGTTGACAAAGAGTCACTGTGTAATCCGGACAAAATCGTTGATTTGGAAGTATTTCCATGGCCTTTTGAAAGCAATATTGCGGAAGAAGTGAACATGGAGCATATTCTGGAACATATTGGCGCTTCTACAGATGCTCACCGTAAAATTATGCAGGAGCTGTACAGGATTTGCATAAACGGTGCAAAACTGAGGGTCGTTGTTCCTCATCCACGCAGTGACAGCTATTTGACAGATCCAACACATGTCCGGCCTATAACACATAATACGCTTAATATGTATTCGAAGAGAGAATGCCGGCAATTTATTGAAAAACGATGGGCTACAACACCATTAGCACTTTATTGGGACATCGATTTTGAAATCAAATCAGTTGCAAATCAACTATTTCCAGACTGGTTTAACAAATTTAAGAACAATGAGCTGACACAAAAAGAGATTGAGTTTGCTATGAACACGTACAATAATGTGATTAATGAAATAGAAGTGATCCTGCAGGTTATAAAGGGTTCGGATGCGATTTAAAGAAAAATTAAGGGTTCTAAACAGACAAGTGATAGTGATCAGGGACAGGAATTGCCGATCCTGATCTTTTCAAGGTGGGCTGTTGCGGCAGGGTTATAAAGATTGTATCTACTCAGATTTCTCTTGTAAAATCCGAACCACCTCCTCCATGCGGTGGTTCATGGTGTGATAAGCCAATACTTTTTCCCTGGCTGCATGAGCTATTGCCTTTCTTTTATCTGGGTGATTAAGATAATAGCCGACTTTTTCAACCAGATCCGGGACATCATCAAAAATAACCAGTTCCTCTCCAGGAGTAAAAAATATTGCTATTTCATCGTTATGGTCCGAAATCAGAAACCCCTCGCAGGCAAGCACATCAAAAAACCTTTGATTGAGACCGCGCCTTATCTGAGGTTGCGTTATGTTGAGATTGATAGCTGCCGAGCTGTAAAAAATAGGCAGTTCATTGTAGTATTCAATTCTTGGAAGGATTTGATGCTGATATACCCCGACAAGGTCCCAATCACTCCCAACCACCTTTAAATCAGCCAGATCGCGAAGTGCCAAAACAGGGGTTTTCCGTCGTTCCTGACTGGCGACCGTTTCCACAAACTTGATAATCAGCATTATTAGATGCAGGTGTAACCCTCTATCCTTCAATACGTTAATCGTTTCAGGAATATCAATACCATCATGAGCGGCAATGCCTATTAACCCCCTCACTAATTCAGAGTCTTCATCACTCATATTCCAGTCTTTCAAAATCAATTCCCATTGGTCATGTGCCTTCTTTATGTGCAGATTTGCCACAAAGCCAACTTCTGTTGTGAACTCTTTTCTGGTTTTTTCTGAGGGCTTGAAGATAGTTGGTGTGGTTCCCAGATGTAAGTACCTCACCTTATCGTAACCGGCCCCCCGCATGATATCCACATAATAGCGATCCATACAGAAATGGTAGACATGCCGGTAATGCCTGCGCCATGCCGGCAATAAAAACTTATAAGGGGCATCATGGTGCCAGATTGCTAATTTTATATTGTAGTCATTGCAAATGCTTAGCAGGGTTGCTTCAGAATCGTCGTCAAAACAAAAAATAACCTCTATTTCGTTTTCTTCAACCATTCTGATAATAGAAAGCTTGTCGTTGCCAATTCCATAGGGATTGAATTCATGGCTGAAAACGTCATGTCCCAGATCTTTCAGGGCCGAAATCCATTGTCGTTCAATTATCCCCTCCGCACTCGGTATCAGTATTTTCATTGTTCCATCATAAATTAGTATGCCGGTGAGGCCTGATGTCGTCAAGGCGGGCTGTTGCGGTAGGGTCATCAGGGTCTATGGTAAGGACCTTTTGGAAAAATTTAACGGCGCTATCCGTGTCTTTTAAAGCGAAACTTATTTGACCCAGCAGCTTATAGGCTTCGACTAAATTGCCTCCTATTTCAATCTCCCTTTCAAGGACATTCATGGCTTCGCCATACATATTCATATTCAGGTATACGACCGCCTTATGACAATTAACGTTCGGGTAATCCGGCTGAATTTCCAGGGCCAGGTCATAATTCAATATGGCCATTTCCGCACTTCCAACCGCATAGTGGGCACGTCCGAGAAGAAAAAAAAGGGTTGGAAGCCGGAGTCCCATATTGATTACACGGTTAAGTATTTCAATGGCAGTTTTGTGCTTGTTTTCAAAGAAATATATCTGAGCCAGATTATGACAAGCGCCCGCATGATCCGGTTTCCGTTCAAGGACCCACAGGTATTCATTTTTTGCTTCATCATAATGGCTTACCCTGTCCAGGGCCAGCCCACGATTAAACCTGAGTTCAAGCATATCAGGGAAAACAGCGCATCCCCGGTTTAACACTTCAAGGGCTTTATCCGGCATATTCAATTCCAGGTATTGTTCTGCCAGACCCTTGTAGGCTATCCGGTCGTGAGGATTGTCCTTAAGCCTTTTCTTCCCGAGGCTAAGGTATTTTTCCTGCTTGCCCTTTATACGATCCAGTCTCAATCTACCGTAATGATGGATAGGGATGTCTGTCTTGTAAGAGGTTTTTCCGGACTGTCCGAAGGATTGTGATACTGTTTCATGGACTTTCCCGGTAAAGTATATATCCGGATCTTTCTTAAAAAGACGTATCAAATCCACCGGTATAAACCCGGGCAGACCTTTTTCTTCTTCATAGTCGTTTGTAGTCAATGTTGAATTGGCAAATAATCGGGTGTCATAGTTTCTCAAAATGAGCTCTAAGCCATCAGTTTTTACTGAATTAATGATATGTCTGATTTTATCGAGATCCCTTGCTGCTATTACCTCATCGGCATCCATGATTAATATCCAGTTTCCGGTGGCATATGCGATTGACTGATTCCTGTGTTTGCTGTAGTCGTCTTCCCATGGATGATTAAATACTTTAGCATCGTAGCTTCTGGCAATATCGACAGTGCGATCGGTTGATCCTGTGTCTACCACAACAATTTCATCGGCCAGGCCCCTAACGCTATCTAGGCATTGGGGAAGAAAATCTTCCTCATCTTTTGTTATCATGCAAAGTGATATTTTATTGTCCGGATTGGATACTGGCATGAAATTCTTATCTTCTCCTTAGCCGTTCTATGATGGGGGTAAAATTGTATTGAACAATATCAAGTACGGTTACGAAATCTTCTGCTTGAAATGCCATATGAGCTTCTTTTATTGCAGGCATCAGTTCGTGGGATAATATCTCTTCATAGCCGTTGCCATATCCGTTACCGTTTAGATATCTCAATATCTTATCTAACTGGCAGATAAATTCGGAGAACGCATCGATAAAATATTGTTTGTTCCCGAGGTAGAACTGCTTGACGAGCAAATCTCTTTGATTCCCGAACATACTTACAGCCGATTCTATACCATCACTTTCTAAGCGGCTTGTGCCTGGCTTATCGAATAGTGGAAATATTCCTTCGGCCATTTCATCAATATCATTTACGGAAATTAATGTCTGATCAAACCCTGATCGAAGGTGGGTCAAAAAGAGTTTGATATTATTCTCGGGCCAAGTAAGAGGTGGAAGGTTATCTTTTCTTATTGATTCGGCAAGTTCGAATGCTTTGCATACATGCCGGGGGGTAATGGCTTTCAGGCATTTGTGTTCAAATGTACATTCTTCAGGTACCAGGCAGGGGCTGCATGGTTCATCTGCATATAGGACAAGATTTCCCGTTCCATAAGGCCCTGTTTCCCATGGATAAGCCGTGCCATAGAATAATGCCAGAACCGGTGTTCCCACTGAGGTTGCCATGTGCATGGTGCCCGTATCTCCCGTTATCAAATATTGACATTGTTCAAGCACGCCGCCCAAAGTGTTAAGATCCGTTTTTCCTATCAAATCTATAATACAACCATTTTTTGAACCAAGATTGTGGCGAATTGTTTCGGCCAGTTCTTTTTCATCATCGCTTCCAAGGAGCACGACCTTTTTGTTTCTGTCTTTGATCAGCCATTTTATGACGTGGGCATAGTTTTCGGGTCCCCATTGACGAAATGAGCGGGCAGCGCCCATTTGCACAGCAACCAATAAGTCATCATCCTTTATACCTCCTCTTGACAGAAGATGCTTTGCATCCGAACGGGCTATTTCCGGGACATAGAAAACCATTTTTCCACACCCCGGTGAAATCCCGGCTATATGACAACTCCAGTCAACCAGGTTTCGATTGTTGTGATTACGGTTTGTCCTGATGGTTTCGAAAAGTTCTTGTGATGTATCGTCCGTAAAGATAAATCCCCGTTCAGGAGAAAAACTTCCTCCCAGTACTTCTCCGGTTCCGATCAACCAGGCTAAGATGGCGCCAAGTTCATACTGCCGGTTGACAATTAACTGAAAATCTTTTCGCTTTAGCTCAGAGATAAGGTCATACAATTCATTATATATCTTGGAATAATGTTCCGGTCTGTTTTTCAGGAACCAGCGGTACTCTTTTTCCGGTATCGAAAATACTTCATCAACATTCGGATTGCATGACACTAAATCGGTCATATCACTGCCGGTAAGGAAAGAAATCTTCCCGTCCGGAAACTTTTTCTTAAGACCCTCCAGCATCGGGGTTAACTGAAGTATGTCTCCGAATCTATGAGTCCTTATTACAAGAATATTCATAAGTCTTTTATTACATCAATGAGTTTCTCAACGCCCGTTGCTAACAAATTGTCTGTGCCGCAATCATTATTCCTCCCGGCGGTTAATCTCATTTTAAGCAGGCTGTCATCAAGGATCCGGATTACGGAGGAGTAGAATTCCGGGTAAAGAGATGTTGCAGGAAGGAATACATGATACGTGAAAAGATTGTCGAGTGAATCGGAAAGAGTCTGCTTGACCGAATCTACGTCCTGGCCAATCAGGAAATGAACGTTTACAATGTCCATTACTTTAGATAGATCAGAGACTTCCAACGCCAGACGAAACAGAGACTCGTCTGCTTCAACAAGATAGACAGGTTTGATATTTTTGTATCTCTTTAAAAATTCGAGAACATGATACCCCAGACCATACCCGAGTATAACTGTGTTACCATTTTGCACGAATTGACAATCAGTCCATATCCTGGCCTCTCTTTCCGGGTCTACCATGCTGTGAATGTAACGATATATGCCCCCTCCCATATTCCGCCTGACGGTAAGACTGCCGGAATCCGTCCTGATAGATTCTAATGAGCTATCGGGGGCCATATCCTTAAACAAATCCGCCAAGTTTCTATTCTTGCTGCGGAGGAGTTTTAGCATATTGGACTTGTAGCTATCATCCATCAGCATGTCCGCTGCCAAGTTGTTCCGCAAGCCTTTTTTCTGACTTTACAACTAAGTCCAGGGTTGATACCAAAAGCTGACCTAATGTTCCAATAATTTCTTTAATTGCCAGTATCTGGGCCGAGCGTAGACACTCCTCGTCAGAATATATCTCTGGAAGAGAATTCATTTTATTGTAAAACCATAGCATGGGTACCTGAAGTGTCTGCCCCGCAATCTCATATACACTTTGGATACTTTTGCGCGACTCCAGAACATTAGTGACCTTTTCAATAATTTTCATGAGGGCGGCGCTATTAATTTTTGCCCCCTCATGGATGAAAGGATTGATCATGTTTTTATGAGCCGCGTGTATCTCTTTTCGATACTCTATATATTCTTCTAATATTTTTTCAATGCCTGCACGGGTTTCACCTAAGCGGTAAAAAAAAGTTTCAAGTTCTTTTCGTGTATCCAGGTTTTTGTCAAAGCCCTCAAGGGTTTTTTCTATTATTGATTCTGGATAAATCTTTTTTTGACAATACTTTTCGATGGCTTCTTCAAGCCGCATGATTTTAGTTCCTCTGATTCTTGCGCCACCCTCTGTCGCGTTAATGCAGATCCCCGGATAGTAGCTCACATCTTCTTCAATGGCTTTTCTAAAGTGGAACCATGTCTTTGATGTCTTGACAGGATTTCCGTTGTTTCCCTCCACTTCAAGAATGTCTTTATGATAATAATCGTCACACTCCCCAAAGGGCATCTCCTGTACATGGGTATCGCCGTCTTCGGCCAGAGCAAGGTCCTGTCCTGTCAGAATGATAGGATCGCAACCCAACTTTTGAGCTACGGTGAAAGCCATATTCGCAACGGAGGGACCAACTAAAAGTTGTCCCTTGTCATGGTGGAGCCACTCAAACTGTAGAAATGATCGGTGTACAATGATTTTTTTGCCCTTGAAACTATCAAAGGTGCGTGATTTGACCAACGGGCAGAAAGCATAGTAAATGCCCTCAAAATCAGGAATGTCCTCGAAAAAATATTCCGAGCCATCTGTTCTTTCCATACCAACCACAATATGGGGGCGAATTCCTCGATTAATTAACGGCTGTAAACTCGCGTCACAGCATATGATCAAGGCCCGGTCACGAATTTCTTTTAGCAAGTGCATGTTTTTGTTAAGAGAGGGGCCGGAAGCGACTGTTATGGCGGGCATACCTTTAAATTTGTCATATAAAAGATTAATACCGGGATTTGAGACTATGTTTTCAAGATTGCCAAGGATGTTCTCCATTCCAAGAAGTGAATCCATTGGGTCGTTTCCAGCAGTAATCATCATCTGACAGCTTGCATTTTTTACGGTATTGACCACCTTTGTGTAGTATTCAGGATTCAGTGAAATATGCGATGGCAGCGGAACAATCTTAAAAGATCTCATGTAAATGTGATTGTCCATTGCCAGGATTTCTCTTCGAATTTTAAAAAAAGATTTTTCCGGCTCGTTACCTATAAAAAAGTAGATATCCGGATGTTTGATAAACTCTTCCATGTCGACCATTTCCAGCGCTAATCGAAACAAACTGATATCTTCCTCAAAAATAAGAATTTTCTTTGATCCCAAACCATTCGCGTAAATCTTTGAAAACATGTAAAGATGATAACCTAATCCGAATCCCAGGAACACAACGATTGGGGCATACTTGATGTTCAGTTCTTCAAAATATGCCTTGCAATAGTTGAAAGGGTTATCGTTGTCATACAGCATCAATACGTCCGATTCTCTCGAGATCATCACATTGGGTTCACCGTTATGTGACTTTGTGGTTTTGTACCTGTCGGTATCTATAGTCTCATTTTTAATTTCTATGGCAAGCTCAGGATATTTCTGTTCAAGAGCCGCCATGTTTTTTTTGAAAATTTTATTTTCATCCATTAATTATCTCCTTCAGGGCCTTGCCTGTTCTGTTCATCCATTGATTGACTTTTTCAATTTCATGTTTGTTCGATATTTTTGTTTGTATGATAAATTCCAGTATTTCGTTACAGAGATCGACGGCTTCCATCAGGTTTTTTTCAAGGAAATGCAGGCCAAGCTTACCGAAGACGACGCCAACATCAGCAAAATCGTTGATTGTCAATTCTACCTCGACACCTTCGTCTTTTGATAATTCAATTACAGAATCTATGGCTTTTTCCCATTCCCCACATTTGGCAAGCACGTAAATGGCCCCCACCTTATACCTGATGTTCCAGGGATCTTCATTACGGGCATTACTCAGGTGTTTAATGCCTTCTTCCATGTTTCCCATTCCCACCAGCGCCATTCCGTAAAGATAAGATGCTCTTGCAAAATCTGCCCTGTTATTTTTGGCTTTTATAATTTCAATATAAGACTCCAGCGCATAAATATCTTCATATCTATTATTCGTAAGATTTATTTCCGCATTAGACAGAATCAACTCTATGGAATCAGGAAACATTTTCAACCCTTTGCGAACAAGCTCCGTTATTATGGCGGGGATTTTGCCTGTGGAAACATAATATTCAGCAATCTTTCCCAAAAGGATGGGGTCTTCTATCTCGATTTTTTCTAACCACGAAAGCGCGGTATCGAGTTCCCCAAGTTTTAAAAAGTAAGTAAATCCCTTCAGTGCCTTTTTGGATTCAGAAATAGAACTGAAGGACGCACGGACTGCACTCATTTTTCGCCGTGCTCTCTTTTCTTGATCGATTTTCGAATGAATAATTCTAAATTGCTCATTCCGTTCAATTTTTATGTCTGTGTTACGAATTGATTTATCCACACACTCGTAAGCTTCGCCACTAAACTTAATGCCTTTATTAGCGGGAAACAGCCGTATCTGATAATCCGCTTCATTTGTTTTCGGCAGGCGCAGCATTACCGCGATTTCTTCGTCCTTGTCTTCAGGTTCGACTCTTATTTGGTAGGCTTTGTTACGATCTGCCGGCATGATCTGTTTGAATAGACCTAAGTTTATTCTTTCTCTCGCATCGATGAATTCGTCCGCATCGAGATACAGGACATAATCGCCCGTCACTTTCTCAAGAGCAAGATTTCTTGCCTTTGAAAAATCGTCTTCCCACGGAGCATCTATGATAATATCCGTAAACTCCCTGACAATTTTTTTTGTGCCATCCGTGGATCCTGTATCTACAACGATGATTTCTTCAGCCATAGGTGCTATAGATTCAAGCGCTTTGCGTATGTTATGTTCTTCATCCCGTGCTATCATACAAACACTCAGTTTTACCGGTTTCCAGTTTTCCTTTTCGACGATTTGAATAATTGGTCGGAAGTTTTCTTCAAGGGGATAGCTTTGAGCACGCTTTAAGAGGGAAAGGGCTTTGTCTTTTCGTCCCTGGAGCAGGGAAACCTTTGCCAGTGCGGATAGAGCTTCACCGAGGGTTTTATCAGGGGCAGATTCAATATATTTTTCAAGACAGAGAACTGCCTTTTCCAGATCAAGAAAGTTGGCGTAAATTATGCCGCCAATCTTGTAGGGTTCGAGAGTATCAAAAAACTCCCACTGCTCTTTCCATGTTTCGAAGAACTCTCTCGCCTCATTGTACCTGCCAAACTGTCCAAGATAACACAGCATGCTCAGATACATTCTCTCACCACCCAAACCCATCGAAAGCCCTTTGTGGTATGTAACCAAGTCATTCATTGTCAATACGGAATAGATAAGAGAGTTGTCTTCGAGTTCAAACAAGTTGTCCTCTTCCACCGGTCCACATGACAGTTCGCCTTTCAAATATTTAAGCCCTTGTTCTTTATCTCCTGCAATAGGTTCTTCTTTCTGTTCCTTCCAGCAGGGATGGATTTCAATTTCAGCAAAATGACCATGTTTTAATGAAAAGAGATTCTTTTTTGAGCCGGCAACCATTGCCTCAAGAATATCAAGGAGGTGACGATGATGGACCAGGCGAATTTCAATTTTTGATGTGTATGCAGAATCCTTTATATATTTATATTGTTCAGTGATCTTCATCCATTGATAGTTCTCAAGAATTTCCGGCCCCATGGAATCCTTAACGATCAGGCTGTATCCCTGCAGAGAACTTTCATTAAGTATTTTGTCGAGTTTGATATTAGGCTTGAGTACCGGTTTCTCGTCTGGCTTTACAAAAAGTATCCAATCCGATCCTACAGCCCGCTTCACGTCTTTTTCAATACCGGCCAGGGAAGACTCATTTTGCACAATGGTCACCCCTTTTTGTTTAGCTACAGTTATACTGTCATCCATGGATTTAAGATCGATGTAAACTATATTTTGGCTCAATTTCAGACAACTATCAATGCATTCTCCTAACAGGTCAGAGTTATCCTTGCCAACAATGCATATTGATAAATTATTTTGCATCTTTGCTCCTTATCAACTCAGAATCCGGATTTTGTGATAGAAAACTCTTGTAAAATATGGATTTAGATTACTGCCAGGAACAAGTTTTTACACTCATAAATAACGTGGGCCATTATCTGTTCAAGGCTGACACTGTCATGATAAAATGCCTTGCAATTCTCATAGCCTTGCGGGCATTCATCTGCCACTCTTCCGCATGGCGAGCAATCGATTTCACTGGCCATGCAAACTACATTTTTGTGCCACCGAAAGATTCCAGGCTTGGTGGTGCTCAAAAGGGCAATCGTCCTTACGCCGAGGATATTTGCAAGATGTACAGGAAAGGAGTCTATCCCTATCACCATGTCCATCTGTTTTGTCAGCGCTGCCAGTTCAAATGTCGTGGTTCTCCCGGAATAATCATAATATCCATGTATCGGAAAGACATATCCGTCATTTAATCTCTGGGTTCCGAAACGATAAACTTCAAAACCCGTTTCAATCATGGTAGAGATCAACTGATGAGCCAACCCATTTGGATAATTTCTTATTGCCCCTTTTGATTCAAAGTTTACACCTATGCGAACTTTTTTGTTGTTCGTTACTTTTATGCGCTGGAGGATATCGTTCGGGATAGAATAATAACCGTGGCATTGAGCTATATCAATCCGATAGGCCTGGGCAAGTTCCTCCATGATACATCTTTCCCATCTTCTTGTCTGATCCGGTATAAAGTTTGTCACATCCGTTTGAATGTAGTCATATTCATCTATTGTTTCGATTTCGATCGGAAAGGTGAGTCGCTTTCCACTAAAACCCATGGGTTTTAAAACGTAATGCCAGACATCATGGTTGCAAGAGATATCAATATGCAGGTTGTATTTTTTTTCAATAAGATGGAGTAAAATGGTTACTGAAATAGCATCCCCAAAGCCTCCATGAAATATAAAGAGAACCCTTGTCGAATTATTCCCAGGCGTTAATATTTCTTGGGGCAGATGGCGTAAATCATTTTCATTTCCAACAACCTTACCCCAGTTCTGGTTGAGTATACCCTCAAGAAGAAGGTCATGAACCAGATAAACAAACCCACGGTGCAAGGTCTTCCCTCCAAAATGTGGATCGTTTACTTCAACTTTATTTTCAGTAATTTCGACTAAACGCATTTCTCTTCATCCAGTGTATTAGAAGGAATTATACTGCGTACGTCAGGCCATTAAATTGTTCGGCTGCAGACTTCCAGCTAAACTTCTCCATAGATTTCCCGGCAGCATCTCCAATGGTAGCGAGAGAAGTTCTGTTATTGTAGGCCCAGTCAAGCCTGTCAATAATCTCGTCTATATTCGGATCATCCCATTCGGCGACTCTCGTTCCATTGTTGGATATAATAAAAGATTTCATTCTCTTTAGCATTAAGGCATTATGCTCGTTAGCCACATCACGATGTCCTGAAGAATTGGATACGATTGCAGGCTTTCCACAGGCCAGGTATTCCATTAAAACAAGGTTTGTGCCTCCTTCGCAGCGGTTTGGGAAAAGCCCACAATCAGTATTTTTATAGATACTGGCCATGGCGACATTCGGTTTTGGCGGCAAAGTGACTACGTTCTTCGGATCTATGCCATTCATTAAAAGTAGATTTTCAATGGTCTGAAAATAATTATCCGATTCAAATTTAAAGTGAATATATGGTGACGCCGACATGGTTTGCATGCTGGAGGACCATGGATTAAACCATGAGTTTACCAGCAAGACATCATCGTATTTATCCTGCAACACCTTAAAGGCTCTGATTACGAGATCCTGGCCTTTGCGAAATTCTAATTTTCCACCGGAAAAAATGACAAATTTATCATCGAAAAGGGTCTTCTGGTTTTCACATGCATTGAATATCGTGCGATCCACTCCCTGCAATATACAACCGGTATTTTGAAGTCCATGCTGTTTGAGGACATTTTCGCACCAGGAAGATCCTGCCACAACAATGTCGAAGATCTGGCGTGCGTCTTCAATGCTCTGCGATGGGAGGAAGGAGTGTTCGAAAAATGTATAGCCGATATTTGGTTTACCCTTGATCTTATTTTCTATAGGTAACAGGTTGTGTCCCATAATTGCCTGGATCACGGGTTCCGGCAGAGCACCTTTCAGGCCAGTCGCAAAGGCTTCTCGATCGGCAAATACACTCTTCAAAAAAAGGTGATCAAGCTCATCGTTTATTTTATTCATTTCGTCCGGATTGGCAAGGAGCTTCGTTGCGGTTATCTTTGCGAGTTCCTTTGCAAGATATTTTCCGCACACACCCCATCCAAAATTATTTCCGAGGGGGAAAACCAAATAAAGCATAATTCTCAACCTTCTGTATCTTATATTTCCTGTCGTAAAATTGATTGCTATACGATACTGTAAATATTACATGCCTTTCAGAGTTAAAATATCAAATCGTGCCTTTCTCATTCCTTTTCACAGAACACCCTAAGTCTCTTGTACTTTTGCGTTGTTCCTCGCGGGACATCATAAAAGTTGTAATATTCCCCGTTATCGAACAAATTGTAAAAGGCCCTGAATGGCGAACAAGTGCCACTCATGGCGCCTTCTCTGTTGGATTGTGGTTTTCTATTAAAGAACATTTTATGCTCCTCAGTTAAGTTGTTGATAGCCTTAGAATCCCTTATTATGCTGGCGTAATCGAAAAGCTCTGTTTTAATATTAAAAGTCCCTTCATTAATATGGAACATGGGCAAATCAACGGGGTGGATATTCCATGTGTCTTCGTTATCCAACATGGCTATTTTGAAACGCAGCCCCCGCTCTATCCAATGATCAAGACTGTTATTTTGATGTTTCTCATCCCATTCCGAGTCCCAGATTAATTCCCAATTGTCCCTCACAATAAATTTATGACTCTTGTAACGTTTGATTGACATGAAGGTAATGGTGCCGTTCATGTTTAAACCCGGACTATACGAAAAGAATAAACCATCTGGATGATTTGTATAGCAAAAATGAGCGACATTATTCACATTACTTCCGTGCAGGTGACCAAGATGTTCTGTACGACTCATCCCCCAAAACACATCACCGGTAATTACTATGTGCGGCAAATAAAAACCTTCGCTATGTAATGGCCTGTTGCTGGGGAGAGAATCGTCGGGGATCATGTAGGTATATAAGGAATACCCGTCGATTAATTTTTGTGTGAGATCATTGTTGTCATTCATTTGGGTTATTTCCAGACCTTCCAAAAGATATAGATTTTTCTCGTGTTGGAATACCTGCCAAACCGAAACGATTAAACGAATTCAACAAGTCCCTTTTCCTGATATTTGAGAATATATTCGAAAACTTCTATGTATGGCAGCCGATGCTTTTGTGCGATGTCAAGGACTGTAGTCTTCTCATCAAAATATCTTGGCAAACAGTCCATCAAATAATTCCATTTTTTTTGATCTCTACAAACAGAGGACTGAATAGATGGATCAGTGCCTGGTGACACATACAGGTCATATTTTGGATTACTTAGGGCGATTAATCCCTGGAATTTTCTCCTAATCCTACAATTTGACTCCACTATTTTTAAGGTGTCTAGAAACGCTTCAACACTTTCCTCTGATTTGTCTTGTAAAATAATATCTTCATTGTCCATACTTGTATGGTATTCGCGAAAAGGAAAGCGTGAAATAGATACAGTTGGAATTTCATATCCGGGTGATTCCCAGACTGTTTCGTCATTGCCAATAATTTTCCTGAATTTATCTGAAAAATAATCAGGGTGTTTATGTGTAAAAAAATGGTGGAATGCCTTGTCGAGAACAGACTCACCCGTAAACGATTCCTGCAATGCAAACCTGTTATTATTCCCTAAAGCTTCCAGGAATATACAATACTTAAAAGTCTTTAACTGATCGCTCCTCACCCTGGACAAGTAGAACACTGTTCCCAGATGTTCGGGGCAGACAATCAACCGGTAACTATATTTTCGTTTTTGCTTGCGCAAACGCTTCATGAGTTCAACACCAACAACAACGCCGGATATATCGTCATTGGCCTGTCCTGCATGACAGTTATGTGCATTGAGGATAATCGTATCGTCTTTTTCCCCTTGAAGAAAATAATCGCAAATCTTCATGGTCCCTTGAGAAAATTCAGTCTGAAGATCAATTTCATATTCACCCACTCCCAATCTTCTATACAGTGAGTAGGGGACACTAAACCCCCAATCTGATAGCCAAGGCTTGTAGTAATAATCGCAGTGATATCCGATGGCATCTGGCCAATCTTTCCTGTATGTCAAATGACGTTTTAAAACATCAAGTGAAACATGGCCTTGAAAAGATTTGGCATACCCCATGACTCCAAGTGGATGTCGCTTGCCATCATAAATAATCCTTCCATCCTTCCTGATTTCTGCCTTTTCTACATGCCAGCTGTAGGGAACGGACCAACCGTTGAGTTCTTCCCCCGGTTGAAACTCATGCACCGTAAATGGAAGTTCTTCTTTCAATATTTCAACGCACCTGTCCGTATCCGGCGAATTTGGTGCAAGTCTCAAAGTGTAGAGGGACTTCAAAAGCTTAAGCATTGTTTCTCCAGTCAGGAACTGAAAGACCGAAAATTAACTCATCCTGATATGTTCCGTTAACCATCCATTGTTTTTTCAGTGTGCCCTCCAAGATAAAGCCGGCCTTTAAAAATGCCTTTGCGGAACCGGCATTGCCCGCATAACATCCCGATCTCAATTTGTTGAGATTGAGGACATCAAAGGCGAACCCGGAAAGGATTTTTATGGCCTCCGTTGCGAGGCCCCTCCCCCAGCATTGTTTTTCACCGATCAGGAGACTGATGTCCGCAAAACGGTGAATCCAGTTTATCGGTCCCAGTTTTATGTTGCCGATATGCATATCATTTTCTTTTAGACAGATTGCCAGGAAAATCTCATCCGGATTTTCGTCCATTTTTTCCACAAATTCTTTGATGTTTTGTAGTGATCGCGGGATATATCTGGTTTCAAGGTACCTGTTTACCTCCGGGTCATTTAACCAACTGCAGTAATTTTCGTTAACATCCGAGATGCGAACCTCTCGCAGATAAATCTGTTTGCCTTCGATAAATGGTCTAAAAGTGCTCTTTTTGTCTTTCACCATCTCTACCCTTACCCTTTTGTATTATTACTGTTCCTTTTTTATTCCCTCTGAGTCATAAATGGCCTGATACCCCATCGCATCTTCCAGGCACTTCGCCGGGGTGTAAAATCGCATTCCTGTCTTGAGTTCCCCGATGAGAGATTTGCCATTTTCATCCACTATGTTTTTTATGACAAGTGTCCCCTGCTTTGTGGCAACAAAGACAGCGTTATTTGATATTTTATATATTAAACCGGCCTGGAAGGGATGGAATGGACCGTCGTTGAACTCAAGGTAACAATCTTTCAGAAACCCCCTTTTTTCTTTTAAAAAGGTTGAGGCCCCCGGATATGGGTCATCGAAAGCACATATAAACGATTCTATGTCTTCACTGTCCCAGTTCCAATCAATATAGCCGTGCTGTAGAGTATAGAGCCTCGGGAAATAGATACTGAAGTTTTCCTGAACCTTCATAAGGGGGAAATCTTTTTCCATGGATACTTCCTCTAAGAATGCCTCAAGAAAATCCAGTTCCTGCTCAACTGCGGAGTCAAAGTAGTCCTGTGGTATTCGAACTGATGGTGGAAAGAGGTATTCCCTCGTTTTAATAATTTCTCCGGAATCGAACTCTCCCTGAATCATTTCTTCATTTATGATTTGTAAGTTGCAGCAACCTATCCGGTTCTTTCTTAGTATTTGCCATGAGTAGTGGGCACCCCCCCGGTACTGAGGTAGGCGAATTCCCATAAAATCGATAAGTCTGCCGTCAAAAAGATCAATAAGTTCCTTATTAAAACTCCAGGTTTCGCCAATTCCGATACCCAGAGTGTTTTCTGTAATGACGCTTTTAATATGAGGATCGTTGTTGATGTCAGGGGTGTCATAATATGGAATGTTGTTCTCATTTAATATTTCTTCAAGTTTTTTACTTTCGTGAAAAATAGTTTCCTCCAGGTGCCTGGAACTGCTGAAGACGTCTATGCGATATTTGCCATTTTTTGCAATACTCCGGGCAAAAGCGGCAAGGAGTGAAGCGCCACCGAATAGTATGATGTGATCAATTTTGCCAAAATTCATAAAATTACCTCATGGGGAACCCCGTCCTTCAAGGTGGGGGTCTCTTTTATGTGTGCAGACGAATCGGGATGCCGGCGTTTTTGATCTGAGAACGGGTCTGCATCGGGTTTTCATCCTTGAAACAGAAATATGTCCCTGCAGAAACGGCGGCTGTCTTACCAACGGTAAATCCATCCACGAAATGGGAGGCCAGGCCGCAACCACCCGATGTAATAACCGGAATGGATACTGCTTCGACAACCTGTCTCGTCAGTTCCAGATCCAGGCCACTGCGGGTACCATCTCTGTCAATGGAGGTTAAAAGGATCTCTCCGGCTCCCCGTTTTTCAGCTTCAATGGCCCACTCGATCGGGTCAAGAGGGGTTTCCCTCTTTCCATTTTCTGTCCATACCCTGTACGTACCGTCATAATTTATTCGATAATCAATGCTCAGGACCACACACTGTGCCCCGAAAATTTCCGCTGCTTCGTTAATGAGATCCGGTGTATCAACGGCGGCGGTGTTGATGCTGATCTTATCCGCACCGCTCGAGAGCAGCCTTCTGAAATCATCGGTTGATCGGACGCCCCCGCCTACTGTAATGGGCATGAATATCTCCTCGGCGGATTTTTTCAGAATTTCTATTAATGTATCGCGGTTCTCCGGCGATGCGTTGAGATCGAGAAAGATCAATTCATCTGCAGCCTGGGCCTGGTAGATTTTGGCCTGTGATATGGGGTCGCCGATCTCGATAACTTTGCCGAACTGAATAGTCGTCACCAGAACCATCCGGGTTTTTGCACCCAGGCAACTTGGCTTCATCTGGAGCTTTGGGATAAGTCGTCGTTTCAGCATATATGTCTCACTGTTTCCACCTGAGAAAATTATCGAGGACCCGCAGGCCGTGGTCCTGACTCTTCTCGGGGTGAAACTGGGTGGCAAAGACATTATTTTTCCTGATGGCTGCCGTTATCGCGCCACCGTAGTCGCAGGTTGCCTCCACGTCACCTGAATTATCGCAGTTGACATAATAGGAATGTACGAAGTAGAAGTCACCGTTCTCGGGGAGGCCATCAAAAAGGACGCTTTCACGGCGAGGGAGAATCTCGTTCCAGCCTATGTGCGGTACACGCAGGCCGGAATCGTCCGGTTTGATGCGAATGACATCCCCTTCTATCCAGCCGAGACCCTGGTGTTCCCCCCCCTCAAAGCTCTTTCGAGCCATGGCCTGCATTCCCAGGCAGATGCCGAGTATGGGAATCCCCCGGTCGAATACAACCGTTTCAAGTGCATCAACGAACCCCCTGGATTTCAGTTTTTCCATGAAGTCGGCGAATGCCCCCACACCGGGAAGGACGATCTTGTCAATTCCATCAAGATCTTGGGGACTTCTGCAAAACACCGAATCACATCCGAGGTAGTACAGGGCGTTTCTTACCGAGAGCAGGTTTCCCGTATCACAGTCTATAATGCCGATCATGCCTTACCTAACCGCTGCTTGGAGTTGTGGGGCTGCTCTGCGCCGCCATCGTTCAAGCTGAATTTCCGCTTCATCACGGGGCATGGCACCGTGACGGGGCCAGAGATCGAAATCGTGGACTTTCTTTCCCATGGTTTCCCGGGACGGATCGTGCACGTAAGGTGATACAGCGTGACTCATGGCAATCTCATAGAATTCCTCGTCGGTCAGTCCGACATAAGTGAGAAAAAGATCAAGGCTCGGCGGTCGCTTCCCCTCATATTTGTCGATTATTTCCAGTGCTTCTTCGCGTGTCATGCGGTTGTTGCGAATATCGATTGAAGCAAGGTGACACGGCCGTGAATATCCGCGTTTGATATATTTAATGTAATCTCGTACTCCCTGGAAGTGACACTCGATCTTTTCGTATTCGTAGTTCGGGGGGACGTTCTCGACTTCATCACCCTGCCATCCGAGTTCTTCCTGAATGATTGCAGATTGTTTTTTTACATCCCAGGGAATAAATGAACCGAGACAGACCGAACGACAGTTGATTTTGCGAAGCTCACGAAGTGGCGGATATCGGTACGGTTGGAGGTCCTGTTCTTTGACAAGGCCTTCGAGTCTGATCAGCATGTCATCGGCACTGATTCCGAGGTTGATGTATCGGTTGAATCGCTTTTCGTCTACCTCTTCCGGCTGATCGTATGTGTAGTAAGCCGTATACTCGGCTGACGGTTCGCCCCAGATAACCAGCGGTACGTTGTGCCGGGCGGCAATCCACATGGGATACGCAAAGATGCCGGTATGGCAGTGCCAGCAGAAATCTCCCTTTTCAAGAAAGCTCTGAAGCATCAGTTTCTGAACGACCTTCCAGTTCGGTGTGAAGGTATGAAAATCGACACCGAGAGCCCGCATTGTTCGCAGGGCATTTTTCTGCAGATTCGGCCTCATAAACCCATGGTCGAAACGGACGACAAGGGGCTTGAGGCCGTATTCTTTGACAAGATAATACAGTGTCCATGTACTGTCTTTTCCTCCGCTGAACGGTACGATACAGTCATAGTCATATTTGCCGCGATATGATTCAATTAATTTGTCAAACTCTTTTTTCTGTGCATCCCAGTCGATGGCTGTTTTTTTGAACTCATTCTGTTGACAAATATTACAGACGCCTTCAGTGTCAAAAAAAATGGTCTCATGGGTTTCAGGAGTAATACATTTCGTACATCTTTTCATAGTAGCTTCCTCCGTAATCGTACAGTCATATATTAGACTTTGCATAACTCAAGATTTTGTTTACGATTTCGTTCTCCCTAATTAATTTCTATCCTGAACTCGAAAATCAAATAAACAATCACGTATCCTTCAAGAAATCCCTGTTTCTTCCATTTAATAAACCGGTGCCTGACCATTAAGGTGCTGTCATCGATGTCCGGCTTGTAAAATCAGTCTCCCTTTCCCTTGAAATAGCCCTAAGTCTTGAATACCATTGCCTGACACGTGGGCAGGACTATAGGAAACTCATCTTTTGCGGTGAAGAACTCATCAACCGCTTTTTTTACTCCGGGGGTATCAGGTATTAGATAGTCGTCCAAGAGCATTATTCCGCCCTTAAGAAGCCGGGGGTAAAAAAAATCGCAACATTGAAGGGTTGATAAATATAAGTCAGCATCAATATAAACAAATGAAAAAACCTCATGCTGGATTTTCTCAAAGGATTCGGAAAATTTACCCTTGAGCATTACAATGTTATTATAATCATCGAACATTTCTTTTATGTTCTCGATGGACACATCAGAGAAATGTCCCTCCTCATGGACATCTGAATCTGATATAAGATCTGGAAAACCATCAAAAGTATCCATAGCATAGTGTTTTCGTTCAGGGCTAATGCTGTGAATCAAGACAGATCCCCCTCCTTTATAAACCCCGCACTCTGCTGTACATCCCTCCAGGTGTCTCGTCGCCTTTACAGCCTGGAACAAAAAATGTGCCCTGTCGAAGTCAAGCATCGTTGATCGTTCGACCCTTTGATACAGCTCTAAAAAAGTTGAGTAATTATGATCACCACTTTGAATTAAAGTATTTTTGTGGAGAAGTAACAACTTCATGCCTACCAGGTACTTCTCCTGATACTGTTTGTCTGTAGGCATCATAACCTCAGCAGCCATGTTTAGGTTTCCTAAATCCCATTCCATATTATATTCCATTCTTTTCGTTAAGGATAAATCATAAATTGTTTAAGCTAGTTATGCCAAATTTTCAGGATTTATTGAGAAGGTCCATGCATAGAGCCAAAAGGAGTACCGGTCTCTATTCGAGGACTTTGCATAACTACGTCAAATTTTCACCTGCCATTCCTTCCACCAGTTTCCACGCAAGTGGCGTGCCACGTTTGATTCCACTGCGGGCTGTTTGTCCAATGACTTCCTTAAGATGACGAGTGTGAAGCCCGAAACCGGGTCGTATCGAGCGAAGGTTTTCAGTTGTGAACTTATCACCTCGTTTCATATCTTTTACAACGAAGAGTGACCGCCGGAATACGGAACTTTTCGATTCCTGTTTTCCAGGTCCGTAGCGGACAGTTCCAAGGGCCTTTTCCGTCGTGCGAACAGCATCGACCATTGCCTTGAATTCCCCGGGTTCAAGTGAAAAAGCGCTGTCGGGACCTGGTATATCCCGTGACAGGGTAAAGTGTTTTTCTATGATACAGGCTCCTGACGTAACTGCCGCAACGGGGACCTCAATGCCTAAAGAATGGTCCGAAAGACCTGTCGGTAACTGAAATGATTCCATCATATCCGGAATTGTACGCAGGTTCATTTCTTCGGGTGGGGCAGGGTAGGCACTCGTGCATTTCAATAAGGCGATTTGTGAATTTCCCGAGTTTCGTATGGTAAGAATTGCTTCTTCAATTTCCTGCAGTGTGGCCATACCGGTAGAAATGATTATCGGTTTGCCCGTTTCTGCCATCTTTTCTATAAGTGGGATATCAACAATCTCGAAAGATGCCACCTTGTGTGCAGGGACATCCATATCTTCAAGAAAATCGACTGCCGACGAGTCAAAAGCTGAGGAGAAAAGATCCATACCCATCTCTTCAGCCATTTCCTTGAGCTTCGGCTGCCATTCCCATGGCGTAAAGGCCTCGCTGTAAAGATCGTAAAGCGTCCGCCCGTTCCAGATGGTATCTTTGATCCTGAAATAGTCGTTATCACAGTCAATGGTTAGTGTGTCGGGAGTGTAAGTCTGAATCTTTACGGCATCGGCGCCTGAATCTTTCACAGCACGCAGGATTTGTATCGCTTGTTCAAAATCCTGATTGTGATTCGCTGACATTTCGGCCACGATATAGGCTGGATAGCCTGGACCTACGCGGCGGTTGCCGATATCAATTGGTCTTATCATAACTTCACCGTAGGTCTTCTTCATAAAAGAGTTGCAGTCGCAGATAGACTTTCCGTTTTCCGTGTCTAAAATATGCTCCCCTGAATGGAGGGAAAGTACGCGCCCTGATTAAATCGATCAATTCTTTAGCCCTGTAGGATTTGTCAAGATCAATTTCGTCTATTTCTTCTACGTCACGCACTCGATGGAACGTTCCGTCATTGATCTGTTGAGGGATTCGATTTGCCTTGCCTGAACGAATCATGGGCCATGTGTCTTTGAATAGTGATAGACTTTCAAGTTCCAGCTTTTTATAAAGACTTTCACCGGTATCAACCGGTTCTTTAATTACCTCTCGTTGGGCGATAATCTCGCCGGTGTCCACACTGCTATCCATATAATGCAGCGTAACTCCGGCCGGTGTACCATCAATAATACTCCATGTATCAGGATAGGCGCCTCTGTTGTACGGCAAGAAAGCAGGGTGGATGTTGATACTCCCTGCCGGCATTAAATCCAGCAATTCAGGCCTGATGATGTACCCGAAGAGAACTGAAATACCAATCTCCTGGTTCAATGACTTGATGGCATTTAAGGTGACGGGTTCGCGCAGCCTTGACCCGTCAAAGATTCGTTCCGGAGGAAGGGAGGCGCTTTCTTTAATTTCTTTGCCATATTTTTGCTTATGATCCGGGTGCAGAACAAGACCTGTAATTTCTTCACCGACTTCCTGAAGCCAGCACAGTATCTGCCAGCCGAGCCAGTTATTACCCATAAATAATATTTTCACTGATATTTTCCTGTTACACTTTGGATTGAGATAATATGTCGGATATGCGATATGCCCCGTGACCGTCTATCAGTAATCTTCCGCGATTGCTCATCTGACGGCGTTTCCTGGATGAATTGATAAGCCCTTTTAATTCGTGGGCCAGTTTTTTGACAGATAGATCGGTATGCCAGCCGAGATTCACAGCAAATCCGGCTTTATCAATACTTTCTGCGATTATCTTCTGGTTGTCTGCGAGGACAATATTAATGCTTGGAAGTTCCATAAACGCAAGCTCCCAGCATGTACTACCTCCTGCTGATACGGCAAGATCCGCCCACGCCATAAGACCAGGCATATCATTTACAGAAGGTAAAAGGTGAAAGGTGAAAGGCAAAAGGGAGAGCTCCTCTTCGAGACTGTCGATATTCGGATTTGCGGGTCCGGCAACGATTTTTACCTCAAGTTCGGAAGCATCCAGATTACTCAAGGCTCTAATAACTTTTAAAGTAACATTGTCGGGATCGCTGCCCCCCATGGTCACCAATATTTTACCGGCCGTATCGGGTATTTCTCGCTTCCAGTCCGTCCATTTTAAAAATTCTTGACGCAGAAGGACAAATTGTGTCCCGACCAAAAGGTGAGTGTGGGGTTCTATAAACTGATAAAGGTTTTTATAGGCATGAAGGTTCTGGTTTACGATTATATCCGCATAATAGTGATCAGCCAACCCTTCATCGTCAATGACTAATAGATTATAACCACTATCTACAATCGCTTTCTGGTAATCCGGGGTAAAGTGATAGCCGTCCAAAATGAGCCAGGTTTTGAATTTTGAATTTTGAGTTGTTCGAGTATTTCCAGTGTATAAACAAGATCAGAGGAATCGGGGTGAGGTTTTTCAAGGGGAACAAATTCAAATCCTTCGTCAATGATACGTTGTCGCAAGGCATTACTTCCGCAGTGGCTTAGAAAAGTAACCTTACCACCGCGATCATTCCAAACCTGTGCCAAGGCAAGGCAACGCATCATGTGGCCTGTGCCTATACTTGTGTCAGCATCTGCGCGAATTATCAGATTTTTGTGGGTCATGGTCATTGATAGAATATTTTAGCCTGTCTTCTTTTTAAGCAACTTCTTGTCTTCTTCCAGGGATGCAAGGTATCCTTCATTTCGCGCAAAATGGGCATTTATTTTAACCAGTTCGGGCCGTTGGTGAAGGAGGTCTAAAATGTCTTCAGTCCGAAAGTTCTTGTTACCCGGATAAATGGCTTCAATTACCTGCCGGACAAATTCAAAATCCTCCGATTCATCCACAGTCCATCGCAAACGGGAGAGATCTTCATCATATGACCAGTTGCCGATCCTGAAAAGTTCCGGATGATTGCGAATATATGGTGTCACATGCTCAAGATCTGAAGGAAGTAGGGCATGGTTATGCGAATATTCAAGAGCTTTGAAGGTAAAGATTTCAGCATCAAGTCCATCCGGAAGTGTCGGGGGGTTATTATTGCTTGCATAATCGAACTTATTGGAAAAATAGTATTCAACAAGTGTGTCCAACAGATCAGGATCAATAAGCGGGCAATCAGCCGTAATGCGCATGATATGTTTTGCGCCGAATGTTGTTGCCGCGCCATAGAAACGATCCAGTACATCATTTTCAGATCCCCGAAAAACCTTTAATCCAAGCTCCTGAGCCAATACGACCACAGGATTGTCTTCCGAACTTACCGTTGTTGCGAGGATAATATTTTTAACCCGGTTACAATATCGAAGACGCTCAACAAGATAACTGAGCAGAGGTTTACCGAGGACTTCCTTCATGATCTTACCCGGGAGTCGAGAGGAACTCATTCTTGCCTGTATGATGACTGATACTTTCATATGTTTTGTAATTCAATTTGTACGATAATGATAAAAGAATGTATGATGCTTAACCCATATTTCGCAATAGTACCTGATGACAAACTATTCGGACGGAATCCCTGTTTATTTTTTATCATCTAAGAGGGTCAACTCTGCAATCGCGCCTTTTGGAATAAATGGAGAAACTGACCGAATAAGACTTTCAGATGAATATCCGCTCACATTGTTTTTTGAGATTATCAACTTCAGGATTTCAACAAACTCGTCAATCATACCAAAAAACACTAACTTTTGAGCGCCAGTGGTTACCCTTTCATTTAACTCCTGTATGGAGAGCTGGTCTTTCCCGGATACTTTAAGCATCAACGATAATATTTTTCTAATTCTCACCCGATCATGAAACTCCTTTGGCCTGGAAGCAATTTCCTTGCTGACTTTTTCTTTAAAGTAGTTGTACAACTGATAATCTAACTGATTGTTTTCCCGAATATATTCCACCACACTTGGGTCTACTTCATCTTCACTTAACTTCATTTTTGTTTGGTTATAGTAATTCATTGAAAGTGAGAAAAGTGGGGGAAGGTCATATTTCTCTTCAAACAGGAGCAGACTCTCAATAAACATTTCGGTAAAGAGAATTGCTCCATGGTACTTCTCGATATTCTGGATAGCCGTTTCAAGATGTCCTTTGTTGAGTACCAACTTATCGTCAATATAGCTGTCCTTAGTAAAATCATAAACGCGGTCATTGAACAAACCATAGCCGCACAATCTTTTGACGAAGCCATTGTTCAGCTCAAATGATTGGTTTAGCCACTCGGTTATCGTCTTCCCAAGATCTTCATTCCAAGCACTATAACCCGATATAAGCCTTTTTACGGGATCTCTCAAGCTTGTAAAATATTCAAAATCACCTTTCACATGCCGGTGGAGGCCGAATACATTGTGGCCAAAAATAAACCTGATTTTTGGATTATTAATATTTTCAAGTATATAAGAGTAATCATACAAGTGTCCCCCCACTCCTACTCCAAACTTTATTACTTTGTCTCCACATGTTTCGAGAAGATAGTTATGTAGAGAATTACCCGCACAACGAGTGTTCTGTAGAAAGATCAGTTTTTTGTTCATTCACCCCCCCCCACTTTGACGCATTGATAATTTATCCCGCCCCTTCCAGCAGTCTCTTTTTCTCACTGGTTGGTCTATTGATAGAGTTATGGCAATAGCTATAGTGGAATTTTGCATTTTCTATGTTTCCTTATTATGTGCTAACAAGGGTTCCCAACTTACGGATGATAAATTTATAGAATTCTGCAATTGACTTTTTAACGCTGTCACATCCTGAGTTTATCACGAAATCCGGACATTGAGGCGGTTCATAAACATTGCTTGGCGAATACCCAATTAAATTATTAATTTCATCGCACTTCGCTTTTGAATAAAGCCCTTTGACATCACGCTTGATTACTGTTTCCAGATCGGCGGAAAAATATATCTCGAAAAATCCATTACCCAATATGGTACGAGCCTGTTTTCGAGAATCTTCATACGGTGCAATAATTGGTACAAGGAGTATGTCGTAATCGTTCCTGCAGGTAAGGCATAAATCTACGATTAAGGCGTTATTTTTCTTTATATCTTCTTCTGTAAATCCCAAATTGATGTGCAATTTCCCGCGGACATCATCGCCATCTATAATCAGGACAGAGTATCCTTCCGATTTCAGAAGCTTACTTACACCTGTTGCAACGGTGGTTTTTCCTGATCCGGACAACCCGGTAAACCAGAAGACCAAACTATCCTTCATTCCACAAAAACATCCTTCCCTGATCTAATCTCAGCTAAAATGAGATTAGAAATATCTTCTCTCATAAACCAGTCAGGAGGCCGTTTTTGAGACTTTAACAACCGCCGTCCTTCTGTTCCGCTAATATTTAAAATGGATTGACCATTATGTTCGCATTGTTCCACATGGGTTTTACAGAGTTCACAATAATAAAGGTTATTAAAAAATATAGGAGTGATGCCGATATCGCCAATCGTTTTAAATAACTGTTCTGCATCGTCCGGCTTATAATAATTCCCCACACCGGTATGATCTCTCCCGACAATAAAATGAGTGCATCCAAAATTTTTCCTGCAAAGAGCCGTAAACACAGCCTCTCTCGGTCCTGAGTACCTCGAATAATTCTGGAAAGCACTTAATAAAACTTTTCCCTCAGGGTAATAATTATTTAACATCAACTCATAACTTTTCAATATAATGCCTGCGCTAAAATCTCCCTTCTTTTTGGGACCAATTACAGGATGAACAAAGAGACCGTCACCATTACATTCTTTAAGTGCAGCCATTTGAATATGTTCATGTGCTCTGTGTATGACGTTTCTCGTGTGAAATCCGACAATTTTACTCCAGCCCTTGTTTTCAAAAATGATCCTGACCTGCTTCGGTGTCAATTCGTAAGACTTATTTTCTGAAGGCAATCGTTTTATTAAATCGATTGGACCTCCCAGGAAATATTCCCCACGTTTTTTCAATAACTGGACACCTGGATGTCCAAGGTCAATTGTGCCAAACATATCCATTGACATTCTATTCAAATCATATGTGTAAATATCTTCGAGGTGCAGCAGGGCGTATATGTCTTCCGTGTTTTCAAGTTTTAATCCTATCGTATCACCCGTTTTTATTTTATTAACTGTTTCTTCCGGAACTTGTAAAACAATAGGAATAGGCCATACAACCCCGTCAGGAAGGCGGTAATCTCTCAGGACTGAATCCACTTCTTTTTTATTCATAAACCCATCTAACGGCGAAAAAGTCCCCAGTGCAATTTGCTCAGCGCTTAACAAGGCGGTTATATCGACTTCAATAGACTTATATTTCGTTATCTCTTCTTCGTCGATATGATGATTCATCCTGTCTACGAGAACACCGCCATGAGGTTCCACTAATATAAAGGAATCTTTTCTCCGGGAGTCTTTAAGAAAAGAATCGCCGGAAAAATTGTGGTATTGCTGAATTATTTTGGAAATCATTTTCACACAATGAACGGGATAAGACCCGATTGCGGTTTCTGCCGCGAGGACAAGGCCATCGGCCCCGTCATTAAGGGTGTTAAACACGTCATTAACTTCCGCGCGAGTAGGTGATGGTGCTGTTACCATGGATTCCAAAAGGTTAGTTGCCACGTAAATCTTCACACCTGATTTCCTGGAATAATTAATAATCTCCTTTTGCAAGGCAGGAATTTGCTCTATGCTTACCTGACGTGACAGATCACCACGATCAAGGAGCAGTGCGTCTGATTTTGCGGCGATTTCCTTGAGATTTTTAACACCATTGATAGATTCTATTTTTGAAGTCACCATCGTTTTATCTGTCGAAAGTCTACGAATTTCATCAACATCTGAACCACAGCTCGCAAAGGAGAGTGCTACATGGCAGATGCCCAGGTCAACTCCGATACAAAGAGCTTCACGATCTTTATCAGTCAGAACAGGCAAGTTAATCTCACGATTCAGAACACTGACAGCCTTATTACCCTTTATCGTACCTCCTGTTAAGATACGCAGTGTCAACCTGTCGTTATCCTTTGCAATTACCTGAGCAAGAACAGAATTAAAATCAATGCTTATAAAATCATCTACCATTATCAGGTCGATTACACTCTCCGGATAAAAGCTGATATTGCTGGAATCGCAGAAAACAGGATGATTATGTACATATACAATCCTGTTGTCGTGTAGAGAAAACTCGCTATTCGACAGATCACCGGTTCTTATTTGAGCTCCTTCCGTATCAAGGCAGATGGGAACAGATGTTCTGCTCTGGATAAACTTAATTATATCGAAAAGATCCTTGAGTTTTGTGTGAGACAGATTAATCCTTAACAGGCTGACGCCAAGCTCTTCAAGACGTTCCAGCGTGTAGTCGTTCAAGGAGGAAGGTCCGATGGTACACCAAATCTCTTTATCGTAATGTTTCTTTATAATGCTATTCACCACAGATTTTCATGAAAGCGGCTCTGATAAATTATATTTCAAGCCAGATGGAATTAAGTTAGCCTTTTAAAACCCTCACTTGAAGGCTTCCCTTTCATTTTGTCCATAATGTCGCCACAATCTATTGCGTGCGCTATCTCAGCAAAGGCCGCGTCTGCCGCCCTGAGATATTTTTCAATATGTTCATCTTTGTGCGCGTACATGGCATAAAACAGGTTTGAAGCCAGGAAACCCTGATAAAGCATTAGCTGGATGAAATAAGCCTTCATTTCCCGGCTCAACTCATGGTCAAACGCAAAGTGACTCATGGGCTTCATGCCGCCTACTTGTATTGATAGACCGTGCTTGCTTGCAAGCTCTTTCCAGCCGGCTTGAATCTGCTCACCAAGCAGGACAAGGTGTTTTCCGGCGTCAGTTTTCCTGTGCTTTTTTATTGTGGCAATTGCGGCAACGGGGCCGATCCGTTCTGTCCAGTAGGTACTGCTTATGAATGTTTTCTGAGCGGCCTGCATTACATCGGCATGACCAATGACTGCCGCAATCGGATAGCCGTTTCCGAGGGCTTTGGAAAAGACGGCCATGTCAGGTGTTTCTTTATGAAAGAAAAGGTGTGCGCCGCCGGTATTATATCTGAAGCCGGCAGATATTTCGTCAATGATAAATATCGCCCCTGTTTCATCGGCAAGCTCCCGTACACCTTCGATAAACCCCGGTTCAGGCTCAAAATTACGGATGGGTTCCATTACAATGGCGGCAAGGTCCTTGCCATGTTTTGTGACTATTTCCTGAAGTTCCTCCAGTTTATTGTAACGAAAGGGAAGCGCCGTCCCTTTGAGGCCTCTTGGAACTCCGGCCGGGCTTAAGCCTGAGAGAAGATGTTCACCCAGGGCATTTTCAGTGCCGAGGTTGGCAGCCAGGTACCAATCATGCCAGCCATGGTAGCCGCAAAATGCGATTATGTCTCTACCGGTAAATGCACGAGCAATTCTTACGGCAATGGCCATGGCTTCTCCGCCTGATCGTGCATATCGAACCATCTGTGCCCAGGGATGAAGCTCGCATAATAATTCCGCTAACTCGACCTCTTCGGGACAATTGAGTGAACAGCTTGTTCCATTTGCTATCGCATTTTTTACAGCAGCGTCCACATCAGGGTCGGCGTAACCGAGCACATTGGCGCCTACACCCGATATGCTCATATCAATATATTTATTGCCGTCCAGGTCCCAGACATAGACACTTTCGGCCTTGCTGAAGTATCCGGGCCAGATTCCCGCTGAAAACATATCCGGTCTTTTAGACAATAGCTGTGTCATGCCGGGTATAAGTTTCTTTGCGCGCTCCTGCAGTTTCAGGCTTTTTGAAATGTTGAAGTTCATAATATTTTCCTCAAAATTGCACATAAGTTATGAAGCGCTACCTTCCATCCACATGTGAGGATCTAATATCATTTCATCGATATCTTCGAATTCTCTCTGAATCCTCTGTGTCAATCCTTCAGGCCAGGCAGTGTTCCAGCAATCAACGTTATTTCTTACCTGGGAAGGTGATTCGGAACCAAAAACGAGCTGTGTTTTAGGAAAGTTGTTTTTAATGTAGCCAATGCATAACTTAGGAATGTCCAATCCCACGTCTTTGGAGAGTGCCGCAAGGATCGTAAGAGGGGAAGACGCGGTTTTCAAGTGTTCCGGCAAAGAGTCAGGATGCAGAAAAAAAAGCCCCTGCAGAAAAATACTTCGAACATAAATTGTTTTCCCCTTGTTTTCTGCGAGGTCGAATATTTCGGACTTTTCAAATCGTCTATCGAATATGTTTGTCGGTATTTGCACGATCGTAATTCCGTCCGTTTCAAGTGCCTGGATGGCCTTAGCAGGTGAATATACTGAAACGCCCAAATGTTTCACATATCCTGATCTTGCAAATCCGGTGAGAATTTCACTGAGTCCCTTATCCCAAAAGTCCAGGAATTCTTCTCTATGAAGCATAATACCGTATAATGCGGAGATTCCAAGATTGGAAAGGGTCTCCTCCAATCCTCGTCTCATATCATCATGGTTTAGATGATCAATGTCAGGATGTAATTTGCTTATGATCCTGACTTCATTTCTTATTCCGAGGGAATTCAGGACTGTTCCCAAAACTTGCTCGCTGTTTCCATAAACCTGTGCCGTGTCAAATTCACGGATACCTGAATTCCATGCTGTTTTGACGATGGACTCTGCTGTGTTGAGATCAGGCTTTCCTGTCCGATTAGATATTCCGTAATTCATCCCTAATTGTGCTGTGCCAAGTACGAGTCTTTTCATTTTAAAGATGGTGTCGGGGGTCATTTATTGATAAATTTGGTAATGGTTGTGATTACTCTGTTTACATCGTCATCTGTCATCCCCGGAAACATGGGGAGGGATAAAATCTGTTCATAGGCCCTTTCCGCCACGGGACACAGACCTGGACCGGTGTGAAACTTTTGCCTGTAGTATGGGTGCAGGTGCACGGGAATATAATGTACATTTACACCAATTCCCTTTTCCCGCAGTTTCATGAAAAGTTCTGTTCGATCAATTCCGAGAGCTTCAAAATCTATTTTGACAACATAAAGGTGGTAGGCGTGTAGCGTGTCCTGTTTAACATCAAGGGGTGCGATTTCGGGAAATTCGGTAAACGCGGAATCATAATGACCGGCAATCTCATGCCTGCGCTCCAAAAATCGCGGCAACTTTTTCAACTGGGAAATACCGAGGGCGCATTGAATGTCCGTGAGTCGATAGTTAAATCCCAGATCCACCATTTCGTAGCACCACGATCCTTCCTTTTCTCGTTGATGGTGGTCTGTCGTGATGCCGTGATTTCTGAAAATTCTCATACGGCGGGCGAAATCCGGATTGTCAGTTGTTATCATCCCACCTTCGCCTGTGGATATATGTTTTGCCGGGTGGAAGCTGAATGTGCTGAGATCGGCCAGGGTACCAACATTGCGATCTTTATATTTTGCTCCAAGTGCGTGGCATGCGTCAGCAATCAGAATCAGATCGTGACGGGTGGCGATATCTTGAAGCGTGTCATAGTCACATGGGTGTCCCGTATAATCGACAGCGATTATAGCCTTTGTGGACGGCGTAATCTTTGCTTCCACCTGTGCCGGGTCGATGAGTAATGTTTTTGAATCTACATCGGTAAAAACAGGGATGCCACCCTGAAAAACGACACTGTTGGCTGTAGCGGCAAAGGTCATCGGTGAAACTATAACTTCATCTTCCGGTTCAATTCCTGCCGCATACATGGCGGCGTGCAAAGCCGCTGTGCCGTTGGAAACAGCTATTGCTTCTTTAGCGCCTGTGTAGTCGGCAAAAGCAGATTCAAATTCCGCAACTTTTGGTCCGGTTGTAAGCCAGTCAGAACACAACACATCGGCAACGGCAGAGATGTCGTTTTCATCGATCCATTGATGCCCATAGGGGATCGTAATTCGATCTTCGTTTGTTTCCATCCATTCAACCTCTTATCTGTGTAACTCTTGTGCTGCTTCAATATCCGGAATACGTTCTTCGGTATTGATTAAATCGAGAATAACTTTTTCATTCAGGCGATGAATCGTCGAAATAAACTTGTTGAGCGTATCATTGTCACCGATCGATGGATCATAGATGAGGCTTCTTAGCTCTTCAATGCTGAGCCATTGATCGTTATTGTTGCTTGAGTACGTGAAGTCTTCAGGTAACCGTTGACCTCGCGTATAATTTTGACTTTCCCACCAGGTGTAGTTGGGCAGGATAACGTACATGCCGTTGAATGCGACGGCGTTTCTGCCTTCTTCCCCCGTGATTAGAACTTCGTGGAGCTTTTCTCCCGGCCTTATGCCAATGACGTCAATTTCACAATCCGGCGCTATTGCTTTGGCTAAATCCGTGATCCGCATAGTCGGAATTTTGGGTATAAAAATTTCACCCCCCTGCATGTGACAAAAAGAATCAATGACAAGCTCGACTGCTTGATCAAGGGTGAGCCAGAATCTCGTCATTCTGTCGTCCGTTACTGTTATTTTCCCGCTCTTCTTCTGTTCTTCGAATAAGGGAATTACACTGCCACGGCTTCCGATGACATTTCCGTAACGGACACAGCTAAAACGGGTTCCACGCGGTCCCGAGTAAGAGTTTCCCTGAATAAAAATCTTTTCGGCACAGAGTTTTGTCGCTCCGTAAAGATTTACAGGATTGACGGCTTTATCGGTACTCAAGGCAATCACTTTTTTAACACCGACATCGATTGCGGCATCAATGACATTCTGTGCGCCGTGAATGTTGGTTTTAATTGCTTCTAAAGGATTGTATTCGCAGGCTGGTACCTGTTTTAAGGCAGCAGCATGAACAACCATATCCACGCCCTCCATCGCCCTTTTCAAGCGATCGGAATCTCGAACATCTCCAATAAAATATCTGATGTACTCTTCACCAAATACTTGACGCATTTCATGCTGTTTTAATTCATCCCGGCTATAGACACGTATGACCTTCGGGTGATACTTGTCGATCATCGTTTTGCAGAAATGTTTGCCAAACGACCCGGTTCCACCTGTAAGAAGAATGGATTGTTTGTCCCATTCTATCTTACCTATATCAGCGTTGCCTTTTTTGAGGATACTCTTGGCTTCATCGATCGTTCTATTCTTGTGATGGAGCATTTTTTTTACTCTCTTGAAATTATCTATATCTTTTTCCGAGTATCTTCTCTGCCCGCCATGTGTCCTTGCAGGGCTTACCAGATCGGGGAACTCCTTTTCCCAGTAGCGAATGGTAGATTTCGGAACCTCCAATTTTTCACTTACATCTTGAATCCTGTATTCCATTTTATTTTCCATTTTTCACACCCCACTTATTCTGTAATGTTTTCAGACAATGTCTTTCTCAAGGGTTCAAGAAAATTGTCATAGTTTTTCCAGCGATCTTTGGAAGTAACATACATGGATTGGCGAACTTACCATGTGCTGACTGTTTGAACTGGATGATAATTCTTGTAAAACGAAAGACATTTTTCATCTTATTGATGGCAAATGCTTGATTTAAAGCTTTGGGGCAGTTATGCATCATGTACGTTTTTCGGTATGCAAGAGTGCTTCTCCCGTCTCCAAAAGCCGATTTTGATTCTGGTCACACCATCGCTTCCACATTTTCCGATACGCTGCTTCCAATGACCGTGTGAAGCCTGTTGCATCCATCAAGGGAGAACGGGCCATCAAAGGACGTAAATTTGCTCGCAGATCCTGGAGTTTATCTAAATTGTCGGCGAGGGTTACGGCCTTTTTTATGTAGTCTTCGGTCGATTTGGCAATAAGTTCAGATAACCCTACGTTAGATAGCAGACTTACTCCGACACGAGAGGCATGAGACTTTCCCGCCAATGTAATCACGGGAACTCCCATCCACATGGCTTCACAGGTGGTTGTGGTTCCATTATAGGGAAATGTATCCAAGCCGATATCAATACTGTTGTAAAGTCGTAGATGCTGTTCGAAAGGGAGGTAACCAACAAGCTCGATTTGTTCTGGCGACACACCATTTTCAAAAAACATTTCCCGGAGGACTTGGCATGTTTCCTTGTCGTTAAGGGCCTTCGATTTCAATATCAATCGGGAATTCAAAACCGCTTTTAAAATGGCCGACCAGATTTTTACTGTTTCAGGCGTAACTTTGGATCGATTATTAAATGATCCAAATGTAACATTATCCTCACTCAGAGCAAGAAGACTCAATACTTCGGGAGCATTTTCCGGAGGCTTATAACAGAGAAAACTTTCAGGGAGACGAATCAGTTCTTCAGTGTGTAAATGCTCTGTCTGACCAATGGGATCGGCCCATTCGTCTGTTATACGGTAATCCATGGTTGGCAGGCCCGTAGTGTTCGGATACCCCAGGTAGGTCACTTGCACCGGTGCCGGTTTTTTGGCGAAAAGGAGCATCCGATTTTGGGCTGTGTGCCCTGCAAGATCAACGAGAATGTCTACCTGGTCGTTACGTATCAAATCCTCCACCCGTTCGTCGGACATTCCAACAATGTTTCGCCAACAGTCTGACAGGCCTTTAAAACGATGTGTTACTGAATCAGGTCGGCAAACATTAGAGTAGCAATAAATTTCAAAGTCAGTGCGATCATGAGCACGCAACACATCTTCCGTGAAGAAGGCTACGGGATGTGCGCGAAAATCCGGTGAGACATATCCGATGCGTAACTTACGATCGGGCTGACTTTTATTTGAATGTGGTTGGATCGTGTCCACCAATGGTAGAACGTGTTTGTCCGCCCAGTGGCGATGTTCGGTGTAAATTCGAGACGGATCTATTGCAGAAGCATAATGCATACTAAACAGCAGATTGGAATGAATGTTTGCATGGTTTGGCTTGAGGCGCATGGCTTCAAGGTAGTAGTTGATTGCCTCGTCAGGTTTACCCTGGTCTTTCAGGGTGGTGCCTATATTATTGTGTGTGTCCGCATGGTCTGGCATGAGTCGTAAAACTTTATGATAGCACGCTGTAGCCTCGTTGAGTCTACCCTGTTCTGCCAGGGTAATACCTAAGCAGTTATACGCTTCTGCATGGTGAGGGTTGAGTTGAAGTGCTTCGTGAAAGCATTTGATTGCTTCATCCAGTTTGCCCTGGTCTTTCAGTGCATTTCCCATATTGTGGTGTGCATCGGCATAATCGGGTTTCAGGCGAAGTGCTTCGCGGCAATGCTTGATTGACTCGTCTAATTTACCCTGGTTTTGCAGCACGACACTTATATTGCTATGTGCTTCAGCATAGTCTGGTTTTAGTCGAATGGCTTCTTGGTAATGTTTGATTGCCTTGTCGAGTTTCCCCTGTTTCTGTAGTGCAACGCCTAAATTAAGATGCGGTGCGGCAAAGTCAGGATTGAGTCGCAGGGCTTCTTGATAACTTTGGATAGCGGCATCAATGTCTCCTTTATTCCTTAGGACTATACCAAGATTGTTGTAATATGAAGGTACGGAAGGATTTAGAGCGATGGCTTTTTGTATGAACGTAACGCCAAGATCATATTTTCCAACCTGGTAGTATAGTAGGCCAAGTTGGTGCAAGACCTCCGGCTGATTTGGATTTCTTTGTAAGA
>Ga0265594_1000050_pt1 | contig 93311 bp, 86 predicted proteins | sample saktaG_11_FD_190147 | JGI IMG/M metagenome (GOLD analysis project Ga0265594, IMG submission 190147) | Saline water microbial communities from Sakinaw Lake, British Columbia, Canada - sak_2011_5_24_80m | ecosystem: Environmental > Aquatic > Non-marine Saline and Alkaline > Saline ...
ACCTGTAACTAAAGCGACAATATCATGTCCGTCATTCTTATTTTTATCATCGATATATCTTAAATTGATTAATGATTCCTTTGGAATATTTAAATAACCATCTTCAATAGCTATATCAACAATTCTTTGTGCTCTTCTTCCAATAATTGCAATTTTTTTATGATGTGCTAAAGAAATATCGACAATTCTTTGAATTTTTCTCAAATCAGAAGAAAACAATGAAACAATAATACGCCCATCAGCATTCGCATAAACACTATTTAACTTATGCATTAAAGTACTACTCACTCCACCATTAAGTTCTAATGTAGATCCTAATGATTCTGTGATTAATGCTAAGACGTGTTTTTCTGCTAATTCATTGATTTTTCTAAAATCAGTTTGATACATGATATCTCCACTTTGATCAAAAGTGAAATCACTCGTATAAACAATAACACCATCAATTGTATGAACTGCAATACCTATAGATTCAGGTATGGAATGTGTTGTATTGAAAAAGGTGACTCTAACGTTACCAAATTTAATTATACTGTTCTGTGAAATTGTATTTAATGTTAATTCGTCAAGATTATAATCCTCATCCTTTAACATATCCATGACAACTTGCATTGTAAAGTTTGTGGCATAAACAGGTACATTTAAATCTCTTAATATATGTGGGAGTGCACTGATATGATCTTCGTGAGCATGCGAAAGGAAAATACCGCGAATGCGGTCTTTTGCGCGAATCAATATTTTATAATCAGGAATGATTTCATCAACCCCATAAAGCTCTGAACTTGGATATTTAATTCCGGCATCTAAAATGAAGAGCTGTTTGTCTACTTCTATGACATACATATTCTTTCCATTTTCACCCAATCCGCCTAAAGCAAAAAAACGAATTTCACTCAAACTATCACTTCCTTTAGCAACGTTTTTAACTATGAATATTATACCATGTTTTTATTATATAACAATGATTTTGTACTCAAACTATGTTATCATGTTATTAGGAGAACGTTGTATGATCAATTACCCAATAAAAAGAAAATCACAAGTAAAAACAACAAGCTATGCAAATCTTGGAATGACATTAGAATCAGACATTGAAGCATCCAATACTTATTATCTAAATCATGGTATTGCAGTCATTCATAAAAAGCCCACACCAATTCAAGTTGTTAATGTTAGTTATCCTGCTAGAAATAAGGCTAAGATTACTGAAGCATATTACAAAACACCTTCGACAACTGATTTTAATGGTGTTTATCAAGGGAAATATATTGACTTTGATGCGAAAGAAACAAATTCAAAGACATCTATGCCCTTAAAAAATGTACATGAACATCAAATCGAGCATTTAAAAAATGTACATCAACAAGGTGGAATTGCTTTTTTAATTGTGCATTTTAAAAAATATAATCAATATTTCTTGTTACCTGCTGATGTCTTGTTTTCCTTTTGGGATCAACAAAATGATAAAGAAAAAGGACGGAAATCCATCCCTTATTCTGCTTTTTTAGAGCTTGCACACTTGATACCTTTTGGATATCAACCACGTCTTGATTATTTAAAAATTGTTAGTTTGAAATTGCTGAAAGACCCAAAAATTGCTGATTAAGATCTACAATACGTTTGCGAATAAGTATTGCTAATAGAATTGTTACAATTGTTGTAGATAGTGTATAACCTAAATTATATTCAATAAAAGAAAATACCCATGCATCTGAATTTATTGTTTCACTCCAGAAAAAGACACCAGCAAATGAAACAGATAAATACCTTACAAAACCTGCCAATGAAATACCGATGATTGTCCACTTAACACTACTTAATTTTCCAACAAAGAAACCGGTTAATCCATATGCAGTAAAACCAATGAGATAGTCAAGTAAGAATGACCAACCAATAATATATCCACTAGGCGATAATATAATTCCAAAAATACCAAAAACAAAACCTGCAAGAATTCCATATTTTAGCCCATATAAATAACCAATTAAAACCAAAGGCAACATCGCTATTCCTAAAAAATTACCTCCGAATGGCATATTGAGCATAGGTAAAACAAAACGAACCAATAATTGAATAACAAATGCAATAGCAACAAGAGCGCTACTCATAGTTATTTTCTTGATTTCTAAACTTTTCTGCATCTCTTTTCCTCCTAAGAAATAAAAAAATTTCTATGGATTACCAAAGAAATTATTCGTTATGATAGATATCATATCGCCTATCCCTCCGCTGGTATAATCCAGATCAGGTTCGCGGGTCGACTTTCGTCCTCTCAGCATTTAAGCTCCCCGTAGTGATCACATTAATAATACCATGAATATACTAAGATTTCAATCAAATTACAAGTGAAAAGAGGAAGATTATGCCTGATATAATAAAAGGACTGTTAGTTATTCTATTTTTACTTATATTAGTTCTTATACCCAATATTAAACTTGTCCAAGTTAATAAAGCTTATATCGTTGAAAGATTAGGAAAATTTCTAAAAATTATTGATAAACCTGGAATTTACATTATTATTCCATTACTTGATCGTGTTATTCAGATTGTTTCTTTGGAAGTTTCAGAAAAAACATTTTCTTTTTCTAGTAGTGAAAATGAAGATTCCACAAAAATTTCAATTAAATATCAAGTTATCAATGTGAGATTATTCGTATATGCAGCCCTTGATTCGTTAAACAAAATTAAAGAATATATTGAAACATATATTGATCCAATAGAACAAATGACACCCAAACAAAAAGATCTAATTATTGAACACGCTAAGGAATTTGGTATAGAAATAATCGAAATATGGTATAAATAACATTAAATAATTTTTTGTAATTTCTCTTGCATTTTAAATAATTTGGTGTATAATTATTAGTGTAAGGAGTGATTACTATGGAAATAACTTGGTTTAATGAAAAGCCAAAAGATTGCATTGTTACATTAGCTGCTGGTAATTTAACACTAAACAAACCAGCAACTACATTTTTCGAGAATGCCTATAGTGTCATGCTAGGAATTGATAAGCAGGACAAACTGATTGTGATTAAGCCATTAGGTAAGGCTGAAGCACTTCGTCACGATATTGCAGAAAACCAAAAATATCGAATAACTGTCCGCTCATCATACAGCCGTGTCACTAATAAAGCATTTATGGAGGATATTAATGAGTGGGCTAACTTAAATCTAGAATTTGAGACTCACAAATTTAAAGCATTTTGGAACAACAAAAGTCAAATTTTGATTGTTAATTTGAAGGAGGAATTATAATATGGATTGGATGCAATGGTTATGGTTAGGAATTTTCTTATCTGCTTTATTTATTGAATTTGGTACAGCAAATATGGTGAGTATATGGTTTGCAATTGCAGCTATCCCAAGTTTTATCGTCTCCTTATTTAGCGGTAATTTTGTAATTCAAGTAATTTTATTTGTTGTTGTTGCTATTTTAATGCTTCTATTGACCAGACCATTTGTGATGAAATATTTCAAAACAAATGAGATTAAAACCAATGTCGATACATACATTGGACTTACAGGCGTTTGCATTAAATTAATTGAACCTGATTCAATTGGTGCTGCAAAAGTAAACAACCGTGAATGGTCTGCTATATCAAATGAAATTATTGAAGTTGGAGAAAAAGTTAGAGTCCTTGATATAGAAGGCGTTAAATTAATTGTTGAAAAAATATAATAAAAGGAAAGAGGTAATAAAATGAAATTTTTAAGTTCTTTATTAAGTCCGATCGCAATAAGCGGAGGACAAATCGCACTAATTGTTGTAATTGCAATTATTTTAATTGTTGTTGCATCAAGTTTTAGATTGGTTACACAAACCAAAAAGGTAATTGTTGAACGTCTTGGTGGTTATTACAAGACATGGGGAGTTGGGATTCACTTCTTAGTTCCTATTTTTGATAGACAAGTGAGAACAGTTACATTAAAGGAACAAGTTAAAGATTTTGACCCACAACCCGTTATTACAAAAGATAATGTTACAATGCAAATTGATACAATCATTTTCTTTGCTATTACAGATCCAAAAGCTTACACATATGGTGTAGAAAATCCAATGATGGCAATTGAAAACATTTCTGCAACGACATTACGTAATATTATTGGTGATCTAGACTTAGACCAAACTTTAACATCTAGAGATTTAATTAATACGAAGATGAGAGTTATCTTAGATGAAGCAACTGACCCATGGGGAATTAAAGTTAACCGTGTAGAAGTTAAGAACATCGTTCCACCTAAAGATATCCGTGATTCAATGGAAAAACAAATGCGTGCTGAACGTGAAAAACGTCAAACCATCTTAATTGCTGAAGGGGACAAACGTTCACAAATTCTTAAGGCTGAAGGGGAAGCTGAAGCTGTTCTATTAAGAGCTGAAGCTGCTAAGAAACAAAAAATCCTTAATGCTGAAGGGGAAGCATCTGCAATCTTTAAAATTAAAGAAGCTGAAGCACTTGGTATTAAATTAATTAAAGATGCTGCAGCTGACCAAGCAGTGTTAACTCTTAAATCTCTTGAAGCACTTGCATTAGTTGCAAATGGACAAGCTACTAAGATTGTTGTACCAACAAATATTACTGATATAGCATCAACAGTTTTAATGGCTGCTGAAATTGCTAGAGAAGGTAAAGTAACAAAAGTAACTAAATAATCTGTAAGGCTTAGCGATGCTAGGCCTTTTTTTTTGAAAAAAAAGACGACTTTTGTCGTCTTAAGTTTGATAATAAATGATAAGTGGTACTTCCATTTCATCTTGCGTTAATCCCGCGTGATGTCCAACAAATCTTGAATGTTCCTTAAAATTAAACATTTTATTTGTAATCGAAATAGCTAGGAAATCCCCTAAAAAGTCATCCAATAGGAGATGTTTTTGTCCGAATCCTAATAGTTCTGATTGATATAGTTCTTCTTTTGAATATAGCTTGAAATAATTGCCATACTTTAATTCAAACATTTGTTTAAATTTCTTTTTATGAAATCTTTTTACAAAGAAATTAGTAGCTCTTGGTTCCACAGATGGCTTTCTTTTAAGCATACGCATCAAATCAATATCATTAAATAAGTCTATACCATCTACATTTGTTAATCCGTGATCTGCGATAATAACAATCATAGAATTATGATTAACTTCTTTTCCTAATTTATCCATCAAGCCATTCAACTCAAGCAGTTTCGCTTTCGTTGTATCAGAATCAGTACCATAATCATGTTGGGTCAAATCAGGTTCTGTCCAATAAAGATAAGTGAAACTAGATTCATCAATATTCGATATTTCTATTGCTCTTTCAACTTGTTTATCCAAACTTTCATAACCATTCGGTCTAAAATTAGGAAATAATTCATAAGTTTTTACATGTGAACTGTGTTTTTGTATTTGATCATAAATTGTTGGATACTTAAGATATGTATCTCGCAAGATATCATCAGTTTTTATTGATTTGTCATAAAAATCTTCATTAGTAAAAACAATTGCATTTGTTTTCTCATGTTTAAAATATTGAACCCAACCTAAATATCCACTTGCATATGGAGGTAATCCAGATAAAACAGCATTTGTAGCGGCTACCGTTGTCGGAGGGAAAACTGATGTAATCGTTTGTTTAACATGCTGACGTAAAAAATCGTCAGGTTTTAAATATTTGTTAATAATGTTTATTCCCATGCCATCTAATAACACCAAAAATACACGCTTGGGATCTACTTTTAATTCATCTTCTAAGATGGAAATTGAGTCATAGATACTTTGACCTTTATAGTGCTTAATAATGGTTGCTGAAACATTAAGTATTGAATTTTTATAATCGGGATATAAAATCATAAATTTATCCTATTTAATTGTCTGTTTAATTAAAACAATTTTCTTTTCTTCTTCTCCAATGGTGATTGCATTTAAAATCAACTGTCTAGCTTCTTCAATGCCCTTTTGTCTGACATATAAAGTAGCTATACTTTCACCTTTTTTGACATGTGAACCAATTTTCTTATGAAGATCAAGTCCTACATCTAAATCAACTTTATCTTCTTTTATTTCTCTTCCTGCACCCAATCTCATCGCTGCCTTACCAATATCTAAGGCATCAATATCCATAATGAACCCTTCTTTTTCTGAAAGGACTTCAACAGTCTTTTTAGAAAGTAATAAACTTGGATCATCGAGACTACTTACATCTCCACCTTGAGCTTCAACAAGTTCAAGGAATTTTTTATATGCAGTACCATTTTGAAGGGCTTCTTGAAGTTTGATTTTTGCAACTTCAAAATCTGTTTCAATTTGAGCATCTAAAAGAAGATGTGCTCCAATTTCAACAGTCACATCAACTAAATCTTTTGGTCCTTCACCATTTAAGGTTTCAATGGCTTCATAAACTTCTAAAGCATTACCAATTTTATGTCCAAGTGGTTCATCCATACCTGTAAGAATTGCTGTCACTTTTTTACCTGCAAGCTTCCCAATTCCAACCATAAGTTGTGCAAGTTTTACTGCCTCTTCTTCAGTTTTCATAAATGCACCATGACCCACCTTAACATCCAGTACAATCGCATCTGCACCACTAGCAAGTTTTTTTGACATAATACTACCAGCAATTAATGGAATGCAGTCAACAGTAGCTGTCACATCGCGTAGTGCATATAACTTCTTATCAGCAGGAGCAACATCTCCACTTTGCCCAACGATTGCTATACCGATGTCTTTGACTTGCTTAATGAAGTCATTGACATCTAAAACAACTTGATATCCAGGAATACTTTCTAATTTATCAATCGTTCCACCAGTATGTCCTAAACCTCTTCCACTCATTTTTGCAAATTTTGCTCCAAGACTAGCGAGTAAAGGTCCTAACACAAGTGTAACCTTATCTCCAACTCCACCTGTTGAGTGTTTATCTACTTTAATACCTGGTATCTCTGATAAATCAATAGAATCTCCTGAGTCTCTCATAGCAAGAGCAAGATAAGTCGACTCTTCATCGTTCATGTTTTGAAAATAGATTGCCATTAATAAAGCACTAATTTGATAATCTGGTATTTGTCCCTTTGTATAACCTTTAATAATAAATTCTATTTCTTCTTTTGATAAAGCCTTGCCATCTCTTTTTTTGGTGATTAAATCTACGATATGCATATGACTTCGCCTCCTTATTTTTATTGTAACATAAAAGAAGTTCATTATGTGATAATGAGAAAGGTGAATAAAGGTATTTTGTGATTATAGAAATAGTTAGACACGGATAAATCTACTATCATGCAGATGAGCTTGCTCAATGGAGAGTGGACATTCCTTTAAATGAAATAGGCAGAAAACAAGCAAATTTGTTGCTTAAAAAAAAAGAAAGTTTTGATGTAATTTCATCATCTCACTTATTAAGAGCTGTCGAATAAATTACATTATTAAAATATACATAATGAGCCAATCATAGAAGAACAACATTTACTTGAACCTGATTTTATTCACTTAATTGACAACTCTTCGGTGAGACCTAGCTTTTTCTTCAGCAAAGAGGATACACCTTTGAAAGTTATGAATATGATGAACTTCTCATGTTGAGATTTAGGGGGGGAATCTTATAACTACAAAATAATTTATGATCAAAAAATACTTCTCATTGCTCACTCTTATGTGGTAAAAAGCTTTAAGAGTCTTCATTAACTCAGATTTATACAAATTATATATATTTTCTATTTCAATGTACGGAAAAATTCTATTGAAATATATAAGGTGTAATTCTTAATCATTTATGTTTTTAGGTTTGCTACACTTTTTTGGCAACTTATAAATAAACATATACTAGTTATTACCTATTGGTTGTTCTTTGCTCATTTGTTAGCTTGGATGTTCTTTCTCTTTAGTTCCAAAGGTTCGTTTACTATTAAATTTCTGAACTTTGATATTTCAAAGGAATTTACTTGATTTACTTATTTTACCAAAATCATTTTCTATTATCGCTTCCCTTCTATTATTCATTTTATTTTCAAAATATGCTATACTGAATTTATAATATTCTAGGAGATAATCTCATGAAATATACTATCTCAAGAATTAAGTTTTTTGTTGTAATGTTAATATTTTGGTTCTTACTCAATTTTAATTTCGAATTGACCACTATTATTTTCGGAATTTCAGGATCTTTTCTCGTATCTTTATTTGCATTCGAAATCCTCTATGATGAAAATGGATTTATTTTTAGAGGTATTAAGATGCATCGCTTAATTTTATATATGCCATTTCTATTTATTGAAATATTTAAGGCATCTTTTTTGTTTATTATCAATCTTTTTAAAAGTGAATATGTAGCTACTGTATTTAAAATTGTTTTAGGTTTTGATGATCCTATTAAAGTTGCGATTGTTGCAAATTCAATTACACTCACGCCTGGAACTATTACGATTGAAATCTTAGATAATACAATCATTGTAATGGTTCTCGCAAAACCTAACACACCACGTGAGGAACTTGAAAAACCAATACGAGAAAAGTTTGAAAAACTATTAAAGTTAAGGAGATAAAATGACGACTACTTTAGAACTCTTTTTATTAATCACTTTACTCATTTTGGCACTATCAATGATTTTATCATTTATTAGACTTATTCAAGGAAAAACAATTTGGGATAGAATATTAATGTTAAATCTCATTTCCGCAAAAGTGGTTCTATTTATTTCTGTCTATTCAGTGTATATAAAAAATGTAGTCTTGCTCGATATTGCAATTAGTTATGGGATTATCAGTTTTCTAACGATGACACTTCTTTCAAAACTCATTATGACTTGGGGGAAAGAAAAATGTTGATTATCGCATACATAATTTTAATTTTATCTTGGTCTTTCATTATTTTTGGAATGATTTCAATTTTTAGATTGAAAAACCTATATATGAGAATATTGGCAGCAGCAACAATAGATAGCGTTGCCAGTCTCTTGATTTTAATTGCTTTGATATTTGCAAATTGGCATTTCGAATATGGAATTCGACTTGCTCTTTTGATTATATTTTTATTGATTACTAACCCTATTATCTCTCATGTGAATATCCGTTCTGCTTACTTATTTGGGATCCCTATAGATGTAAAAGATGGTGATATCAAATGATAGATATTATACTTTTATTTCTTCAAATTTTATTAATTATAATCACAATTGCAATCGTATTGCACAAAGAAAATTTCACTCTTGTCATTTTGATTGCATCCTTCGGATTGATAGCAGCAACTCTTTATGTGATGAATCAAGCTCCCGATGTTGCAATTGCTGAAGTTGCGATAGGTAGTGCAATTATTCCTTTGATTTATGTTATATCCATTTCAAGACAGCGAGAGTTTATTGTTTTGGATCGAGTGAATCATAACATGCATGATTTAGATGAAATGAATGTTGTTATCTTAATGATTTTGAAAAATTTTGTAAATAATAATAATCTTCGACTCAATTTAACTTCAGATAACGAAGGAAATTCTAAAGAGCTTCTTGGCGAATTGAAGACAGATTTAATTATCAGTTACAATAATGAATTAAAACAATTTGAATTAAAAGGTAAAGCAAGTTCTATACTTATAACAAAATTAAAAGATATGACTGCTGATTATTCATACATCAATGTAATCGCTTTGGAAGAGGGTGAGGGTGTTGATTAAACGTATCACCATTATCCTTCTTCTTAGTTTTGTATTGTACCTATTTATAATATCAATTGCAAATCTTTCAGATATCTATAATTCTGCTGGTAAAGATTTCTTTGCAGATAATGGTTTTTATGATACTGGTAGTTTGAACTTAGTAACAGCTATATATTTAGATTATAGACTCTTCGACAGTTTATTTGAAGCAGGTATTTTATTAATTACAGTATCTGGAATCATGTGGATTTCAGAATACAATATTCTTACAAAGAATGCCCCTTTAATGCTTGATAAACAAAAAACATCTGAGTTATTTATAACGTTTTCTAGATTGTTATACCCAATAATGTTTCTCTTTGGTATATATATCATTACCAATGGTCATCTCTCACCAGGTGGAGGTTTTCAAGGTGGTGCAATTGTTGCTACAGCAGTTTTAATTCTTTATTACATTGACATTTCCAAGTCAATGGATGTCAACAAACTACTAAACATTGAAAAAATTTTGTTTATACTTTTAGTAAGTATCGCTTTTATATCTTTATTAACGAGAAATGAAGTTTTTACAAACTTTGTTCCATTGGATGGTTCAACTGAATTGAAATCCATCTATCTGATATTACTAAATTTGATTATTGGAACTAAAGTTGCTATAGGTCTGATTGCAATTTTCACTGTTTTTCTTAAGGAGGGACGCTAATGAATCCTATACTTTCTTTTATTGTTATCTTAATTGGCGTTTTTGGACTTGCGACTAGCAAGAACATCATCAAGTCAATTTTTTGTGTGTCAATTATTGAAGTAGGAACAATTCTATTGTTCTTGAATTTTGGTATGTATGAGGGGGGGTCAATTCCAATATTAAACTCGATTGGAATTGAAATAGTGGACCCATTACCACAAGCTATAATGATTACAACAATAATCATAGGATCGACAATCACATCACTTGGGCTGATGCTTAGTGTTAAGATTTTTCACCACTATGGTTCAATTGAGTGGAAAACCGTACTTAAGAGGGATATATAATGTATTTAGCTCCTGTTTTATTTATTTTCATTCCAATTCTTGCATCTCTTGTTGTCTATCTTTTTAAAAACAAGTTTGCAACCTATATGTTATTCGTTTCTCAATTAGCTCTTTTTATCATTTTTTTTCTTTACCTGAGAGCACTTCAAACCTCTCCTGAGTTATCATTGATTGTGTTTGGTGGATGGGACGAACGATTTGCGATTAGTTTTTTTAATGACCGTTTATCTTTAATACTCATTGGTTTAACTATTTTCATTATGACCATGGTTTTATTGTATACTTTCAAGACTAATCAAAAAGAAATTAATTTTCTTTTCTTTTTAATGTTTCTTCAAGGAATTTTCCTTGGTCTTCTTCAAACCAATGATTTATTCAATCTCTTCGTTTTTGTGGAACTGATGACAGTTATAGTTACGATACTTATCGCTTATAAGAAAACTAACCATTCATTTACTGCTGCAATATATTATCTTTTATTAAACGCTGTGGGTGCTATATTCTTTTTGATTGGCATCATTTTGATTTATTATGTATACGGTTCAATCAACATTCAATACTTGATTCAAAACATGAATCTTCATAGCGATGAAAACTTAATCAAACTAGCTTTTGTTCTGATGATGTCAGGAATCAGCATTAAGGCAGCCTTCTTTCCTTTATTCACTTGGCTTCCTAGAGCACACAGTGTTGCACAAACTTCTATTTCAGCTCTGCTTTCTGGATTAATTGTCAAGGGTGCTTTGTATATGTTTATTAGAATATATTTGGAAATGTTTTCTAAGGCTAATTATAATATGTCTGAATTTTTCTTTTATCTTGGTGCAATCACAGCAATCTTGGGAGTTGTCTTCGCTTTATCTCAAAATAATTTAAAACAAATTCTTGCTTATCATACCGTTTCACAAATTGGTATCATATTGATGGGACTTGCGTCAGCATCAGAACTTTCCTATATCGGAGGTTTGATGCATATCTTTAATCATGCGTTTTTCAAATCTTTACTATTTCTTGGCGTTGGTCTTGTGATCTATGGATATCAAACCAAAAAGGTTTACGCAATCCGAGGAGTATTTAAAAGTATGCCTTGGACATCAATTCTACTCATCATAGGGATGCTTTCTATTACAGGAGCTCCCCTATTCAATGGTTTCATTTCTAAAACTTTGATTAAATATGACTTCAAGGATGATTTCTTTAAAATGGCTTTATTCACTGTCGTTAATATTGGAACAGTGACATCATTCATAAAATTTTCTCAGATTCTTTATGGACCTAAAGTTGCTGTATTAAAACAAAATAATTTGACACAGCTTATATCTATGTCCTTGCTTGGAATCGGATGTATATTTATTGGAATTTTTTATATTTCGATTGGTCAACTAGTTTTTAATACAGATTTATCTTATGTGAAAATATTTGATGTAAGACAATGGATTGAATACTTTACTTACATCTTTATAGGTATGATTATTTATGTTTATGTTGTTAAAAAAGACTTTAAACCATTCAAGATATTAAGGGAGTTGTCAGTTACTTTTGAAAATGCTAATTATATGTTTATTCTTTATATGGTTTTTATTTCACTCTTAATGTTTTTTAGATAAGGAACATAGTTCCTTTTTTATTATAAATCTTGTGTGATGTGTCTATTCGAATTATATCTTACTTCGTATAATCTGAACATTTAATCTTTCTTCTATATATAAGGGGTAGGATTCTATTCCATTTTTCATTTTCATCTCTGGATTTAAGTAACACATGATAAACTGGAGCAAGTAATGCTGCTACAAATCCTGCAGCAAAGCCATTGTTGTATAAATCAAATCCCCCTTGGAAATTCAATGCTAAAGGTGTTATTAGAACATGAATGAACCCTGCTAACATCCCAGCAATTATTCCAAATTGCCCAGCTAATGGAGCTAATCCTGTTACAAATAGCACGGATAATGTTGAACCAATTGTCCAAGTTAATGGAGTTAATTCAATAGCTAGAATTGCTCCTAAAATTACTGGTAATGAATTTAACGGATGTTTACCGAAGGCTGAAAATCCAAGAATAGTGAGAATCGCTCCCATGACTGGTCCGTTTATTTGTATTCCAGCAAAATAGATGATTGCAACACTAATCAATCCCATGAAACCAATATTTAACATAACTACATCTTTTCCAAATCTTGCAGGAAAATCTGATAATAATCTACCTGATGCTTTAAATATACTCGGGTATTTTTTTATTACTTTTTTATTTTCAATAAATGCCAATGCTATAAGTAACAATGATAAAACAATAGTTGCAATAAATAATTGCCAATGATATGTATTATTCAACTCTGAATTTCTTATTATTACAACTCCAAATGAACCTAAAATACCAGTAATAATCATTGAAATGACACCCATAGAAAAACCTGTATTATATAAATTATATCCTTGATGAAATTTCAGAGACAAAATATTAAACGCAGGAAGTATAAAACCAACAATAATACCAACTCCCACACCAATGAATAATCCCATTGGTAATGAAAAACCAGCACCAAACATCAAGAAACTTGTGATAGGTGATATACCTGAAGAAAGTAAAAAAACCAAAACATGCTCTTTGCATGTGGTTTTTGTTATTTTACAATATAGATAAACTCCAAGATATATAGGTAATGCATTATAAAGATTCTTTCCGAAAAAAGCAAATCCAGCAATTGTTAAAAGACAAGCGAAAATTGGACCGTTAATTTTGATTTTCATCCATTTTAATATCAATAGATTAACACCAATGGTCAATATTACATTGAAAAGCGTTGCAGCTAGACCACCAATGAATAAATAATCTGATAAAAGAACTGAGCTGCTTGTCAAAATTCGCCTATAATTATTAAACATTATTGGCAGCGGCTCTAATAAAAAGACAAAGATGAATGCAAGAAAAAAGATTAGTAAAAGGTAATATTGTTTAATAAACTTTAGAATGTGTTCTGTCATGATTCATTTCCTTTCAAAATTATTGTTTATTTTGGAAGAGATGTTAAGGATGGCATTGCGCATAGATTGATATAGTTTATATTGCATAGTTTATTAGACATAAAATCTTTATTTTCCTAGATTTTTTACTTGAATAATTCAAGAAATGACTAATGAGGTTATGATATATTGAAAAAACTAAGTTGAAAATTAATATATGATTTCTAGTTTTCTAAATGATTATTAATAATATGAAACATTTGATCTGCAATTTCTGAAGTAGGGAGATGTTTAACATCATTATAGTGAACAACTGGATGAATAACAACTTTGATTGATGTAGATCTAAAAGGTGCACGATGCTTAATATTCGTTGTTCCTTGTAAACTAATTGGTAGCATATCTGCTCCTGCTTTCATTGCTACACGGTAAGCTCCTGCTCTTGCAGCCACCATTTTTTCATCATTGCGATCCTTGATACCACCTTCAGGAAAGATGAGCATTGCCATACCTTCTTTTACTACTTTAATGGCACCAACCATCGCTCTAGCAGTATTTCTATCACTTGATCGATCAATTTTGAATGCTCCTAAATATGTTAACCAAGTACTAATAAGTGGGATTTTAAAAATACTCATCTTCGGTGTATATGTGACAGGATGCTTGATTATTTCTGTTATGATAAATGGATCTGCATATGATTTATGATTAGCATAGAGTGTTATCAATCCTTCTTTAGGGACATTTTCAATTCCTTCAACAGTTATCTTTAATCTCAAAATGAGATGATTCATGCATGCCGAAATACTTCTTGATGCATAATTCTTATATTTATTAGTAACTTTTGTATGTTTCATAATTGGTAGATTGAGATACATAAAAATAATTACTCCAATAAAACCCATAAAATATGAAAGGATAAACCAAACAGGGATCAGATAATAATTATCTACCCATATAGTCAAAAAATATGTACTTAATAGCCATGAAGCCACAAAAACAAATGATATCATAACAATTTCCTTTCATATACAGCAAATATCAAACCATCTTCAGTCTGATATTCGTTCAGATTAAATAGACTTAGGTCAAATTTAGGAAAATATACATTTCCCTCATGAGATTTTAAGATATATGTAATATATAAACGATCAGCATAGGGAAGTGATAATTGATAGATGGTTTTCCCACCTATAATCATTATATCTTCTTCTGTTGATTCAAAAAACGAATGTACATCTTTAATATGTACTGCATCAGGATAAATTGCATCATTAATATTTGCTACATAAATTTTTTTAAATGGTAATGGCTTTTTTATATAATAAGATTTTAAAGATTGATAGGTCATATCCCCCATTAAAACAGCATAATCTTTAGTGTGACTCTTAAAATACGCAAGATCCTTTGGATAATGCCAAGGTAACAAATTATCTTTACCTATAAGCCAATTTTCATCCATTGCCCAAATCATCGATATCATACTGCCACCTTCCCTTTTATAGCTGGATATGGGTGATAGTTTATGAGTTCAAAATCTTCATATTTAAAGTCAAACAATGATTTGACTGAAGGATTCAGTTTCATTTGTGGGAGTTCTTTGGGTGCTCTTGATAATTGTAATTCTATTTGTTCAAAATGATTTTGATATATGTGTGCATCACCAAGCGTATGAATAAATTCTCCAACTTCCAGATTTGATACTTGAGCTATCATCAAGAGTAAAATTGCATAGGATGCAATATTAAACGGAACACCTAAAAAGATATCTGCACTTCTTTGATATAATTGTAAACTAAGTTTGTTATCACGAACATAAAACTGGATGAGTGTATGACATGGAGGTAAAGCCATATTTTTAATCTCAGCGGGATTCCAAGCACTTAATATCATCCTTCTAGAATCTGGATTAGTTTTGATTTCATCTAAAATATATTGTAGTTGGTCAACACCATTGAAGTTTCTCCATTGTGCACCATAAACAGGTCCCAAATCACCAAACTTCAAAGCAAATTCAGAGTCTATTTTCACTTTACTAACAAAATCATCCATCGACTCTCCATTAAAGCTATTACTTTTTTTAAAAGCTTCGTAAGGCCAATCATTCCATATTCTCACATTATTCTCGACGAGATATTTGATATTAGTATCGCCTTTAATAAACCATAAAAGCTCATGAATGATAGATTTAAGATGTACTTTTTTTGTTGTCAAAAGTGGAAAGCCTTCACTTAAATCAAAGCGCATTTGATAACCAAAAACACTTTTCGTACCTGTTCCAGTTCGATCCATCTTAAAACTTCCATGATTCATAACATGTTTGCATAATTCAAGATAAGGTTTCATGGTTTCCTCCAGTAAAATTATTTAGCTAATTCGTATAGTGCCTCAGTATAAATTACCGTAGCAAGCAGTAAATCATTGATATCAATAAATTCATTTTTTTGATGAATAAATGTTGGTTTTTCTAAAAAGTGTGGACCAAAGGCAACACAGTTTGGCATTGCTCTAGCGAAAGTACCACCACCAATATTAATTGGTTTTGCATTTTTATCACCAGAATGTTTTTTATATACATTCATCAATATCTGAACTAATGGTGATTCAGGATCTTTATATAGTAATTTTTGATGTGAATCCACTTTGACAGATGCTCCAAATAATGCAAATTGTTCGCTAAGTTTTGAAACTACTTGATCAAAGTCAACACCATTTGGATATCTAAGATTTAGTTTTATTGTATACTTTCCATCTTCCGTACTAATTACTCCAAAGTTATTCGTTAAATGTCCCATTTCCTCATCATGATAGGAAACACCAAGTTTCTTACCATGAATATCGTGAATTAAGAATTTTTCAACCAACTTTACTACAGCATGATCAATCTTTTGTTCAATTAAAAATTCGAACAATCTGTCAATTGCATTTTCTCCATATTGTGGTGTTGAACCATGAGCGCTTTTACCTACAACTTTTATGATTATTTTGCCATCTTTTTTACTTGCATTACCTTCATAATTTTTCTTTAGTAAAAATGCATTGAATAATTTTTCATAATCATTAACTGGATTTAAAACTGCTGAAGCATAATCTGGTACCATATTATCTCTAAATCCACCATTAATTGAAACAAGAATATCTGAATCAAGTTTTCCTTGAACAAGAATTCTTGAAATACCTTTTTCTGCGTAAATTAAAGGAAAATCTGCATCAGGAATAAATCCAGAAACTGGTGCTTCAGGATAAACACTGAAATAATGTCTCATACATCTCCATGATGTTTCTTCATCATTACCTAATATTAATTTAATTCTTTTTGATAATGGTACATTTAATTCTTTTAGAATCTTTAATGCATAGTATGCAGCAATCGTTGGACCTTTATCGTCTTCAGTACCACGACCATACATTCTACCATGGTGAATTTCAGCTCCATAAGGATCATACGTCCAATCATTACCAGCTGGAACAACATCTAAATGTCCAATCATTCCAACAAACTCCTTTTGTTTTCCATATTCTATATGACCTGCATAACCATCGAGATTTACAGTTTCAAAACCATCGTTTTGACCGATAGCTAGCATTGTATCTAGCGCTTCTTTGATTCCTTCTCCAAAAGGTGCATGTTTCCGATTTGGATCAAAAGTTGTTAATTCAGAATTAATTTTAATAATTTTAGTTAAATCGGCAATAAGTTCATCTTTTCTTTTAAAAACTTCTTCTTTAAAGTTTATAGACATTGTTATCATCTCCTCTTTACATTGTAGCATAAAAGAAGGTTGGAATAAAGCAACTCCAACCTATATTTTATTTATAAATAAAAAAAGTGTACAGAAATTAATTCTGCACACTTACTGTAATATTTCCAGTGCTAACGCTAATTTTCAGTAATATGGATCCAGTCGAAGTTGAATGTTTGTCTCCTTGGTCATCTCCATTCACTGTAATATTGCCAGTTGATGTATCAAGATCATATCTAAGATCTAACGCTGTTGAGCTTGTAAATGTAACTGACCCAGTTCCTGATGATAAATCGTACCCTGTTGCAATACAATCTGTGATAACAACATTTCCTGTTGCAGATGATAAGTCCATCATTCCAGAAATATTTGCATGACTTATTTGAACTTTACCAGTACTTGTTTCTCCAGTCAATTTAGTAGCATTTACGTAATCACCAGTAACTCTTCCAGTATGGTTATCTAAATTTATTAGATTCGCATCAACATGACTTAAATTAATAGATCCTGTATGATTATTCGCATCTAAATCACCTGAAACATTTAGATAGGACAAATGAATGGATCCTGTATCCAAATCAATTGATAAACTATCCATATCAATATGATCTAGTTCTACTTCTCCTGTTTGAGTTTCAAGGTTCATATCATAGGCTATACTAAGTCCATTAGAATAAATAATATCACCTGTAGCACTATGAATACTATGATTAAGAATCAATGATTCTGGAATTTCAATTGCAACAGTTAATATATCATAAGATGCAAATTTGAAGTTAAACCAATTAAAGAGAAAAGGTTTTGTTGTCTGAATAATATTAAGTGTCCCTGCTGATTCACTCAATGTCCATATATCGTCTTCATGAGAGCGATAAGTAACAATAATTGAATCTCCAGAAGTTGATGAAACTATGATATTTCGTGTATCAACATCGACATTTAAATGTTCAATTGTAGTCGTAGATATATACTCAATGGGATCACTATATGATTCATCATCAACAAAGAAAGAGCCAAGATTACTTAGATTAACTCCACTTGAAAATGCAATGATTGTTAGAACGAGCCCTACAATAAAAATTAATATAATAAGTTTAGATAAAAATTTCATCTTCTTTCTCCTTTATTTTTAGCAATCTTACTAAATAAGTAAACTAATTTTTTAGCAATATATAATGTTGCTTGTGAAAGTCCAATTAAAATTATAATCGATAGCGAAAACCCCATGAGCCCAACACCAATAAATCCTAGAATTTCATTTTGTCCTAGCCCAGATTGGACCATATTAATGAATATTACTGTCATTCCTACGGCCAGACCAAACACAGTTGCTAACAATGAAATAATCAATGATACAAACACAATGATAACAATCACATAAGCAAACCCTAAAGGTATTAACAATGGTGTTGTTAAAAGGAATTGCATTAATTGTTTCGAACTTCTTACAAGTGTTCTATACGTGTCATTAGCTCGTTTCATAACAACATCAGTTGTCACAGATTTTGCAATTTCTTTAGCATCGTAATCACTTAAGATATCACCGATATACTCGCCATTATCAATTCTCTCTTGAATCATCTCTTCATAATATGACAAGATATCATTTACCTCTGTCAAATAAAACCGTTTCTTCAATTCTCTTTCTAATTCTTTTAACCAAGTTTTCATAGGATCCTCATTTCACCAAGATATCGAAAATTTTTCTTACATCTTCCCATTCAAGCAAGAATTCGTCGATATGCTTCTTTCCAATTTGTGTTATTTGATAATACTTTCTGTTTCTACCTTGAAATAATACATTATATGTGTTCAACTCATTTGCTTTTTCCAGTCTTCTTAAGATTGGATAAAGCGTCGATTCAGTTATTCCTATGTACTGAACGAGATCGTTAACAATCTTGTACCCATAAGAATCACCTTGCATGAGTATGGCCAGCACAAATATTTCAAGTACACCTTTTTTTACCTGCTGTTTCATATTTTTTCACCTCATACTGCCTTATGTCTTATATTATACAATGCATAGTATAGAATGTCAATAAAAAAAGTTCATTTTATAGAACTTTCTTCAGAGACCTTAAATTCGTTCTTGCTTGATGAAGATAAATAACTAATTCGTTCAGCAATAACTTCAAGCATATTGAGCTTTCTATCATCAGGTAAATCGTACTTCCAAGTTTGTATTCTAGCTTTGACTGCAATCATGACACCTTTTTTACAATAAGATTCAATAGCCGTGGCTAATCCTTCCCAAACTGTAACCTTAATGAAATCCGTATCATAATTTCCATCCATATTCTTAAAGGTTCGTTGAACAGCAAGTGTTATATCGCTTACCTTTCTACCATCTTCAAGAATTTTCGTTTCTGGATCGTGTGTTAATCGACCAATAATAATGAGTTGATTTAGCATATTATCTCCTTTTTGACTATAGTATATAAAGTTTACGCACATAAGCAAAATGGCCATTTTAAAATTCATATGCTCTTTCTATATATATTATACTAATAAATATCAAGAATGATTTCCTTTATATCTATTAAGAAGCAATATTCAAAAAAATATAAAAAAAAGGCTTCATTAAGCCTTTTTATATATTAATGATGCAATATTCTTTTTTTGTATACCTTTTAGTTCTTCCATTAATTGATCATATGTGATTTTTTTAAGAAGATCAACTACATCATATAAGGAAGCTCCAAGGTGTTGATATTTCCCATAAAGATAAGCTTTAGTTTCCAAATTATTGAGTGCAAAAATAAATTGACCCAAATAAACTTTCTTATATCTATTAAACGCTTCATTAGTCAAAAGTTTTGATGCATCTTCAATTAATATTTTCATTAAAATCTTTTTCAACTTCATTATTTTCTTTGATTCAGCATAAATAATGATATTTTCCGCATGCTTTTCAAATGTTGTATTGATGAAGAAACTTTGGTTAATCAATTTATCTTCTAAAAGTTTTGCATATGTAACAGATGAAGATCCCAATAACATGTTAAGTATCATTGTTATTCGCATTTCTTTTTCGATTTGTTCTTTTTTCGATAGTTTAGATGGAACTAATTTAATACCCATCATCAACTTATTAATCCCAACATCCTTGACTTCAACATCATTTTTAAGAACTAATTTTCTTGATTCTTTTGGATAAATAGTTTTTATTTTAGGTTGTTTGATAGGATTTTTTTGATCATATGCTTTAAAAAATGCCTTGATTGCTTTGACATCTACCTTACCAGCAATAGTAACAAGTCTATTGGATGGATGGTAGAAATTTTGATAAACATTTGAAAGTATTTCTGGAGTTATATCCATAATTGAATCTAATGTTCCACCTATATCATATTTTAATGGGTGATTGTGATACATCATTTCTGTTAATTTATTTTGCATCACAACATTTGGATCATCAAGATACATTTTTAATTCTTCTGCAATAATGTGTTTTTCATGATTTACATTTTCAGTCGTGAAATACGGTGTGTCAATCATGTTAAATAAATGTGTTAAAGCTTCAATCACATTTTGGGTTGCAGTAAATAGATATGACGTTTGATTATATGATGTCATTGCGTTTGCTTCAACACCTAAAGCTGAAAATTTACCAAATGCATCTCCATCAGGCATTGCAAATATTTTATGTTCCAAAAAATGCGCGGTACCATAAGGTGTGGATACAATCTTTTCTTTATTTTTGTAAGTTAAATCTAGTGCTCCAAAAGGTACACTAAGTTCAACATAAGTTGTAAAATAAGGTTCTTCTTTCGGTAAAATATGAACCTGCATTCCATTCTTTAATTTGATGATATAGACTGACTCATTAAAACGCTCATAGAATTTCTTTATCATTTTGTCCTCCACGAAGTACATAAATTGTATCTAAAGATATTTTCTTTAAAGCTTTTTCAACATCATCAAGCTTTACCTTTTCAATTTCTATCAAACGCTCTTCTATGGTTTCTTCATGATTCAATAAATCTCTGATAAAAGTACGTTTTGTTAAAAATGATTGACTGTCTAATCCGCTTTTAATTTGATGGGTATAATAAGCTTTGGCATGATCTAGTTCACTTTGATCAATACCATACTCCATCATATGAATAACTAATGATTTAATCGCTTCCAAAGCTTTATCTTTTTGTTTAAGATCAACACCACTACTAACCATAATTACACCTTTGTAATAATCGTAACTAGAAGAAATATCATAACATAAACCATTTTGTTCTCTAATTTCTTTAAATAATCTACTTTCAGGGTAACCACCTAAAATCGTATCCAGTATCACTGCAGCATGATAAAGGGGATCATCTCTAAAAATAGGGAAGTGATAACCTAACTTTAAAATAGCTTGTTGCATTTGTGTTTCTTCTTCAACTACAAATAGTTCTCTTGAGGGTCTAAAATGAGCAATAAAAGAATGTTTTTTCTCATCTTTTTTGTCATGTAACATCAAGCTCTCAATTTTCTGTTTATTTATATCAGAAATTCTTCCATTTACAATTAGTTTTTTTGTATTAGATAAAAACACATTTTTATAATAATCATAAATTTTTTCAACAGTCAGTTTTTTTATATCTTTTAAACTTCCGCTCATTGGATATCCATACGTGTCATCCTTAAAAAAATGTTCATAAAATTTCGTATGTGCATATAATCTTTTCTTATCATATAATGTTTCCCATTGTTCAATAAGCATCCGTTGTTCTTCTAAGAAAATATCCTTATTGAAAACATCGTGCTCAAAAAGCACTTGATTTAGCAAACCAAGCGCATGATCAAATAATTGTTCATCACCAACAATAATAGGATCGACAATGGTTAAAATAATACTAACAATAGATAAATTACCAATCCGCTCTACACGCGTCTTAAAATAAGCGCCATATAAATCCTCAAGTTTTTCACTCATCTTTGTTTTATTAATTAATTTATTTGTATGTGAAGTTAAAAGTCTTGGCAACAAAAAACGATACACACTTGATCTTTCTTCGTCAAAATCTGTAAAGAAGATAGCGAATTGTATCGTTTTGAAATCATTTTTGATCAAAAGCATTAGATACTATTCAACGCAACTTCCATCATTTTTGTAAAAGCTTCCTGACGTTCCTGTGATGAGGTTGCCTCATGTGTCACCAAGGAATCCGAAACTGTCAATAGACAAGAAGCTCTTTTCTTAAGTGCTTTAGCATTTGCAAATAGCGCAAATGATTCCATTTCAACTGCTTTCGCACCGTATTTTTCATGTATTATTTTGTAATCATCAAAATTGAGTCTGTAAAATACATCTGAAGAGTGTACTATTGCAGGATGAAGTTTAATATTTAACTTTTCAGAAGCTCTGATAATTCTATTATTCAATGTCTTATTTGCAGGTAGAATTTTACGAGAGGAAACACCCATCGTTTTTGCATAACTAGATTCAGAGAACGCTTGTTCAACTAAAACGACATCATATAAGTTTAAGTCTTTGCTATAAGCGCCACATGAACCGATGCGAATAATGTTTTCAACACCATAAAAATTAAATAGTTCATAACTATAAATTCCTATGCTGGGCATACCCATACCTGAACCCATAACTGTAACTTTTTTCTTACCATAATATCCAGTGAAACCCCACATGTTTCGCACATTGTTGATTAGAACTACTTTTGTTAAAAAATTATCAGCAATATATTTTGCACGTAATGGATCTCCTGGCATTAAAACTGTTTTTGCAATTAAATCTTGATTTTCTAAATCAATATGAGGAGTTGGTATCATTTTTTATCACCTTTCTTGTGATTCATGTATACATCTTTGGATGCAACAATCATTTGATTTTTTAAATATTTATGTCTTTGAAACTTATTCTTTAATCCAATAGTTTTTTTACATTTTGTTTAGCAAACGTATGCGTAATCATACTGAATTTAGTTTTTTTCATTAGCTTAAATACTTTTCCTGCTGTTTTCTTAGGTAAAACCTTGGTCCCTTTTATAAAGCCGGGTACATCTAACAATAATTTTTCCATTAATGGATATGCTTCATCATAGGCAACAATTTTGATTTCATTACCAATACGATAGAATAAATAATCCAAATATGGTGGAAACACCGTTAGACTATGTTCTTTCCATTCTATACCTACAACTAAATCCTTTTTGTCTGTTGTTAGAAAATGATATCTGGGGACATAAGTTTCAAGTTCTTTATAATAGTTTTGTAATTCAACCTGATCATCTAAATATCTTAAGATTGCTGCTAGTTTTTCTTTAGACAGCATATGATAATCAGATAAAATCACTGGGTTTTTATGAATATATGCTTCTTTCAGCATATTAAATACCTTCTGAACCACATCCATTTTAAATGGTAAAACATCTTCAAACATTTCATTATAGATATGAAAATCAAATCTTTCACAAACTTTCTTAACAATTGTGAAAAGTTGATTTGCCGCATAATCAGGGATTAATATAGGCATTTCCATATGAAAATTTAAGTCTAAAAATTTGGGACTTAGACGATAAATATCAGGAACTTGTGATTTAGGCGTGATTAAAAAGCGAGCCTCATATTGAAGTCTTGGATGCAAATAATTAAAACGTACACTTTTTTCATCCATTTCGACTTTAATGCCTTCAATCTCCTCAAAAAAAGCTATGAGTTGTTCCAAATCAATCTTACGACTTTTCTCTTTAAAAAAGTGAATATTAAATTGAGCCATAACCTCACCTGCCTTATGTTTATATTCTATCATAAACCATTAATAATGGTTATTATTCATTACTAAGAATCTCTTTTATACGTTTATAATCAGTGCGATCTAACATAATTGGTGTAATTGAAACATATCCTTCTTCAAAGGCAACAACATCAGAATCAGCTTTTTCTTGATAACTAATGATACTTGATTTAATATGAAAAATATCAGGACGTTCGCTTTTCACGAACTCTGCATGTTGCAAACGTAATCCTATATTCGTAATTTTTACACCCTTTGGTCTTGTAAACGTATCTTTTGGAAAATTCACATTTAAAATGCCTGATCCCTGGTAGATCTTTGATTCTAAAATCTCATCCATGAGTTTGATTGTTTCATCGTATAAATATGGTAAATTCGTATTATGCGCTGAAATAGCAATCGCATCAACACCTAAAATCTTCGCTTCTATAGCAGCAGCAACTGTTCCCGAGTAGAAAATATCAGTCGCTATATTTTGTCCATAATTTATACCTGAGACAACCAAATCGAAATCAACATTAAAAACCTTCAGACCCAAACGTGTTGCATCTGACGGTGTTCCATCAACAACGAGTGTAGCTGTTGAACCAAAAATGGGTTCAGTCATGAAAGTTTCAATCCGAGATTTTATTGTAATTGCTTGGCTTTTCGCACTTTGATGATCTTTTGGAGCAGAAACATAAACATTACCAAAAGGTGTAAGTGCACGTACTAAAATACCCAAACCTTCAGCTTGATATCCGTCATCATTGACTACTAAAATGTTCATTTCTTATCTCCTTCAACAATTTCATTACAACGATTACATAATCCATTTTCATGAACATGTTCAACAATATTCCAACATCTATCACAAGTTGTTCCTTCTGCAGGTGAAACCTTGACAGATAATTGATTACCTACCGTTACGTTTACCTTGGAAACAATGAGTACTTGATGAAGATTCATTTCTAATGTGTCAATAGCGTTCATTTGTTTTTGAGTAACTGTTAAATCTAATTTTGCAGCTAATGATTTCCCAATAATCTTAAGCTCTCTAGCTTCTTCTAATTTTTTTAAGATAATCTGACGCATCGCATCAAAAATTTCAAAGGCATCAATTAAATGTTCATCCATATCTTTTCCAACATTGGGCATATGTTCTAAATAGACATCTGCTTTTTCTTTAAATGGTAGTAACTCATATGCTTCAGATGTTGTATGAGGAATAATTGGTGTTAATAGTTTTAAAAGACCTAAAGTCATATCATACAATGTTGATTGAATACTTCTACGCTCAAAGTCATCTTCTTTAGCAATATATAAAATATCTTTCGTATAATCTAGGTAGAATGCTGATAAATCATTTGTCATAAAAGGTACAACTAAGCGATAAACACGATCAAATGCGTAAGTTTCATAAGCTTCTAACACTTGTTTAACTAAAGTGTTATATTTTAGTGTCATCACGCGGTTCAGTCTACCTCTCATCGAGTAACTTACATAATTTTCATTTGGATTAAATCCATGCAAATTACCAAGCATAAAACGGAAAGTGTTTCTGATCTTACGATAGCCTTCTGATATTTGACTCATTACATCATTACTGATTCTAACATCACTTTGATAGTCAACAGTTGCTACCCACAATCTTAATAAATCTGCACCTTGCTGTTTCATAATCTTTAGAGGATCAATCGTATTTCCCAGTGATTTACTCATTTTACGTCCTTGACCATCAAGAACAAATCCATGAGAAACAACTTTCTTATACGGAGCTTGACCAAAAGATGCAACACCAGTTGTCAAGGATGAATTAAACCATCCACGATATTGGTCCGAACCCTCAAGATATAAGTCTGCGGGATAAGGTAATCCTCTAGCTTCTAAAACTGAGTGAGATGTACCCGAATCAAACCATACATCCATAATATCCGTTTCTTTTCTAAATATTCCATTAGGACTTCCAGGATGTGTGTATCCTTCTGGAAGCAATTCTTTGGCTTCTCTATCATACCAAACATCAGATCCGAATTCTCCAAAAAGATTGCTCACATGTAATAAGACATCTTGTTCTAAAATGGGTTCATTGTTTTCAGCATAAAAGACAGGAATTGGAACACCCCATGCTCGTTGTCTTGAAATACACCAGTCTTCACGACCAGTAATCATATTTGAAATTCTTACTTCACCCCAAAGAGGTAACCAATCCACTTTTTTTACTTGTTCTAATAATTCATCTTTCAACTTATCAATACTTGCAAACCACTGAGGAGTCGCTCTAAAAATAACTGGTTTTCTCGTTCTCCAATCATGGGGATAAGAATGGATAAATTTATCATGTCTTAATAACACATGACGTTCATCCAAAGCTTTCACAATTGCATCGTTTGCTACTTCATAATACATTCCAGCAAACTCTCCAGCTTCTTCAGTCATAAAACCCTTATCATCTACTGGACACAAAATATCTAAATCATATGTTTTACCAATACGATAATCATCTTCCCCGTGTCCAGGTGCTGTATGTACAAGTCCCGTACCATCAGTATCTGTAACATGTTCACCTACAATAACAGGTGATATACGGTCATATAAAGGATGCTTATATTTAGCAAATTCAAGTTCTTGCCCCTTAAATGTTCCTAAAACTTTCACTTCTTCCCAATTTAATATTTTTTTGAGTTCATCTAATAGGGTTTCACCAACGACATACTTCTTATCATCTACAAGAATAACTTGATAATTGAATCTAGGATGGACAGAAATCGCTAGATTAGCTGGTAACGTCCAAGGTGTAGTTGTCCAAATAAGAAATGATGCATCTTCTAATAAACCCTTCATCTCATGAGAAGGAAATGCAACATAAACAGATGTAGACTGTTTATCTTGGTATTCAATTTCGGCTTCAGCAAGTGCTGATTCTGAAGAAGGAGACCAATAAACAGGCTTAAGTCCTTTATATATTAATCCACGGCCAACCATTTTAGCAAACATCTTAATTTGACTCGCTTCAAAATCCTTATCATAGGTGATATATGGATGATCCCATTCTCCTAAAATACCTAATCTTTCGAATTGAATCTTCTGTTTAGCTACTTGTTCTGAAGCAAACTTTTGGCATAATTTTCTATAATCAGACAAAGACATTTCTTTACGATTGATGCCTTTTTTAGTTAAAGCAGTTTCAATAGGTAATCCATGTGTATCCCAACCAGGAATATATGGAACGTACTTACCTATCATCGTCTGGTAACGCAAAACAAAGTCTTTTAAGACCTTATTTAAAGTATGCCCGATATGGATGTCTCCATTAGCATAAGGTGGCCCATCATGCAATATAAATGACTCTGAATTCTTATTTTGTTCCAAGACCTTTTGGTAAAGGTCAATATCTTTCCATCTTTTTTGAAACTCTAGTTCTCTTACACCTAAATTTCCTCTCATCTGAAATTCTGTTTTAGGCATTAAGAGTGTATGCTTATAATCCATTTCTATTTCTCCTTTAATTCATATAAAAATAAATTCGTCCTTATAACTCTAAGGACGAAATCAAATTCCGCGGTACCACCTTAGTTCTAGAGAAATCTCTAGCCCTCAACTGATTTTTTGCTCAAAGGTGATACAAAACTTAAAGTTGTTATTAGGCTTTCACCATCCCTAACTCGCTTGAAACTAAATTTAAAGTCTGTGTGTCCTTCTCATCGCAAGATTCTATTCAACGATATCCTTTAAAAAGTCTTCCATTGATCCATCTTCATAAACATCGCCTTTTGCAAACATAAATACTTTTTCTTGAACGTTTACAATTTCGCCTTTAATGGCATAAATAATACCTGAAAGAAAAGCAATTACCTTATTAGCTTGATCAATATCTAAGGTATCAAAATTTAATATAAGTGGATGACCATTCATCATCTGATCTGCAAGACCAGTCAAATACGCATCATCATCATTTTGGAGCTTTTCAAAAATAATTTGATCAGACATAATCTTTTTTTCTTCTAAATCTAAATCAGCTTGTTTCTTTTTCTTTCCGACACTAAAAAGTCCCATAAATCCTCCTAATCGAGCAACTCCATGAATTTTCTTCCAATTCTAAGGTGAGTTGCATGATGCTTAATCGCAAGACCATAATCGTTTGTCATTCCCATTGAACGTAAAGGCAGATGATACTGAGTAGCAAGTTCATCGAGTTTTGAAAAAACTTGCTCAGTTTCAACTAAATTATTATCTTTACCAATGGTCATCAAACCGATTAACTCTATTTTATCATATTTTTTAATTTCTAAAAGAAATTGGTCTAAATTTTCAAGCAAAACTCCACTTTTTTGATCTTCCTCAGTCAAATTAACTTGGATCAGACATTTAACAGTCTTAATTGCATATTTTTGGATTGATTTGACTAAACTTAAACGGTCCAATGTGTGCAAATAATCAATGTTATTAATCATGTCTTTAACTTTATTTGTCTGTAAATGTCCTATAAAATGCCAGATAATGTCCAAATCACTTAAATCGACTTGTTTTTTAAGTAAATCCTGTACTCTGTTTTCGCCAAAATGAAAGAAACCCTTCCCATGGAGTTCTCTCATTTGTTTTGAATCAAAATATTTAGATGCACAAATGACTATACCTTCATATTTTTCAAACATTATACATTAAACCTAAAGAGCATGATGTCACCATCTTGGACAACATAATCTTTTCCTTCCAATCTGACTTTCCCGTTTTCTTTACAAAGTTGAGGTGTTCCAAATTTGATTAAATCATTATAAGAAAGCGTTTCTGCTTTAATAAAACCTTTCTCAAAATCTGTATGAATGATACCTGCACATTGTGGTGCTTTCATCCCGTTTTTAAATGTCCAAGCTCTGACTTCGGGTTCTCCTGCAGTAAAGTATGTCTTTAGACCCAGTAGGTAATAGCTCTTTTCAATCACTTCATTTAAACCTGATTTAGTCAATCCATAAGCTTCAAGAAATGTTAATTGTTCTTCTGGTTCTAAAGATGCAATTTCCATTTCTACCTGTGCAGAAATAAAGATAACTTCAGTTCCTTCTTTTTTTGCAAAATTTAGAAGATTCTGATAATGTTTGTTTGCCTCAGGATGATGTAGGTCTTCTTCGGCAACATTAGCAATATAAATCATTGGCTTTAAAGTTAAAAGATTGAAGTTTTTCAAAACTTTTAGTTCATCTTCTCCAAAATTTAATAATCTCAAGCTTCCATTCTCATCTAAGACTTCTTTGATTCTCACTAAAATTTCATGCTCGATGATTGCTTCTTTTAATTTAGCCTTTGCCTTCTTTTCAAGTCTAGCAATACGTTTTTCAACAGAGTCTAGATCAGCAAGATTAAGTTCAATTTTAATCGTTTCAATATCACGAATAGGATTAATTGTGCCTTCAACATGGGCAATATTGCCATCTTCAAAACAACGAACAACTTGACAAATTGCATCCACTTCACGAATGTGACTTAAAAACTGATTACCAAGACCTTCACCTTTTGATGCACCTCTAACAAGACCTGCAATATCAATAAATTCATATGCAGTAGGTACAACTTTCTTTGGTTTATAAATTTTTTCTAAAACATCTAGTCTTGGATCTTGAACATAAACGACACCGACATTTGGATCAATGGTAGCAAATGGATAGTTTGCAGCCAAGGCTTCAGCCTTAGTAATGGCATTGAAAAGTGTTGATTTTCCAACATTCGGTAAGCCGATAATTCCTGCTTTAAGCATAAGTTAATTCCCTTCCAGTAAAAAAGGCTTGCGCCTTTTAAAATTTTCCTTTTTTCGCCAACCACGAAGGTAGATTGCGTTGTTTGCCTTCTTTTGGCTTACTGTCTTCATCATCTATTACATCATCAGATACTCTCAAACCTGATTTAGTTAATACCATCTGTTCATCTGATGTCTTATTAAATATTTCACTAGCTAGATTTTCAATTGTTGAATCCTTAGCTTTGAGTTCATATCCAGTTGCAATAACGGTTACAATGAATTCATCATCTAAATCTTCATTAACAGTTGTCCCGTAAATGACATTTAAATCACGATCTGTTGCATTCTTGATTTCTGATAATGCTTGATCGGTTTCAAATAATGTAATATTGGTTCCTGATGTAATATTAACAATAGCATCAGTTGCTCCATCAATACTAACTTCGAGTAATTTAGAATGTATTGCTTTTCTCGCAGCTTCAACAGCACGATCTTCTCCAGATGCAATACCAATACCCATAAGTGCAGTACCTTTGTTTTCCATGACGGTTCTAACATCTGCAAAATCAACATTGATTAATCCTGGAAAAGCAATAATTTCTGCAATCCCTTGAACACCTTGACGTAATACATTATCTGACTCTCTAAATGCATCTAATAATTGAGTTGTTGGACCAGAGATTGCTAATAATCTTTCATTTGGAATAACAATCAAAGTATCAACATGTGGTTTTAAAGCTTCAAGGCCATAAATAGCTGCTTGCATACGTGCAGGGCCTTCAAAAGCAAATGGTTTAGTAACAATACCAATCGTTAAGCATCCTAATTCCTTAGCCTTTTGGGCGATAATAGGTGCAGCGCCAGTACCAGTTCCACCACCCATACCTGCAGTAATGAACACCATATCAGCATCCTTTAAAACATCTTCTATTTCAGCAATGGATTCTTCAGCTGCAGCTCTTCCAACTTCTGATTTTGCTCCAGCTCCTAATCCTCTAGTTAAATATTTACCAATTTGAACTCTCGTTTCAGCCTTAGATACCTTCAAAACTTGTGCATCGGTATTCATAGCAACAAAAACAACGCCTTTAACATCGTTTTCAATCATCCGATTTACAGCATTGCCTCCACCGCCACCAATTCCAATAACTTTTATAACGGGTTTTTGTTCAAAATTTCCTGATTCGCCAAATACCATAGGTATCCCTCCTAGCACTACTTCTATTTTACACGAAGATGACGTTAAAATAAAGATGATTTATCTCAATTTAAAATAATTCGTTTTTTTCTTCATCTCTTCCTTGTAATCAAGGAGTCTATCTTCAAGAATTGCTTGTCTAATTTCAGCCATCAAATATTTTAAATATGCTAAATTTTGATATGTAACTAATCGCTTCCCTAACATTTCTTCTGCCTTGAATAAATGTCTGATATAAGATCTTGTATATTTTGAAACTGGTGTATGAAGTACAGGGTCAAGTGGTCTCATATCATGTTCATAAGTCTGATTTTTAATCACAATCTTCCCCTCAGTTGTTAATGCTGATCCATGTCGTGCAATTCTTGTAGGAAGTACACAATCAAACATATCCATACCATTGATTACATTTTCAACTAAATCATCTGGGGAACCCACACCCATTAAATATCTTGGTTTTTCAAAAGGTAAAATATCATTTAAGAAAGCTGTCATTTCATACATTTCCTGCTTCTTTTCTCCAACTGATAATCCACCAATAGAATATCCAGGAAAATCCATTTTAACTAATTCTTCTGTACAATACTTTCTCAGTTCTTTATTAAGCCCACCTTGAACAATACCAAATAAAGCTTGGTCTGTAGATAAAGCATCTTTTCCTCTTTTGGCCCATCTAATCGTTCTATCAACTGAATCTTTCATATAGTCATAGGTTTCATAAGGAGGCGGACATTCATCAAAACTCATGATGATATCAGCACCTAAATCTTCTTGAATCTTAATCGACTCTTCGGGTGATAAAAATAATGCAGATCCATTCTTATGATGTTTGAAGTAAACACCCTCTTCTGTAATTTTTCTCATATCAGTGAGTGAAAAAACCTGAAATCCACCACTATCTGTAAGGAGTGCTCCATCCCACTTCATGAACCCACGGATGCCTCCATGTTCTTTGATTAGCTCTCTTCCTGGTTGTAACCATAAATGATAGGTATTCCCTAAAATTAGGCCATCTGAGACCTCTTTTGTCTCTTCAGGAGTTAAAGTTTTTACTGTTGCTTGCGTTCCTACAGGCATAAAAAAAGGCGTTTCAAAAACACCGTGAGGTGTTGTTAGGCGTCCTAATCGCGCGCCACTTTGTTTACATACATGTAAGACTTCAAATTTTATGCTCATAATCTTATCCTTTAACATTGTAATTATAACACATCTTTGATACAATGTTAAAGTAATAGTCATTAGCTGTACCCTAGGAAACCAGCTAAATCAAAACAGGGAGATTAAAATAATGAAAAACATGGTTTTAAAAGATTTTTTAAGGCAATCAATGATTGCTGCGGTTTATGTTATCTTAGTTTATACATTGCAGTTTGCAAGCTTTGGTCTGATTCAATTCAGAGTTGCAGAGGTTTTAATGATTTTCATTTTGTTTGATAAAAAGAGCATTATTGGAGTGACATTAGGATGTTTTGCAGCAAACTTAATTGGAGGAGCCATATTAGTTGATGTGATCTTCGGATCAATGGCAACCGCAATTGCAGGAATGCTTATGATTTTAACTAGAAAAAATATTGGTTTATCTCTGTTGTGGCCTGCTTTAGTTAATGGTATTATCGTAGGAATTATCTTAACCTATGGATATGGTCTTGGCGTTCTTTATGTAACAATACCTGCCGTTTTTATTGGTGAATTTGCAGTAATGTATTTGTTAGGCTTACCTATTTACTTATCGCTAAAAGATGATCAACATTTTATAGAATTCTTTAAAGGTTAAACCATCAGTTTAGCCTTTTTTGTATAAAAAAACTAGCAAGACTTGCTAGTTTCTATTATTTTTTTAATTAAGCTTGACATACCTTTAATTCCTTTTTGATCCAATTTGAAAACACCTGAATCTTCTAAAACGCGTTCAAACTTTTTTCCAACCTCATTCAATAAATACGCATGTGTTATTGTTTTTTGATTGCCCAAATATGAAATCCATTCTCGATGTTTTTCTAATTTTAAATTAAATGGGATCTCTTTTTTTATATACTTATAAATTAAATCTAGTTCTTCTTTTAAGCGTCCTGGAAGAATAGCTAATCCCATAGCTTCAATTAATCCAATATTTTCTTTTTTAATATGGAAAACATCTGAGTGAGGATGAAAGATACCATCCGGATATAAAGATGATGTTCTGTTATTCCGTAGAATAAGATTCATGACATATGAATTTTCATTTTTTCTAAGAATTGGAGTTATTGTCTGATGAGGTATTGTTTTTGTATATGGAATAATACCTAGTGTAGAATCTTCGTAATCTTTCCAGACATCTAATATGTGTGATGACATACACGCTATTTGACTTCTTGAATTTGAAGTTAGTCTGATTGTTGTTAAAGGCCACTTGACATGTTCTACTAATAAATCGTTATGACAAAGATAAGTAGACATGATCTCTGCATCTTCAATTGGAAAATGGTGCTTTCCAGCTTGAAAATGATCATGATTTAGTATTGATCCACCCACAATAGGTAAATCTGCATTAGACCCTATGAAGTATTCTGGAAACATATCCACAAAATCAAGTAGGTAGTCAAATGTTAAATGACAAATTTTCATTGGTCGATGTGTATCATGTAAAATAATCGCATGTTCATGATAATACTGATAAGGTGAATATTGGAAATGCCACTTTTCATCTGCTAATTGAATTGGTACAATTCTTAAATTCATACGCGCATTATAATAATTTTGCTCGTTTTCCTTACATAAGACACATAAGGGAATATGAGAATCGTTTTTCACTAGTTTATTTTGTGCTATGGCAATCTCTTTGGGATCTTTTTCTGGTTTCGCGAGATTAATTGTCATCTGCAAGGTTCCATATTTCCCTAAATAATCCCATGAAATGTTTTCTTTGAGTCTTATCGTCTTAATATAATTCACATCTGATGATAGCTTAAACAAATAATCTGTAGCTTGTTTAGGTGCAATCAAGAATCTTTTTTTGAATTCTTCTTTTACTAGAGAAGGTGAAGGCATGACTAAATCCATAAGCTTCGCCTCAAAACCATCTCTTTCACTCATAATATTTGGTTCAAATAACTTTTTTTCATAGGCTTTTATAAGTAAAGGTTCAATGATTGATGTAAAATCATCTTCTTTAAGACCAGGTTCAAATGAAAAAACATCAATTTTAAAGAGATGACACATTTTATCAATAGAATCATTGATATTTTCTTTTGATATCAAATTGTGATTAAGTGCATATTGTACTAAAGCATTTATTTGATTTTCTAGAGACATCTTCTTATCCCTTTCTAAAAAAATCATAGGTGATATGATGCTGGTAATGCTCATTTTTTCTCAAAATAGCCGAGTTAAGATATTTATGATGAATTCCACCTGGCTCAAATTGACACTCTAAAGCGATAGATGAATGAATACCCAAATTACCTAACTGCTCGAGTTTTTTTGCTGATGGAATATTATGTGTATAAATAACAATACTCGGATAACTTGAATCAATAGTTAATCCTATATTTGATTCGGGATCAAATAAAGTAACTTGATTTTGTTTTTGATCAAAGATCCATGTGTGATCAAAACCTTCAAATGACGTATTACTCATCTTTTGGATGCTTTCCTTCAAATTGACTGCTTTTCTCAAATCAAAAGGAGTATTTTTAACTGAATCTTTGGATTGAATAAGATATTCAGAATCTATATTCAAATAATGAGATGCTTGGACAGATAATTCATGGTTAAAGATATTTGTTTTATGTTTCTGAAAATTAAAATATGGATGACATGTTACATTACATAATGTATCCCGATCTGATTTAGCATCATAATCAATGCGAAGTTTCATATGATCATTTAGTGTATAAGTAACAAAAAGAGTTAATTCACCCGGAAAATTTTCTTCTTGATCACAACTTGTGTATTTCATAGTTACAGATACAGTACTTTGATTGATTTTCTCTTCAACAATTTCAAAATTTTTAAATGAAAACCCAATCTTTCCACCGTGAAGATTTGTTTTTTTTGATCCAACTGCTTTTACTGGATATGTTATACCATCAATTTCATATGATGGAACAACTAATCTGCCACTGACTCTACCTATCGTTTTTCCATAATACGAAGTTGATTTCAGGAAATCATCTAAATCTTTGGGTCCAACAAGCATTTCATGCTCATCTATATAGATTTGATAAATCGCTGCACCATAAGATGTTAACTCTACCTTTAAATCTTGACTGATCAAGGTAATGAATTCAATACTTCCGACAGTTGTTATTCGGTGTTCTCTTTTAATTTCCATTATTTTACCTCGTGTACGCCATCTTCGAAGGTGACGTTATAAAATTCAGCATCTAATCCAGTTTTTTCTAAATAGATTTGATGTACTGACTGTTTCATTGATTCCAATTTCGAATTTTCAACTAACGCAATCGCACATCCTCCAAAACCAGCACCCGTGACTCTAGCACCAATTGCACCATGAGATCTTGCTGCTTTGCAAAGAACATCTAAATGAACTCCAGTCACTTCATAATCAGTCTTAAGTGATTCGTGAGATTGATTCAATAATTTTGCAAACAGTAATGCATCACCTTTTTCCAAAGCAATTTTTGAGCGAATGGTTCGATCCTGTTCAGTGATGACATGTTTTGCTCTTCTGTAAAGTAGTTCATCAGTTACCAACTCTTTAATCTTACTTAAGTCTTTTACTTTAAGATCACATAAATAATTAATATCATATTGAGCTTGAATCAGATATAATGCTTGTTCGCATTCATTTCTTCTTTCATTGTATTTTGAATCTGTTGTTTTTCTTTGATATTTTGTATTCATAACAACCCATTGATAGCCATCAAAGGTTGCATTTTTTTCTTGGATTTTAAGTGTTGCTGTATTCATAAATAAAGCTTTGTTTTTGACTCCACGTGCAATAACCAACTGATCCATAATGCCACAACGCATACCCATATAGTTATTTTCAACAGATTGAGAAACAAGCGCTATTTCATCTCTATTAAGCCCTAGTTGATATAAATCATTAGCAATATATGAAACTAAAACTTCCAATGAAGCACTACTAGACAATCCTGAAGCTGTTGGTAAATTCCCTGAAACAAATAAATCAAAACCAAATGAAATGTTATAGTTTTTTTGGATAAAGTAATCGATGATTCCTTTAGCATAATTTGCCCATCCGTGATCCTTAACATATGCTAATTGATCAAGATTACATTCAATGATACCTTGCACTTTGAAATTTTTAGAGTATAATCTGATTTTTCGATCTTCCCTTTTTATGACAACGCCATATGTTCCTAAACTAATAGCTGCTGGAAAAACAAAACCTCCGTTATAATCAATATGTTCTCCAATTAAATTGATTCTACCTGGTGAAAAATAGACTTTAATATCCTCTCTATTTCCAAAAATATGATGAAATTCATGTTTCCACTTTTCCATATGATACCTTCTTTACTTTCCACTTAATTATATCATGATTCATTTACTCAAAAAACCTTATATTTTTCTATGTGCTATCGCCATAGGCACTTCACTCAGTTTTTGTTTACTCACTTCAATCCATTTTGGATGTTTTCCGCGTATCAGTCTAACTTGATAGACATTCATGATCCATATTTGGTGCGTGAAATTATGTTTATATACTTGTGGATTGTGGTCAATTAATTCAAGTTCAATATTTAGTTCTTGAAGTTCATTTAAAACCGTATAAATACTTTCTGATTCAAATTGTGGATATTCATACATTCCATAAAGTAGAGATTCTTTTCTTTTATTCAGTAAATATCCATTTTTTGTATGGATGATTAAAGTAATATAACTTATGATTTGTTGTTTTTTTAGTTTTGATATCATAGGAAGGGACGACATTAGTTGATTTTCAAATGCGAAACAATAATCATTTAATGGACACATCTCACATGAAGGATTTTTCGGTCTACAAACGAGAGCACCTAGCTCCATCATTGCTTGCGTATAAATTGCCGGGTGTGATTGATTGATATTTTCTTGATTTATTTGATCCAATTGCTTCTTATTTTTTTCTAATCTCATATCGGAGTCAATGCCCAAATACCTAGACAAAACACGAACTACATTACCATCTAAAGCACTATAAGGCTTGTCATAAGCAATTGACATGATTGCTCCAGCTGTATATTTCCCAATGCCAGGTAAAGATATGATTTGTTGATAGGTTATGGGAAATATCCCACTACATTTTTCAACAATTAACTTTGCAGATAAATGCATATTTCTGAATCTTCGGTAATATCCTAAACCTTCAACATCTTTATGCAAAACTTCTTCGTTTGCATTTGCTAAAGTTGTCACATCAGGATATTTGAAAATAAAACGCTCAAAAAAGGGTAAGACTGTTTCAACTTGAGTTTGTTGAAGCATAATCTCACTTACCCAGATTTTATATGGATCTTTACTTTCTCGAAATGGTAACTTCCTGTGATTCTTAAGATACCACTTTTCCAATTTATTAATATTCATTATAATTTTACTTCTCTTACTCCACAATGTTCAATTATGTCATCAAAACGTGTTAACGTTGAAATGACAATTCCATGACATACAACAATAACCTTTTTATATTTCTTATATTTTTGAAGAGAATTTATGACACGTTTTTGTAATGTCTCATATGATTCCCAACGATATTTATGTATACTTTTTCTAACGCCTTTTGCTTTTAAATATTCTTGAAAGGATTCATTTGCATCTAAATCAAATTTAAAGGATGTATCTGGCATCCATTCATGTAAATCGTTTTCAACGGTCAAAGGGATGTTGGTTATTCTTGATATAATTGCTGCTGTTTGAAGTGCTCTGGTATAAGGTGAGGATATAATAAGATTTGCGCCATCAAATATTGGATCTTTTGCTCTTTGTTCAGCTTGTGACATGCCGTTTTCTGTGAGTTTACCCAAATCATAGCCCATACCAAAATAATGTCTTTGTAACACCTCATCATACCTAGGTTCCCCGTGTCTAACTAAAACATAATGTGTATTCATATATAGACCATCCTTTCTTCATCATTATAGCATAAATGAAAAAGCAAATTCATTTCACATAATCATTATAAATGATATAATTACAAAGGTTTAAGGAGGTAGATATATATGTCAAAATTATTAGAGCGAAGAGCAATAAGGGAATATGATCCAACAATTAAGATAGATCACAATGAAATCAAAGATATGCTTAAAGATGCAACACGAGCACCATCATCGATGAATATGCAACCTTGGAGATTTGCTATTGTAGACACACCTGAAGGAAAAGAACAATTGAGACCTGTATTAATGGGAAATCAATTGCAACTAAATACTTCGTCAGCAATGATCGTTATTTTTACTGATTTACATAAATTTGATTACGCTGAAAAAATATTTGATCAGTCAATTAAAAAACAATTGATGCCCAAAGAAGTTAAAGAAAAGCAATTGAGAAGTATCGCAAATATGCTTCCAAATTTATCAAACGAAAGACTTGAAAAATCAGGCCTGCTTGACTGTGGTTTAGTAGCGATGCAGCTTATGCACATTGCTAAAGAACACGGGTATGATACATGTCCCATCGGAGGATTTGATCATGATCAAATGGCGAATGCCTTAGGTTATGACGAAAAAAGGTATAAACCCGCATTAATAGTATCAATTGGTAAGAAAGCTGAAGAAGGTTATTTATCAACGAGACTAGATGTAGAAGATATTATCAAGTGGATATAAAGGAAAGAGCCTAGTTAGGCTCTTTTTTATATGTCATATTGTGATAATATTTGTGCTGGTGTTTTTCTTAAAAGTAAAACAATCGGGAACATCCCACCAAGAATATTAATTAAGTAAACAATAAGTATTCCCAAAAATATCGTTAATGGGTTAACCAAAAATAACCTGAAGTTTCCAAAAAACGATTGAGTTGCTAAATAAAGACCATAAGAAGAAATGAGATATCCAATCAATGAAGTGATTGTTGAAATGATTAAGATTTCAACTAAAAAGGAAACAAACAATTCGCTCTTTCTCATACCCAAAGCACGGTATACAGACAACTCATAAATTCTAGAAATCATTGAAGAATGCATAATGAAATAAAATCCAAGTAGTGCGAATCCAACAACAACCGCTGATATTATTGAAACTGTAATTCTTGTTTGTAGCATCGCATTATCAAACATTTCTTTGATAGCGACAGTTTCAATTTGTGCATTGATATCATCTAATTCCATCGCTGCAACAAGTCTTTTCGGATAATTCGTATAAACGTAATAATTGTTATCAGAATAAAATCTTTGTTTTTCCACTGTAGCATTTGATGCTATAACAACATTTTTTGTATCATCAAATACTCCACTAACAACTTCTTCTAGGTTGGTAAATGATTTCGGCCAAGAATTATCAATTGGATCACTGGTGAGTTCATCATATAGCGTTTGCGAAATCAAAACCTGGTTTCCAGTGGGTAACATACCATAAGTTAAATCAACATCATCTAAGTGGAGTTCTCCAATATAAGTAGCTGATATTAATGGTGTTAACTCTACTGGTTGTGTTTGAATAATATTAGTAAGATTTTTAGGTGCATAAATAATCTTAATAGATGATTTTACAACACCAACAATTTTAACATCAATATCATCAATTCTATATTGCTCGACTAATAAATGCTTGTAGCTCCAAATGCCAAATTCTGAACCTTGATTTTGAATAAAATCATCTGCCAGCTCTGAAGAAATTACAATTTCATCATCTGCTTCTGGCATTCTACCTTTTAAAACTCTTCCAATAGAATGGGTGTCAATATCAATAGTTCCGCCAAATCCAACTAAAGTATCATCTGGGTGTACTGGATCTACAACATCAACAGAAATTTGATTTAGTGTATTGATATAAAAATCTGGATCAACACCAATATAGTCAAGAAGTTCTTGATAACTCATTTTCGATGAGGATCTTTCTGAAACAACTACATAATTTTCTTCGAATCTTCTACTTGATAAGTCAGGGATAATTGTGGCAGCTGCCATAGAGATTGCTAGCGCAATGACTGCTCCAGCTATAATAAAGCTAAAAAGCATTATTTTCCCTTTTCTTGATGCAAAAAGGATTTTCCGAAATGCTAAGACAAAGATTTGTTTGATAGAAACAACCATTTTAAAATTTCTATTCACTTCTTTATTTTCTAATGCATCTAATTTAAAACTTGTTTCAAACATTTCTTCGCGATTCTTTTTAATATACTTTTCGTCTTTAATAATTAAATTTGATGATGAATCAATCAGTTTAACTTTATTAATTGAACTATCAACATCAATGTATAATGTTTTGTTTTTGATAATTAATTTAACTTTAATGGGATCTACAACTTGTTTAGAGTCATTATAGAATCCTAAAGATACATGATTATCTTGTACATCAGATAATTGATCAAGATCTTTTAGATAAATAATGTTTTCATCGGAAATATCATGTTCATGAAGCAAACTATTAATATAATCATCTATGACAACACCATCTTTAATTTCAATGATTCGGTCACCATAAATTTTAGCAATATCCTTTTCATGTGTTACTAAAACAACTAATTTTTGTTTGGATATCTCTTTAATGATATTCATGATATCAAGTGTATTTTTTGAATCTAGGTTTCCAGTAGGTTCATCAGCAATTATCACGCGTGGATTTTTAACAAGTGCTCTAGCGATAGCTACACGTTGTTGCTGCCCTCCAGAAAGTTGTGTGGATTTTTTCTTCCGATAAGGAAACATATTGACTGCATTTAAAATGTAATGTACACGGTCAGTAATTACATCTGGATCCGTAATTCCCATCATCTTTAAAACTAATGCAATATTATCGAAAACAGATAATTGAGGTAATAGATTATAATTTTGAAAGACATACCCAATGGATTCATTTCTTAATTTATCCCAAGATTTTGTGTCATATTTATCTAATACATCATTATCAAATTCAATTGTTCCTTGTTGTACGTTATCAAGTCCACCAATAACATTTAATAATGTCGTTTTACCAGATCCAGATGGTCCTAAAAGAACCACCAATCCTGTATCAGGAAAATCAATAGTCATATCATTTAATACATGAATTTCATTTTTCTTGTGTCTATAAAAATATTTATGTAATCCTTTTACACTAATCATGACTATTCCTCCCTACTTGAAACAATAGATTCAATAACTGATTGTTTAAATACTCTCTTATTAAATCTAAGACCTAACCATCCACCAAAGAATAGGAAGAATAGAATTAGAGTAACATAATTACCAAATTCCATATATTGAATAATTCTATAAATCGCAGGAATATTTTGACCTAGAAAATAAAGGATCGTCAGCATAAAAGTTGCTGCGATTGCAGCAATTGAGATTTGTTCTAAAACAACCAATCTTGCTAACGTTGTTTTAGAAGTACCAATTGACCTAAAGATAGCAAAATCCTTCTTCCTGCTTTGCATAACATTCTTAGTTACAGCATGGACAATTGAGTAAAGAAGCATTCCTACAACCAACATAATTACTCCTGTATATAATCCATTCATAAAGGTAGCTATTGCTGCAGCAGGATTTGGAATATTTGCTGGATATATTGTTCGGTACGTCTCATAGTCAATTGCATTAACCGTTTTTACTCCATTATTGAGACCTTTTACCGATAGTGAAACAACTACTCGGTTTTCAACCAAATACGTGTACTCAAATTCTTGTAAGACATGATCTTTCAAAATATTATATAAATCTGTTCCCATCAGAGCATAATCTCGTTCTGTTGTGTTGCTATAAACGTCTACATCTTCAACAAGAACTGTCACTAAATCCCCTTGCCAACTGCTTTCCTCAGTGTATATATAGGTTTGAAATTCAAAATCTTTGGTTTCAACATAAACAATCGGATCACCAGATCTATCATTAAAAACAATTCTCTTTCCATATATTTGACTATCATACATTTCGTATATAACATCAAGACTCTCAGCAGGAATTTGCCAATATCCAGCCATGTTTTCTAATTGATATTTTTTTTCTACATTAACTGTAAATCGATCAATATTAGAGTCTTCTAGAAAAGCATCTGATAAGTACAAGATATTATTTTTTGATTTATCAATACCAGTTATGGTGAAAACACCTATAAAACTATCTGCTGAAGAGTTATAAACATCTCTTGAAGTTGCTATATGTATTTGTTCACCTATTTGATAATCTCTCCATGAATGTCCAATGACAATATCATATTTATTAACAGGCATTTGACCATCAATTTGATTCATCTTTAAGGTTGAAGAAGCATCAGTTCCATTCACTCGTGATCCATTATAATATGATATAGTTCCACCATCATTATATGTATCGTCATCTTCGAACGCATATAAAGGTAAAGAATTATAAAAACTTAAGCCATTTTCATACACTTTGTTCACAAATCTAATACTTTCAAAATAATTAAGATCATCTTGAGTAAAATCTGTACCATCTTTGCGTTCGATTAGTACGCGTGTTTCAGGAACGTTTGGAAAGCGTGATGATTGAGTGATTTCAGTATCTCTCATCACACTTACTCTAAAAGTAAAGATGAAAGTAAAAGCAATCATCATCAACATTTGCATCATCACTAAAAATATCAGACGTTTAGGTGTTGAAAACAAGCTGCGCATTGTAAAACGAAGCAAAGTCAAGAAATGCATTTTTTTCTTTATAATTTCTTCTGAAAGAATCACTTCTTCCGTCTTATGGATTTTTTTATCTTCGACGATTTCTCCGTCGTGCATTTTAATCTTTCTCGTTGCATAGGCTTTAACCTGATCATAATCATGTGTAACGACTACGACAAGTTTTCCTTGACTTATTTCATGAAGTAATTCCATGACTTGTGCTCCAGAAACACTATCAAGATTACCTGTTGGTTCATCAGCAACAATGATTGGACAATCTTTGGCTAGCGCACGAGCAATAACTGCTCTTTGTTTCTGGCCACCTGAAAGCTTTGAAGCTTTATGATTCTTATGGCTAGTCAATCCAACTTTTTCTATAAGTTCTAAGGCTCTTTGTCTTCGATGTTTCGAATCATATCCTTGAACTTCTAAAGCTAAAACTACATTTTGAAAAACCGTAAAAGAATCAATAATATTATAATTCTGAAAAACGAAACCAACATAGGTTCCACGGTACTTTTCCCAATCGGGAATCGTGTAATGTGATGTTTCTTCTCCAAATAAATAAAGTTCACCATCTTCATAACCATCAAGACCACTGATTACGTTAAGTAAGGTGGATTTACCAGATCCAGATTCACCTGTAACAGCAACAAATTCACCTAAAGAAAAATCAAGGTTTATCTTTTTCATACCGACTGAAACAGTTTCTTCCGATTTATAATATTTTGATACATTTTCTAAACGAATCATACTCATAGATTTGTTTTCCCCTTTAATATAGTGAGTAAATCATTTGGACGATGAATAATGTAAGTCGCATGATGAGCTTCCAAAGTTTTTTGATCTCTAAATCCCCAAGTTACCCCAACACTTTTTAATCCTGCGTTATTTGCAGTAATTATATCGACATCAGAATCACCAACAAAAAGTGCTTCTTCTTTATTTACATTTAAAATATTTAATGCTTTATAAACCATATCAGGTTCAGGTTTGATAGGTATACCAGGAACTTCACCTACTGAAGCATCAAAATACCGATGAAAAAGTTTTATATTTAATTCTTGAACCAAATATTCATACTTATTAGAAACAACAGCTAACTTATATCCTTGATGTTTTAAAGTATCAAGAAGATCAATGATACCTTCATAAGGTCCTGTATGGTGATTGTTGTTTTTATCGTAATGTGCTTGATAGGTTTCATAAAGTACTTTTATTTGCGGTTCTGTTAAGTGATTTGGAGCGAGTCTTTCAATGAGTGTATATGCTCCACTACCAACAGCCATTTTAACAGCGTCTACTGATTGTTTTTCATATCCTAATTGGATGAATGCATGATTGATACTTACTGTAATATCATCTATTGTATTTAGAATAGTTCCATCCATATCAAAAATAATTGCTTTTATCATTATTGTCCTCACATCTTGTTTTTTATTATTATACCATCTTATAGATGGATTATTTTGTTAACTGCTTTTCATTGATGTCTATTTATTTACTATTTGTTTAAATTTTACTATTTGTTTGAGTGATTTTTAACATAGTTATATTATACCATTCTAATTTTCAATTTTTTATGAAAATATCTTTACAAAGGATACAAATTGATGTAAGATATATGCGCTGGGGATGTTCTGGATTCGTCACGGCATAGAGTAGTGTATAAGCATGTCATGGTTGCTCATGTAAAAAGGCCGAGGTTATAATAACCGGAAATCAATCTTTAAGTTTCGCTGCCTAAGAAAAGGTGCGAGCCAACTCTGAATTTACTTACGGTTCTGATGCGGCCCAATTTTAGTAAGTTATACTTATTGTTTTTCCTAGAATAATAAAAGAACCCTTTAGGATAGTGTGATAGCCTTTTGTTCATTTAGGTTAGAACATGAATTCATAAATGGAATAAACATGTAGAAAGTACTCTATAAAGTGTCTTGCACAGGGGTTCGATCCCCCTCATCTCCACCAAATTTAGATGAAATGACTCCGAAAAGTTGGAGAAAAGGTATAATAATGATACCTGATCTTAAACAAAGGAGTCTTTTTATTATGAGATTAACATTTGAAGACAGATTAAAGATGTGTGAAGACCATGTGTTAAGAGGCAAATCACTTTCACACATATCAGAAAAAAATGGAAACTATGATATTACTAATCTAAAGTATTTAATTAACCTCTACAAGAAATTTGGATCAGAGGTGTTTTTGAATCGAAAAGATATCGTGTATTATAGGGATACAAAACTTCTAGCAATCTCAAGAGTGCAATCAGGTAAAGAATCCTTAAGAAGTGTCGCATTAGATTTAGGATTGCCTGATCCAACGATATTGGGAGGTTGGATTAAAGTATACAAGGCTAAAGGAGAACCTGGAGTTCAAGATACTTATCCAAGAAAGAATTACGTCTTAAAAGATGAAAGAGCAAGACAAATCGTTGACAAGAAATTAGCTGAAGAAAATGAAAGGCTAAGAGCGGAGATTGAATACCTAAAAAAATCGCACTCCTTAACCCAAAGACTAGAGGGCGTAACAAGTAGGGAGAAAACCAAAATTGTTACAGAGTTAAGGAAGTCATTTCGATTGGAAGTCCTTCTAGAAGTATCAGGTATGGCGAGTTCGGTTTATTACTATCATGTAGCAGCACAAAAAGCGTGTGTTGATCAATACGAATTGATTAAAGAAGCTATCGATTATCTATACATAGATAAGCATAAAAAAAGGATGGGCTATCAGCGCATCCATCTAGAACTATTGAAAATGGGGTATCACATTGGTAAAAATAAAGTCAATGAGCTCATGAGAGAAAAAGGATATCTGAAGATTAGAAAGCCAAAATGGCACAGATACAACTCATATGAAGGCAATCAAGGTGGCATTAGAGTTAATGAGATGAATCAGGATTTCACGACAATTCATCCATATCAAAAAGCTGGTACAGATGTAAGTCTATTCTCGCTAGACGAAGAATCAGTTTATCTATCACCAATCATTGATTTTGATTCAAGGGAAGTATTGGCTTATACAGCGGGTCAAGATGCAAAGATGGATAAAATTATGTCCATGTTAAAAGATCTGGAAAGAACACATGGCAAACATATCAGGGGTATGATGGTACAATCAGATCAAGGCGTACAATATCAAAACTCCAGGTATCGGGAACAATTAGAAAAACTAGGCATGATACAATCGATGAGTCGTAAAGGGAATTGTTTAGATAATAGTCCTACAGAGAATTTTTTTGGTAGGATGAAGTTAGAGATGTGGTATGGACATGAACACGAATATAAAAACGTTGAAGAATTGCTCGCTGCCATCGATGAATACATTAAATACTACAATACAACAAGAATCGTATCTAAATTAAAAATGAGCCCTATTGACTATAGAAATACAGTTATAAATAGAATATAACAGGTGTAGGTTCATTCATATATTCTCCAACAAAAGAGAGTCAGTTCAACCCGCGTGCTCCTCGGAGCTAAAGAGCCTTGTTAAGCTATTAAGCTTTTAGAACAAGGCTATTTTTTTGCCAAAAAATGGCCTAAAAATGGGTCAAATCGCACAAATGATGAATTTTTCCCTAGAAACACTGGGGTCTTTTACGTTTTTGGTATGGATACATTAATTATCCGCGTACAGTAAAAAAAGTGATTTTAGGTCTTAATAAGGCCATAAAGTCACTCTTTACCATAATAGTGTTTCATATTTTCATTTCCTTGAGATAAAACCGTGTATAAAATATGAAAATCATGAATTTCCATAGATCCGGATGTGATTTTTGTATGATCGTGTACCCAAGAACCTCCAAGGTTGTGTTCATACACAAAATCATCAGTGTTTCCGGTGTTTGCGGTGTTTTAAACCGCATCAGATCAACTGAAGCAATATAGTTTTGATCACTTAAAGCATATATTTATTAGTTATTAAACACTTATGTATAAATGTAATTTAGAAATAATTTATAGGGCAGTCCAAGTGTATCGTTTGGTTATAGAAATTTTACACGTCTTAGAAATAGAATCATGTATATTCATAATAAGAATTAGCAATTTGTTAAATGATTAAAAAGGGCATCTAGCATGACTGTTAAATGCCCTTCAAGTATAGATTTACTTATTGTGCATCCTATCCTTGAGATAGAGCCTTTATTTTAAGGTTTTTTTATCATTCAACCCAACTCCAAACTACAGGTACTTCACTATTAAAATTAATATTCCAATCATCTTCCCATCCTGCAGGTTTACTACTGGCTTCAGCATATATAGTTAAGGCATCACAATAATCAAATGCATAATCAATAATTGTCGTTACTGATATAGGAATTACTATACTTGTCAAAGTACTACAACTATTAAATGCAAATCCATAAATAGTTGTTAAAGAATCTGGAAGAATTACACTAGTAAGTCCTGTACAACCCCAAAATGCACCAAAACCAATACTTATAATTCCTTCAGATATTACAATACTTGTTAAACTTGTTTGTTCTTCAAATGCATAATCAGCAATACTTGTAACAGCGGTTCCTGAGTATGTAGCTGCTATTATTATTGATGTATCAGAACCCGTATATCCAGTCACTTCATAAGTTGAATCTTCTTTTAAATCAAATATAAAATCAGATTCTTCAATGCCCCATTTTGCATATAATGTTATGTTTTCTGCTGACATGGTTGTAAATGTATAAGAACTGGTAAGTTCTGAGTCACTGTACCACCCATCAAATGTAAAACCTTCTTTTGTTGGGTCAGTTGGTTTTGTGACTGAAGTACCATAATCTTGAGTAATTGCTGTAACTGATGTTCCACCATTCGTATTAAAACTTATTGTATATTGATTGATCGTCCAGTCTGCATATAAAGCAATATTTTCTGCAGGCATCGTAGTAAAGGTATAGGTAACCGTTAATTCTTCATCACTGTACCAGCCACTAAATGTGTATCCTGTTTTTGACGGATCACTTGGGGCGGTTACTGTTGAATTGTAATCTTGGGCGATATCACTTACAGCGCTACCTTCATTACTATCAAATGAGATCGTATATTGATTGATTGTATAAGTAGCGGTGATTGTTGTTGTGGTTGTACCCATAGTTGCTGGTACTGTTCCGCTCCATGCGTCAAATGTATAACCAACTCTTGTTGGATCGACTGGTGCGGTTACACCGGATAAATCTGATCCATAATCATAGTCTGCAGTTTGCAATACTGTTCCATCATAATCTACATACTCTACTGAGTATTGATTACTTACCCATTTCGCATATAATGTAATATCTTCTGCAGGCATCGTAGTAAAGGTGTAGGTAACTGTTAATTCTTCATCACTGTACCAGCCACTAAATGTGTATCCTGTTTTTGTTGGATTACTTGGTGCAGACACAGGTAATCCAATGTCTTTAGTGATAGACGCTACTTCACTTCCACCATTTGTATCAAAGGAAATGGTTGTTTGACCAAGAGATACATATCCCCATACAACAGGGCGAGAATCAGGGTTCCAAGAAGAATCCCATCCTGCAGGCTGACTTTCTGCCTCAGCATATATTGTCAAACTAGTGTTGTTATCAAATGTTTCATAACCAATCGTTGTCACATTATTTGGAATTATTATGCTCGTTAAATTGCTACAATTTTTGAAAGCATAAGCTTCTATGTTGGTTACTGTATCAGGTATAACTATACTTGTTAATGAAGCTGCACTAGAGAAAGCATAATTACCAATCCTTTCAATTTGAGAGTACTCTTCAAATGTAACATTGGTTAAATTAGTTGCACTATAAAATGTGTATTCTGCTATTTCAAAAATAGTATTTGGAATAAAAATACTTATGATTTGAATATTGCTTTTAAATGCTCTTTGATTTATGCCAACTACTTCAAATGAACCTATCATAGAAGGAACAACAATATCTGTTTGAGAATTACTAGGTGATAGTCCTAAGATTACTGATGTGTTATTTGTTGAAGTCGCATATATAAACTCACCGTTATCGATAGTTTCAATATATCCCAGAATAACAGGTCGATTTGAATTCCATTCCTCAGACCAACCGCTAGGTAAACTAGCAACTTTAACATAAATTGTTAAACTGTCACATTGACTGAAAACATTGGGACCCATATATGTTACTGTATCTGGTATAACAATATTTGTTAAAGAAGTTGCCTTTCCAAAAGCAGAACTTGAAATGCTTATTAACTCGCTGTTTGTTCCAAATGTAACTGTTGTTAATGAAGGTAAATCTGCAAAAGCAGAACTTGAAATGCTTATTAACTGGCTATTTGTTCCAAATGTAACTGTCGTTAATAAAGTTGCGTTCCAAAAAGCATACATACCTATAGTTGTTACTGCAGCTGGTATAACTATGCTCGATAATGAAGTTGCGTATTGAAAAGCAGCAAACCCTATGCTTGTTACTGTATCTGGTATAACTATGCTTGTTAATGAGTGTGTGTGACTAAATGTGTAATCTTTTATTTCAGAAATATTATTTGGCATAACAATGCTTGTTAATGACGTTGCATCTTGGAAAGCCGCATATCCTATACTCGTTACTGTATTTGGTATAGTTATACTTGTTATTGAAGAACCACAAAATGCGTAATTTCCAATTGTAATAATACCTTCAGGCAAAATTATATTTTTAATACTTGTAGTGTTTTCAAATTGATTAGCTAAAATTACAATCATATCATCAGCTAGTTCTAGAGTTGTTGCTGGACCCATATTTGCTAATAGCATTGTTGTATCTATTACTGCTGATCCATTAGCATATTTAATTTTAGTTAATGTTACCGGAACATAATTTACATTATTACCAAACAAATATCTAAGTTCATAAGCCATTTCACTTGAAAGAGTCATGATCTCTAACGAATTACATCCATAAAATACATAGGTTCCAAGTGTAGTTGCAGATGCAGGAAGTGAAATGTGCGTTAAATTACTACAACCATAGAAAGCACTATTTTCGATTGTTGTTACATAATCACCCAAAACAATCGTTAACAAAGTCGTGTTATCTTTAAATGCTTCTTCACCAATACTTGTAACAGGATAGTTTGCATGGCTCGCTGGTATAGTGAGTTCTGTATCAGATCCGGTATAACCTGTCACTTCATAGGTTGAATCTTCTTTAAATGTAAATGTGAAGTCTGATACATCAAGTGTCCATTTTGCGTACAATGTAATATCTTCTGCTGGCATTGTTGTGAATGTATATGGAGTTGTTAATCCTTCATCACTGTACCAACCAGCAAATAAATCATCTGGTTTTAATGGATCATCTGGTTCAGTGACTGACGTGTTATAGTCTTGTGTGATTGAACCAACTGATGTACCACCATTACTATCAAAAGTAATTGTATATTGATTGATACTCCATTTTGCATATAGTGTGATATCTTCTGCTGGCATTGTGCTAAATGTGTATGCAGTTGTTAATTCAACGTCTTCATACCAACCTTCAAATGTATATTCTGTTAAAGTCGGTTCAGTCGGTTCTGTTACTGTTGTTGCAAAGTCTTGAGTAATTGCACTGACAGCTGACCCTCCATTAGAATTAAAACTGATTGTATATTGATTAATCATCCATTTTGCATAGATTGTAAAATCATCAACTGGCATCACTCCAAACACATATGGTGTTGTTAATTCAAAATCTGAATACCAATCATCAAAAGTATACCCATCTTTTGTTGGATCCGTTGGAGCAGTTATTACTGTTCCTTCATCTTCCGTTATAGCATCAATCAAACTTCCTCCATTTGTTCCAAATGTGATTGTAGATTGATAATAGTCTGTATATCCCCAAATAACAGGGCAATCATGAACGTTCCAATCTTCATCCCATTCAATTGGTAGTGAAGAAATTTCAGCATAAATTGTTAAATTATAGTCCATGCCAAATACTAATCCACCCATAGTAGAAACGCTGATAGGTATAATGATTTCAGTTAATGATATGTTATTATAGAATGCCCAAGAACTTATTTCTTCCAAATTTTGTGCAGCTTCCAAATTGATATTTTCTAATTTTGGACAATGACTAAATGCACTATTTCCGATTGTTTCCAGTTGACTGTTTTCTTTAAATACAACCGTTGTTAAGAGCGTTGAACTATCAAATGCTTCTTCGCCGATTAGTGTAACAGTATCAGGTATTTCCAAACTCACAAGAATATCATTATCAACAAATGCATGACTTGCTATTTCATTAACCACTAAATTATTGATTGTAGAAGGAATGATAAGATCTGAATTATTGCTGCTAAACAAATGTCTTAAAATAGCAATAGTGTTATCAGATTTGATGACATAATACAAATCATCTGTGATACCAGATCCTAATACTCCCCATTCAACTTCTTGATAAATATTTGCATTCCAAAAAGCGGACCATCCTAAAGGTTGAGAGGAAATCTCGGCATAGATTTCTATAACAAGGCATGCATGTAAGCTAATATTACTAAATGCATATTCTTCAATTAAAATAACTGAATTTGGAATGACAAAATTAATAATAGCTGTCTCTGCAAACGCATAGGCTTTTATTGTTAGCAAACCTGTATTTTCTTCAAATAAAACAAGAGATAAAGAAGATGCGTGTCTGAATGCACTATTTCCTATTGTACGAACACTGTTTGGAATTTCTATATTGATTAATGAAGAGCACGAATAAAATGCTTTTGTTCCGATTTTTTCAATTTGTGACATTTCCTCGAAAATCACAGTTTCCAAGTTCGTTGCACCATTAAAAGCATACGCAGATATTGCTTGCAAAGTATTTGGAATAAATACACTAATTATCGAGATGTTATTTTCGAATGCTCCCACTGCAATCCTTGTCACTTGATACATATTAAATGCTGATGGAATAACAATATCAAAATCAACATTCGACTCAGAAAGTCCTAATAAAACCGCTTCATTTGAAACCGTCGAGGCATAAACAAATTTTCCATTATCAATAGTTTCTAAATATCCCCAAATTACAGTAACTGTATCTTCTGACCATGTTTCCCATCCTGCTGGTTTGCTAACATAATCAGTTTTGACTATAAGTCCAGTTGGTACATATTGAAATATATTAGCATAGATATTCACTACACTACTGGGAATGAAGATTTCGTTCAAATTTGAGTCTTTGAAAGCGGATGAATCAATTGTTTCTACTCCGTACGGCAGATTAACACTCTCCAGATTAGTATTATTAAAGGCAAAGCTTCCTATGAATAATAGATTGCTATTTTCTTCAAATAATAATTCGCTTAATTGTCGACAATCATCAAATGCTTGAAAATCAATAATAGTAACTGATGCAGGTATTGTAATGGATAAAATTGCTGTATTTATAAATGCGCGACTTCCAATAACCGATAATTGACTATTGCTTTCAAAATTCACAGTGGTCAAATTGGTACAATAGTAAAAAGCATTATACTCAATTTGCTGTATATTGCTACCAATCGTAATAGAAACTAATCCTGAACTACGGAAAGCATCATTTTCTATAATCGTTAACGCGTCCGGTAATATAATTGTTACTAATAAAGTGGCATTTGAAAATGCATATTCACCAATCGTTTCAACCGTATTAGGAATTAATATTGAAGTAAGAGAAGAATTCTGAAAAGCATAACTACCAATTGAGACTACTCCTTCAGGAATGACTATTTCAGTAATATATTGTAGATTTTCAAATTGGTTTGCAGCCACCGCTGTTGTATCATCGGCTAATTCAATTGTAATACCCAGTAGATTTGCACTTAACAATGTTCTATCAATTGTTGTTGATCCATCTGCATATTTAATTTTTGATAGCATTGCAGGCACATAATTAATATTATTGCCAAACAAGTATCTTAATTCATATGCCATTTCACTTGATATAGTCATCATTTGTAAGTTATTAGAATCATAAAATACAAATGTTCCAAGTGTTGTTGCTGATGTAGGCAAACTAATGGTTTCTAACGCAGTCATATTGCGGAATGCATTATTGCCAATTATTGTAACATACTGACCAAATGATAGATGTACAATCGTTGCATTATTCATAAAGGCATCATCTGCTATGTTTGTAATTGGATAACCTGAAATCGTGTCAGCTATTGTAAGGTCAGTAGCTGAACCGATGTATCCTGTGATTGTGACTTCTCCATCAACTAATTCATAATTTAATCCATCAGCTAAACCAATCCATTTTGCGGTTATTCTTAGATTTTCTTCTAATAAATATGTATATGGTAATTCACAAGGAACTTCACCTATATACCAACCATCAAAGATAAAATCAGTCTTTGTCGCTTCTGGTAAGCTTGTTACATCAGATCCATAAATAACAGCTAAGTTTGCAATAGGATCTCCATCTACAGTATCAAATACAATATAGTAAGTGGATAAAACCCATTTTGCAAATAGCGTTGCGCCTTGATAAGGCATTGTTGTATCGGTAAAAGGAACTGTACAACCAACATCTAAATACCAACCATCAAAATCGTGTCCAGTTTTCATTGGAACATCAAACTCTGGAAGTGTCGTTTCATATCCAGCCGTATAATCTGATACGGATGTTCCCCCATTTGTGTCGAATATAATTGTGTAATTTATTGGCACATACTGAGCAGTTACTGTTAAATTAGATGTTACTACAATAAATGTGTTATCCCAAGACAAGAATGTGTATCCCTCTCTTGTTGGATTACTAGGTGCAATAGCACTTAACCCATAAGTGATATCTTGTGACAATAATACCGTATTGTCATAATCTACAAACGTAACGGTGAATGCTTCATCGTTCCATCTTGCATATAATGTTATACTAGATGTTATTACATCATTTGATGTATATTGCGAATCATTTATAGTGTTACCTAAAAACCATCCACCAAAATAATATCCTTCTTTTGTGGGAATGCTTAATGTTATGTGTGAACCATATTCTATATCGTTTAATGTCGTTACTTCACTTCCACCATTGGAGTTAAAAATAACTGTATATGTATCAATTGAATATTGTGCATATACACTCAAATTACTTGTTACACTTGTAAATGTTACATTCCATCCAGTAAATGTGTATCCCTCTCTTGTTGGATTACTTGATGCTACTGCATCTTGATTATAGACAATTGACTGAACATCTAAGACATAACCGTTGTAATCTTTGAATATAACTGTGAAAACCTTTAGTATCTGTCCTAGATTTTGCGTGGTAGAGTCAGTAAATGTAACTACTAATTCACCGTATTCATTGATTTCCATAACAGATATTCCAACACCTTGTTCACCAGTTGCACCAACTAAAGATGCTACTTCAATAAGATTTGTCCACGTTGTGTCACCAACATATTGCCACTGAATATATCCTTCAGCGACTTGAAATAAAACTTCGCGTCCATCTGTACCATCAGTTCCATCTAATCCATCAGCGCCTGCGGGTCCTACTAACGTAGCTAACTCGATTAAGTTCGTCCACGTAGTATCTCCTGAGTATTGCCACTGAATAAATCCTTCAGCGACTTGAAATAAAACTTCCTTGCCATCTAAACCGCTTATTGTTTTTATGTTAATCAATTGAATCCATTCTAAATCCCCTTCATGCTGCCATTCAAGAATACCTTCATTGATTTGAAAGTAAATATCTTTTGCATCCAAACCAGGAATACCTTGTGGACCTCTTACAGTTTCTAACCACTCTTCATAAGTTCCTTCAAATGCTTCTGCGGCTACTGCGAGATTATATATACTCATGATTTCTATTTGGAGCGGAGTGCTTTCATCAACCCATTTTGCATATACTGTCATATTGCTCGATAAAGGAGCATCCATTAAAGAATTCGCTGAAAATGGTTGCTCAAATGTGTTGTTATCCCAATACCATCCAGCAAAAATATACCCATCTTTTGTCGGGTCTGCTGGTATAGTTACTTGAGATGATCCATCTGATACAACTGATGTAACTGTTGATCCACCGTTTGAATCAAAATAAATCGTATAATTTACTGCTGAGACGCATGATGTTAATATCAAAACAAATACGATTGATACAATAACTAAACACTTTTTCATTTTTCTCCTCCAAGGACTAAAAAATCTAAAATTAAGATAATTATAACTTTCAAGTTATCTATGAACTTATTTCATCAAAAAAAACCTATTTAAACAATAATTTATATTGCAATCATTAGATAGATGCATGATAAACGAATCTTCTCTATTCCCTTCATAGTAGTCATTAGAGTTTATAACTTCCATCTATTTGGAGCAATGTTTAAATAGATAATAATTATGAAGTTACAATTCATATGCCTTTTAAAAATCTAAATTCCTAAAAAATTTATAGACAACAAAAAAAAGCAAAAAATTATACTTTCGTCTTGTGTCAATTTTTTTAATGTTAACATGCTGTTGTTAACTTAAAACTACCACCAAATCTTAAGAATGTCAATATAATATTTCTAAATAACGTTGAGAAGTTTTTGTTCTGTATTCTTGAAATATCAAAATTTCAAGTTTTGCATTCTCGTCATGGGATACAATAGCTTGATCTTTTTCAATACTAATCCCATCTTGTTTTACATATCTGTCTCAACACAGATAATTAATGAATCTTGTTTTCGATAAGTATTAAAATATGAATGAATATTCATACCAGTATAGGGGTCCTATCCGGGTCATCTCCACCAATATTACCCGCGCGCTCCTTGGAGCTAAAGAGCATTGTTAAGCTATTAAGCTTTCAGAACAAGGCTATTTTTTGCCAAAAAATGCCTAAAAATGGGTCAAATCTACAAATGATGGATTTTCCCCTAGAAACACTGTGGTCTTTCACGTTTTTGGATGGACACAACAATTCTCCGCGTGCAGTAAAAAAGCAACTTTAGGACTTAATAAGGCCGTAAAGTCACTCTCCACCATAATAGTATTTCATATTTTCGTTCATTTGGTCAAAACTGAGTATTAAAATGTGAAAATCATGAATTTCCATGGATCCAAATGTGATTTTTTCAAGATGGCGTACCTAAGAACCTCCAAGGTTGTACTCACTCAACATCCTCAATTTCTTTAACTCGCTTTTGTCGTGTTTCTTTTGCTATACGACTAATTTCATCTAGAATTTTTTCTTTGATCGGGACCAATACTTCATGATTCATAAAAACATCATGATTTGCTCTTATAACTTTAAAATAGAGTTTTTTTGGTTTTTCAATGCGTGTCAGCATCAAATAATCAACGTTATCTTCTAAAGTTTGAATTTCTTCACTAAATACGCTTGTACTTGTTGTGAATAAATACGTCATTTTTTTATCATCCTTTAAAGTACGCACTAAATTTTCAAGCGTTTCATTTTTATATTTGGGTGAGAAAAACAATAAATTCAATGCTGAACCAAATACCAACGTTCCTAACTCGCTTTTTTTCACCATCGAAACCGCTTGTTCAATGGCTTGATTCCAAATTGTTGGATAAACAAGATTCGCAGAAATTACATTTCTAGTTAACACTTCGATATTTTGAATCATTGGATTAAATTGAATATATGCAATTTGCTCTTTATATGTTTTTACATCTAAATGATAAAGTTTTAGCATTACTTCATCTAACATTTCAAACGAAGGATATTGTAATGGAATACCGACAACTGAACCTCCAGCCTTTAGCCATGCATATACAAACGCCAATTCAACGAGTGGTTTTCCAGTTCCTCCCGGTCCACTAATTAAAATAGATTTATTTTTTTCTATCCCTTCAGGTAATAAATCATCAATCCAAGAAATATTTGTTTTTACTCTCATATATTTATATTCTCCTATTTTATTCATTTATTTAGTTAAAAACATCATTAAAGCTAAGATGACACCTAATACAAATGCTATATATGAATGTCCTTTTTCATTTGGTTTAACTGCAGGTAAAAGATGTGAAGCTGATAAATAAATTAATACTCCAGCTACTGCTCCAAGCGCTAATCCCAGAAGTTCACTACTGAATTCCTTAACGAGTGGATATGCGAGCAATGCGCCAATTGGTGTCGTCAATGCAGCGACTAAAAACGCATAAAATATTGCTTTTTTAGGATTTACACCACTTTTCGTTAATACCGAAAATGTAATTACACCTTCCGCAAACTCATGGACTACAAGTCCAATCCCAGCAATTAATCCTATTGCGATACTAACACTAAATGAAACGGAATATATAATTCCATCTATAAACGAATGAATTCCGATTCCTAAAAGTGCTGTGACTCCAAATGCCAACTCTGGTTGCTTTGTCTTGTATTTGATGAGTCGATTGCTAAAAAACATAAACATAAATCCAAATAAGGCAGCTAGCCCAGCATATTGATTTTTTAAAACTGCTTGTGGAAATGCCATGATAAGTGGCGAAGCAATGAGAACACCGGCAGCAAAACACATAAAGTATTCTTTGTTTTTTTCTGCCCACTCCTTGTGCTTATAAACCATAAAAATTCCTAAACTATTTATTATCATCGCTAAAGTAGCAAACAGCAATATCCATAAAAAAGTACTCATGTTCTAACCTCATTTTTGACTTATTTCAAATTTATTTAATCATTTATTTGATGTTTCTGTTCAATATTTTTTAAACAATTTTTTACATGGGAACTATGGTTGCAAAGTTTATAGTAGCCACCAGTAATTCTAATATTTTTTTGATTGATCAAAGCATCAACCAATTTAAAACGTGCTTTCTTATATATTGCTTGAACTGTTGTTCTCGCAACTTCCATCATATCTGCACACTCACATTGTCTAAGATTAGCATAGTCAATCAAACGAATAGTTTCAAATTCTTCAATTGATAATTGCACGTATTCGTTTGTAACTTTAGGTTTTGATTCGAAAATAAATTCTTTATCGCTACATACAGTACGTAATTTAGGTATTCTAGACATATAACATCCCTTCTTCATAAGATGTCTCTATAGTATCATTTTCTTGACATATGTCAACTATAACACATTGGAAAAACATATTGCGTTTCATAACAAAAAAAGACAGTTACTCACTGTCTAATGGATTTTACTTAAGAATTCTATTTTAAAAGTAAGTGATTGTAATTTTCCCAAAAAGAAACCTTAAAAACTAAAATTTATTTGAACACAAATATCACATGTGACGAAAAAAACGGAGTCAAGAGATTATTTGCTAAGAAGTTTGAACTTCCGATGACTGCATAACGTGAACAATTATTTATTCACTCCTTTTTTAGATTTTCTAATATCTTTTCAGCTGTTTGGATATACCACTTCGCACCAATCCTGTGAATGGAATCTTTGATTAATTCATTATATTGTCTATTTTTTTGTTTTAATATAAGGGTTAATGCATTTCTCATTAAAATGGTTTTGCCTTTCCACATGTAGGACATATCTCCGTATTTCGACTTAAACTCTTTATCGGAATCTTGAAATAAATCTATAATAGAAACCATTTCCTTGCCTGAGAGCTCAAATTCAGGATGTGTGATAACCCCTTTATCTATATTTTTGGGACAAACCATCTGACAGATATCACATCCAAATAAAGTATAATTGGCTTTTATTTCATTATTTGTCAGTTCTCGCTTCTCTTGATTAAAATTACCTATACATTTTTCCTGATCATAACCTCCATCAAATAATGCCCCTGTCGGACAAGCGTCAATGCACTGCCTGCAGCTTCCGCAATCATCATTAATCTCCAAAATGATTTCATTTTCAATTTCAACATCAATAAAAACGATACCTAAAAATATATAAGTTCCATAATCCTTATTGATTATGAGTTGATTTTTTCCGAAATACCCTACTCCAGCAAGAACTGCAGCTAGTCTTTCATCATGTGGATGATTATCCACACCAAAATCATATGCGTATGGAAAATTTTTCATCACTTTTAATATACGCTCTTTTAAAACTTCGTGATAGTCACTACCAAAAGTATAAAATGAAGGTACAAGATGTGTATGTGTGTGCTTTATTATTCTTTTGGGATATGTTAGTCCTAAAACAACCATCGTTGGATACGTTATAGGGGGAACAATTTTCCCTATTTTTTTAGCTTTATCCAAATACCTTTTGGCATCTATGATACCTACTATATCAAATTGACTTTGAAAAGCTTCTTTCAATATGTGTTGAATCATAAAAGACGCCTACCTCCGGAAATACTATTTTTAAAAAATAGCTATCAAATATATATTATAGAAACATCTACCATTCAAGTTTAGTATATCATTTTTCACTTTAGTCTGAGCAATTTAAAAATACGTCTCATATTTAAAAAAGCAACCTTCCGTCTTAAATAAAACGTTAAATTACTCTGTGAATAATGATATTAATGATGTGAATAAAAGTGACCTGAAAAATACATCAAAGACAAATAGAAAAAATATTAGTGTAGATGTAGGTTACTTATTGATTTTAAAATTCATACTGAAGATTGTCGCCACGAATAATTTCAGTCGACTAGAGTTTTCCATCTTGATAGAGCTGAACGATATTTTTAACTTTGTCTTGATTACTAATAATTATTTTAATTCCATAATTTTCCAAAAGACGAAGTGCACTATCACCCATGCTACCAGAAATAATGACTTGTACGTCCAAACTATGAAGAAATGCTGGTAATGTTCCTGGTATATGACCTGAATTAACAACATCATCGATATAAATCATCTTCCCTTGGTTCATTTCATATAAACTAAAGTGACTAGAGTGACCAAAATAATCTGTAAGCATATCCTTCTGACACGCTATGGCTACTAACATTTTTTGCTCTCCTTACTGAATATTATAAATTATAACTTTAAATCCTGTATCAAAATATTCTATACGATCATCCATTTATTTTTTTTACTGCATCGTATTATTTTAGACCTATGCAATCGTCAGTATAACACATCCTATTAAAATTCAGTAAAATTTATGCTGTTTTTTTACTATTTTCTTCTGTTTCAGCAAGTTCTAAGAATCTACTGATAAAGTAAATATTTATCGAAATAAAACAAAAGAAAAAGCATCTCAAAATTTTAATTAGTGAGATGCTTTTTTAAATTATTTAAATAGATTACCAGATGCTAACCATCTTATCCTTAGAAAAATACATTTTATCTTCTTCTTTAATTTGATAGAATTCTTGGAATTCTGGCAAATTACTTAACTGCATATTTGCACGTAAAATAGCTGGACCATGAACATCAACTCTTAATAATAATTGACTATATTCTAGAGAGGATTTTTGACGCCATACACTTGCCCAATTTTTAAAAAACTCTTCGTAATTGTGTTTTTCACCTTTTTTACTTGCTTCTAGAGCACATCTTAATCCGCCACTATCTGCAATATTTTCTGAAACAGTTAGTTCGCCATTACAAGTACCATAACCGGTTTCAACACCATCAAATAAAGCAATCATATCTTTAGATTTTTTATTGAATGCTTCTAGATCTTCTTCTGTCCACCAATTATTTAATGATCCATATTCATCAAATTTCGCTCCATTATTATCAAAAGCATGTGAAATCTCATGAGCCATAACTGCACCAATACCACCATAATTTTCTGATGGGCTTTGTTTTAGACTATAATATGGTTTTTGTAGAATCGCTGCAGGGAATACAATTTGATTGTTTGTAGGTTGATAATAAGCATTAACCATACTTGCAGGCATACCCCAAATATTTCTATTTGGTGCTTTATTATATTTTTCAAAGTCTAAATCATTCACAATTTTTGTCATGTTTAATTTTTCACTTAAGACATTTGAACCTTCTTCATAACCTTTAATGTCAAACATATCATAGTATGGAGGCAATTCGTCGGGATAACCAACATGAACCGATAGCGTAGATAATTTTTTAATCGCTTTTTCTTTTGTTTTTTCATTTAACCAAGAATTATTTGTAATACGTTCATTATAAACACCTATCATTTCATGAACCATCTTTTTAACATCTTCTTTAGCTACTGGTCCAAAGAAGTTTTCTCCATAATAAAGACCTACGACTTGGCTAAATCTGTTGTAAGCTTGATAAAAAGCAAACTTTTCTTTACTTTGAGCTTCTTTAATACCGTGTAAAGCTCTACCAAATGCGCCTCCAGCAACTCGAATTTCATCCGTTAAATCAGATGCAAAACTTTTTACATTAGAAACAATCATCCACGATTTAATAATGTCGAAATTTTCTTCATTAATAATTGTATCGAAAGCATTGATAAAGTCTAGATTAAAGATAATTAATTGTTCAACATCTTGTTTTACAAGTGCTTCAGCGCTTTCCATTACATTAAAGTTTTTTGTTACTTTAGTGACATCAGCTTTACTTAATGGATTGTACATCTTTACATAATCTGCTGCTTCTACACTAGATTTAGTAACTGGAACTAATAATGCATCAAACGCTAATGCTTCATTAATTAATTTTTCTGTTTCTTCTTTAGAAAAACCATATAATTTTAATAGCTGTGTTGTTGTTTGAGTAAAAAGTCCAATTAACTGAGCTTTGGTTTTTTCATCTTTATAATAAGTCGTATCTGGTAAAAATAATCCTGAAGCTCCAAAATATAGCACTTGATTATTACTATTCATGAAATCTTGACTCACTGAAAATCCAAATGGCATTTCTATCGATGATAAAGTTAGCTCTTTAAATGCTTTTTCTAAATCTTTTAAGTTTTTCAATTGATTTATTTTGTTTAATATCACTTCAAATGGCTTTGTTCCAAGTTCATTTCTCTTATCAAAATCTTTTGTCATTTGATAAAGTTTAATAAATTTCTTAAGGTTATTATTTAAACCCGTTTGATCTTTTTCCCATTTTGAAGTTAATTCCATTAACATTTTTTCAATACCTAAATGCAGTTCTAAAAACGCCGACATAGATGGTTTATCATTTGGAATTACAGCATTTTCCAACCACTTACCATTGACAGCTTCATAAAAATTTGTTTTAATTAATTCTTTTTTCATATGCTCACCTCTTTTATTATTGTAACATTTATTAAGATGTTGTGGCTATTTTATCTATTTAATATCAAAATTTCACATTTTTGAAACTAAATGAACATAAAATTACAATCTCATTATCGTTGATGTAATTCAATCAAAAATAATGATTGAGTAAATAGAAAACCTACTATGAACCTATTTCGATAGTAAAAACTCTTTTAGTAACGTAATGACTTTTTTATTTTCTTCAATAAAAGGAAAATGACCCGATTTTTTAAATACTACTAATTTTAAGTTCATAATTAACTTTTTATAAGTTTGGGGTACCGCTAAAGGTATTGTGTCATATCTACCATGTAATATTAATGTCTTACAACTAACTTTATTTAACATAGGATATAAATCATAATGTTCTAACTCTTCATCAAATGCTCGATTTACAGTTTGTGATTTCATTAAGTCATCAAATGTTTCAAATAGTGGTTTTTGAATTAACGATGGATTATGAAATACTGATTTGGTTTGCAGATTAATAATCTCGTTTAAAGCGTCGATATTCTTATTGGTTATCGAATCTGTTGCTGCTATTTCATTGATCCTTTTGATATCGTCTTCATTACTTCTTGCTTTTTTTCGTTCGTTAATTTTTTCATTATGTGAAGCATTACCAGGAGGGGGTGAAATAATTAGTAGTGTTTTTTATCATTAAGTGCGAGGATATCTTTCATAGAAATTCATCTCTGCCAATATTACCCGCGTGCTCCTCGGAGCTAAAGAACCTTGTTAAGCTATTAAGCTTCTAGGACAAAGCTAATTTTTTTGTTTGAAAATGGCCTAAAAATGGGTTAAATCGCACAAATACTGATTTTTTTCCCTAGAAGGATTAGTTAAACTTTATCATTACACTCTGCCAAAAAGTGTTATTATTAATATAGATGAACACTCATTATTGCTTATAAGGGAGGAATTATATATGTCCGTGAATTTTATGGGAGATTTTGATTTTAGTAAAATAAGTAATTACGCAGTTGGGGGTGCGGTTAAACCTTCACCTGATCAATATGTAGGAGAACTTCTTGTTAATGCAGGAAAGTACACCTTCAATTTTTGCGAAAGGGATACGATTGATTACTCAAAAACTGATTATAAATTTTTGAGCAATAATACATATCATGAGAAAAATATCTTAGTTGTATTAGAGAGCCCTCATCGATTTGAATATGATGAAAACAATAACCCCATAGGATTAGCCATGGGAAAAACCGGAGATAATCTATTTGAATTATTTACCTTTGCTTTAAATAAGAGCATTTTAAAAATTAATGATGGCGAGTATAACGTTATCTTGACAAACGCTATACAATATCAAACAAGTTGTGGGTTAAACCCAATTGACCGTAGGCTTAGAGACAAAAATTGGCTTGATATTTATGACAATTATGGTGGTGAAGAAGACTTTAAGAAAAGAATTTACCTCATAAAACCAAGAGTAACTTTAAACTTGTGTACCGGGGGTAGAGATTCAGAAGGACTAAGAACAAAAGTTAGTAATTCACTGATAAAATTCGGACTAAAGAAAAATCGTCATTTCGCAGAAGGTAATCATCCAGCTTCATGGAATTTTCATGGAGATACTAAAAATGCACATATCTATTAATAAGGGGGAAATAATGAAATATATTTATGGACCAGTCCCATCTAGAAGATTAGGCATATCTTTAGGAGTAAGTCCTATACCTAAAAAAACATGTAATTATTCTTGCGTATATTGTCAACTAGGTAGAACTGATAAAATGACAAATACAAGAAAAATGTTTTTTAACGTAAAAGATATCATAAGTGAATTTGAGTCTATTCTAAAAAAAGAAATCTATTTTGATGTGATTACAATAGTTGGAGAAGGAGAGCCTACTCTATATTTAGGATTAGGGGAGTTAATTCTAGAAATTAAGAAAAGAACAGAAAAGACAATAGCGGTTATTACTAATGGTGCTTTACTTTATGACCCTTTGGTTAGAAAAGAATTAGGCTATGCAGATATCGTTCTTCCAACTTTAGATGCATATGATGAGTCTTCTTTTAAAACGATAAATAGACCCATAGGAAATTTGACTTTTAATCAAGTTTTAACAGGTTTGCAAATTTTCTCTAAAGAATACAATGGATTATTGTGGCTTGAAATGATGTTTATAAAAGGTGTTAATGACGATTTAGATAGTTTAAATAAATACATTGATATTCTAAAGGAAATCAAATACGATAAACTATATTTAAATACACCAGTTAGGCCACCAGCAGAAAGATATATCAAACAAGTAGATCGTGCTAAAATGTTACAAATAGTTAAAATGTTAAATGGCATTTCAATTGATTTATTGGATTCAGAAGGATTTTATAGCAATATATCAAACCACTATGAGGCTATTCTTAGTATCATAAAAAGACATCCTATGAATCAATATGAAATAAGCAGTTTTCTAAAATCTAGAAAATGCACTAATATCAATGAAATAATTAGTCTTTTAAAAACTGATTCTTTAGTAGATGTTATTAGTTACAAAGGCTATAATACATTTAGGTTAAAATAGAAATACTGTGATTCTTCACGTTTTTGATACATCATTTTTAACAACTAAGCATATAATATAAACAGCAAATATTTTTTTGATTTTTATTTTCATTTCGATTATTTATACTATTTGTTTATCAATGGAAGTCATTCCATATAAAAAGCTGCCAACAGCAGCTTTTTATATTTATTTTTTTATTGCTATACCACTGACAAATACAGTTTTCATAAATTTATTTAATTCACTAATCTCAAATCCTTCTTCTTCTAAAGAATCTTGATAAGATCTTGTTAAATTGCATCCCGATGCAACTTTTTTCCAAAGTGGGTTAATGAACTTAAATGTTCTTTTTAGAAATGTATGTTCTGGCATGATATGTTCAATAAATATGATCTTTCCATTTGGCTTTAAGACACGTTTCAATTCTAGTATTCCTTTGGAAACATCTACGACACTACAAAATACAAGTGTATGAACGATTGTATCAAAAGTATTATCAGAAAATGGTAGTTTGGATACATCAGCTTCCACAAATGTAGCTTGTCTTTGATCTACTTCTTTAATACGTTTAGATAGTTTCTTATCTGTTATTGTTAAATCAGTAATTAAATCAAAATTATAGAATTTTAAATTAGCACCAGTTCCAGAACCAATTTCTAATACTGAACCACTTGCTTGAAACATCAATTTTTTACGCGCTTGTCTGATACCTCTTTTTTCCAAAGGTAACATAAATAGGTCATAAAACGAAAACATAATATCACATCCATCTTCATGTTTTATTATAACACTTAGTGACCAGCAAATAGAATTTAATACTTTTAAATAGATCTCATATATTATTTGGTTTAAAAAGCTTTCTTAAATGTGTAAATCTATGGATATATGTCTATCTAGGTTATAAAGTATTTCCCTGGTTTTTTGTTTCATATGAAAAAACAACTTATTAATCGCTTACTCAGTTTCATACCAAATTTGAGTAAACATGATGAATGATTGAAAAATATCTAGTTTAGTTCTATAATGAAACTAGAGTGAAGCTTGCAAACAGGACACCTTGTTTTGTTTTTATATTTTATTATCAGATTGGCTATGAAACATATTTTAACTAATACTTTATGATAACAAATCTTTTCTATAAAAAAGATAGGGTGATATGATGAATTGGTTTGAAATGATTAATAAAGCAACAGCATATATTGAAGATCACATTACTGAAGACATTTATTTAGAAGACATTGCTGAAGAATGTAATGTCTCATACCATTATTTTTCGAAAACATTTACAATGATTACAGGTTACACACTAAAAGAATACATTAGAAATAGACGTATTACACTAGCGTCTTATGAAGTATCTAATACAGACCATCGAATACTTGATATAGGAATAAAATATGGTTACAGCTCCAATGAAGCATTTTCTCGTGCGTTTAAGAAGACCCATGGAATCAATCCAAGTGATGCGCGAAAAAATAATATTACAGTTTATACTCACTTTCCAGTATTAACATATGAAATCCCTAAACAAAATATTCTTAGCTTGAGATATGATATTATTCGAAATATCGAACATACCTTTATTGGAAAAAGCATTTTTATTGTTGAAGATAAGGGGGGATATGAAAAAACTCAAAAGTTGCATAGTGATTTTGTAAACAATTTTAAATCTTTATATCCTAGTGAGCATACAGTATATAGCGTTTGGTATAATCTGACAAATAATTACGTACAACATGATTTCTTTGTTGGATATAAAGAGCATGAATATCCAAATGAAACTGATGCGTTAAATACTTTAAAAATAAACGCTCAAAAAGCAGTTCGTTTTATCAGCAAGGGAACAAGTAGCGATCTCATTCCAAATATTAAATTGATTATCTATAATGAATGGCAAAAAAATGGTTTCATTGCTGATCTAAATTGTGAAATTGAATATGTAATCAAACAACCCAATGGCAAAGTAGATTTTTATTATGTTGTTTCTATTGAATAATGATGATTTTCGAATCATCTTTTTTTTTATTGATATATGTGAGCAAAAAAAATCAAGTATACATGATTTAACAATTATATAATACAGGTAGATGATGAAAATATTATTAGTGCTTATCAAATAAAAGTTACCAAAAAAGTGTCGTTCAATTCTTCAAGAAAGGAAAACAGGTGAATAAAATGAGTAAATTCCAAGGCTCTACAGCTCAACGTTATCATCACCCAAGATGTACAAATCCATCAGGGATTGTTCATGTTAATTCAACATATTTAGCTAGAACTGGATTTTTGATGCATAATGCACAAAATATCGTTGATATTCAGGAACAAGATACCTCAAATTTTGAGCTGTTACAAGACTTAAAATAAATTGTGCGTTAAAAAAGTAAAACAAATGAAGAATGAACATAGTATTTACTAAGTGGATTGTAAATAAAAAATTATGCATAATTTCATGCAATAAATATTCTATACCACTAGATCTTTTGATGAGTATATTTGATTCTGTGAATCATTATATGCATTTCATAACACAAAAAAGGCAGGATGAATGTAGATTCTGTCTTTTTTGTGCATAAGAAAGCCTTACCTAACTTCTGTTCTCGTAATTTAATATTTATTTGTGATGTTAGAAAAAGTAATATTAAAATATTTAATCAATAAATATCCATGAATACTTACATTTGATATAACTAGAGAAACTAAAACAGTGGTAAAATATAATTGATAAAACACAAATTCGATTTCATTGCATATATTAATTCTTTATCTTTGGAGGGATGATAATGATTGAAGCAATGCTTTATGTTAAACAACCAAATAAACAAGTTCAATGTAATGTTTGCAACTTACATTGTGTTATTTCTAACGGAAAACGAGGTGTTTGTGGCGTTAGAGAAAATATAGATGGCACACTCTTTTCACTTAATTATCCAATTGCAATTGCAACAGCTATCGACCCAATTGAAAAAAAGCCTTTATACCATTTTCTACCTGGGTCCAAAACATATTCATTTGCAGCTGTTGGGTGTAATATGCGTTGTTCGTGGTGTCAAAATTGGAGAATCTCACAAAGCCCTAAGCCAAATCGTTCTATAGCAGGTGTAGAAATTTCGCCTGAAGAACATGTTAAAAAAGCAATAGAGTATGGCTGTCCATCAATTTCTTATACCTACTCTGAGCCTACTGTTTTTTTGGAATATGCATTAGCTACAATGAAACTCGCAAAAAAACATGGTCTAAAAAATGTTTGGGTATCAAATGGTATTATGACAAAAGAAACATTAGATGAAATTATACCTTATTTGGATGCAGCAAATATTGATTATAAAGGACCCAATGACAGTGTATATGAAAAATATTGTGGGGGGAAATCAACACAAGTCATGGAAAATATGAAATATTTAAAAAAAGCTGGTGTTCATCTTGAAGTGACGACACTGGTTATTCCTGAAATAAATGATCAGTTTTCTCAACTTTCTGAAATTGCTAATTCTATCCAAGTTGAACTGGGAACGAATGTTCCCTGGCACATTAGTCGTTTTTTTCCAGCATGGAAAATGAGTAATCGCCAAATAACACCTTTAAGTACGCTTAAAATGGCAAATGAGATTGGAAAAGATGCAGGAATTAAAATGATTCACATTGGAAATGTTTAATATAAAAAGGAGATGATTTTATGCCTCTTATTGCAGCTTTTATTGTTCCTCACCCACCTCTAATTATCCCTGATATTGGCAGAGGTGATCAAAATAAAATTCAAAATACAATTGATGCCTATCAAACGATAAGTACACGAATAGCTCAACTTAAACCTGATACTATTATTCTTTCAACACCGCATTCGGTACTATATTCTGATTATTTTCACATTTCTCCTTCCGAATCTGCTGAAGGTAATTTTAGAACTTTTGGAGCTCCTCAAGTGAAAATAAAGGTTAACTATGACACTGATATGATTGGAATGATTATTAAAAATGCAAATGATGAAGGTATTGCAGCAGGTCTTCTTGGTCAAAAGGACAAGATGCTTGACCATGGCAGTATGGTTCCTCTATATTTTACCAATCAACAATATCAAGATTATAAATTGATTCGTTTATCATTATCAGGTTTTTCTTCAATTGTTCATTATAGATTTGGCAAACTCATCAATAAAGCAATTGAAAAATCAAATAAACGTGTAGTATGGGTTGCAAGTGGAGATCTATCTCACAAATTGAAGAAAAACGGTCCTTATGGATTATCTAAAGAAGGCCCAATTTTTGATGAAGAGATTACTCAAGCTATTAAAAATGCTGATTTCATTAAATTTCTAACCTTTGATGAATCTTTTTGTGAGAGGGCTGCAGAATGCGGATTGAGATCGTTTATCATGATGGCTGGAGCACTTGATGGTAAAAAAATTGATGCAAAACTTCTTTCATATGAAGGACCTTTTGGTGTTGGATATGCAGTTGCTTCTTTTTTAGTTAAAGGACTTGATAAAACAAGACATTTTGATCAAATTTATGAAGAAAACGAGTTAAAAAGAATAGAAATACTCAAACAAAACGAGGATCCTTTTGTTAAACTCGCTCGGTCCTCATTAGAATATTACATTAAGAATCATCACTACATGAATCAACCAGATTATCTTGATAGTGAACTCACTAATCAAAAAGCTGGTGTTTTTGTTTCTATAAAAAAACATGGAAAACTTAGGGGATGCGTAGGTACCATATCTGAAACAAAAAAATGCATTGCAGATGAAATTATTTACAACGCAGTTAGTGCTGGTACTCAAGATTATCGTTTTGAGTCTATTACAGAAAGTGAATTACCAAAACTAACATATAGCGTTGATGTTTTAAGAAAAGCTGAACCCATCAAATCGCTTGATGAATTAGATACTTCACGTTATGGTGTCATTGTTCGATTTGGTCAAAAAAGCGGATTGCTACTTCCAAATCTTGAAGGAATTGATACACCTGAAAAACAAGTAAGTATTGCTTTAAGAAAAGGTGGAATCAGAGATGATCAACCATATAAAATGGAAAGATTTGAAGTGGTAAGGCATTATTAAAAGATGAAATACTTATAAACATAGAGAAATAAAAAGAGAAATTCATTAAACTATACCCTATAAAACGTGATAAAATATAATTATAAATGATGAAAAGAGGTAAAAAAATGAAAGGTTATATCGTGCTAGGAGTTTTGATAAGCAATAGAACGCAAGAAGCTGTTGAAGTGCAGGATATCTTAACCAAATATGGGTGTATTATAAAGATGAGATTGGGATTACATGAAACAACCAATGTTTGTGCTGAAGATGCCTTTCTTCTACTGCAGTTAGATGGCGATGATTTGGAAATCAAGAATTTAGAAGATAGTTTAAATGCACTTGATGGCGTTAAAACAAAGTTAATATCCCTTGCTTCAGATTAATCTAACATATCACTTTCAATTCAATAAATTTAAAAAAACCAATTTCTTCTCTTTAAATGAGAAAATGGTTTTTTTATTTTTTATCCCAATAATTCTTAAAAAGAATCACTATATAAAAAAAAATCCTTGACGGATTAAAAAACTACAACAATTAAAATAGGTATTCCCCATATATACAAACACAAATATCTACACAAATACCGTAAATAGTAAATTGTTGCTTAATGAGAAAATTGAAACTGTGAATCCCAATACTAAACTCTTTAATCTAGTAAACTAAAAATCTATATATGGGGAATACGCTTACAGTATACTCTTTTTTTTAAAAAAAACTATTAAGAATTCCTTACTTTTCTGTTTTTATCAAAAACACCTTTAAATTCTAATAAATATTAAGTAAAAAAAGTTTATTATATCTATTTTTTATAATTGGCTATAAAAAATCTTCTATCAATTTACTCAAAGTGAGTAAAGAAAAAGAAGATTAAATATTAATTAAGCTGTAATTGAAATCTTTCCAGCTTTTTTCAAAACCATTTTAGTGACAACTGGTCCTATTAATTCATAAATCAATACGGTTGCTAAAATGACTACTCTAATTTGGCTACCCAAGACACTACCCGCTCCAAATACAGCTGCAGCAGCAATACTTAACCCAATAGATACTCCTTCTTGCGGAATCAACGTAAATTCGAGTAATTTAGCGATTTTCTTATCAGTATGTGCTATCTTGGCACCGAGTCAAGCAACACAAACGTTTACATTGAATTTCTTTTTAAATTTGCAAGAATAAATAAGGAATGAATTAAATTGAAAACGCAACTTTTGTAAGTTCTTCGGAAATATTCCATAATTTTTCTGCATCCTCTAAAGAATGAGAAGCTTCACTTGATTTAACAACATCTGGTTTCTTTTTAGTGAACATGAAGCCTTTAGGTCCATAATACTCACCACTCTTAGCATTGGGATCAACACATGCTCTAATTTCTGGTAAAGCACCTCTATCAGCTTGAGGAGCAAGTTTGAAAAATAAGTGAATCAATGGTTGTATAATCCCATCAGATTTAACAGATCTAGCTAATTTAGTATTCGCAACTCCTGGATGAGCAGATAAAACTTTAATATCTAAATTCTGTTTTTTTATTCTTCGGTCCAATTCATAAGTAAATAATAAGTTAGATAATTTAGATTTACTATATGACTTGAACTTGCTATAATTTCCGTTTTGAAATAGGTAGTTATCAAAATCCATCTTTCCCATTCTATGTGCACTACTGCTCACATTAACAATTCTTGAATTTGGTGTTTTCTTAATGATATCAAACAATTGTGCTGTCAAAGCAAAATGCCCAAGATGATTAATCCCATTTTGTTGTTCAAATCCATCTTGAGTTAAACCATATTGAACTGACATAATACCTGCGTTATTTAAGAGTATGTCAAGTTTTTTATATTTTTCTTTAAATGATAGTGAAAATTTTCTAACTGATTCAAGGCTTTCCAAATCCAAATACATTACAGATACTTGACTTTTCGGATATTCAGATAGTATTTTCTTCTTTGCATCTTCTGCGCGATCAATAGAGCGACAAGCGAGGATCACTATTGCATTATTTTTAGCAAATACTTTTGCTGCTTCATATCCTAAACCAGAATTTCCACCTGTTACAATAATGACTTTGTTCTTTAAATTCTCTATTTGATCTACTGACCATTTCATTTTACTCATTCTAACTCTCCCTCTTCTATGCAAAAAAAGCTCATGAACAACTTAATACAATAATCTGTATTTTCTAAATATTACTCTTCTTCTATAATCACCTTTTTAGGACAATTTATTTCATAAATTTCCTTAAAGTATAATGTTCTTGCTGTCATGTGTTTCGGATATATCCATAACCATAGAATACCTAAAGTAAATATACCAATTAAATACCAGCCAAGATAACTTAAATCCAAAAGAAATAAATCCATTTTATATCCTTCGGTTAATTTTTTAGATTCATCAATAGCTTCAGAAGCAATTAATTCCGGTTTACGAAATAAAAGATAAAAGCTCATTGAATATGCATAAGCTTTTATGATTCCAGGAATAATGAACAATAAGGTCCATAAAAAAGTGAAAAGCATAATCAAAAATTGCAATGCAATTGAACGCATTGGCTTTTCCTTCATCCCTATGATTAAAATATCTTCTAAAACTGGTACTTCATTATCAGAAGTTTGAATGAACATTTTTGTTACCGAATAAAGTAACAAGGCTCCAACAATGAATCCTATGACTGAAAATAAAAAAACTAACGATGGATTTCCTGCACTGATAAGTTCCATTGTTTCATTATCAAATTTGGGTCTATTAGCTGTTACTAAAGCTGATAAACCAGATTCAATAAACCATATTAATAACAATGTTGGAATAACAACTCCATATTTCCCAACCATATTTGAAACCGCTTGTTGTTTGTAAAGATAACGCTCTTGCTTCATAATTTCCTCCTAAATTGATTGAATTATTCTAAACTAATAATACCATAAAACATCATATATTGACTTCTTCAGAAGTTATATGTATTCTAAATTTCAAAGTCACTTTGCCTTTATTTTATCTATAATATGGTAAGATTAATTTAATTAATAAATTGGAGGTTTCTAATGCTTAAAAAAGGATTTACATTAATCATAATTTTAACACTTCTAATCTTAGTATCCTGTAGTAAACAAGATATAGAAGATGACCCTATAATATTGCCTGATGAAATCGTATCTATCAGTGGACTAGATGATATAATCACAACTCAAAACGAATATTTCGATCCATTAAAAGACGTCAGTATCGAAAACCAAAATGGTGAAAATATTGCATATATGATGAAAATCACTGGTTCAGTAAATTACGGAACGTTAGGTACTTATACTTTGAATTATCAAATGACTTATGGTGAAGACTCGATCAATGAAAGTCGAGAAATCACAGTCAATCCTGGAACAATTTTACGTGAGCCAGAAACAAGAGACACTGAAACACAAACTGTACTACATTTTTCAGCTGGGTCTTATCGCGTTGGTGTAGCACTAGGTATTGATCACCCCATAGACCCTCAATTACTGAATCGTGATTTGTTAACAACTGCTGTCCCCTCTAATGGATGGTGGACATCACTTCTTGCATCAAATTATGGTGGAGGAAATGGAATATACACTAACCCATTAAGATCTGCTTTCAATACTGATGGTGCTGAAATTACAAATCCGGGATCTGGGTTTGTACAATATTGGAATCCTGAAGGATTAAATACAATGGCTAATTTTTCATTAGCTCTTCCTGATATGTTTGTTAAAACATCAACCTTGAATCTAGGTTATGAGACTCACGTTATAGGATATAGTGATACGAATGTAAAGGTTGCTATGAGAAATTCATCTGATCCAAAGGATCATATGGTGCTTACTTATACACAAGGTTCACCATATGTCTTTGCTGAAGTTATGGATTCAAGTTCTCCATATATCATGTTAGGTGCAAATGGTGTAGATAGTTACTCATTTTACTCAGTAGATGGTATCGCTATTTCTGGTACAACTTATGTTGGTTCTGGAATTGTTGTTAAATTAGTTCATAAACATGTTGGATATGATACATATCAACCTGCTCAAGTTGGACAACCTATTTATGATGATAGATATTTTTTGATAAGTACACCTGAGCAAACAAGTTTTAATCTAACAAGTGTTAATCATCCTAATGGTTTATTAAATAAAATCAGCATGAATTTAGCGAGTGGGAATTATTTCTCAGTTGCTGCTATTCAATCTCTATCTGAAGCAACATTCTTCCATGATCATGCTTATGTTAAAACTTTAGAAGGAAATGTTTCATATTTTGTTGATACAAATAATAGCAATGTTGAAACAAACTTCCAACTTGCCACACAGTATTTAATAACTGAAAACAATAATGAACCTGTCCAATTTTTAATGCCTCATCATTATCAGAATAGCAATCATGAACTCACGAACTACTCTTTTGAAACAGTCCGTGGTGAACTCAAGGCAATTGTTGGTTCTTCTTTTAAAACCTCGTTAGAATTTAATGGCGTGCTTCCTGGAATGACTTTACCTACTGATAGTGGATTTAGTTCATCTGATTTAACAGGTTATTTAGATGACCTAAATACTAGAACTGAACTAAATGATACAGAAAATTTCTTAAATGATGGTGGCCCATATTGGAACAGTAAAGCAATCTATCCATTGGCTCAAGGCATCATCATCGCTGATCAAATAGGAGAAACGTCACTTAAAGATGATTTCATAGCAAAATTAAGATTTGTGTTAGCTGATTGGTTTACTTATTCATCAACCAAAGACGATAGATATCTCTATTACAATGAAGCTTGGGGATCAGTTTATTATTCAAATAATGATTTTAATACAGCTAGTGAATTAAGTGATCATAGCTTCACACATGGTTATTTAGTCTATGCATCTAGTGTACTAGCGATGTATGACAGTACTTTTATGGATGATTATGGTGATATAGTTACTTTATTACTAAATGATTATATGTACCCAACAAAAGATGATTACTCCTTTGAATATTTAAGATCTTTTGATCCTTGGGCTGGTCACACATGGGCACATGGATTTGGAACATTTGCTGAAGGTAATAATATTGAATCCTCTAGTGAAGCTCTTCAATCTTGGATAGGTGGATATTTATGGGCACAAGAATTAGGAGATACAAAATTAAGAGATGCTGCTATTTATGGATTTGTATCAGAACTCAATTCTGCTAAAACCTACATGTTTGATTATTCGCAAACTGTTTTCCCATCTAAATATTCAGATTACGCTTCAGTTGCAGGAATGTTATGGGGTGGCAAGTATGATTATGCAACGTGGTTTGGGGCAAACCCAACTTTCATATACGGAATTCAATGGATGCCAAGTGGTGAATATTTATCAAATTACGCAACAAATGATTCTGAAAGAGCAAGACTAAATGTTGTTTATCAAAATTACTTGAGTGCGAAAAGTAATACGATTGATACATGGTTTGCCAATATGTGGAGCATTCAAGCAATTTTAAATCCATCAACAGCTGTAAATCAATTTGATGCGTCAAAAATCTTGAACGATGATTATCCAAGTGACTTAGCTCAAACCTATTATTTAATACATGGATTAAATACCTATGGACGAAGAATAGATACATATCACATGGAAATACATAAATATGTTACTTCATCGATTTACATGGATGCAAGTGGTAAAATCACAGCACTTGTTTGGAATCCAAGTAATGATCAACAAATACTAACATTTGTTGACGATTGGGGAGAAAAAATAACTAAAACAATTCCAGCAAACAGCTTTCAAGCAATCATATTATCATAAATTTCAACTTTATAATATAAAAGCCAGTCCGATTGACTGGCTTTTTATTTATGCTTTTTTGTTATTTTTCTACGACATATTTATAATTATTTTTCCCAGATTGTTTAACTTCATAAAGAACATCATCTGCTTTTCGCACAAGATCTTCACCCAACGTTGATTTAACAATTCCAATTGAAACTGTAATGTGATGCGGAATAGACTCAATTTGTAATGCTCTTGCTTTTTCCAAGATATTTTCTGCTATGTTACGAATTTCATTTTCAGATTTAAAAAATAAACCAACAAATTCATCTCCACCAAGTCTATAAAATATATTATACTCGTTTTCAAATGATCGAAGTATTTTTGCAAATCCTATTAAAAATTGATTACCTATATTGTGTCCAAATCCATCATTAACCTGTTTAAAATTATCAATATCAAGATATAACACATGGAGATTTTCAAATTTGTATCTTAATCCATAATGATAATCAAAAGTATATTTATTAAATAGATGAGTTAATGGATCCTTATGTGTTTTTTCATAATTCAATTCTTCTTCTTTCATGATTTCAGAGATGTCTGTCACAACAAACACTCTCAATTCAGGATGATCCTCTATTTTAGTAATAACAAAATTTAGCCATCGAATAGAATTTTCAATTTTAACAGGAATAGAAAAACCGATTTCACTAGAAAAATTATACAATTGTGAATATAGATAGGATAAATATTCATTTTTGCCAGCTACTTCAGAAAATTTATTATCCAAATCTATTTTAGAAATAATTTCAGATAACAAAATAGTGGGTTTATCATCAAAACCCATTCTATCTAAGCTTCCCGAAATGACATGTAACTTAATTTGCTCAGGATGTGAAATATTAGCATAAAGAAGCATACGATTATTAGAACCTAATAATATATCATCAGTAACATCAATCATGTACTTATCTTTGAGTTTTTTTGCTGCTGTTTCAAAATATTTATTTTTCATAATTACCTACAAATCTTCATTCAAGAATAATTCTCATATGTATATGATAACATAAAATTCTTAAGACTATATTACTTTTGAATTACAAATATCTATGTTTTAAATTCGTATATTTTGCCTACTTATCCAATTATTTTAAATCTTTTTATTGGTGTTAAACATTTTTTCACCATTAAATATTTATGGTATTATTAGTTTGTAATCATATGATAAGACAAGAAAGGAACTTTATTAAATGAAAAAAAGTTTAGTCGTTTATTATTCTTTTGAAGGCCATACAAAGCATATAGCAGATGTCATTGCTAAAGAATTAAATGCCGATATCCTAAGAATCAAACCTGTTGAAGAATTAAAATCAAAAGGATTTGGTAAATACTTTTGGGGTGGCGCACAAGTTTATATGAAAAAAATTCCTACATTAGAACCTTTTGATATTGATTTTGATAGTTATGACTCAATTTTTTTAGGTTCTCCAATTTGGGCACTTACAATAACTCCACCTATAAAATCTTTCCTCATGGGTGAATACTTAAAAGATAAGGATGTTTATTTTTTCTATACTCATGATGGGGGTCCTGGAAAAGTTGAATCAATTGTTAGAAAATCGATTGAAAAAGAAAACAGGTTAATAAGTACTCAAAGTATAATTAATAAGAAAAGTGGAATTGAAGAAATAGATCAACAAGTTATCAGTTGGATTCATTCATTTAAATTATAATCATAATATTAAAAAAATCCCTTTCAAAATTAGAAAGAGATTTTTTTATTTAGTTTATAAGTGACTATTCTTCTTCATCTTTGTGTTCATGTTCAATAATAATATCTCTAAATTTCGCCTTCATATCGTTTCCATTGAATGATACAAAGCTATATTTTTGTGGGAAAATATTGTATTAATAATTGGAATCAATAGGAACACAATCCAAGTTGGATGCCATTCATGCATCAATAATCCATAAGTTACATAGGCAGCTGCAACCAATAATGCAACCAATTTTCTTGGGCTTATCTTTCTTTCAATAATCATAGTAACTAGTGGAATTGAAAGGAATACTAACCATCCTGGATGCCATAAATCAAAACCAAATCCTAACCATAAAAAAACTAATAGGCTAATAAAAGGCATCATTTCAGGTAATTTTTTGAGTGGATGTCTATTTAATAAAATTAAACTCAAAGGAATTAACAAAAAAAATGTCCATCCTAGTGGCCAATTCTCCAAATACAGACCAGCAACTAAAAATAATAATAGACTTACTAGTGGTGTAACAGCGATAATTCTTCTTCTCATACAACTACCTCCTATAATATGAGTATTATATCATTTTTTTGAGTATAATAAAAAAAACACCCCAGGTGCTTTATTTTTAACTTGGTAATGGTTGATTTGTTTTTTTTACATTTGAATTATTTTTAGATTTTTTATTTTTTTTACTTTCAATAAAAGTCCAGATTCTTAATACGAAATATAATCCAAAAATACCTATATAAAATAACATACGATCATTTTGAATTAAAATAAGATGGAGTCCAACAGCTAAGTAGAAAATATACGCTAGTTTGTGAAGTCTTTTCCAATTTTTACCTTTCATTTTCTTTCTAATTTTCATAAATGAGGTGATAAATAAAGGAATGGCTATCACAAGTGAGATAATTCCAATGTAGAAAGACAAAGGAGCAGAAAATAAGACCTTCAAATCAAAAGTATAGTAGATGATTGATTTCAATCCGTGTACAGCAATAAAAATTGTTCCAAGAATCGCCATTTCAGCACGAGTTGCAACCAAACTTTTTTTCATTTTTCCTTTTTCAACAACACCAGAATACATAACCACTAAAAAAAACGATAATCCAACATAACCTAAGTTGATAATATTAAGTTCTTGTGTCATCGAGATAGCTCCAATGATTGTAGCTATCCAAAAGAGATAAATTTTATATTGATGTATCTTTTTATATAAAAAGAAATTGAGAATTATCAATATTACAGTTAGTATGAGTAATATTGTCATCGGAACCTCCTATATTATTTTTTATATAAACCTTATATACTAATCATATCATAAGGTTCATTCTAAAGATGATGATTAGCATATTATATTCATTTATACCTGTTTATTTATAATTATTTTTTTTATTTATTTTTTTTGTCAAAAACAATCAAAAATATCATATAATAACAAAGTAGAATAAGGAAGAAGGGGTGTGTATATGAGAATCGAATCAGATGATAAGCTTGATTTTAGTGATGTATTAATCAGACCCAAAAGATCTACTTTGGTTAGTCGTAAAGATGTTGATTTAAATAGGCAATATCATTTTAAGCATAGTAGTCAATCATGGTTAGGTGTTCCCATCATGGCAGCTAATATGGATGGTGTGGGAACCTTCCAAATGGCAAAATCACTTCAAAAATCTAATATTTTCACTTGTATGATTAAAGATTATGTCGTCAATGATTATCATAAACATTTAGATACGTTGAATCCGGAATTCTTTGCAGTAAGTACTGGCACCAGTTCACACGACTTAACTAATTTGAAATCTATTATTGATGCTACTCCTTCGATTAAGTTCATTTGTATTGATGTTGCCAATGGATATTCTGAAAGTTTTGGTACTTTTGTTTCAAAGGTAAGAGCACTTTATCCTAAACATACCATCATTGCTGGAAATGTAGTAACATCTGATATGACTCAAGAGTTAATATTAAGAGGTGCTGATATTGTCAAGGTTGGTATTGGTCCAGGAAGTGTTTGCACAACTAGAACTCAAACTGGTGTTGGTTATCCTCAACTTAGTGCGATAATTGAATGTGCTGATGCAGCACATGGATTAGGTGCACACATCATTAGTGATGGTGGTTGTACATGCCCTGGTGATGTCGCTAAGGCGTTTGGAGCTGGCGCAGACTTCGTGATGTTAGGTGGTATGTTTGCTGGTCATGACGAGGGTGGAGGAACAATTATTACTGAACGTTACGATACACTTAAGCGAGATTTAGTAACAAATAACCCTATTATAGAAGAAAAGAAATTTGTTGAATTTTATGGAATGAGCTCAGATACTGCAATGATTAAACATCATGGTGAAGTTGCAGATTATAGATCATCAGAAGGTAGAACAGTTCGCATTCCTTACAAGGGTCATGTTGATGTTACTGCTAAAGATATCCTTGGAGGAATTAGATCAACATGTACTTATGTTGGAGCTCCGACATTAAAACAATTAGCAAAATGTACAACTTTTATTCGTGTTTCTAAACAATTTAATGACATTTTTGTTGACTCAAAACATTAAGCTTTAAAAAAACAAGTTCGATTGAACTTGTTTTTTTTGCTTTTATCCAAATACTTCATTTAAAACTTCGTTAAGGACACTCGGTCGGTTAGTCATAATACCGTCAGCACCATTTTCTATTAATCTTTTCATTTCATCTGGATCATCAATTGTCCAATAGTGCATGGCAATATTATGCTTATGTGCCATGCTTATAAATGATTTTGAAGAAAGATTTATTCCAAATTGCTCTGTTGGTATTTGAAGAACATCAATTTGTTCTCTGTAGAAAAAACTTAATCCAGTAATATATAGAACAAAAAATTTAATAACTCCACTCTGTTCAGGAGCAAGCATCAAATTGGGATGTGTAGATTCTTTTAGACTTACCATTTCCTGAAATACTTCTTTATGGAAAGTTACCAAAACAATTCTTAGATACGTATGATATATTTCATTTAAGTCGTCCATGAGTTCAATCACCTTATCTAACGCTTGCAATCCAATATCACCTGATTGTTTAATTTCGACATTAATTGCATTATATGGAAATGAAACGATTAGTTCCTCAAGTGTTGTTGCTAAAAACACGGTGTCACTTCTTGGTACTACTCCTTCTGGATATATGATATCCAAAGGTGTAACACTTTCATCTAAATAGGTAGTATACGGAGTTAATACACCAGATTCATTGTAACCATTGGAATTAGGTGTTACATCATTTTCATACCCAAAATTAATTTGCTGATTAATTAAATCTGCATAATTAATATCACTAATATCTGCATGTTGCAAACTCGTCTTTCGATCCAATGTCGTATCGTGCGATAAAATGATAATGCCATCTTTCGTGAGGTTAACATCCGTTTCCATCATCACAAAAGGATCGATTGAAAAAGCATTATAAAATGCCTCTAAAGTATTGTCTGGAAACTCTTGATTTCCACCACCGTGGGCAATAAGTAATGGTTTATTGTCACTTGTGAAACCAATTAATTCACTTCGCAATAAATAATTAGTTCCTGGAACACTTTTTGGAATAGGTAAAAAAACTAACACCAAATATACAATCAAAATACCTAAAAATACACGTTTAATAATTATTCTTTTTTGCATAAATTCCCAACTTTCACATAATATTCATTATATAGCATAATCGGTTATTTCTATTATATCTCTTCCTTATATTTTTCAAGATAAATTTTTGCTTCATCAGATAACGTATATAATCCACGTCGAATTCTAATAAACCATGAATAATAATTTTTTTGTAGGATTGATGATGTTTCCTCAATATTTATCAACTCTTTAATCATTTTTGGTGATAATACTTGATATTGTTCAATCATTAGTGCTACTTTAATTGATTTTTCTCGATAAACTGTCATTCTTTTACCTTTACTACCACCTGTATTGAGATCTTGCTCACGATTTTTGAATTCACTTAAAATTTTATTTCGCTTTTTTGTATAACGTTTTTGATTTATTTTATTATTATAATCTTGAATATCAAGCATTAATTGAACATGATCGTGATCAACAACTAATAATCCAATTGATAATCTTTTCAATAGTGATAGGAATGATTTCATACTTGTACGATGACTTTTCATTGCAGATTTTGGAACTGCAATAAATACTTCATCAGCTATTTTTTGACAATCTATTGCTTGATATATAAGCTTAAGAGTTATTTGTTTCTTTAGTTCAATTGCTACAGAATTTTCTCCCTTCATAGCAAAAACATCAATCGCTCCTACTTCTCCTTGAACATAAAAACCTAAAGACTCTAAATATAATTTAATTGGAAAGTATAAATCAGTTTCATTCATAAAATTAACCCCATCACAAATTGATTCGTGTTTTAACATATTTTACCATGTATCCATATTTTTTGTCTCTAGTGGTATAATGGAAGTATCAAAACAAGGAGGAATTTCTATGTGTCATTTAAGACAAATGAACGCATATGAATTTGAACATTATGCAGAAAAAGCAGTTCATTCTTATGCAGCGGAATTAGTTAAATCAGGAAGTTATTCTGAAGATGTTTCTTTAATGCAAGCTCAAAAGACTTATGATAGATTACTACCAAAAGGTCTTGAGACAGAGGGGCAATATTTATTTCACATCATTAATGATACAGATGCTGTTATTGGTATGATTTGGTTTGGAGAACGTCCAAATCACGAAGGATTTATTTATGACTTTTCAATACTCGAACATTTCAGAAATCAGGGGTTTGGCACAAAAGCGCTTGAACTCGTTGAGATTGAAGCAAAAAACAAAGGCATTAAAAAACTTGGGTTACATGTATTTGGTCATAACATCAATGCTATTAGATTATATAAGAAAATGGGTTATGAAATATCTAATATGAATATGTCAAAGGAGATTTAACATGATATTTACATTAAATATGATTGCTGAACAATTTAATTTAGCAGAAATTACTTGGGCACTTGGCGGATCAAATGTCCTGAAAAAGTACGGCCTCACTGACACTGTTAATGATATAGATATTTTTGTTATGGAAAAGGACATTAAAAGAGCAAATCAAATATTATCAGAATTGGGAACGAAACTTGCTCCCAATCTCTCATCAAAATATGAAACAGCCTATTTTTATCAGTTCCAAGTTCGAAACGTTCAAGTGGATTTAATTTGCGATTTCAAAATTAAATATAATAATACGCTTTATACTTATATATTTGATGAACAAAGCATCACTGATGAAGATCAAATTGCTGGAATCTCCATTTATTATACCTCATTAGAAGATTGGTATATTTTGTATCGTTTAATGAATCAATCCGAATCTGAGAAAACTCTAAATCTTGAAAAACACTTTCAACTTCATGGAATCAAACATATGAAATTATTATCAAGAGCTCTGGATAAGGTTCCTAAGGAATTGAAATTTAAAATTAAATATCAATTAGCTATAGAATAATTAACGAGATACATGAAAATCATGTATCTTTTTTTATGTGCAATCATCACATTTATATTACCCTTAATATCATGTAATCACATTAGATGAAAACATAATAAAGTGGGCACATGAATAAATTGAAACAATAACAATCAATATATTTAGATAGTATCGCGAAAAAGTTGCCATACTTAAATGATACAACGATTGAATTATCGCCATACGCGCTCATTTTGGCTGAACCATCATCAATTAAAAACACGAGTTAATCAAACAAGTGCTTTTTTCTTATCTTCATTTATTGAATTCTTAAATAATGATATAATCTAATTAGTGACACAGAGATGAGGACATATTTATGAATGAGCAAGCACATAAAAAACAAATCCTTAAATTTGAATTATATGGTTTATTAAAAAATTTAAGATTCTTTGAACCATATATGATTATCTATTTCTTGCTATCTGGACTTAATCTTTTTCATATTGGTTTACTTTTTTCTGTTCGAGAAATCATTATTTACATATTTGAAATTCCATCAGGTGTTATTGCTGATAGATATGGTAAAAAAACTGAATTAATTATTTGTTTCTTATTTTATATCTCTTCTTTTATCATTTTCTTTATTGGTGGTAGTTTCTTAATTTTTGCTCTAGCAATGGTTTTGTTTGCTCTTGGTGAAGCGTTCCGTTCAGGTACACATAAATCCATGATTATGTCTTATATTGATCATCATAAAATTACAGATTCGAAGACAAGAATCTATGGGTTAACTCGCTCTTGGTCATTAATCGGATCAATGATTGCAAGTTTAACATCAATTCTTTTGGTTTTATGGCTACCTCAAATCAAATATTTGTTTTTAGTAGCAATCGTTCCATACATTTTAGATCTCTTATTAATCTTATCTTATCCAGATTATCTTAATGAGCGCAAAGATACTAAGTTTACTTTCAAATCATTTATTAAATATAATATAGAGAGCATTAAATATACTTTTGCTAAATCTAAGGTGAGAGGTGCTATTTTTAACTCAGCTTCTTTTCAAGCAGCTTTTAAAAGTATAAAAGATTACATCCAACCTGTCCTGCTAACAGTCACAGTTTCTTTTGTCTTATTCTCTTCATTATCTCAAGATGATAATACAAAAGTTTATATTGGTTTAATATATGCATTTATGTATCTAATTAGTTCTTTTGCTAGTAAAAATGCTTACCGTTATAAAAAATGGTTTAATCCATTATCTTTGATCCGATATATGTGGTTGTTATCTGGTATTGCTATTATCATATTAAGTATTTTCATTGATAATATTTATGTTGTTTTTGGTATCTTCACTTTACTTTATATCATGATGAATACAAGACGTCCAATGATGGTTGAACGTATAGGCAATGTTACAAATAAAGATATGAGAGCAAGCGTTTTAAGTGTTGAATCTCAAATGACATCACTTCTTATTGCAATTTTAGCTCCTTTAATCGGACTTTTAGCTGTATATTCAATGTCAGTTATGTTCTTTGTTTTTGGATCATTAATGGTCGTTATATTTGCATTCAGTCTATTAATACCTAAGGACTAAAAAAATAGAACGAGATGAACTCATTCTATATTAATCCAATATCTTTGAATATAATGTCGGTCAACTTCATTATAATCTTCACTTTCAAAACTTCCACCGATACTTATAATGTAATCGCATACTCCATTATCTGCCTTGTTGCAAACAAACTTGATACGTTTTATACCGATATCTTTTACTTCAATTAGTGCAAGTTCTAATAGTTCTTTTGTTACCTCTGCGGTACGATGTGATGGTTTAATACCGTAGGATATATTCCCTCTAACATTTAACAACATTTTACTGAGATAGTGTCTAATATTTACAAACCCGATAATCTCATCTTGTTCATTTATAAACAAATAATTTGAATCAGGGAAATAACCCTTAGGTAAGGTAACTTCATGCTCAAGTTCATATAATTCTTTCAAAAGTGTTTCGAACCTTCTACCTCTTAAATCAGATACAACTGGAGTAATTGTTTCTGATCCCCACTGCTTCAAATATTCATAATACTTCTTTTTGTAAAATATCGTCGGTTTGACAAGTCTAAATTGCATGAGTGCACCCCTAATCTCTTAAGAATAGGATAACACTTTTTTTTTATTTTTGCAAAGAATTTTCTTTAATTTATTTTTAAGATTTCAAGATATGAAACTATCAGTCAAAATCGGTTGTTTATTGAGTATGTTCTATTGCATAATGAAGATATTTGCTATATAATGCAAGTAGAATTCAAGATTAGGAGGAAAGTTTAATGAATCAAATGAAATATGGCTATGGATGGGTATTAAAATTTATTTTAGCCGCAATTTTACTCGGTGTTGGTATTTACATGGTTTTTGCAGATGAAGTTGTTTTCACAATTACTGGTGTGGCAATTGTTATCTTCTCACTATTTAGAGTTATTCCATTGATGAAATCACTAAATAAAGAAATTTTACGTACAATTAATTTAATTGAAATCATCTTTGATACAATCATTGGTGGTTTGATGATTTATATTGGTATAACAAAAGGTGCAAACCTTGCAAATGAAGCGATTTGGAGCAGTGTTTATCGTTATTCACTCGTTTTCTTCTTTTATGCAAGAGGCCTTGTATTTTTCAATTCTGTCGTATTTCTTGGTGAAAAGACTGAGATTCCAAAATTCTGGATTCATATTGCATCACTAACTTTAGGTGCTGTGATTTTTGTACTACCTAATTTTGATTATGCAACCGTCGGTATTTTCTTCTTAATCATATCTTTATTAGGGGCATCTTATCTTGGATTCGATGGCTATGGTGGATACCGTAAATATAGAGAATACTCAAAAGCACTTAATGCTGGTAAAGAAAAAGAAAAGCAAGTTGATGAATCAAAAAATATAGACAAAGAAGTTCCAAAAGAAAAAATCATTGAAGAACCTGAAGAAAAACGACCTTATGTGAATTAATTATTTATAATCTAAAACGATGAATTCATTTTGAAATCATCGTTTTTTTTTGCTTAAATTATATTGATTAATGGTAATATAAATTAGGAAGTTATAAATGATATATATGAAAAGGTAACCGAAATGAATAAACATGTACACGTCGCTGGAGTAGTTTTTGCAATTATCTTTGGATTCACCTTTATGTTTTCAAAGGTTGCATTAAATTATGTCATACCGATTGGACTCATTGCCTATCGTTTTTTAATAGCATTCATTGTCATAGAAATTTTAAGAAGACTAAAAATTTTTCATATTCGTTTTAAAAAAGAATATTTTAGAAGTCTATTTCTTGTTGCTATATTTCAACCTTTTTTATACTTTTTGTTTGAAACCTATGGATTACTGAAAACAACGAGTGGCGAAGGGGGAATGATGATAGCAATGATTCCAATATTCGTAACAATTTTTAGCTCAATTTTACTTAAGGAAAAACCAAAACTAATTCAAATATTCTTTATACTGCTTAGTTTATCTGGTGTTTTATTCATTCAAATCTCAAAATTAAATAATGGATTAGAATCTGAAGTTATAGGTTTTCTTTTACTTTTTGCAGCAGTAATTTCAGCAGCTTTATTTAATATTGCTTCGAGAAGTGCTTCAAAGACACTCAAACCTTATGAACTTACCTACTTCATGATGCTTGCAGGGGCTATTTTATTTAATGTGATTTATCTTGTGCAACTTGGAGTTGAAAACCGTATCACAGATTACATAACTAATCTATATCATGTTGAATTGATAATACCAATTTTATATTTGGGTATCATAGGATCAATTGGAGGCTTTTTCCTTGTGAACTTTGCGCTTAGTAAACTCCCAGCTCATGTAACGAGTATCTATGCGAATTTATCAACGATTGTTGCCATTGGTGCTGGTGCATTCTTACTTTCTGAACAATTATATTATTATCACTATATTGGTAGTTTAATGATATTGATTGGTGTTTATGGAACTGTTAGGTTCAATGGTATTAAAAAAAAGCAAATTACCATCTAAATCAAATAAAAACAGTTCAATGATGAACTGTTTATTTTTTATATTCAATTTCTGATAAGGGAATTCTAAATCTACATTGCATATCTCCACGTAAAACATTTTCAAGCACTTCTATTTCTAATTCTTGATCTAATATTATTTCAAAAGGATATTTTCCAAAACCTGCACTACAATTACACCAAACTCCTGAAATATTGGTTTGTGTGCTTTTTATTGATTCTTTTGCAAAAGGACAATGGCATGCATGATATCTCTTTTGCTCATCTGTTGATGCTTCTAAATATGCTTTGGTATCATATGGAATTTTTGTAATATATAAATAATCATTTTTTCTTACGGCAGATAAAATCTCTTGATTTGATTTAACGAATTCAAGCACTTCCTGTGAAATTTCTTGTTCAAACCATACTGTGCCATTCTTGTAATGATTTTCTAATATTTCTATTTTGCGTTGATGAAGTTCTTTAAGATATTGATCAAGAGAATCAGAATTTTCATAATGCGTTTTTTCATCTAAGAAAGTTGAAGATGAAATTTGGTGATGATTACCTGCTAACACACGTTTGACTGTTTTTTGATCGAGTGAAGTTTCCAATAGTTCAACAAATCCTTCAGTAAATTTGGGAAATTTGCTAGGATGTGTACCTAATTCTGGTATTTTGATTTTTTGTGTAATCTCTTTATGCTTCTGTTCTCCTACGATGTGCTTAAGTCTATCAACAATACTTTCAATAACACCCAACCCACCCGTATATTTAGTTAAATGAATGAAAAGATCATTACGTTTGATCATTCGATAATATCGCATTAAAACAATCATAACATCTATTGAACATGCATGATTTTCTGTGAGATTAAATATAAATTGATCCAGTTGCTCTATGGTTGCATCATCAATTGAAATTTGATTGAGTATTTCTTGGTAATTATTTAAAATCAAAATTGCTTCTTCATACTTTTTTTGATCTATATGATTTTTTTCATATAATAATTTAAATTGATCTAATTGCATATATCCCTCCAATAAGATTTCATATTTATTATATCATTCTATAAATATTAATAGTAGCGTTTTTAAAATTCGATTATAGTTCTAAGTTGATTCCCTAGGCTTCAGCTTTCAATTAGTGTTATAATGAAGGTGTAGTTTTGAAAGGAGATAATGTATGAATTATCGTAATTATTTGAATCAGGAAAACCCTGCAGTAACCATGAAAATTAAAGGGTTGGGAACAATCCAGTTAGAACTCTTTTATGAAGTTGCACCTAATACTGTTAGCAATTTCATCTATTTAATTGAAAAAAAATATTACGATGGACTTAATTTCCATCGAATCATTCCCGGATTTATGATTCAAGGTGGAAACGGTGAAAAAGAAGCTTGTGCAATCAAAGGTGAGTTTAAAATCAATGGATTTCAAAATCCTTTAGAACACACCAGAGGTGTAATTTCTATGGCAAGAACAAATGATCCTAATTCGCAGTCCAGCCAATTTTTCATCATGCATGGTAATGCACCTCACTTAGATGGATCATACGCAGCTTTTGGTGGTGTCACACACGGTATGGAAATCGTGGATAAAATTGTAGATGTGCCCAAAGATGTTAGAGATGCTCCATATGATAATATTATCATCGAAAAAATGACTGTGGACAAACATGGTAGAACTTACCCAGCACCTACTTGTCATAAGGCTAAATAAATGGCAGTTAGAATCAATAAGTACTTGAGTGAAGCGGGTTACTGCTCTAGGCGTGAAGCTGATAGATTGATTGAACGTGGGCTCGTCAAAATTAATGGTGAAAATGCTTTAATCGGAGCAAAAATTAATGAAGATGATGTTGTTACGGTTTCTGATAAAAAGATTAAGCACCATGTCAATATGGTCTATCTTGCATTTAATAAACCTGTTGGCATTGTTTCAACAACAGATCAAACAATTAAGAATAATATTGTTGATTACATAGGATACCCAAAACGCATTTTTCATATCGGTCGTCTAGATAAAGATAGCGAAGGCTTAATCTTAATGACAAACGACGGAGATATCGTTAATGAAATCTTACGTGCTGAAAATAATCATGAAAAAGAATATATCGTGGAAGTTACTCGTAAATTATCTAGTGATTTCTGTGAAAAGATGGCAAATGGTGTTCCTATCTTGGATACCGTGACTAGGCCTTGTATAGTTAAAAAATTAAGTGATACAAGCTTTAAGATTATCTTAACTGAAGGTCTTAATCGACAAATTAGAAGAATGTGCGACGTTCTTGGTTATCAAGTAGCAAATTTAAAGCGCATAAGAATTATGAATATTAAGCTTGATATCCCAATTGGTGAATATCGCGATTTAACTGAAAAAGAAAAACACACACTTTTTGAATTGATTAAAAAATAGAATTTAATGATTAATTACAGTCCTAAATTGATTTTTATGGGCTGTAATTTTTTTTCGTATTTCTTCTTTTTTAAAATGAATATAAATGTAAGATTTCCTGAGAACACTTTCATATATTATCATTGAATTTTACCCTTCCATTTTTGACTTTAATTGATATAATGGTGGCACAAGAGGGGTAAGTTTATGGAAGAATACAAGCTATATCGAAATATTTTGTGCATCGATTTAAAAAGCTTTTACGCATCTGTCGAATGTGCAATTTTAGGCTTGGATCCATTTGAAACACCTCTGGTGGTTGCAGATGCCTCAAGAGGAGGAGGCTCAATTGTCCTTGCAGTAACTCCTTATCTTAAAAGACTTGGCATGCCAAGTCGTTGTCGAATTCACGAGTTACCTCAAGACATTCCTATTATTTTTCAAAAACCTAGAATGGAACTTTATTTAGAATACTCAACTAAAATTATTGAAGTCTATCTAAAATTCATTTCTGAAGATGATTTGTATATCTATTCTGTTGATGAAGCTTTTCTGGATCTTACTGAGTATTTAAATTATTATCAAAAAACCGATATTGAAATTGCTAAAATGATTTTGGATGCGATTTATTATGAGACAAAATTATTTGCAACTTGCGGTATTGGTCCTAATATGTTAATCGCAAAATTAGCTTTAGATATTGAATCAAAAAAAGCACCTGATTTTATTGCAAAATGGACTTATGATGATATTCCCGAAAAACTATGGCCAGTTACTCCATTAAGTGAAATGTGGGGTATTGGTAGTCATATGGAATTTAATCTTAATCGTTTAGGATTACATACGATTGGTGATATTGCTCATTACGATGTTCGAACACTTAAAAAAATTTATGGTGTTCTTGGAGAAGAACTTTTTTACCATACTCATGGTATTGATATGAGTTTAATTCAAAGCAAGATAAATATCCGAGCAATCAGTAAAAGCTACGGTAGTGGCCAAACTCTTTTTCATGACTATTTGCCACCGGATATTTTCCAAATTATTCTCGAAATGGTTGATGATGTGAGCAGACGACTCCGATTAGCAAAAAAAGTTGCTAAAACAATACATTTAGGAATTGGATATAGTAAAGAAACTGGTGGGGGATTTTCTAGACAAATCACTTTAGAACAACCAACATCTAATGCATCTCTAATTTATCAGACCTGTTTATTCTTGTTTCATAAGTATTACGAAAATGAACCCATAAGACGTGTCCATATTAGCGTGACCAGATTAATGGAAAATCATATTTATCAATTCTCAATTTTTGAAGATGCCGAACAAATAATCAAAGAACAAAAATTACATTCTACAGTTGACGAAATAAAATTCCACTATGGAAGAAATAGTGTAAATCGCGCTTCTAGTGAATTTGAAAGTTCAACCATCAAAGCTAGAAATAAGATGATTGGAGGCCACCATGCATAGTGAAACCTATCGAGATCGTGGAATTATTAAATGGGCACCTTTTGATGCGCTTGTTGGATATCACTCGCTTATTAAAGAACTTAAATATCGCCTTGGTAAGCAAAATAAACCTATCATGAGTGATGATCAATGCGAGGAATTAAATCGCAAATTAAGTCTAGCTTTCAATCAAGATTTAGAAATTGAAATAGAATTTTTTAGTGATGGCTACACAAAATACACATTCGGAAATATTCGAAAAATTGATTGGATTAATAAAATAATTATCCTATCAAACTATGAAAAAATAAATGCTGTTGACATTATTGATATTCATACGCAATGAAATTTAGTTGCATTAAAAAATAATCTTTTTTAGCATACAAGTTCACTGAATTGTTAATTAAAACTAACTTGACATTTTTGTCTATAAGCATTATAATAAGATTAGAATTTAAGAGATGCTTAGAGATATAGAGCGGAGTCAAAATGTGCTTACATAAGCTATTTTGCTTTGCTATTTATTTTATAAATTCTCAGGAGGAACAAATATGCTCCAAGATCAAAAAATTATTCCAGCGATTAGTAACCATCAAGATCTAAAAAAATTCTTGACATTGCCTTTGACTTATGGCATTTTGATGAATTTTCAATTAGCGCAACTTCCTGAACTCGTTAAGCTGATGAAGGAAAATAATAAAAAAGTTTTAATTCATTCAGAACTAATCAAAGGCTTATCAAGTGATGAATATGGAGCCATCTTCTTAATTCAGAATCTTAATGTTGATGGTATCATTTCTAGTAAGCCAAAGGTTATTGATGTCTGTAAAAAACGTAAAGTCATCGGTATCTTTCGCTTCTTCTTAAAGGACTCTATCTCACTCAATCAGAGCATTGATATGGCGAGAAAAATTGAACCTCAATATCTTGAAATTTTACCAGCATCAAGCACTGACATTATTTCAGAAATCAGGCAGAGAACTTCTGGAGAAATTTTAATGGGTGGTCTAATTAGGAGTAAAGAACAAATTAATAAGTGCATTAATGCTGGTGCTATAGCAGTAACAACGAGTAACACAGATTTTTGGGTATAAAAACAAGTTAATCAATAAAAGAGAAATAGAGAGAAAAAACAATAAAATTTTGTTTTTTCTCTTTTCATTTTTATAGGAGGTACACATGTACGATTATATTATCATTGGTTCTGGAATAATTGGAACTACAATTGCTAGAGAGTTAAGTAAATATGATGTAAAGATTTTAGTTTTAGAAAAAGAAAATGATGTTGCAAATCATCAAACAATAGCAAATAGTGCAGTTATACACTCAGGACATGATCCTAAGGAAAACACACTTAAAGCTAGACTCTGTGTTGAAGGAAATGCACTTTATGAAGAAATGGAAAAAGAACTTCACATACCACTGCTTAGGACAGGTGCTTTTGTCATTGCTCATAATGATGAAGAAGAAAACACATTGAATGATTTATATGAAAGAGCGCTTCATAATGGTGTTACAGAAATTAGCTTTTTTAGTAAACAGGAAGCCTTAAAACTGGAATCCAATTTACCTGATGATATTACGAAAGCTTTATCACTTCCATCAACTAAGGTTACCTATCCATGGGAAGTAGCTTTTGCATGTCTTGAAAATGCAATAATAAATGGTGCATCTTTTCAAAAAGACAGTGAAGTTACTAAAATTAAAAAAACAGGTGAAATCTTTGAAGTTGAAGTGAATTTTAAAGAAATCATAAAAACAAAATCTATTATTAGTGCAGCAGGTATCTTCTCAGATACAATAGCACAGATGATTGAAAAAGATGTTCAGTATAAAATGAAACCACGAAAAGGAGAATATTTCGTTTTAGATCGCAAAGTAAAAAGGTTCATGAATCATGTCATTTATCCTTTGCCAACTGCAAAAGGCAAAGGTGTCTTAATCATTCCTCAAGTTCATGGAAATATACTTCTTGGCCCAACATCTACTCTTCAAGATGAAAAAGATTTAGTTTCCAATACTAAAGAAGGTTTAAATCAAATTCGCGAAGATGTTAAACATTTAGCAAAAAACATACCTTTTGATCAAGTAATTAGAACATTTGCTGGTATTAGATCTTCCTGCACTTATGATGATTTTTTCATACAAGAGTCTAAAGAAATCAAAAACTATTTTCACGTTGCTGGAATTGATTCACCAGGATTAACTGCAGCTCCTGCAATAGCAAAATATTTAGTTAATGAAGTTTTAAAATCACATCAATTAAAAAAGAATCCTAATTTCAATCCGATTCGAATAAAACGAGATGCTTTTTATCATCTTGATGACAAAACTCAGCAAGATTTAATCAAAGAAAATCCATATTATGGTAATTTAGTATGCAAATGTGAAAAAATAACTGAAGCTGAAATTATGGAAGCCATCCATGGACCTCTTGGTAATGACACAATCAAAGGTATTAAGAAACGTGCACGTGCAGGAAGTGGATTATGCCAAGGTGGATATTGCGAAGGTACAATACTTCGAATTATCGCTAGAGAAACAAAACAACCCGTTAATAAAATTAATTATTATAGCCAAAACACACCCATTTTAGTACAAGAAACGAAGGTGAAACCATGAAAATAGATATCGCTATCATCGGTGGAGGTGCTGCAGGCTTAGCAGCTGCAATTGCAGCGAATAATTCCGCTGTCCGTATTCTTGTAATTGAAAGGGAAGAACAGTTGGGTGGTATATTAAACCAGTGTATACATAATGGATTTGGTTTGCATGTATTTAAGGAAGAACTTACCGGTCCTGAATATGCATCAAGATATATGGATGCTTTTTATGAAAAAAATATCGAATTTATGCTACATACAACTGTAGTTGACATCAAGAAAACAAATGATTTTTTGGTAACTGTCACAAGTCTAGAGCAAGGACTTCAAAAAATTGAAGCTAAAGCAGTAATTCTTTCAAGTGGATGTTATGAAAGAACAAGAGGTTCAATTATGCTTCCCGGTGAGAGACCTAAAGGAATTATGCCAGCTGGAAGTGCACAGAGATATTTAAATATCGACGGTTACTTAGTAGGCAAAAAAGTTTTCATTTTAGGTAGTGGTGATATTGGCTTAATCATGGCACGCAGAATGACACTCGAAGGTGCGGAGGTATTAGGTGTTGCAGAAT